>Ga0207705_10002484_pt1 | contig 14205 bp, 12 predicted proteins | sample KBSC13metaG_FD_184314 | JGI IMG/M metagenome (GOLD analysis project Ga0207705, IMG submission 184314) | Corn rhizosphere microbial communities from Kellogg Biological Station, Michigan, USA - KBS C1-3 metaG (SPAdes) (version 2) | ecosystem: Host-associated > Plants > Roots > Rhizosphere > Soil ...
TCCACCAGTTCTGGCGGTTCCGGCAGTGCTGCTTTCTCTTCTGTAATCGAATCCCAAAGATCCTCCACCAATTGCAGACGCTCCTCGATAGGAAGTTTCTTCAGCTCTGCCAAAGCGATCATGCCAGCATTCTACGCCTAAATCCTCAGCCCTCAAGGCTGTTTTACCGCTTGGAACCGGGTGGAAATGCCATTGCCCGCGATAATGCCCGCCAAGCGCTCCGGGTGACGGCCATGAGCAATGTGCGTTTCGATCCCTGCGTCCACCGCAAATTTCACGGCGGAAAGCTTGGATGCCATGCCGCCCATGGAAAAGCGGCCGCGCTCTTCGCGCACGTGACGGAACACATTGTCGATGTCCTCTACCTCAGGAATGAGCGCGTTCGTTTCCGGATCGAGCAAGCCATCCACACTGGTGAGCAGGATCACACGGGTGGCTCCTGCGAGTTTCGCCACGCGGACGGAAAGCATGTCATTGTCGCCGAATTTCAGCTCCTCCACTGCCACAGAGTCGTTCTCGTTCAGGATCGGCAGGATATTTGGTTCTGCCTGCAGGCGGCCCAGTGTATCGGAAAGATAGCCTGCGCGCTCTGGCGTGCTCAGGTCCGCCGTGGTCAGCAATACCTGCGCGATGGTGATGTCAAAATTCGCAAACAGGCTGCTGTAGGTCTGCATCAGCCGGGCCTGTCCCACTGCCGCACACGCTTGGCGGGTGGCCGTATCCTTGGGATACTCGCTCAGCCCGAACGCGGAAACTCCGGAGCCAACCGCGCCGGAGGAGACGAACAGACAGCGGTGTCCGGCATTCACCAACCCGGAAATGGCAGATACGAGATGAACCAGCGCTGCCCGATCCAGAGTGCCATCACCGGACTTGGTAAGAACTCCGGTGCCTGCCTTGATGACTGTGAGATCTGGGATCATGGGAAATTTCCGCCCTGCGGGAACGCCTGCGATAGCGGTATTTTCCCCGCCGCGCCAGTGCAAGCTGGGGAAAAATACAATTGTAAGCGATCTCGTTAAATAAGGAGTGCGGACATTCTTGTCCACGCGTCACAAGTGCGCCGCACCCTTATATCAAATATCAATCATCGTCATCCTTGGCTCCCTTCACACGGACCTTGCCGCGGAGTTTTGCCTCGATGAAGGCATCGATATCCCCGTCCATCACGTCCTGGATGTTTCCGCTTTCCTCACCGGTGCGGAGGTCCAGCACCTTCTGGTATGGCTGGAAGACATAGGAGCGGATCTGATTTCCCCAGGAAACATCGCCCTTTTCACCATAGGCGCGGTCAGACTCGGCGCGCTGCTTGTCTTCCTCGATGGTGTAGAGCTTTGCCTTGAGGATTTCGTAGGCCAACTCCCGGTTCGCGCCCTGTGTCCGGGCAGCGGTGGAGCGGATGAGAATGCCGGTGGGAAGGTGGCGCAGGATCACGGCCGTCTCCACCTTGTTCACGTTCTGGCCACCCTTGCCGCCGGAACGGGTCGTCGTGATTTCCACATCCTTGTCGTTGATCTCAATCTTGATCTCCTTGGAAACTTCCGGAGTGGCATCGATCGAGGCAAAGGATGTGTGACGTTTAGCCGCGGAATCGAACGGAGAAATGCGGACGAGGCGATGCACGCCGCGCTCACTTTTCAGGAAACCGTAGGCGTAATCGCCGGTAATCTTGATCGTCGCGGAGCGCAGTCCGGCTTCATCGCCATCCTGCCAGTCCAGCGTTTCCACAGCGTAGCCCTTCCGCTCCGCCCAACGCGTGTACATCCGGTGCAGCATTTGCGCCCAATCGCACGCTTCAGTGCCACCGGCACCTGCCGAGATCACCAGGAAGCAGGGCGAATTGTCACCCGGCTGATCGAGAAGCGTCAGCAATTCGTAGGAACGAATGTCCTGATCGAGACTCTTCGCATTATCCAGCGCCTCACGCGCCAGATCCGCATCGTCGAATTCCTTCGCGAGCACGATGCCTTCCTCGATGTCGGCCACGCGGGACTCCAGCTTGAGAAAGGATTCCAGTTTCTTTTTCAGACCTGCTGCCTTGGCACTGATGGACTTCGCCTTATCAGCGTCGTTCCAGAACTCCGGAGCGCCCATGGCTTCCTCCAGAGTGTTGATTTGAATTTCGAGGTTGGGGACGTCAAAGATACCTCCTGAGCTTCGACAGACGGCTTTTCGTGCCGTCCATATCGAGCGCCAGGAGGTCAGCGGTAGGAAGAATGGACATATCGCGCGCAGAGAACCCCATGAATGGCGGCGACGCAAGACGGATGATCGTTCACAGTCCCTCCTTTGAAAAATATCTCAACCCCATGACACAGCCTCAACTCCATTTCTCCTATTATCTCAGACTACCTTGACTGGAATTTTCTCTCCCTTCAGCCAAATTCGAATCAATTGTGGACTGGCAGTAAGGTTTCCGATCATTCTCCAATTGGATCGCTGCAGCACATGCGCATTTTTCTTCTCTTCATCCACCACACACCATGGCCGGGAGCCGGAAGAATGGATGAAGTGAAATCCAGCTCCATCATTCACCAGAAATGCGACGTGGCTATCCAGGCCGACAATATAGATTCCCTGCTCCCTACGAGTGAGATCATTTGCGAAGGAGTCATACTTTTGGCCGACCGTTAGGCTACATTCTTTCTTTGATAGAAAAGTCTGAAGGATATTGCCGGATGGCTGCTGCGCCAAGCGATAGCGATCCACATTGAATCCGGCATCCTTCAGCACCGTGGAAACGAAATAGCCGCACGCGATTTTCCCTTCACCCGGTGCTTCCGCCGTTCCGTGAAAATCCCATGGTGTACCCAGCCAGCAGCGCATCATGGAAGGCAGCATCTGCTCCAATATCACCCGCGCATCGTACTCCACCGCTACCTGTTCATCCCTCGTTTTCGCTTGTGCATGACGCTCCGCCAGCTGAACTCTCCATGCTTCCAATTCAGCTTTGATTACCGCGTACTGCTGCGGGTCAGGCTTTGGGCGCGATAGCCCAGCGTCGATTGTCATTTGGAATATTCTGCAATATCCCCCAACAATCGGGCTGCGCAAAAACCAACCTGTCACTCCCAGGCCGACGATCAAACTAGCCGGGATCACCCACTTCTTGCGCATCCGCTACATACTTGCACGCTCGGCACAAAGGACAAGCCCATGCCAGACTTGCCACCATTCCCTTCTTCGCAAAAGCTATCCTCATGCGGAAAAAAGAGCGGGCCGAACACATCATGCGCCGTCTGGAAGGACTCTATCCGGAAACGCCTATTCCTCTGGATCACACAAATGCCTACACACTGTTGGTCGCCGTTCTGCTTTCCGCTCAATGTACGGACGTGCGCGTCAATCAGGTCACTCCCGCCCTCTTTGAGCTGGCGGACAATCCGCACGACATGATGCACGTGCCTGTTGAAAAGATACAGGAGATCATCCGGCCGTGTGGCCTGTCCCCGCGTAAATCAGCCGCCATTTCCGACCTTTCAAAAATTCTGGTGGAGCATTTCGCCGGAGAAGTCCCGCCCGACTTCGATGCTTTGGAATCGCTGCCCGGAGTAGGCCATAAGACAGCCTCCGTAGTCATGGCTCAAGCCTTCGGCATCCCAGCTTTCCCGGTGGATACTCACATCCATCGCTTGGCGAAACGCTGGAAACTCAGCCCCGGTAAAAACGTGGAGCAAGTGGAGCGTGATCTGAAAAAACTCTTCCCCAAGGATTCATGGAACAAGCTGCACCTGCAGATCATCTTCTATGGGCGTGAATACTGCACCGCTCGCGGCTGCGATGGGACAAAGTGCCCCATCTGCCGTGAACTTCTTACCTCCGCCATCTAGCGGTTTATCCTAACGACTTTCGCTCACCATGGCATCGAGCTGGCGGTTCATTCCCTTTTCCGCAAGCTCGCTCTGCGGATAAATGCTGCGGGCTTTCAGATACCAGGACAGGGACGTGCCAATCTGCGCAGGAGTGCGGTTCTCATATTGCCGCGCGCGGTCCAGAGCCCGTGTGAAGTCCGCCACCTTGGGTGCCAGATTTTCCAGTTCACGGCCCAGCTTTGGATCATCTGGGAATTGCTCACGCAGTTTCGCCAGCTGTTCCCAAGCGGCGTAGTTTTGATCCACCTTGCTGAACTCTCCAGCCTTCCCAAGCGCGGTTTCGATGATCGTTAGATTACTCATCACCTGTTTGAACGCCTCTTCACGCTTCGCATCTCCCAGGATGGCGGGGGCCATTTCATACTGGCGGCGGGCAATTTCCCTGTAATTGCCTTCGCTCAACAACCGATCAAAATCATTGCGGGCAACGATGCTAGCCCCGCCCTGATTCACCAGTTCGCGGAACTCATTCAGTTTCGGATTGGTAGGCCAGATCTCTGTGGCCACGCGGATCTTTTCAGCTGCCTTCTCACTGTTTTTTGCCAGGGCCAGAGACTTCGCCTCCTCGATCGCCAGATCAGACGCCAGGGTATAGGCAGCAATGGCACTATCCACCTTGGAGGAAGGGAAATCCTTCGCCTTTGTTTTCAAACTGGCAGCCAGCACTTTCACACGAGTGTAGTCACGCGCTTGCAGTGCCCCGTAAACTTCATTCAAATCCCGGTAATACTGAAGGATTCGCAGTTTTTTCTCCAATGGCAGCGTGGCCACCGGCTCAAGGTATTCTCCTAAAGCGTATGCCTCCATCAGCCGTTGGGACGCCGAGTGGAGTTCATCGCGGGAAAGCAGTAGATTAAACGCTTCCACATACTTCTTCACCTCACCGATTGCTTCATTGGATAAAGAATCCAATGAACTCACCGTGGGATTCACTCCCACTGATTGAGAGAAAAGCTTCGCCACATCCGAGTCTTTATCAATGCGTAGGCTGGAATCTCCGTCCTTCCAGATCTGGTTATAAAACCTCGATGCCATCAACACATGCTCATATCGGCGCTGCATGAACCATTGCACCATATTCACCTGATACTGTGCCTTGGACTGCAAAACCTGCGCTTCGGTCTTTAATATATTGGCTTTTTTCAAAGCCTCAATTTCAGCGATGCGCCGCAACGTTTCCGCATATTGAAGCGATTCTGTACCTGCCCCAGGATCAGATGCGGGGGTACCCGGTTTCGCGTTCTTCCCAGAACCGCTGCCACGTGCCTGACGGGTGGCACCCACGCTTTGATCACGTTCATATTTGGCCTTCCAGTCGGCTCCTAAAATGATTGAATCTTTTTCCTGCTCGATACTTTCATTAAGCTTTTTCAAGCTATCTCGATCCTGCTTCCCCAACATAGCCATATAGATTGTTTCTGCCAGAGAACTGCACAAATTGGCATCTCCTGGGTAACTCGCAGCGCGGGGTAGTAGACGGAAAGCACTATAAAAATCCGGTCCGCCGGATCTAAAAGGAGACATGGTCGCCAAAATGGAATTGATCGTCTTGCGGTATTCCTCCGCTGCCTCACCATTTTCAGGAGCTTGATTCAGATATTTCTCAAATCGGGCCTTAAGGACTCGATTATCCCCCAAGGGGATGGCAATGCCACCGACGGTAATGGTTTCTGCAGCCGGATCCAACAATGGAATTTCTTGCCCCTGCGGCCCATCACTGGATTTTTTTTCCTGCCCTGTAGCGGTATTTTGGGCAGGTGCTGGCGCCGGTTTGTTTTCCGGTGGCGGCGTATAGACTTGGGCCTGGGCAATACCAGAGAGACAGAGCAGTAAAAATAAACGGGTTTTCATAATCTCTGTTATAAAAAGTTAGAGTCGATTGATGGCGGTGGCTACCGGGATGCCGCCTTGCTTGAACTTCACGCGGAAGGCATAGCGTTGTTTGCGTTCGATGTTCATCTTCGCCAGTTCAGGTGGCACTTCGATGCCTACGAATTCCTCTCCATTTCCGTTGGAGACCTTCACGCTCACCACCTGGCCTTTATCCCCATCCCAGCGCAGTTTTTCATCCACCACCCCTTCGACCACATATTCATTACCCCGCAGGCTGTTGCCATTTTCGAGTAAATCCTGAACGTCCAGTTTTGCCACATCCCCAAAGGATGAGCTTTTTTTACCCAGCAGGAGCTTCCCTCCGATGATGATCAGAATCACCGCCACCACTGCACCAATGATGAGGCCTGGGTGGGAACTTGAACTTGCGCGTCTTGCCATAAATCAGAATTAAAAGGGTTTCTTGAGAACTATCTTAGCACAGGAATGAGAGCGAGAGGGAAAACTCAGTCCCACTGAGGACGATTGGCCCCCACCCAAGCCGCCAGCAAGGCCGCCAATACATGGATGCCGAGCACATACAGGCACGTTTCATGGCCCGAGAGGCTGGTATCAATCACGGATTTCACAGCGTTATGCACCTGAGGCTGTAGGGAATCCACGCTGCCCGACCATGCCCAGTAGGCGGAAATAAAAGGCCGCGTAAATTGCTCGATATGCTCCGGGAGCGCCAGCACGGCTCCCGATAGAGGAAGCTGGAAGCCCACCAAATAAATCGACATCAGGGATGCCTGCTCCGCCGTCCGCGAAAGCGAGGAAATGGCCAGGCAAATGCCTGTCATGGCCGAGTTGATGAGTAGCAGGAAACCCACATGCTGTAGGAAATCTCCCCGAAAGGGACCAAAGAAATTTACGAATGCTCCCATCCATAAAGATTGGGCAATCACCAGACAGGAAAGGAACGCCACCTTTGAGGCGATGTAGGCAGATGGCCTGAGACCTCCAAATTTTTCTTTTTCATAAATGGGCCGCTCGGCAGCGATCTCACGCGCGGCATTATTCGATCCCATCAGAGCCAGCAGCACCACCTGAAACATAATGATCCCGGAAACTGCAGCTCCTACCTTTGCTTGGTCGGACCGCACGCTTTGCTGTTCCTGGATCTCCTCATAAACATTCGTCTGCCTCATCTCCGAATAACGCCGGATATTTCCCGAAGCCTTGTCACTGAAGAGTGTGATGATGATCGGAAAGCAAAGTAGAATCGCCAATTGCAGGAAAATCTGGGTCTTATCCCGGAAGAAAATGCGCCACCTTCTGGAAAGCAAAGTCGCGAACTGACTGAAAAATCCCGGCAGAGTCTCTGGAGATTCAGAAGGTGCATGATCAGCCGATGGGATCTCTGCGTTTTGAAGTTCACCATTTTCTATCAGCACAGCCCTTTCCTGCTGCAGTAAGCTGTAGTAGTAGTCCCGGTGCTTCATCCATGAAGACTGCCAGCGGTCTGATTCCTGAGTAGCCAGACGAGGATAAACTTCCTCCGTATCCTTAACGGAAAAATAATGGTTCAACTGTTCTGGAGGACCATGGAACACCAGCCGCCCTTCATGCATCACCAGCACGGAGTCATATAACTCCAGATGTGCCAGCGAGTGGGTGACTGACATGACTATCCTGCCATCCTTTCGCGAAAGCTCGTGCAGCAAATGAACGATTTCTCTCTCGGACCGTGGATCCAGCCCAGAGGTTACTTCATCACATAGCAGCAACTTCGGTTGGGAAACCAACTCTAGCGCGAGGCCCAGACGGCGTTTCTGCCCTCCCGATAAAACCTTCACCGTGCGGTCACTGATCGAACTCAACCCGGTTTCTTCCAAAACCTGATCAATGCGGCGGTCCAACTCCACCGTGTTCGCACAGGAAACTCTTAACCGCGTAGCTGCCTCTACGGATTCATCCACGGTCAGTGGATCATACGCCACCGAGAATTGAGGCACGTAGCCGATCTCCGCCGGATCAAAATCCTCATCTTCAGAAAGGTTCCGCCCATCCCAGTGCAGGCTGCCGGATGATTCTGGATTAAGACCTGCGATCGTCTTCAACAATGTGGTTTTCCCACAGCCGGACGGTCCGACGATCGCCATGAAGTGCCCCTTCGGCACTTGAAAAGAAACCTGATCCACCAAGGGGACCATTTCACCATCCTTGCGGATACGATAGCAGACTTCCTTGAGCTCTAACACTGAGATATGGGTTTTGGATGAATCGGGATGTTCAGCTTAATGGCACGATCTTGATCTTACCGCTGCCTGCCTTGTGGATATCTCCAGCCAAAGTAGGGGCGATGGAGATTTTTGCAGGTTCACCAAGCGTCGCCGTTTCGCTGTCAGTTTGTTCCAGAGCATTTTTCAATGCGCCTTCCACCAACTGGCCACAATGAATTTTCATGGGAGGCAGCGGACCAAGATCTCCAGTCAGTTCCTGAGCACTCAGGATTTTCGCCTCTTCCGCGGTTTTACCTCGCAACAACTCAGTCGCCATCGATGCCACAGCAATCGCAGTCTGGCAGCCGAACGCCTGAAAAGAAGCACGGTCGATGACCCGTTTACCGTCCTTTTCAGTAAACTTGAGCCACATCCGAAGCATGTCACCACATTCAGGAGAGCCCACGGTCCCAACCGCATCCGCATCTGCCAGCTCACCTTGGTTGAGCGGATTCGCAAGTGCTTCCTGCAATTTCACTTCAAAAGAACTCATGACTCATAAAAGCATTCTTTTTTGAAAACTCCCAGCTATCTCGATGAAAAACTCCAGCTTTGCAGCAAATTCCATCGAGAAACCATGAGCCCTCCCAAGGCATACGCCCCGGCACAAAGAAATCTGTCACACAAACATCATACCCTAATCAGCTTCCGATCTAATAACGGATAGAAAAACCGATTCTCCGTTTAAAATCCTCCCTTTGCCGCTGTTCCTCTAATCCTTGATTCCACGGCTGCGCCAGGAGCTTCCTCTGCCTTTTCGGCTAATCCCTCTTATTTTGGCTATCCTTCTTATTCTCCGTAGCTTCATGGCTACGCCATGAAGGTGGGGTAGAGATGCTCAGACCCCAGCACGACTCCCCGCCATCCGTTCAGCCGTGGCGGCGGCTTTCCAACCGCCAGGCCATTCATTTACTTCGGGTTGCGCTGGGCTTGGCGGATGAAATCCGCCTCCACCTTCATGGCTTTGCCATCAATTTCCCCCTCTGCATTCGCCCGATTCGCTGAATTCGCGGTGCCCTTCCTCTTCCTCTCCTCCCTCTCCACTCGCCATCCGGACAAAAAAAGTGCCCGGCTCCTCGTTAAAGGAGCCGGGCTTATACCTGGCGACGACCTACTCTCACAGGACCTGTCGTCCCACTACCATCGGCGCTGCAGCGTTTCACTTCCGGGTTCGGAATGGGACCGGGTGGTTCCACCGCGCTCTGGTCACCAGAGTCCAAATCCACTTTGCAGCGTTTACCTGCGGATCTGACCTCTGAGGATCTGAGCTGGGTGAAGTTGAGGGTTGAGAGTTTTCAGTTGAGAGTCAAGAAGCAGATGCTTCCTCTTTCTCTCAACACTCAACTCCAGTCTCTCAACTTCTTCCTACATGCCGCTCTCTGACATCCACACGGAGACTTCTTCTCTTCCAAACCTGATTGACTCTCAAACCATTCATCAATCCCTGGCATTCTGAATCCAAAAAATAGGAATCAAGCCAAACGGATGATTAGTATTGCTCGGCTGAATACGTTACCGCACTTGCACCTGCAACCTATCAACGTCGTAGTCTTCGACGATCCTTTAGGGAAAATTCATCTTGGGAGTGGCTTGGCGCTTAGATGCTTTCAGCGCTTATCCAGTCCGAACTTAGCTACCCGGCCATGCCGTTGACACGACAACCGGTGCACCAGAGGTTCGTCAATTCCGGTCCTCTCGTACTAGGAACTGAACCCCTCAATTTTCCTGCGCCCACAGAGGATAGAGGACCGAACTGTCTCGCGACGTTCTGAACCCAGCTCGCGTGCCGCTTTAACCGGCGAACAGCCGGACCCTTGGGACCTTCTCCAGCCCCAGGATGCGACGAGCCGACATCGAGGTGCCAAACTTCATCGTCGATATGAACTCTTGGATGAAATCAGCCTGTTATCCCTAAGGTACCTTTTATCCGTTGAGCGACGGCAATTCCACATTCAACCGCCGGATCACTTAGGCCTACTTTCGTATCTGCTCGACTTGTAGGTCTCACAGTTAGGCGGGTTTATGCCTATGCACTCGACACACGGTTACCAACCGTGCTGAACCCACCTTCGCGCTCCTCCGTTACTCTTTAGGAGGATACCGCCCCAGTAAAACTGACCGGCTGACACTGTTCCCCGTCCGGATTCACGGATCGGGGTTAGATCTCCCAACACCCAAGGGTGGTATCTCACTGATGGCTCCGTGATCCCCTAAAGGACCACTTCAACGCCTCCCACTTATGCTGAGCATGAAAATCGAGAAACCAATGACAGCTTACAGTTAAGGTCTATAGGGTCTTTCCGTCCTTCTGCGGGTAGGCGGCATCTTCACCGCCATTACAATTTCACTGAGCACCTGGTTGAGACAGCGCCCAACTCGTTACACGATTCGTGCAGGTCGGAACTTACCCGACAAGGAATTTCGCTACCTTAGGACCGTTATAGTTACGGCCGACATTCACGGGGACTTGGGCTCAAAGCTTCGCCTTACGACTAACATCTTACCTTAATCTTTCCGCATTGGTCACGTGTCACATCCTATACTTGGACTTGCGTCTTGGCAGAATGCTGTGTTTTTGCTAAACAGTCGGTTGGGCCATTTCACTGCGGCCTGGGAAAATACCCAGGCACCCCTTCTCCCGAAGTTACGGGGCCAATTTGCCGAGTTCCTTAACCAGGGTTCACTCTTACGCCTTGGTATATTCTACCCACCCACCTGTGTCGGTTTGCGGTACAGGTTCCTTAGCATACACCGGATCTTTTCTTGGCACCTCCTTTGGCAATGCGGATCGGCCGTAGCCTCACCTCAGAATTCAATCACTTAGTTGCCTCCAGAAATGCGTCAATCCGGGTTAAGGGTCGGAAGTGCAGGAATATTAACCTGCTGTCCATCGCCTACGCATATCTGCCTCGGCTTAGGTCCTGACTAACCCCGGGACGAAAATCGTAGCCCGGGAAACCTTGGGTTTACGGCGGACGGGGATTTCACCCGTCTTATCGTTACTCATGTCTGCATCCTCTCTTCTTAACACTCCACGGTCAGTCGCCATCGCGCTTCGATGCGTTAAGAATGCTCCTCTACCGCGCCAGGTCCCAGGACCTGACACCCAGAGCTTCGGTATCATGCTTATCGCCAATCATTTTCGGCGCAGAATCTCTCGATGAGTAAGCTATTACGCACTTTTTAAATGGTGGCTGCTTCTAAGCCAACATCCTCACTGTCTAAGAAATTCCACATCCTTTCCACTTAGCATGATTTAGGCACCTTAGCTGCTGATCAGGGTTGTTTCCCTTTTGACGACGAAGCTTATCCCCCGCCGTCTCACTGCCGCGCTCCACTCACCGGTATTCGGAGTTTGATAGGGTTTGGTAGACGGGTATGCCCCCTAGCCCTTTCAGTGCTCTACCCCCGGTAATCAGCACGCGACGCTGCACCTCAATGCATTTCGAGGAGAACCAGCTATCACGGGGTTTGATTAGCCTTTCACTCCTACCCTCAGCTCATCGGAGAATTTTTCAACATTCACCCGTTCGGTCCTTCACGCAGTATCACCTGCGCTTCAACCTGGCCAAGGGTAGATCACCTCCGCTTCGGGTCTAGCACGTGCAACTATGATCGCCCTATTCGGACTCGCTTTCGCTTCGCCTCCGTCCCATAAGGACTTAAGCTTGCCACACATACTAACTCGCAGACTCATTAAGCAAAAGGCACGCCATCACAGCCGAAACTGCTCTGACACCTTGTAGGCACACGGTTTCAGGTTCTATTTCACTCCGCTCACAGCGGTTCTTTTCACCTTTCCCTCACGGTACTTGTTCACTATCGGTCGCTAACTAGTATTTAGCCTTATGCCGTGGTCGGCACAGATTCATACGGCGTTTCACGTGTGCCGTATTACTCAGGAACTCCCTAGGGTCTCGCAGAATTTCGGTTACGGGGATTTCACCCTCTATGTCGGAACTTTCCAGGTCCTTCACCTATCCTTTGAGCAATCCCACGTCGGGGTCCTACAACCCCGGAGACAAGTCTCCGGTTTGGGCTCTTCCGCTTTCGCTCGCCACTACTGACGGAATCGATTCTCTTTCTTTTCCTCCGGTTACTGAGATGTTTCACTTCACCGGGTATCGCGTGCTTTGTCCTATTGTATTCAGACAAAGACGATATTGTATTAACAATATCAGGTTACCCCATTCGGAAATCTCCGGATCAACGTGTACTTGCCACTCCCCGAAGCTTATCGCAGCTTATCACGTCCTTCATCGCCTGTTAGCACCAAGGCATTCACTGTGTGCCCTTTAAAGCTTGATTCCATATTTTTGAAATCCAGCCGCTTTACTGAGTTGGTTCTTCGTTCTTTCGAACGATGATCTACTTTCATTAAAACAGTCGATCCGTAGATCGACCTTGCCGTAAAAATTTTGATGTATATTTGGGATTAGAATATATTTCCAAGGACTGACATAAGAATGGCTCTTTTTTGAACAATCATTATTTATTGCAGTCTGAAAAATTATATTTCTCCATGTGGATGTCAAAGAGCGGTCTGTCTTGATCAAGATGTATTAAATGAGAATCACGAACGCTTCCTTCCGGTAACCGATGGTGGGCCTGACTGGACTCGAACCAGTGACCCCACGCTTATCAAGCGTGTGCTCTAACCAACTGAGCTACAGGCCCATTGGTTTTCCAAACAATCAAAAGCCATCATTGCTGACAAACTCTCGAGGCGATCACTTGGAAAGTGGTGGAGGTTAACGGATTCGAACCGTTGACATTCTGCTTGCAAAGCAGACGCTCTACCAACTGAGCTAAACCCCCTTTTACTTTCGGAGGCGCGTTTTTCTCTTCAATGAGGAACAAAAGATTAAATTGTGCACTGCGTTCCTGAAACGAACGGCAGGATATTTTGTTTTTAAGTGTTTTAGGTGTCCGTGATTGCTCACTGGACAACCCACTAGTTCATTACTGAATGTGGGTCTCGACCTTTCACAGGGACCATGAGAATGGTGTGTGAATTTCTCCGTAGAAAGGAGGTGATCCAGCCGCAGGTTCCCCTACGGCTACCTTGTTACGACTTCATCCCAGTTACCGGCTACACCTTAGAACCCTACCTCCTTGCGGTTGGTGCGGGCGCTTCGGGTGCGACTGACTTCCATGATGTGACGGGCGGTGTGTACAAGACCCGGGAACGTATTCACGGCGCCGTAGCTGATGCGCCATTACTAGCGATTCCAACTTCATGGAGGCGAGTTGCAGCCTCCAATCCGAACTGGGCCCAGTTTTTTAGATTTCCTCCACCTCGCGGGCTCGGTTCTCATTGTGCTGGGCATTGTAGTACGTGTGCAGCCCTAGGCGTAAGGGCCATACTGACCTGACGTCGTCCCCACCTTCCTCCCAGTTGATCTGGGCAGTCTGACTAGAGTTCCCACCATTACGTGCTGGCAACTAGTCACAAGGGTTGCGCTCGTTGCGGGACTTAACCCAACATCTCACGACACGAGCTGACGACGGCCATGCAGCACCTGTGCAAATTCCCCGAAGGGTCACACGCTTTCACGTGCTTAGAGATGCATGTCAAGCCTAGGTAAGGTTCTTCGCGTTGCATCGAATTAAGCCACATACTCCACCGCTTGTGCGGGTCCCCGTCAATTTCTTTGAGTTTTAGTCTTGCGACCGTACTTCCCAGGCGGCACGCTTAACGCGTTAGCTCCGGCACAAGGGGGGTCGATTCCCCTCACACCAAGCGTGCACCGTTTACTGCCAGGACTACAGGGGTATCTAATCCCTTTCGCTACCCTGGCCTTCGAGCCTCAGCGTCAGATACTGTCCAGCAACTCGCTTTCGCCACGAGTGTTCCTCTCGATATCCACGCATTTCACTGCTACACCGAGAATTCCAGTTGCCTCTCCAGTCCTCTAGCACGGCAGTATCGGATGCAGTTCCGGGGTTGAGCCCCGGGATTTCACATCTGACTTACCGCGCCGCCTACGCTCCCTTTACGCCCAGTGATTCCGAACAACGCTCGGGACCTTCGTATTACCGCGGCTGCTGGCACGAAGTTAGCCGTCCCTTCCTCTTCTGGTACTATCAATCGTGTCTGCTGTTAACAGCCACGCCTTACTCCCAGATGACAGGAGTTTACAATCCGAAGACCTTCATCCTCCACGCGGCGTTGCACCATCAGGGTTGCCCCCATTGTGAATTATTCTCGACTGCTGCCACCCGTAGGTGTCTGG
>Ga0207705_10002488_pt1 | contig 14195 bp, 13 predicted proteins | sample KBSC13metaG_FD_184314 | JGI IMG/M metagenome (GOLD analysis project Ga0207705, IMG submission 184314) | Corn rhizosphere microbial communities from Kellogg Biological Station, Michigan, USA - KBS C1-3 metaG (SPAdes) (version 2) | ecosystem: Host-associated > Plants > Roots > Rhizosphere > Soil ...
GCCTTCCAGATATGCATGCCGCCCAGCTCGAGCGGATCGGCGGCCGGCGTGTCGGCGCGATAGGTACCGCGTGGCTCGATGTAGTTGAGCAAGCCGATGCCGTACTCGCGCGCCACCACGAAATCCTCGACGCCGTGGTCGGGCGAAGTGTGCACGGCGCCCGTGCCGTCTTCGGCGCTGACGTGTTCGCCGAGGATCACCGGCACCTCGCGCGGGTAGAACGGATGGTGCAGTTGCAGGCCTTCCAGCGCTTTGCCTTCGACGTGACCCAACACGGTCGCCTGCCCGACGCCGTAACGCTGTGCCGCCTTGTCGGCCAGCGCGCTGGCGACGACCAGCAGCACGCGCTTGCCGCCGCGCGACGGGCCTTCGATCAGCGCGTATTCCAGCCCGGCGCCGAGCGACACCGCCTGGCTTTCCGGCAAGGTCCACGGCGTGGTGGTCCAGATCGGGATGGCGGCGATGGCATCACCGGCATCGACGCCGAACTTCGCCAGCAGCGCTTTCGGCTCGACCGCGTCATACGCCACGTCGACCGCGGGCGAAACCTTGTCGCCGTACTCGATCTCCGCCTCGGCCAGCGCCGAGGCGCAGTCGAAGCACCAGTACACCGGCTTGGCGCCGCGCACCACGTGGCCGTTGGAAACGATGCGCGCCAGCGCGCGCAGCATGTCGGCCTCGAAGCGGAAATCCATCGAGCGATACGGGTGGCCCCAGTCGCCGAGCACGCCGAGCCGCTTGAAGTCGGCGCGCTGGGTATCGACCTGCTCGGTCGCGTACTCGCGGCACTTCTGCCGGAACGCGGCGGCGTCGAGCTTGTCGCCCGGCTTGCCGAATTTCTTCTCCACCGCGATCTCGATCGGCAGGCCGTGGCAATCCCAGCCCGGCACGTACGGCGCGCGGTAGCCGGCCAGCAGCTTGGACTTGACCACCATGTCCTTGAGGATCTTGTTGACCGCGTGGCCGATGTGGATCGGGCCGTTCGCGTACGGCGGGCCGTCGTGCAGCACGAACACGCTGTCGCGATCGGCGGTCTTCTGCTGGATCTGCGCGTAGCGATCGACCCGCTCCCACTCCGCCAGCCAGCCCGGCTCGCGCTTCGGCAAGTCGCCGCGCATGGGGAACGCCGTCTGCGGCAGGTTGATCGTGCTTTTGTAATCGTGGGTCATTGCGTGGATGCCGTCACTGAGGTGTTGCCGCCCGCCAGATGGCAGGCAAAGAAGGGAAAGTTAGTCGATTTCGACCCGTGCCGTAATGCCCGCGTCCTCAGAGCCTGCTCATGATCTCCAAGTACCCCGCGCCGGGAGCTGTTTGCGCGCAGGCCAAGGAAGAACGAAGAAGTGGACGTCCGTCCACGACCGAGTGATGACGCCGGCCTGCGGGCAAACAGACCCGGCCCTTCGGGTTGCCATCGAGTGGCCGCCATGCGGCAGCGCGCGGCTTGACCTGACGGCCAGTCAGGCGCTGCGCCACGCACCACCACCTGGCGGCCACTCGATGGCAACGCGGGGCACTTGGAGATCATGAGCAGGCTCTCACGCCTCGGCCAGCCGCGGGTTCATGCCCAGCAGCTCGCGCGCCCGGCGCGAGTCCAGCACCATCTGCGCCTTGAGCGGTTCCAGCCCGTCGAATTTCTGTTCGTCGCGCAGCTTGGCGACGAACTGCACCGCCATGCGCTGGCCGTACAGGTCGCCCTCGAAGTCGAACAGGTGAACCTCCAGCAGAGGCTCGGCGACCTCGTTCACGGTGGGGCGCACGCCGAGGCTGGCCACGCCCGGCCAGCTGCATTCGCCCTCGCCCAACCCCACGCGCACCGCGAAGATGCCCTGGATCGGGCTGGCCCGCTGCGACAGGTGGATGTTGGCGGTGGGATAGCCCAGCGTGCGGCCGAGCTGGTTGCCGTACTCCACCTTGCCTTCGATCACGAACGGCCGGCCCAGCAGCGACTCGGCGCCGGCGAACTCGCCCGCCGCGAGCAAGGCGCGCACTCGGCTGGCCGAGACGCGGGTGCCGTCGAGCTGCACCATCGGCATGCTGCAGGCGGTGAAGCCGAGCTGTGCGCCCATCCGCTCCAGCAGTGCCATGTCGCCGCCGCGCTTGTGGCCGAAGCGGAAATCGCCACCCACCCACACTTCGCGCGCGGCCAGCCGTTCGACCAGCACGCGCTGCACGAACGCCTCGGCCGACATCGCGGTCAGTGTCCGGTTGAAGCGCAGCAGCAAGGTGTGTTCCATGCCGGCGGCGGCGAAACCGCGCAGCTTCTCGCGCACGCTGGACAGCCGCGGTACCGGCTCGGGCGAGAAGAACGCGCGCGGCAACGGCTCGAAGCTCACCACCACCGGGCTGCAGCCGAGCGCCTGCGCGCGCTCGCGCACCTGGGCCAGCAAGGCCTGGTGGCCGCGGTGCAGGCCGTCGAACGCGCCGACCGCGATAACGCTGCCGCGCGGCGCCAGGCAGGGGCCTGCGACATCCCTGGAAAGTCTCATCATCGCGTGAGTATAACGGCCCGGCTGCCCGCGATAAGAGCCTCAGGCGGGTTCACGCAGCGCGCAGGTCGCGCAGACGGAAGCCGCCGGCAAACAGCACGGCGACATAACTGGCCCCGCCGGCCAGCACCAGCACGGTCAGGTGCCACAGCCGGGTCAGCACCGGCACCCCGTGAGTCCAGTTCGGCCACAGCCAGCGGCCCAGCAACAGCACCGCCACCATCACCGCGCAGGCTGCAGCCAGCCGCAGCAGATGCCGCGACCAGCCCGGCTGGCGCTGGTAGACCCCGGCCTTCTTCAGCCAGTGCCACAGCAGCCACAGGTTCACGTAGGCGGCCACCGCGCTGGCCATGCCCAGCGCCATGTGCAGGCCGGGCAACCGAGCCAGGCCGTCCAGCCACGCCAGCTGCTTCAGCTCGGCCGGCGCCCACAGTTCGAACAGCAGCACCAGGAACACCACGTTCAACAGCATGTTGGTGAGCAGCGAAGCCACCGCCGCACGCACCGGCGTGCGCGTGTCCTGGCGTGCGTAGAACGCCGGCAGCAACACCTTCACCAGCGCGAATGCGGGCAGGCCGAAGCTCAGCGCGGTGATCGACAGCGTGGCCATGGCGGTGTCGTGCGCGGTCCAGTGACCGTGCTGGAACAGCGTGGCCACCAGCGGCCCGGCCAGCAGCATCAAGGCGAACATCGCCGGCACCGCGATCAGCAGGGTGACGCGCAGGCCCCAGTCCAGCGCGCGCGAGAAACCAGCCTTGTCGGTGGTGACGTGATGGCGCGACAGCGACGGCAGGATCACCGTGCCCAGCGCCACGCCGAACACGCCCAGCGGCAGTTCCAGGAACCGGTCCGCCTGCGACAGCCAGCTCTGCGAACCGACCACCAGCAGCGAGGCGATCACCGTGTCGAACAGCAGGTTGATCTGCGCCACCGACGAACCGAACAGGGTCGGCACCATCAACCGCATGATCCGGCGCACTTCCGGATGGCTCCAGCCCCAGCGCGGCAGGGTCAGCAGGTCCAGCCCGCGCAGCGCCGGCAGCTGGAACAGCAGCTGCAGAATGCCGGCCGCCAGGATCGCCCAGCCCATCGCCATGATCGGCGTCTGCAGCCGCTTCGACAGCCACAGCGCGCCGGCGATCATGCACAGGTTGAGGATCACCGGGGTCAGCGCCGGCAAGCCGAAACGATGGAAACTGTTCAGCGCGCCGCCGGACAGCGCGGTCAGCGACACGAACAGCAGGAACGGGAAGGTCAGCCGCAGCAGCTCGACGGTCAGTTCGAACTTGTGCGGCTCGTCGATCGCGCCGGGCGAGAACAGCACGGTCACCTGCGGCGCGAAGATGATCCCCAGCGCGGTGATCAGCAGCAGCACGCCGCCCAGCGTGCCCGATACCCGCGACATCAGGTCCTTCAGCTGCGCATGCGTGCCCTTTTCCTTCACTTCCGTGAAAACCGGCACGAAGGCGGTGGAGAACGAGCCCTCGGCAAACAGCCGGCGCATGAAGTTGGGAATGCGGAACGCCACCCAGAACGCGTCGGTGGCGCCGTTGGCGCCGAACGCGGCGTTGATCGACATGTCGCGCACCAGGCCGAGCACCCGCGAAACCATCGTCATGCTGCTGAACGAGAGCAGCCCGCGGAGCATGCTGGGTGACTTCATGTGGCGGTTCGTTACCTTCGGCGTCGATCACGCGGGGCGCGTAGTTTGACAGCCCGCGCGGGCAGGATGACAGCGCGGATATGGCAGAATACCGGCACGACCACGGCCGCGCGCCCATGCCGGCCCTCGGTGCGGCCGCCTAAATGATTGACGCACCGGCGAATCGACCGCATAATTGGCGTCTTTTTCCACCCTCAACCCTGCATTCCGGAGTTCTACCTTGGCCAACATCAAGTCCGCGAAGAAGCGCGCGCGCCAGTCCGAACAGCGCCGTCTGCGCAACATCAGCGCCCGCTCCATGGTCCGCACCGCCCTGAAGAAGGTCGTCAAGGCCATCGAGGCCAAGGACAAGGCTGCCGCCGTCGCCGCGTTCACCGCCGCCCAGCCGGTGATGGATCGTTACGCCGCCCGCGGCCTGATCCACAAGAACAAGGCCGCCCGCCACAAGAGCCGCCTCAACGCGAAGATCCGCGAACTGGCGTAAGCCGGGGCGCGATTCGGGTTGCATGAAAAAGCCGGCGCAAGCCGGCTTTTTCGTGTCTTCAGCTTCGCTCCCTCCCCTGCTCGCAGGGGAGGAGCCAAACGAGGGCGTCACCGCCGCGGGCGGAATTCCAACGGCATCGGCTCGCCCTGCCGCGCCGCGGCCGGCGGTTTCGGGCCGCAGGCGCCGCAGGTGCTGCAGCCGTCGCTGCAGTCGCCGGTGGCTTCCTTCGGTTGCAGGCATCGGCCGAAGGCCCGCGCCAGCGCGCTGCGGCCGGGCTGGTTGAAGCGGATGGACGCGGCGGCCAGCCAGCGGTTGGTCAATTTCCGCGCCAGTTTGCGCACCACGATCCACACGCTGGCCAGTACCGCCAACCCGATCACCACGTACTGCGCCAGCAGGCCGGCACTCATGTCAGCATCCTCGTCACCTGGTAGACGATGAACGACGCGGCGTAGGCCATCACGAACATGTAGCCGAACGAAATCGCCACGTTGCGCCAGGAATCAGTCTCGCGCTTGATGATCGCCAGGGTGGACATGCATTGCGGCGCGTACGCAAACCACACCAGCAGCGACAACGCGCTGGCCAGCGGGATCTGCCCGACCAGCGCATGACCCAGGCCACCGGCCGCTTCGCCACCGACCAGATAGACGGTGGCCAGTGCGGCCACGGCGGTCTCGCGCGCGGCAAACGCCGGGATCAGCGCCAGGCTGATCTGCCAGTTGAAGCCGATCGGCGCGAAGACGTACTGCAGCGCCCGGCCGATGTAGCCGGCGAAGCTGTACTCGATCGCCGGCTGGGTCGCGCCCTCCGGTGCGCCCGGGAAGGTGGAAAGGAACCACATCAGCACGGTCAGGCCTAGGATCACGCCGGTCAGCCGCTTAAGGAAGATCATGCCGCGCTCGTACAGGCCGATCGCCACATCGCGCGGCTTGGGCATGCGGTACGACGGCAGCTCCATCATCAGCGCGTGCTCGCTCTTGTCGCGGCGGATGTGTTTCATCACCCAACCCACCAGCATCGCGCCGAGGATGCCGGCCAGATACAGCGCGAACAGCACCACGCCCTGCAGGTTGAACACGCCGAACACGTAGCGGATCGGGATGAAGGCACCGATCAACAGCGCATACACCGGCAGCCGCGCCGAGCAGGTCATCAACGGCGCGATCAGGATCGTGGTCAGCCGGTCGCGCGGGTCGGTGATGCTGCGCGTGCCCATGATGCCGGGAATCGCACAGGCGAAACTCGACAGCAGCGGGATGAACGAGCGCCCGGTCAGCCCCACCGACAGCATCAGCCGATCGAGCAGGAACGCCGCGCGCGGCAGGTAGCCCGACTCCTCCAGCACGATGATGAACAGGAACAGCACCAGGATTTCCGGCAGGAAGCCCAACACCGTGCCGAGGCCGCCGAACAGGCCGTCGTTGACCAGGCTCTGCAACGGCCCGGCCGGCATCCATGCGGCGACGTGCCCGCCCAGCCAGCCGAAACCGTCGCCGATCGCGTCGGTCATCGGCTTGCCGATCGAGTACACCGCCTGGAATACCAGGAACATCACCACCGCGAGAATCAGCAGGCCGAACACCGGGTGCAGGGTCCAGCGATCCAGCGCATCGTCGAGTTCCGCGGTGGCGCGCGGCATCGTCACCGTCGCCGTCAGCAATTCACGCACCTGCGCATGCAGGTCGGCGCGACCGGCCGCATCGCCCACCTGCGCCGGCGCCGCCGGCGGCACCTCGCCGTCGACCCGCTCGATCAGACCACGCGCACCGCCGCGTTTCACCGCAACGGTTTCCACCACCGGCAGGCCCAGCCGCCGCTGCAGCTCCGGCACGTCGATGACGATGCCGCGCTGGCGCGCGGTGTCCATCATGTTCAGCGCCAGCACCACCGGCCGGCCGAGGCGCTTCACCTCCAGCACGAAGCGCAGGTGCAGGCGCAGGTTGGTCGCGTCGGCGACGCAGACGATCAGGTCCGGCGGCGCCTCGCCCGGGTAGTTGCCGGCGCAGACATCGTGGGTGATCTGCTCATCCGGGCTGTTCGCGTCGAGGCTGTAGGCACCCGGCAAGTCGAGGATCTGCAGTACGCGGCCGGACGGCGCAGTAAAACGGCCCTCCTTGCGCTCCACCGTGACGCCAGCGTAGTTCGCCACCTTCTGCCGGCCGCCGGTGAGCAGGTTGAACAGCGCCGTCTTGCCGCAGTTCGGGTTGCCCACCAGGGCGATGCGCAGGGTCGAAGCGCTCATGCCGCCACCTCGGTACGCACGCTGATCCGGGCCGCCTCGGCGCGACGCAGGGCAAAGCGGGTGAAGCCGATCTGGATCAGCAACGGATCGCCGCCCATCGGCCCCACCGCCACCACGCGCACCGGTTCGCCATCGACGAAGCCCAGGTCGCGCAGGCGCTGCGCGATCGGGTCGGCCGCGTGCGCATCGTCGACGCGGTCGACCACGGCAGGGGCACCCTTGGGCAAATCGGACAGACGCACAGGCTGGATTCTCAAATAAGAATAGTTCGCATTATAGACCTACACTCGGCCCGCTGCACCACGCCCGGTTTATCATCGCGTTATTTGCCACAGGGACGACCGATGACCGATTCCATCCTGAGCGAGCGCCGCGGCACGGTCGCCTGGCTCACCCTGAACCGTCCGCAGATCCACAACGCGTTCGACGACGCGCTGATCGCCGCGCTCACCGACGCGCTGGCGGCCGCCGACGCCGACCCGGCCGTGCGTGCCGTGGTGCTGAGCGGCAACGGCAGCTGCTTCTCGGCCGGCGCCGACCTGAACTGGATGCGCGGCATGGCCGGCGCCAGCGAGCAGGAAAACCGCGAGGACTCGCTGCGCCTGGCGCGGCTGATGCGCAGCCTGCAGTTCCTGTCCAAGCCGACCATCGCGCGGGTCAACGGCGCGGCCTATGGTGGCGGCGTGGGCCTGGTCGCCTGCTGCGATATCGCGATCGGCGTGGACACCGCCAAGTTCGCGCTGTCGGAAGTGAAGCTGGGCCTGGTGCCGGCGGTGATCTCGCCGTACGTGATCGCCGCGATCGGCCTGCGCGAGGCGCGCCGGCTGTTCGTCACCGGCGAGGTGTTCGATGCCGCCACCGCGGCACGCATCGGCCTGCTGCATGCGGTGGTATCCGCCAACGAACTGGACGAAGCGATCGAGCGCCAGTTGTACCTGCTGGCCAAGGCCGGCCCGCTGGCCCAGCGCGAAGCGAAACAGCTGGCCTTGCGCATCGGCGGCGCCGACCCGGTGCAGGCCGAGCGCATCGACAGCGCCAACGCCGAACTGATCGCCCGCCTGCGCGTATCGCCGGAAGGCCAGCACGGCCTGGGCGCCTTCCTCGACAAGCGCGCACCGGCGTGGGTCGGGCAGCCGTAGGAGCGCACCCGGGCGATCTGCTAGCTTTAGACGATTTGCATCGACAGCCAACGGCTCCAGGATCCTGCATGTTCGAACGCGTACTGATAGCCAACCGCGGCGAGATCGCCTGCCGCGTGATCCGCACCTGCCGCCGCCTCGGCATCCACACCATCGCGGTGTATTCGGAAGCCGACCGCGACGCGCAGCACGTGCGGCTGGCCGACGAGGCGTGGCCGATCGGCGGGCCGCGTCCGGCGGATTCGTACCTGCGCGGCGATGCCATCCTCGACGTGGCGAAGCGGACCGGCGCGCAGGCCATCCATCCCGGCTATGGCTTCCTCTCGGAGAACACCGACTTCGCCCGCATCTGCACCGACGCCGGCATCGCCTTCATCGGGCCGCGCCCGGAGAGCATCGACGCGATGGGTTCCAAGGCCGCCGCCAAGGCGCTGATGGAGCAGCACGCGGTGCCGCTGGTGCCGGGCTACCACGGCGCCAACCAGGACCCCGCCCACCTCGCCGAACAGGCCGCCAGGACCGGCTTCCCGTTGATGATCAAGCCGGCGGCCGGCGGCGGCGGCAAGGGTATGCGCATCGTGCGCGATGCGGCGGAATTCGCCGACGCGCTCGCTTCAGCCCAGCGCGAGGCGGCCAGTTCGTTCGGTGATGCGCGGATGATCCTGGAGCGCTACGTCGAGCATCCGCGGCACATCGAGTTCCAGGTGTTCGGCGACACCCACGGCAACGTGATCCACCTCAACGAGCGCGAATGCTCGGCCCAGCGCCGTTACCAGAAAGTGCTGGAGGAAACCCCCTCGCCTTTCCTCGACGACGCGCGCCGCCAGGCGATGGGCGCAGCCGCCGTCGCCGCGGCCAGGGCGGTGAACTACGTCGGCGCCGGCACGGTGGAATTCATCGTGGCGCAGAGCGGCGAATTCTTCTTCATGGAGATGAACACGCGGCTGCAGGTCGAGCACCCGGTCACCGAGATGACGCTGGGCTTGGACCTGGTCGAATGGCAATTGCGCGTGGCCGCCGGCCAGCCTCTGCCGTTGCAGCAGGAGGACGTGCATGCGCGCGGCCATGCGATCGAGGTGCGCTTGTACGCGGAAGACCCGGACCAGAACTTCCTGCCCGGCTCCGGCAAGCTGCAAACCCTGCGCCTGCCTGCGCCATCACGCCACGTGCGCCTCGATGGCGGCGTGGTCGAAGGCGACAGCGTGACGATCTTCTATGACCCCATGATCGCCAAGCTGATCGTGTGGGACGGGGACCGGCCGCAGGCCCTGCAGCGGCTGCGCGAGGCGCTGGCAGCCAGCGAGATCGTCGGCCCGAAATCGAACATCGGCTTCTTGGAACGGCTGGCGCGGCACCCGGCGGTAGTCGAGGGGCGCATCGACACCGGCTACCTGGATCGCCATCTGGACGAGTTCCTGGTCGGCGATGTCATGCCTTCCGACGGCACGCTGTTCGCCGCCGCCACCGCCGCGCTGCTGCATGACGAGCTGCACGTCCAGAGCGCTCCGGCCGATCCGCATTCGCCCTGGGCGCGCGCCGACGCCTGGCGCATCGGCCACGCCGGCAAGCGCATCGTGGCGCTGACCTCTCGCGAACGGCGTTTCGAAGTCGAGGCGCACGGCCACGGCGGCGACTACCGGCTGCGCCACGGCGAGACCCACTGCGAAGTGCGCGGCGCGCGCGTGGCCGACAACAGCCTCAGCGCCCGCTTCGACGGCGAATCGCTGCGCGTGCCGCTGCGCGCCGACACCCAACGCGTGCTGCTGCACGACGCGCATGGCCAGCGCCACAACTTCAGCCGCGCCGCGGCGTTCGCCTGGGAATCGAAGGACGCCGCCGGCGGCAACCAGGTCATCGCGCCGATGCCCGGCCGCATCGTGCTGGTCAAGACAAAGGCCGGCGACGTGGTCGAGCAAGGCCAGGAACTGCTGGTGATGGAGGCGATGAAGATGGAACTGGCCTTGAAGGCGCCGCGCGCCGGCACCATCGAAAGCATGAACGCCACGCAAGGCGAATTCGTCGAAGCGGACGCCGTGCTGGTGCGTTTCGCCGACTGACCGGAGCACGACATGAATCCCTCCAACCACGTCCGCATCGTCGAAGTCGGCGCCCGCGACGGCCTGCAGAACGAGAAGACCCTGCTGCCGGCCGAGGTGAAGATCGCACTGATCGACCGGCTCTCCTCCACCGGCCTCAAGACGATCGAGGCGACCAGCTTCGTCAGCCCGAAGTGGGTGCCGCAACTGGCCGACGCGGCCGAGGTGTTCCGCGGCATCCGCAAGGTACCCGGCGTGGGCTACCCGGTGCTGGTGCCGAACCTGCAGGGCTACCAGCGCGCGCGCGAGGTCGGCGCCACCGACATCGCGGTGTTCACCGCCGCGTCGGAAGCGTTCAACCGCAAGAACATCAATGCCTCGATCGACGAGTCGATCGAGCGCTTCATTCCGGTGATGGAACAGGCCCGGGCCGACGGCGCGCGGGTGCGTGGCTATGTCTCCACGGTGCTCGGCTGTCCGTACCAGGGCGAGGTGCCGGTCAGTGACGTGGTACGCGTGGCACGCCGGATGTACGAACTGGGCTGTCACGAGATCTCGCTGGGCGACACCATCGGCGTGGGTACGCCGGCGAAGGCGCGCGCGATGCTGCACGCGGTGGCGCAGGAAGTGCCGATGGACGCCCTGGCGGTGCACTTCCACGACACCTACGGCCAGGCGCTGGCGAACATCCTGGCCTGCCTGGAGGAAGGCGTGCGCGTGGTCGACAGCGCCGTCTCCGGCACGGGCGGCTGCCCGTACGCGAAGGGCGCCACCGGCAACGTGGCCAGCGAGGACGTGGTCTACATGCTGCACGGCATGGGCATCGAGACCGGCATCGACCTCGACCTGCTGATCGCCACCGGCGCCTGGCTGGCCGCGCAACTGCACAAGGAAACCGCCAGCCGGGTCACCCGCGCGCGTACCGCCGCAGCCTGAAAGCTCGCTATCATCGGCGCTTCGGCTGACCGGACGAAGCGATGCGCGCAAGCCTGACGACCTGGTGGCAAACGGCGGCGATCCTGCTGCTCCTGCTGTGCTCCCTGCCCGCAAGCGCGGCCACGCCGAAGGGCGACTGGCTGTTGCTGCCCGAGCGCGTGTGGACCGGCAACGGTGACGCTGCGCACAGCGGCTGGGCGGTGCTGGTGCACGACGGTGCGATCGCCGCGGTGGGCCCCGCCGCGTCGATCCAGGCGCCGCCCGGCGCGCAGCGCGTCGAGCTGCCCGGCGCCACGCTCACTCCCGGCCTGATCGACCTGCACTCGCACCTGTTCCTGCATCCGTACAACGAAACCTTGTGGAACGACCAGGTGCTGACCGAGCCGCAGGATTACCGCACGCTGGAAGCCGCCGCCCATGCGAAGGCCACGCTGATGGCCGGCTTCACCGCCCTGCGCGACCTCGGCACCGAGGGTGCGGGCTTTGCCGACGTGTCGATCCAGCGTGCGATCAACGAAGGGTTGATCCCGGGACCGCGGATGTTCGTCGCCACGCGCGCCATCGTCGCCACCGCCAGCTATGGACCGGGGCCGCGCGGTTTCCGTCCGGATCTCGACCTGCCGCAAGGCGCGCAGCCGGTCAGCGGCGTGGATGCGGCCATCGCCGCCGTGCGCGAGCAAGCCGCCCGCGGCGCCGACTGGATCAAGCTGTACGCGGACTATCGGGTGGGCCCGGGCGGCGAAACCGCGCCCACCCTCAACCCGGCGGAACTGAAGGCGATCGTCGACACCGCGCACCAGATCGGCCGCCCGGTCGCGGCGCACGCGGCCAGCGATGCCGGCGTGCGGATGGCGGTCGAGGCCGGCGTGGACACCATCGAACACGGCTACGGCGCCAGCGAGGCGACCTTCCGTCTGCTCAAGCAGAAGGGCGTGGCCTATGAACCCACGCTCACCGCGGTCGACGCCACCTCGGAGTATTTCCAGCACTACGTGCCGGGCAAGTCCGAACCCACGCCTGCCATGAAGGAAGCCGAGCGCGCGTTCCGCACCGCGCTGAAAGTCGGCGTCACCATCGGCAACGGCAGCGACGTGGGCGTGTTCGCGCACGGCACCAACTGGCGCGAGCCCGCGGCGATGGTACGCGACGGCATGACCCCGGCGCAGGCGCTGCACGCGGCCACCGACGTGGCGGCGAAGATCCTGCGCCAGTCGCAACACTTCGGCCGCATCGCGCCCGGCCTGGCGGCCGACCTCGCCGCGTTCAGCGGCGATCCCAGCATGCAGATCGACGCTCTCAAGAAACCGGTCTTCGTGATGAAGGACGGCGTTCCCTATCGCACTCCCGACATGACCCCATGACCGCTACGTTCCTTATCCGCCCGATCGAGCCATCCGACAACGCGGCCATGGCCGCGATCATCCGCAGCGTGATGCCCGAGTTCGGCGCCGACGGTCCCGGCTTCGCGATCCACGACACCGAAGTCGACACGATGTACCAGGCCTACGCGCAACCGCGTTGCAGCTATTTCGTGGTCGAGCGCGACGGCGTGGTGATCGGCGGCGGCGGCATCGCGCCGCTGGAAGGCGGCGAGCCGGAGGTGTGCGAGCTGCGCAAGATGTACTTCCTGCCCACAGCGCGCGGCATCGGCGCGGGCACGGCGATGATGCAGCGCTGTCTCGACGCGGCGCGCGCGCACGGCTTCACGCGCTGCTACCTGGAAACACTGACCGGCATGGATGCGGCGCAGGCGCTGTACAAGCGCAGCGGTTTCACCGCCCTGTGCAGCGCGATGGGCGGCACCGGCCACCACGGCTGCGACCGCTACTTCATCCGCGAGCTGTGAGGTGAGGCGATGGCGAACCACGATCCCCGCGTCGACGCCTACATCGCGAAATCCGCCAGCTTCGCCCGGCCGATCCTGGAACACCTGCGCGCGCTGGTGCACGAGACCTGTCCCACGGTGGACGAAAGCCTGAAGTGGAGCATGCCGTTCTTCAGCTACAAGGCTGCGCCGCTGTGCATGATGGCCGCGTTCAAGCAGCACTGCAGCTTCGGCTTCTGGTTGTCGAAGGAAGTCACCGGCGGCAGCGACGAGGATGGCATGGGGCAGTTCGGCAAACTCGCCTCGCTGAAGGACCTGCCCCCGGACAGGCAACTCTCTGCCCACCTGAAGAAGGCGATGGCGCTGAACGAGGCCGGCGTGAAGAAGGCGCGCCCGAAGGCCGCCGCGAAACCCGCACCGACGCTGCCGGACGATCTGGCCGCCCTGCTCGCGCAGAAGAAGCACGCCGCCGCACGCAAGGCATGGGAGAGCTTCCCGCCCGGTGCACAGCGCGAATACGTCGACTGGATTACCGAGGCGAAAACCGACGCCACCCGCCAGAAGCGCCTCGCCACCACGCTGGAATGGCTGGCCGAAGGCAAGCGGCGCAACTGGAAGTACGAGAAATGCTGAGAGCCTGTTCATGATCCGCACCGCCCGCGACGAAGACGCCGCCGCCATCCATGCGATCTACGCCCCCTCGGTCAGCACCGGCGTGGCCACCTTCGAGACCGAACTGCCCGGCGTGGACGCGATGCGCGGACGCCTCCGCACGCGCCTGCAGCACTACCCGTGGCTGGTGTGGGAAGACGCCGGCGAGGTGCTGGCCTACGCCTACGCCGGGCGCTTCCGCGAGCGCGCCGCGTACGACTGGATCGCCGAAACCTCGATCTATGTGCACGCCGATGCGCAGCGCCGCGGCATCGCGCGCCGGCTCTACGGCGTGCTGCTGGACGTGATGCGGCTGCAGGGCATCACCCAGGCGGTCGGCGTGATCACCTTGCCCGGCACCGCCAGCGTGGCGATGCACGAAGCGATGGGCTTCACCTCCGCCGGCGTGTGGCGCCAGTGCGGCTACAAGCTGGGGCAATGGTGGGACGTGGGCGTGTGGCAAAAGGAGCTGCAGGCTGCGGCGAATCCGCCCATGGCCGTCACGCCGTTCCCGCACTTGCCGTCGGCGCCGTTGCAGGAATTGCTGGAAAAACACCGGAGCGCGTAGGGCGGGCACTGCCCGCCCTACGCGGATTGCCTTGCAAAAAAAAGGCGTGCCCGCTGTTGCGGGCACGCCTTCATGCATCAAGCGCCAGCCGGCTACTGGTTGAGCAGCAGGTCGACGATCACGCCGGTGGCGATCGCCACCAGCAGAAAGTCACCGTTGTCG
>Ga0207705_10002489_pt1 | contig 14195 bp, 11 predicted proteins | sample KBSC13metaG_FD_184314 | JGI IMG/M metagenome (GOLD analysis project Ga0207705, IMG submission 184314) | Corn rhizosphere microbial communities from Kellogg Biological Station, Michigan, USA - KBS C1-3 metaG (SPAdes) (version 2) | ecosystem: Host-associated > Plants > Roots > Rhizosphere > Soil ...
GAGATCCCTTGTGACCGGTCCGCCGCGTATTCCTAACTTGGGAAGTCTTCTTATGCCCAGCCCAAAGCCAGATCAGGAGAACGCTTCGAAGCTCCGCCGAAAAGCGCTTTCGACGTGGGACAACGAGGGGGGCGCAGGGCCTGAGGGGCCGCAGGAAAGTAGAGCATTCGTCGAGGCGCTGACCGGCAACCCGAGGCTGACGGACGCGGAGCTGATCCAGCTCCGCATTCGGGTGATCTCGCTCGAGAACCTGATGATCATGCTGCTGGCCGAGGGATCGGATCGCCGGTTGCAGCTGGCCCGCGAAATGGCCGCTTATATCTCTCCTCGGTCCGGATTCACCCCGCATCCGCTGACCACGCAGGCGGCGACGCACATCGCCAACCTGGTCGACCGGGCGATCCACTATCGCGGCGTGGACCCGGCGTGAGCGACCACAAGGAGCCATTTAAGGTGGGCGATCGGGTCGGTTGGAATTCGGAGGCCGGGCGCGTCCGCGGCACGATCATCCGGGTCCATACGCGCGACTTCGATTACAAGGGACACACCCACCGGGCAACGCCCGAATCGCCGCAATACGAAATCAAGAGCAGCAAGACCGACCATATCGCCGCGCACAAGGGCTCGGCACTGACCAGACTGGGCGACTAACCCGCCCCATACACTCGTCGGAAAGCAAGCCGTCCCATGACTGAACACCCAAGCCAGCCGCCGCGACCGGAACCGCTCGAGGCGGCGCTCAGCGGCGCGGACGACCGCCTGCTTCTCAATCACTGGCTGCCGCCGCAAGAGGGGATCGTGCCGCGCATCCGCATCGGCCAGCGCTGGGTCAGCACGTTGTGGGCTTTGCCGATCGGCGCCACCGCCATGATGATCCTGATCGCGATCGCGCAGAGCCTGCGCGAGCTTCCCAGCGTCCAGGCGTTCATCAAGCACTATCCGGGCATCGCCCAGGCCGCGCCGTCGGTCGATTCCGGATTCCCCTGGTGGCTGCAGCTCCAGCATTTCCTCAACATGCTCTTCATGCTGTTCATCCTGCGCGCCGGGATCCAGATCCTCGCCGATCACCCGCGGCTCTACTGGAAACGTGACTGCACGCCGGGAACCGACTGGTTCCGTTTCCAGGTTCCGGTGCCGAAGGGGCGGGTGTGGACCGCCAAGGACGATTCGGTCTCGATCCCCGGATGGCTCGGCCTGCCCGGCGTCCGGCACTCGCTGGGCCTCGCCCGCTGGTGGCACTTTTCGGTCAATCTGTTGTGGGTGATCAACGGCGTGCTGTTCTACGCCCTGCTGTTCGCTACCGATCAGTGGCGGCGGCTGGTGCCGCTTACCTGGGGCGTGTTCCCGGCGGCGCTGTCGACCGCGATCCAATATGCGTCGCTCAACTTCCCTATCGATCATAGCTGGACGCGCTACAACGGCCTGCAGCAGCTCAGCTATTTCGCCACGGTGTTCGTCGCGGCGCCGGTGTCGATTTTCACCGGCCTGATGCAGAGCCCGGCGATCTCGAACAAGCTGGGCTGGCTCGGCAAGGTGTTCAACCGTCAGGCGATGCGGTCGGTCCATTTCCTGTCGTTCGCCTGGTTCGTGCTGTTCATCGCGATGCACGGCATCATGGTGTTCGTCACCGGGCTGCGGCAGAACACCAACCACATGTTCGGCGGGGTCGACGACGCTTCGTGGACCGGCTTTCCGCTGTTCGCCCTCGCGATGGCGGTGCTGATCGGCGCCTGGCTGATCGCCTCGCCCTTCACGATCCGCCACGCGCGGCTGGTCCAGCGCGCCGGCGCGGCGATGGTCGGCTGGCTCACCGGGCTGGCCGAGCGCTGGGACGTTCACGCGCAGCTCGCCGAAAAAGACATTTCGCCGTTCTTCTGGCCGAACGGGACGATGCCCGCTTCGGCGGAGTTCGATGCCCTGGTCGCGAACGACTTCGCGAGTTACCGGCTGCGCATCAGCGGCCTGGTCGAGGCGCCTCGCGAATTCTCCCTGGCCGAGCTGATGGCGCTGCCGAAGCAGGAGCAGATCACCACCCATTTCTGCATCCAGGGCTGGTCCGGCGTCGCCAAATGGGGCGGCGTTCCGATGCGCCACATCCTCGAGCTGGTGCGGCCGATGGCGGAGGCGCGCTACGCCGTGTTCTACTCGCTCGCCGACGGGTCGGACGGCGGCCGCTATTACGACGTCAACCAGCTGTTCAACATGCGTCACGACCTCACCATTCTGGCCTACGAGATGAACGGGACCGCGCTAAGCGTGCTCCACGGCGCGCCGCTCCGGCTGCGCTGCGAGAACGAGCTCGGCTTCAAGATGCTCAAGTGGATCGCGGCGATCGAGTTCGTCGCGGACTTCACCCACCTCGGCGCCGGTCAGGGAGGCTACAACGAGGATCACGAGTTCTACGGATACCGGACGCCGATCTGATCGGCCACGGCAAGGGCCGGCGGCGCACTAGCGGATCTGTGATCCTCGCCATTTTTCCGAAGGACAAATGGGGAGGCGGCAGACCCGTTAGGCGCCGGCGGAAGGGGGTATTCTTGCCCCATTTGCGCCACGCGAAAATGGGAGGATCTTGATTTACGGGTGCTTCTTCTCGCGCGTTGACGAAACCATGCCCTCGCTGATGAAACCGAACGGCTGGACTTCCATCGCGCGCTTCTTCAGCTCGCCTTGCATTGCCCGGTAGTCGGCTTCCATCTGCTCCGTGACGGTGGGGCGGCTCTCCTCGAGCGCTTCCGCGAAGTCGGCGGCGGTAACGTCGGTGGCTTTCTCGCCATGGCGGCGGATGGCGATGAGGCCCGCGCGGCGGACCACGTCATAGAGGTCGGCGCCGGTGTAGCGCTCGGTCTGCCGGGCGACGCTTTCCAGGTCGACGTCCTTCGCCAGCGGCATGCCCCGTGTGTGGATGCCGAGGATCAGGCGGCGGCCTTCCTCGCTTGGCGGGCCGACATAGACCAACTCGTCGAAGCGGCCAGGCCGCAGCAGCGCCGGGTCGACCAGCCACGGCCGGTTGGTCGCGCCGATCACGACGATGGCGTTGAGCTCCTCCATGCCGTCCATTTCGGCGAGGATGGTGTTGACCACGCGGGCGGTGACTTGCGGCTCGTTGGCCTCGCTACCGCGCGCCGGGACCAGGCTGTCGATCTCGTCGATGAAGATGACGCAGGGGGCGACCTGGCGGGCGCGGGCGAACATGCGGCTGATCTGCTGTTCGCTCTCGCCGTACCACTTGGAGAGGATGTCGGAACTCTTGATCGAGATGAAGTTGGCCTCCGCCTCCTTGGCCACGGCCTTCGCCAGCAACGTCTTGCCGGTGCCCGGCGGGCCGTAAAGCAGGAAGCCCTTGGCCGGGCGGATGCCTAGGCGGTCGAACGCCTCGGGGTTCTTGAGCGGCAGCTCGACCCCTTCGCGCAAGCGCTCCTCGGCCTCGTCGAGGCCGCCGATGTCGGCCCAGCCAGTCGTCGGCGCCTGGACCATCACCTCGCGCATCGCGCTCGGCTGGACGCGCTTCAGCGCCTCGCGGAAATCGTCCTTCTCGACGCACAGTTCCTCTAGCACTTCGGTCGGGATCGTCCGCGCGTCGAGGTCGAGCTTGGGCATGATCCGCCGCACGGCCTCGATCGCCGCCTCGCGGGCCAGCGCGGCGAGATCGGCGCCGACGAAGCCGTGCGTGCTGCGCGCCAGCTCGCTCAGGTCGACGCCTTCGCCCAATGGCATGCCGCGGGTGTGGATGCCGAGGATTTCGCGGCGGCCTTTCTCGTCGGGCACCCCGATGATGATCTCGCGATCGAAGCGGCCCGGGCGACGCAACGCCTCGTCGATCGCGTCGGGCCGGTTGGTCGCGGCGATGACCACGAGGTTCGAGCGCGAGTGAAGCCCGTCCATCAGGGTCAGCAACTGGGCGACGAGACGCTTTTCCGCCTCGCCCGAGACATTCTGCCGCTTGGGCGCGATCGAATCGATCTCGTCGATGAAGATGATGGCGGGCGACGAGCGCTGCGCTTCCTCGAACACCTCGCGCAGCCGCTTCTCGCTCTCGCCATAAGCCGAGCCCATGATCTCCGGCCCGTTGATGGTGAAGAACTGGGCATCGCTTTCGTTGGCCACGGCCAGGGCGAGGCGGGTCTTGCCGGTGCCTGGCGGACCGTGCAGCAGCACCCCCTTGGGCGGATCGACCCCAAGGCGGGTGAACAGCTCGGGATAGCGCAGCGGCAGCTCGACCATCTCGCGCAGTTGCTTGATGGTCTCTTCCATCCCGCCGACGTCGTCGTAATTGATGATCCCGCGCCCGTCGCTCGGCTCCTCGAACTCCGCGCGCAGCTCGACTTCGGTCTCCTCGTCGATATGGACGACGCCCTTGGGCACGGTCGAGACGACGGTCAGGCGGATCTGGGTCAGCGCGTACGCCGGAGCGTTGAACATCCGGCGCACTTCGGGCGGCATGTTCTGCACCGGCTGCTGCCCATGGGTGGCGACGAGGTCGCCGGCGAGCAGCGGCTTCCTGAAGAACACCCGCTTCAACGCTTCGGTCGGCCCCTGCAGCCGCATCTCGCGCTGCGCCGGGGCGAACACCACGCGGGTTGCCGGCTTGGATTCGGCGCGGCGGATGGTGACGTGCTCGCCCGAGGCGGTGCCGGCATTGCCGCGCTGCAGGCCGTCGAGGCGGATCACCTCGACCCCTTCGTCTTCCGGATAGGCGGGCACGGCGACCGCCGCGGTCAGCTTCTTGCCTTCGATCTCGACGAAATCACCGTCGGTGATGCCGAGCGCCTGGAATGCCGAACGCGGCAGCCGGGCGATGCCCTGGCCGCTTTCGTCCTGCCGCAACGCGGCGACCTGGAGGCGCACCGTTCCCTGCTTCACCTTTTCCGCAACATCGGCCATCGGCGCGCTCGCTCCCGCTTATCGTTCTGGTGTGCCACAGCTAGGGACCGCGGCGCGGATTGCAAACCCCGCGCCGCGGTCCCGCAAACCAGAATGCCCGCGGCGATGCGGTGTTTCCCGCGTGGAGAAGAAAAACCCTCCGGCGCGCCGCTCCCGCCGCGGGCGGACAAAAAAAGCCCGGGCGTTGCCGCCCGGGCTTGGAAGTTTTGGGAGAGGATGCCTGAAAGGCCCGCTCCATATGCTGCACATGCTCACATCTCGCAAGTGCGAAAAGAACACCGGGTGTTGCAAAAGACGCAACGGTAAGGGCCAATTTTGCCTTTTCGGCCATTTTCCAATGCATTGCCCGCAATCGCGGTCAGATGCCTCGACGCCGATATTGCGGTGCGGCATGAATGACGGTCGAAAGGGCTCGCAATGAAGGCCGAATGCGGGTTGCGCGAGACGCGGTCCCGCTTAGGACGAATCGCATAGCAGGAGGCTTCGATGCGCAAACTCTATCCCGACGCCGCCGCCGCACTGGACGGCGTTTTGCGAGACGGCATGGTTGTCGCCGCCGGCGGCTTCGGCCTGTGCGGCTTGCCCGAACGCTTGCTCGAGGCGATCCAGGCGAGCGGGGTCAGGGATCTGACGTTCGCCAGCAACAACGCCGGGATCGACAACGAAGGCATCGGCAAGCTGCTGCGCACGCGGCAGGTGAAAAAGATGATCGCCAGCTATGTCGGCGAGAACAAGGAGTTCGAGCGGCAATTCCTCGCCGGCGAGCTGGAGGTCGAATTCTGCCCGCAAGGCACGCTGGCTGAACGGATGCGCGCGGGCGGCGCGGGCATTCCCGGGTTCTACACCCGGACCGGCGTCGGCACCGCCATCGCCGAAGGCAAGGAAACCAAAGTGTTCGACGGCCCCAATGGACCTGAGGAATACCTGCTTGAGCGCGGCCTCTTCGCCGACCTCAGCATCGTCAAGGCGTGGAAGGCCGACGAAACGGGCAACTGCGTGTTCCGCAAGACCGCACGCAACTTCAACCTGCCCGCGGCGACCTGCGGCAAGGTCTGCGTGGTCGAGGTCGAGGAAGTCGTGCCCGCGGGCGCGCTCGACCCCGACTGCATCCACCTGCCTGGCGTGTTCGTCCAGCGGCTGGTCGTCGGGGCCCCGTACGACAAGAAGATCGAGTTCCGTACCGTGCGCGAAAGGGAGACCGCCTGATGGCCTGGGACCGTAACCGGATGGCCGCCCGTGCGGCGCAGGAGTTGGAGGACGGCTATTACGTCAACCTCGGCATCGGCATCCCGACGCTGGTCGCCAATCACATCCCGCCGGGGATGGACGTGACGCTGCAGAGCGAGAACGGCATGCTCGGCATCGGGCCCTTTCCTTATGCCGGGGAGGAAGACCCCGACCTGATCAACGCCGGCAAGCAGACGATCAGCGAGCTGCCGCGTAGCGCCTATTTCGACAGCGCCACCAGCTTCGGCATGATCCGCGGCGGACACATCGACCTCGCCGTGCTCGGCTCGATGGAAGTGAGCGAGAAGGGCGACATCGCCAACTGGATGATCCCCGGCAAGATGATCAAGGGCATGGGCGGGGCGATGGACCTCGTCGCCGGGGTCAAGAAGATCATCGTCGTGATGGAGCACACCGCCAAGGACGGCAGCCCGAAGTTCCTGCCGCAATGCAGCCTGCCGCTGACCGGCCGCAACGTGGTCGACATGATCGTGACCGACTTGTGTGTGTTCCACCGCCCCGACCACGCGAGCCCGTTCCGCTTGGTAGAGCTGGCGCCGGGGGTGACGGCCGACGAAGTCGCCGCCAAGACCGCGGCGCATTACGAGAGCTAAATCAGCGCACCTTAGCGCCCATCGGGCGATGCAAGGCCGGGAGCGGCCGGCGCTCGCCGAAAGCCGGCGCGAAGCGGAACCCCCCGGCGGCGGGCGAAATCGCGGCGGATTGCCGCGCCGCTGGAGAAAGCAATTTCCTGCGCGCCGATATCGGTGCAAGCTCCCTCATGGGTTTCGCCGGTGGGGGATCGAAAATTTTTTTCTTCATTTCGCTCGTAGGGCGCCCTGACGCCCACAAAGCCGCACGAATCCTGAAGTTCTTGCAGGACGACAGTTTTTGCCGATCTGTCGCTTGTGTCGCCCCCGCCGGAGCCGCGCCGAAATGAATAGCCGCCGCGACGCGCCCCGCCTGGCGCTGACGCTGCTGACCGCGATCCTCACGGTCGGCTTCATCGACCGCATCGTGATGAACGTGCTCGCCGTGCCGGTGCAGGCGGAGTTCCACATCTCGGACACGCAAGTTGGCCTCCTCACCGGATTGGCCTTCGCGATCCTCAACGTGACGCTGGGGATCGCCGTCGCCCGCTATGCCGAGCGCGGCCACCGGATGCGGCTGATCGTCGTGGGCACGCTGCTCTGGTCGCTCGCCACCGCCGCGTGCGCCTTTGTCGCCAACTTCACCCAGTTGCTGCTCGCGCGCGTCGGCGTCGGAGTCGGCGAGGCGGTCGGGCTGCCGGCGAACCAGTCGGTGATCGGCGACTATTTCCCGGCCGAGAAGCGGGCCACGGCGATGAGCGTGCTGATGCTCTCCCCGCCGATCGGCGCGTTCCTCGGCGCGGCCGGCGGCGGCTGGGTCGCCCAGGAGTTCGGCTGGCGCAACGCGTTCCTGATCGCCACCGCGCCCGGCGCGTTGCTGGCCATTGCCGCGTGGGCCTTGATCGCCGACCCGCCACGCGGACGCTACGACCGCGAGGCGAGCGAAGCGGTGCCTTCGCTGTGGGCCGTGTTCATGCGGCTCTGGAGCCTCAAGAGCGCGCGCCACCTCGTCGCCGGCTCGACCATCGCCTCGCTGGTCGGCTTCGGGCTCAACGGGTTCTTCACCTTCCTGCTGGTGCGCAAGTTCGACATGTCGCTCGCCCAGGCGGCGTTCTGGTCGGCGCTGCTCGGCAGCCTGCCGGGGGCGATCGCGGTGATCGCCGGCGGGCGCCTGGCCGACGCTTACGGGCCGAAGCGGCCGTCGCTTTACGCGGCGATTCCCGGCTGGTGCCTGGTGGCCGCCGCGCCGCTGTATATCTTCGGCATCACCCGGAGCAGCGCGCCGTTACTGCTGGCGGTGGTGTTCGTCGCCGCGCTGTTCCAGTACACCTACCTCGGCGTCACTTACGGCGTGTTTCAGAACCTGCTGCATTCACGCATGCGTGCGACCGGCTCCGCGCTGCTCAACGGGATCTATACGTTGGTCGGCCAAGGCCTCGGCGCGCTGCTGGTCGGCTCCCTGAGCGATCGCCTCGCGCCGCGCTACGGCAGCGCCGACGGGCTGGCCGTCGCGATGGCGATCACCGCCGCGATCTACCTGTGGGCGGCCGTGCATTACCTGATCGCCGCGCGCCACGTCGGCTCTGACCTGGCGCGAGTGCGCGCCGGCGAGAGATGAATGTCAGCCCGCGCGGCGATAGGGGATGAAGTCACCCATGATCATCGATGGGCCCCCGAGGCCGCTCGACCGGTCGCGGAGATGGACGATGTCCTTCGAGCACAGCTGGTCGCCCCAGATCTTGAACACCGGGACATCGGTCCAGGTCAGGAAGTTCACCCCACCCGGACGATTGACGTAGTAGGTCTTGCCGTCCTTGAACACGAGGGCGGTGCGATCGATTACCTGCATGTTGTCGCGCTGGGAGCGACCGAGGCACTGGACAGGAGGGCCCGCGACGCGTCCTGCCAGCAGCTTCGCGAGCTGCGTTTCGCCCTTCTGGTCGGCGGCGGCCGCGGAGGGGATCGCCATCGCCAAAACGGCGGCGGCGAAAGCGGCCGGGATCAGTTTTGCGAGCGTCATCGGCTGTCTCCCTATGAGCCACCCTTGTGCCACGGAAGGGCTGAACCGCGGCTGACCGCCGAAAGCCCCTTGCCGTTCGCTGTCCGGAAGCTAAGGTAGCGCTAACATAACGCGCTGTGAAGGCGCGAGGGGAGAGGACACTATGAGCACTTCGCGTACCGGCGTGAACATGGCGCTGATTTCGGCGATCGTCGCCGTCGCCACCATTGGCGGTCTCCTGTTCGGTTACGACAGCGGTGCGGTCAACGGCACCCAGACCGGCCTTACCGCAGAGTTCCATCTCGACGACTGGTGGCTGGGCCTCACCGTGGGCTCGCTGCTGATCGGCTGCGCCGTGGGAGCGTTCCTCGCCGGCCGGCTGGCCGACGCATTGGGGCGGCGCCTGGTGATGATCGTGGCCGCCGTGCTGTTCCTGCTCGGCGCGCTGGTTCAAGGCCTGACCGACACCCACCTGGTCTTCATCATCGCCCGCTTCTCCGCCGGCATGGCGGTCGGCGCGGCGTCGGTCCTCTCGCCGCTGTACATCTCCGAGGTCGCCCCGGCCAGCATCCGCGGGCGCCTGACCACGGTCCAGCAGGTGATGATCATCTCGGGCCTGACGGCAGCGTTCGTGGTCAACTATTTCCTCCAGCAAGCCGCTGGCGGCGATTCGCTCAATATGGTCGGCGGCAGGGCCGCGTGGCGGTGGATGTACCTCGCCCAGGCGGCGCCGGCAGCGGTGTTCCTGATCGCGCTATTCTTCATCCCGGAAAGCCCGCGCTATCTCGTCAGCCGCAAGCGCGAAGCCGAAGCCGGGGACGTCCTCACCCGCCTGTTCGGTGCCGACGAGGCCGCGCGCAAGATCGGCGAGATCAAGGCCAGCTTCGCCGACGATCACCGCCCGCGCCTGGCCGATGTGACCGCGCCTGGCACCGGCTTCCGCCCGATCGTGTGGGCCGGGATCATGATCGCGACCTTCCAGCAGTTCGTCGGCATCAACATCATCTTCTACTATGGCGAAACCCTGTGGAAGCTGGCCGGCGTCTCGGAATCGGTTGCGCTCGAACGCAACATCATTTCCGGCGTCGTTTCGATCGCCGCCGTGCTCGCGGCGCTGCTGCTGATCGACAAGATCGGCCGCAAGCCGCTGCTGATGATCGGTTCGATCGGCATGGGCGTGACGCTCGCGGCGATGAGCTGGGCGTTCAGCGGCGCGGCCACCGATGCGGCGGGCAACCTGTCGCTGTCGGCTTCGGCCGGCTGGGTCGCGCTGGTGGCGGCCAATCTCTACGTGATTTTCTTCAACTTCAGCTGGGGCCCGGTGATGTGGGTCCTGCTCGGCGAGATGTTCCCCAACCAGATGCGCGGTTCGGCGCTGGCCGTGGCCGGCTTCGCGCAATGGGGCGCCAACTTCCTGGTCGTCCAGGCCTTCCCGCCGATGGCCAGCGGCCTGGGGCTCGCCGGCACTTACGCGTTTTACACCGTGGCGGCCTTCGTCAGCTACTTCCTGGTGAAGTCGCTGATCAAGGAAACCAAGGGCAAGGAGCTCGAGGAGATGGAAGGCTGGAGCGCTCCGGCTTCGGCCGGGGACGCCGAAGTCGCGACGACCGGGCTCGGATAATCGCCAGGGCGGCGCTGGCGTCCTTGTCCGCGCCGCCCTAGTTTACCCTTCATGAGCGACAATCCGCCCAAGACCCGCGTCGTCGTGCTCGGCGGCGGCACCGCCGGGTGGATGAGCGCTGCGGCGCTGGCCAAGCTGCTCGGCCCGCTGGTCAGCGTCACGCTGGTCGAGAGCGAGGACATCGGCATCGTCGGCGTCGGGGAAGCGACGCTGCCGCACATTCGCGGCTTCGTCGAACGGCTCGGCATCGATGAAGCGACTTTCATGCAAGCGACCCACGCGACTTACAAGCTGGGCATCGATTTCCGCGACTTCGGCCGGCTCGGCGAACGCTACGTCCACCCATTCGGCACGTTCGGCGAGGAAGTCGCCGGCGTGCCGTTCCACCATTACTGGCTCGAGCTGCAGCGGCAGGGCCTGGCCCAGGAGATCGGCGCCTATTCGCTCGCCGTCGCCGCCTCCCTGGCGGACAAGTTCCAGCTGCCCACCGCCGACGCGGCGCTGACGTCGACGTACGGCTATGCCTACCAGTTCGACGCCACTCTGTTCGGCCCGTTCCTGCGCGAGCACGCGACGGGCACGCTCGGTGTCGAGCGGCTCGAAGGCAAGGTGATCGAAGCGCGGCAGGATCCCGAAAGCGGCGACGTCACCACGCTCGTCCTCGAAAGCGGGCAAGAGATCGAAGGGGACCTGTTCGTCGATTGCTCGGGCTTCCATTCGCTGTTGCTTGGCGGGACGCTCGGCGAAGAATGGGAAGACTGGTCGCAATGGCTTCCGAACGACCGCGCGGCGGCCCTGCCGTGCGCGTTCGTGCGCGACGAAATCGAAGCTTACACCCGCTGCATCGGCATGCCCGCCGGCTGGCGCTGGCGCATCCCGCTGCAGCACCGGGTCGGCAACGGCTACGTCTTTGCCAGCCAGTTCATCTCCGAGGACGAAGCCTGCTCGGTCATCAAGGCCGCGGTCGAAGGCGAGCCCCTGGCCGAGCCGCGCGTGCTGCGTTTCCGCACCGGGCGGCGCAAGGCAAGCTGGCGGAAGAACGTGATTGGCGTCGGGCTGTCGAGCGGCTTCCTCGAACCGCTCGAATCGACGTCGATCTATCTATCGCAGATGGCGATCACTTACCTGATCGAGCTGTTCCCGCAGGCCGGCCGGATCGATCCGCGCGACCGCGACGAGTTCAACCGCCTGGTCGACCTGGAATACGACCGCGTGCGCGATTTCCTGATCCTCCACTTTCACGCCACCACGCGCAATGACTCGGAATATTGGAACTATCTGCGGACGATGCCGGTGCCGGATTCGCTGGCCGAGAAGATGGCGTTGTGGCGGGAGGCGGGGCGGGTCGAGAAGTATTCCGACGGGCTGTTCTACGATGCCAGCTGGATCGCGGTGTACATCGGCCAGGGCGTCCTGCCGGAACGGCACGACACCCGCGCGCAACTGCCCGATCCTGACCAGATCGCGCGGGCGATGAAGGGCCTGCGTGCGGCGATCGAGAGCGAAGTCGCGGCGATGCCAGGCCATCGCGCGTTCCTGGCGGCCAATGCCCAACGACTGGCTACCGCGCCGTGAGCCAAGCGCGGGAGTTGCCCACGCGGATTGTCGTCGCCGGCGACGGGCCGCTCGGCGTGCTGGCGTCGATCGCGCTCAAGCGCGCCCTGCCGCGCGCCGAGCTGATCGTCATCGCCATCCCGCCTGATCCCGCGGCTTTCGCGGAGCGCGTCGGCACCGCGTTGCCCTTCACCAACCGGCTGCACGACCAACTCGGGATCGCCGAGGACGACCTCGTCCGCAAGGCGGGCGCAAGCCATCGCCTGGTCACGCGCTATTTCGGCGGAGGCGGTCCCGGGCAGCAAGGCGCGGCCGGGTACGGGGCGGCGATCGATCCGGCGATGCGAACCGCGTTCTCACGGGAATGGGGCGGAGGACCGCGCAATTCCGAGACCGGGCCACCGCCGCGCAGCCTCGGCGAAGTGCTCGCCGCCGCTGGGCGTTTCGCGCCGCCTTCGGGCGAGGCGGATTCGCCGCTGGCCGAGCTCGACTACGCCTTGCGCTGGAACGTGCCGGCCTATCGCGCGATGCTGATCGAGATCGCGCAAGGGCTGGGCGTGCGGCACGAGCGGGCGAGGATCACCGGCACGCTGCCCGACGGATCGGGCGGGTTGGCCGCGCTGGTGATGGAAGGCGGCGTGCAGCTGGCGGCGGACCTTTACGTCGATTGCGGGGGCTCCGGCGCGGTGTTGCTGAGCGAGCTTCGAGAAAACCGCTGGATCGACTGGCGCGCGGCATTCCCGGCGCGCGGCCTGGCGATCGGCGCTCTCGCCGGGCCGATGGTCGCGCTGGAAGACCGGGCAAGCTGGACAGCGTTGGGATGGCGGTGGGAGCTGGCCGGGCGCGACGGACGGCAGGACTTTCTCGCGGTGCCCGACGGCGCGACCGACGAGGTCATCGTCGGTGCGCTCGGCAGCGAACCGGCGACGATCGTCCGGTTCGCGCCGGGGCGACAGGAGGCGGCCTGGGTCGGCAACGTGGTCGGCCTCGGCAGCGCGGTGGCCGAGCTCGAGCCGCTCGGCGGCATCGCCCAGGATCTGGCGCACCGCCAGCTCGCCTTGCTGCTGGAGCTGCTCCCCGGCCGCGCGATCGACCCAGCGGAGCGCGCCGAGTTCAACCGGCGTTCGGCGATGATGGCCGACCGCGCCGCGGACTGGCTCGCCGCGCATTACGCCTCGCCCGCGCCGACCGCGCAATTTCCGACGCTGGCCCTCTCGTCCGAGCTGTTCCGCACGCTCGACCAGTTCACACGTCGCGGGCGCCTGCCTTTCGCCGAGGAAGCGCCAATGCTGACGCAAGAGTTCGGGGCGCTGCTCCAGGCCGTCGGCGTGCCGCAAGGCGAAGGCCCGATGGGGGCCGCCGGCGAAGGCTCCGGCAAAGCGGCCGCCCGTGCCTTCGAAGCCCGCGCCACCGCCGCTTTGCAGGCCGCACCGCCCTATGGCGAATGGCTGAAGCGGCTGCTTTCGAGCTAGCTGACGACCTTGCGCAAGGTGGCCCGCAGACGCGCGAACAGCTCCGGCGTCGGCGCGCCCATCATGCCCCGTGCATGCTCGGGCAAGTGCGCGGCGGGATCGCCTTCGGATTCGAAGATGTAATAGTCGAGCATCGTGCGCCACACTGCCCGTTCGGCCGGGGGCAAGTGGCGGAAGGCGAGGATGTTGTGCAACATCGCGTCATAGGGCGTCGCGATGTCCTTCGGCACGTCGCTCCACCAGTAATTGACCAGCATGCTGACCGGCTCCAGCGAATCCACGCCGTGCCACCACATGTACGGCATGTAGATCGCGTCGCCCGGCGCAAGCTCCGCCTGCCGCGCACTCGCCCAGGCCGTGGCGAAGCGCGGATAACGCTCAAGATCGGGCGCGGACATGTCGACCATGCTCACCGGCGTTCCCGCAGGAGTTAACTCGAAGGGCCCGGGGTAAAGGTTGACCACCTGCTCGGGCGGAAACAACGTGAAGCGCCGCCGTCCCGCGACTACACAGGCGACGTTCTCCATCAGGTCGCAGTGGGGGGAGACGCGGATGCGGTTACCGATCCACATCCGCGGCGCGACCCCTTCGAGCAACGGCAGCACGTTGGCCTCGGCAAACGCCGGCAACACGTCGGGAATCACTTCCGACTGCATCGCCATCGCGGGCGGGCGCGGATCGTTGCCGACCAGCAGCAGATCGCGCAGGAAATCCTCCATCCGCCCGCGGCCGGAGACGAAATTGAAGCCGGTAATATCGGCGTTGTAGAAGAAGCGCCCTTCTTCCTCCGGGCGCGCCGCGATGGCGCCGATGGGTTTGCGCGGGCCGCAGCCGATGAGGTAGTCGAC
>Ga0207705_10002494_pt1 | contig 14179 bp, 8 predicted proteins | sample KBSC13metaG_FD_184314 | JGI IMG/M metagenome (GOLD analysis project Ga0207705, IMG submission 184314) | Corn rhizosphere microbial communities from Kellogg Biological Station, Michigan, USA - KBS C1-3 metaG (SPAdes) (version 2) | ecosystem: Host-associated > Plants > Roots > Rhizosphere > Soil ...
GGCAGGATGCTACGAATAACCTGGACGCTTCCATCCTGAAAGACTTCCATATTTCAGAGAGGGTTAGAGTGCAGTACCGGTTCGAGGCATTCAACGTGCTTAATCACACCTCCTTCGGTGCGCCGAACCTGAGTCCTACGTCGAAGGTGTTTGGGACAATTAACAGTACGTCCAGCACTCCGCGGACGCTGCAGCAAGGTATCAGAGTAGTGTTCTAAGTCCAAGGAAGTGTACGAAAAAAGGGAGATGCGAATTGCATCTCCCTTTTGGTTTGCTCATTGTCACATGTGTCACGCAAATGTGACAATGTAGCGGGTTCCTGCTTTGGCGGTAAAGCTGATCGTGCCATCTGGATTGGATATAAAATCCAAGTTCCTGGGGCCTGCAGTGATCGCGGCGACATGTTGGCCGGTCGGTGCGGCGATGATGTGGGCTCGAGCCAAGGTGGAGCGAAGAGTGGCTTGCGTGGCTTTGCCATTCCGCCACGTGAGGTCAATCTCCAGCCCGTCTTTGGCGCGCAGGCCGCGGAAACTTCCGCTGTGCCACGCCGTGGGCAAAGCGGGTAGAAGCCGAGTTACGTTGACAGGGATTTGGACGTTGTCGATTATTCCCGACTGCGAAATCTCTGGTGTATCGGAGTGGGACTGAAGCAGCATTTCGATGAAACCGGTGGGTGCGCCAAGATTGCCGTCTATCTGGAAGGGCGAGTTCTCCTTCAATCCGCAGACATCGAAGAGATTGTGGCGAGTGCATTGGCGGAAGAGTTGGAGAATGTTCTGGTATGCGGCGTCGCCGTCTTCGAGACGTGCCATGCAGTTGATGATCCAGGAGCGCGACCACCCGGTGCTTCCGCTGCCAGCCGCGAGGCGCTTATCCAGTGTGGCCCGGCATGCGCGAGCGAGGGTTGGGGTTCCGCGTAGCGTGATCTGGTCGTCGGGGAAGAGCGCCCAGAGGTGGGAGATGTGACGATGGCCGGGTTCCTGGTCGGCGTAGTCTTCGGGCCATTCTTGCAGACGATTGTCATGGGTTATTTTGAACGGCGGAAGTTTGGCGACAGCTGTGCGAGCCTGGGCCAGGAGTTCCGCGTCCTTGGAATTGGCAGCGCCAGCCTTGTTGAGGATTTCGGCAGACTGGAGAAGGCGCGTGAAGATGGCTCGGGTGATCTCGATGTCCATCGTCGGCCCCATGCAGAGGTTGTAAGACTTTCCGTCGGGCAGTCGATATTTGTTTTCGGGCGAGCAGGATGGACCGGTGACGAGGTGACCGGCGTAGGGAGTTCCTTCGGGGGCGAGAGTGAGATAGTCGAGAAGAAAAAGGGCATTCTCGCGCAGGCGGGGGTAGGCCCGTTCGCGGAGGAAGGCGATATCGCCAGTGTAGTCGTAGTGGTTCCAGAAATGGAGGGAGAGCCACGCCGCCCCCATCGGCCAAATGCCTCCGCCGAGAGTATCAATTGGGGACGAGTCGCCCCAGATATCGGTGTTGTGATGGACAACGAAGCCTCGGGCCTTGTAGTAGTCCTTTGCCGTGCGAGCGCCTCTGCGGCGGGTACTGTCGATCAGATCGAAGAGAGGGAAGTGGAGGTCGGAAAGATTGGAGCGCTCGGCGAGCCAGTAGTTCATCTCGGTGTTGATGTTCACCGTATATTTGCTGCCCCAAGGTGGATCGACCGATTCGTTCCAGATGCCTTGCAGGTTCGCGGCGAGAGTGCCGGGGCGACTGCTGGAGATGAGCATGTAACGCCCGAACTGGAAATAAATAGGAAGAAGGTGGATGTCTTCTCCGCCATCTTTAATATGCTGGACGCGTCGATCGGTGGGCGTGGCGGCGTTAGGATCTGGGCCGAAGCTGATTTCGGCGCGACGGAAGAGGCGGCGATGGTCGGCCAGATGACGGCTTCGAAGGCTGTTATAGCTGCGGCGCGAAGCGGAGACGAAGTTCTTGTTTACTGCTGATTGCATTGCAGCGGGCCCAGCAGGGTAGCGATAGCTGGTGGCGCAATCCAAAAAGAGGGTCGCAGTCGTGGCATCAGTGACCGTGAGGATTGCGTTCTTTGTACTGACGCTTCCACCATCGGAATGGGCGAGTAACTCGGCATGAAATTTGATGCCGACTTGATGCTCTTTTACAGGTAAGTGGGGATTGTCGTTGACGGGCAATGCTTCGCTCTCGAGAGAGAGGCGATTGGAGGCTAGCGCCCTGGTTTGAAATGGCTTCGGCCCAGGGCGATCGAGACGCGCGGTGAAGGAGAGCTTGCTGGGTTGGCTGGAGGTGAGACGAACAATAATGACCTGGTCCGGAGCGGAGCTGAAGACCTCGCGGGTGAAACGTGTGCCATTGTGGGTAAAGCTGGTAGTTGCGATGGCGGTGTCGAGGTTGAGTTCGAGGCGGTAGTCCTCCACCTTGGTGTCCGGCGTGAGGCCAGAAGGCGAGAAGTCGAGATGCAGGTCTCCGAGAGTTTGATAGCAGGGCATCCGGCGCGGGATGGACATCATGTCGGAGAGGGCGAGAGCTTCGGCTTCTGCGATCTTTCCATTGAAGAGAAGTTCGCGAATTTTGGGAACGGCAGCACCGGCTTTTGGATTGTCGCGGTCGCGATATTCGCCGTCCCAGATTGATTCTTCGTTGAGCTGGATGCGTTCCAGCGCCGGCCTGCCGAAAACCATGGCGCCGAGACGCCCATTCCCTACGGGCAGGGCATCGGGCCAAGTGGCGGCGGGCTGGGCAAAATGGAGCTTGTACGGAGTCTCGTCGTCTTTGAGGGACGTGTCGGGAGCTATAGCCAAAGCACGCCGTTGAGTGAATGTGGCGGCTATGGCGGCAGAGGCAGTAAGAAATTTGCGCCGGGTGGTGCGGCTTGGCATTTCCAGTTCTCCGTGAGAGCCGTGGCTTGCTTCGGCGATATCTATAGTCTGAATAGGGTTGCGCTGCGGGGGGAAATATTCAGGACGTTTTTTGCAGGGACCTTGATCGAGTGAAAGATTGGAGCTGCTTTTGAGTCGAACGACGGGCCGGTAAGGAGCACGGCTTTCGACTGGAGCCGAGTATTTGCCGGGAGCTCAAGCGATACGGAGTCATCGGATTTGTTGATGACGGCAAGGGATTGGCGATGCTCGCTCTGAAATGCGTATGCAGTGAGACGTGGAGATGCGCCGGTTAAGGTCGTTTTGAGAAACGTGCTGCCAACGAGCTGCTGAGCGAACTGCATTCCGTAGTATTCAGGACGTCTGGTTAGGCCTTTGGACATGCTTCCGGCGATGGGAGTGTAGAAGCCTTCACCCCCGCCATGGAGGTTGACTCCGACGGCCCCCAATTGCGCGAACTCAAGCATCATGTTGGCACACCAGAGCGCAGAGGCAAGCGTATCGGATACTCCCGGCTTGCCGCCGTCCCAGCAAGAATTACCTTCCGTCATGCGATAGGGAAGATGAGCGGCCTTTGCAGCGGCCATAATAGTTTTGAGATCGGCGGCCAGCTTTGGATCTGGATTGAGCAGGCGCTCGAGCGTGGATTTTGGACTGCTTGCCGGGCCCATCGTGTAATAGTGTCCGGTGAGCAGAACGATATCGGAATAAAGGTGCGCGTCGGCGGCGAAGCCGGTAATGTAAGCGATCTTGTTGGAAGGATCGGGACCGCCAAATTTTGCGTTGGGGATTCGGGCGACGATGGCATCGTGAAGCTTCGCCCATTCTTTCGCGTAATCCTCGTAGGTAAAGGTCGCGGGTCGGTAGCGATTGCGCCATGCGTCGGGCTCATTGCCAAGTTGGAAGCAGATGAGGCGAGGGCCGAGGATCTGATGGACGGCTATGGCTTCCGCAACGGCATTTTCCGTAGTGCCTTGCGCGGCGTTGAGGCCATAGATTAGGCTCCAGTTGGTCGCGTCGAGGAAGGCTCGGAGATTTTTCAGTGCGAGCGGGCTATTGGTAGTCAGAATATTTTCGTGTTGATGAGTGGCGGGACCGGTGGCATCAAATGGCGGCGGTCCAGGCATATCCTTGGCGCTCCAGCGGGTGAATTCGCTGGTGTTGCCACCGAGACGTAGAACTCCCTGTGGACTGAGGCCGCGGAATAGGTTGATGAGAGTTTTATTAGCCGTGGAGAAAAATGCCGGGTTAGCTAGCTGGGCTGTCTCGTAGGAGAGCCCAGTAAAGTCGAGCGGGATAGTGGGACCAGTAACGGTGGTGTCAATTTCCAAGCGAACATTCGATGCGGTGCTTTGCGCGAAAACCGGCAGGGAAGGTGCTGCCACTGCTGCGGCAAGAGTGGTAAGGAAGTCGCGACGATTCATTTAATCTCCACCTCGATGATAGCGGTTTTGGGTGCGGCACGAATGGCAAGAAGGGGTGATCCAGCAGCTCATTCATTGGTGGAGGAGGATCAGTGCCGCATTGCGGATTTTGAGCGCTCTATACCGCCGCACGATGATTTGGAATTAATTCAGGAGCACTGCCAGCATAAGTCGCTTAATAAGCTCCCGATATACTACTCACGTCAGGCAAGGACCGCTGGGCTTCGCTCAGTCATTTTAAATTAGTCCAAGCACTCACAAAGAGAAGGATCGCACCATGAAACCGGTACTACGTCATATCGCCAATTTGTGGACGCTGATGCAGCATCCTTCGACGGAAGATGAATGGACCCTGGACGAAAAACTAAGGGCGATAAAGGAAGCTGGCTTCGAAGGTGTTTGTTGGGCGGGTAGTCAGGAGCTATACGACGGAATCAGACGGCTCGACCTGGTTTTTGTGGGAGGGGTTGCTTCCGGACAGCAGGCGGAGTTACTGAAATCTCTTGAAGAGCTAAAGAGATTTGGGGCTCATCACATCAATGTGCAGTTGGGAGCCGATGACGTACTTACGCCGGAGGCTTTGCGAGTTACAGTCGCGCTGATGACTGAGGCGAAACGCCTGGGGTTGGAGCCCGCAATCGAATCACATCGCGGCACTGCTACGGAGACGCCGGAAAAGACGTATGCTCTTGCGGATGCCTATGAAGAGGAGACTGGCGAATTACTTCCGATCTCATGGGATTTTTCACACTTTGCCGTGGTCAAACATATGATGCCTGCCGATTTCGAGAAGCGTCTCCTTGTTCGGCCCGATCTGATTCAACGTGCCCAGCAGTTTCATCTGCGTCCATTCAATGGCCATCATGTTCAAGTGCCGATCACCGACGGTTATGGCCATCTGACCCCCGAGGTCATGGACTGGCTTCCGTTTGCTGAGGCTTTGATGAAATGCTGGCTGGATGGGAATGCAGGTTCTGGCCGCGAAATATTTATCTGTCCTGAACTTGGCCCAATTGAGGGTGGCTACAAACTTTCGACTTTCCCGAATAGTTGGGAGGAAGCAAAAGTGCTGCGCGTGGAGATTGACAAACTTTGGAATCGACTTACTGCATAGCTAATAGCGGCTCTTATATAGTTTGCGATTTTCTCGCGTAGGAATAGCTTGCGGGCGAACAGCCAAGCACACTTTTGAAGACTCGATGAAACTGCGGGTAGCTGCCGAAGCCAGCCTCAAGCGCAGCATCGAGCATCGTCAGTCGCTGGCCGGTCCCATAGATTTCGAGATAGCGTTGAACCCTGAGGCGGTTGCGAAAGTCGACCATTGAAAACCCTGTCTGCTCTTTGAAGAGGCGGCTTAATCGTGATGCGCTCAAGCCTGCATGGCGGGCCAGCTCATCCAGACCGATCGTGGTTGAACCATCGCGAATGAGACGTGCAGCTCGTTCGACGGCAGGATGAACATCGCACACTGGCACCTCCGCCGCTCGTTCGAAACTTCGCCATGCCTGCAGCAGAACATAACCGAGTCCGGCATTGAGCAGGCTTGGATGGCCGCTTGATGCATCGAGTTCAGCGAAGAGCCTATCCATGCGTCCGAAGTCCTGCGGCGCTACTCGCCGGCAGCAGGTCTCAAGAGGCTCGGCCTGCAAAAGCACACGCTCTCCAGCGCCGATGGCGATGCGCTTAATAAGCTTGTGTCTGAATACGGCGATCCACATCTCAAAGTCCTTACTGTAATCAATCAGGACATGTTCCTGGGCGGGAAAGAGCCAGATCAGGTCGCCGGGTCGAATCTGATATTTTCGATTCCCAAGCAGATAAGTTCCAGCACCCCGGGTCACAAGATTCAGTTCGAGTTCGGCGTGGTGGTGCCATCTATTGGAGATAACAGGATTGTGATAACGCCAGACGTTTCCACTCAGTGCGGCCGGAATGTTGAGGTGTTCACGCATCTCGACAAAAGACGATAGCAAGTCCCGGAGAAAATAAGGACGCCATCATAGGATTATAGAGAGGCGCTGAAGCGCCTCCTTCCTATATAGAACTAATCTGACCTGCAAAACAGGTGTTACGGCGTGTTCTCTCCTGGCCCGGGTTTTGCATCTTCATATTCGACGGGACCTGCAGAGGGTTCGATACCAGAGTTCTTCATAACTTCCTGCGCTTCGGCTGGCCACTTGCCATCGGTAACAAGATGATCATCCAGAATGAGATTATTTTGATAGTTATTCCAGAGGCCGCCGATCTTGGTTCCATTATGCCAGTTGCTGATAGCGGTGTTGTCCGGTGAGATGCGAAGCGGATATGCGCTATGAACGGTATTCACGTTTAGCCACTCGCCTGCCTTATCGTCGACAACATTTCTGCGGACCGTAATATAACGCGAGCCCTCGTCAAGGTAGAGGCCAATCTTCGCGCCGTTATTGAAGATATAGTTTTCGGTGATCAGGGTTCCTCGGCTCGCCGAGAGATTGTAAATGGCTCCGCCATCATGGAAAAGCTGCTTCGCTCCGTGTATTCGATTGCTCGCGACGACAACATCATGGTGGGTGGTGGGCGTGTCGTAGATAAGATTGTCTTTGAAATCGTAGCCGTGCATGCGCACCCGATAATTGGCGTTTCCGCCGGGGTCGTGCATGCCCCAGCCGTAGCCGATGTCGATTGCGTCATAAGGCACGTCGGAGACGTCATTGTGCAGGATGACCGCGCCTGCGTCATATGTGCTAAGGATGGCTGATTCGTCGCGGTATTCCTTACTTACGGCGTGGATGCGGTTGTTCCAGATAATCAGCTGACGATTAATCTGTCGAGGATCTCTTGGATGATGCGCATCCCTGCGGACGCCCCCAGCGAGAATGGCTCCACCGGCCAGATCGGTGAAGACATTTCGAGTGATGGTGATGTCGCTGGTCCCGAGTCCTGCGCCTGTAAGGTTTGCATCTGCATCGTTGCCGATACCTAATGCATACTGGCCGAGATGCGCGAAGATGTCGTCATCGAAGGTAATTCGATCTGCAGCTGCTATCTGGATCGAAGCGGGCATCTGGCTCCATGTATTGCGGACCGTCTCGAAGGCCGGGCAGCCGAACTTACAGTCCACCAGAGGATTTGCTGGATACGCGACTGCGCGGCCAGCGAGGAAGGAACCACTCTGCTGGCTTGCATAGCCATCTTGGGTCTCTGGACCAAGCCATGTCGTATGCGAGAAGCGGATATGACTGAAGGAAAGCTCCTCAACTGGTTCATCCAGACTGTTGCCAATTGCCAGCAAAGCCGTGAGATGCGGGAGCTCTACATGCATTTTGTTTACATCGGAACCTGAGGGTGGCCTTAGATACAACTTTCCTTTCGCCGAATCCAGATACCACTGACCCGGCTTCGAGATGAAGGCGAAAGAATTCCTTAGATAGAGATGAGACAACTCCGGATGATATGGACTGCTCATGCTGTCATAGCCCCAGATGTTGTTATTCCATGCGGGCTGTTTCATTACCAGCATACGGCCATCTATTCTTTGCACAGGGGAAAAGCGATCCGTGAAGAATCCGGTCGACTCCACTTCCATCTTGCCGGGCTCCGGCAGTTTGGCGAGATAGTCATACTTAGTATCCTTGAACAGGATGCCCTCTTGCGTGAATTCCACGTCGGAACGCGGAATTTCGATTGATGCACGGCTGGCGAGTTGGTCGTCAACCCACAGTTCACGCGCGCCATCTCCCACAGGAATATCGGCAACATAGATCTGCTTCTGCTTATCGAAGAGCTTCCATCCGGTGACCGCAATTGCGCCAGAGATAACAGGTTTGGCTCCCTCCGCTGCCACCCACGAGACGTGATGTCCATTCCGCCCACCATCGCGAGCTGTAAAGATGAGCGGCTCCGATAACCGGTATATACCATTGGCCAGCTCTACGGTAACGTCGTGCTCGGAATTGACCTCGCGTACTGCCTGTTGCGCGCGCTTGAGAGAGCGGAAGGGTTTCTCTGTCGTTCCAGGAGCAAGATCACTCCCCTGAGGCGAAACAGCAATGACCACGGCGTCCTTGGCCGGCTTCCGAGCCGCTAAGAGTAAGTGTGAAGAGGCAACAAGCGTTATTAATGTGCCAAGCACGCATACGATGTTTAGAGCTGTCCCTTTTTTTTTCATCTTGCCTCGCGCATTGTTATCCGTACTTCTTGTCCTGAGTAATTTAGCGACCGCATTGTGGTCCCATCTTTAGAGATGAAGGAAACACGATACTCGCGTTTCGTTATCAGCCCCGGAAAAATCCCATGGCGAAGCGAAATTGTAAGTTCCTTTTTCTCTTCTATCCACTTCAGGTGAATCAGAGCGAAGGAGCCCTTCTCATAATGGTAGCCATCACCCGTATCTTCGTAGAGCGTGAACTCAGCATCGCTACCGCAGTAGACGTGAATTTCATAAGGAGCATCCGGCACCTCACCTACATATTGCATCACTTGGGTCATTGGCAAGATCGACCCTGCACGCACATAGAGCGGTATCGTCTCGAGCGGCGCGTCGGCCACAATCGTCTGGCCTCCCTCATAGAGAGTACCGTCCCAGAAGTTGAACCAGCAGCAGCCAGTCGGCAGATATACAGCACGAGCCTTCGCGCCCTCCGGAATCGGCTGTGAGCCGATTCCGTAGTACATCGGCTGAGTAACGGGACAGACGAGCAGCGACGGGCCGAAGAGGTATTGGTCCGTGATGCGGTGCGTATTCGGATCGTCCGGGAAATCCAATGCGAGAGCGCGCATGAGCGTATAGCTCGATAGCGTGATCTGCGCGGCAAGCGAATAGATATACGGCATCAGCTCATAGCGAAATCGTATGTATTTCGCGATGATGTCGTAGAAACGGCCACCCTCTTCGCCGAATCGCCAGATCTCCCGCGCCGCATCCGTTCCATGGGAGCGAAACATCGGCAGAAACACCCCATACTGAATCCAGCGGGTGTATAGCTCCCAGAATCCCAGATCGCGGCAGCCGGTGTCGGTCGGATCAGGCTCCAGAGCATTCATGTCGGTCAACCCGCGGCAGCCCTCTTTGTAGTCTCCCCGCCAGAACCAAAGCTTAGGATTGTTGTCGATAAAGAAGCCACCTATATCGACTGTCCAGTAAGGTTCGCCAGTAGCGCAGAAGTTCAGGCCTTCGGGTATGCAGCGCCGCAGCGTCTCCCACGTGGCGCAGATATCGCCATTCCAGGTAATGGTTCCATAACGATGCTGGCCTGCGTAAGAGGAGCGAGTAAGATTGATGACCCGCTTCGCAGGATTTGAACCGCGTTGTCCCTCATAAATTCCCTGCGAGTGCAGCAACGAGTAGGCGTTGATCTCTCCAGCATCCAAATACGTCTTCGACTCTCCCGTATTCATAGCGAGCCGGGTATGTGGTTCCGGCTTTACCGCCCCGGCCCAGTCTGCTTCGAACGGCTCTGTGCAATCGCACCACCACGCATCGACGCCATGCGCAAATAGACCCCGAGCAGCCTGTCCCCAGTAGCATTCCCGTGCCTCGGGCAAAGAGGCGTTATACGTCGACTGGTTTCCTAGCATCAGATTCCGCTTCAGCAACTCTCGCTGATCCTCACAACCACCTGTCATGATTGGCCAGATTGAGACCATCAGACGCGCTGACATGGCATGTAATTCGGCGATGAATGCAGCGGGGTCAGGAAACCGGATCGGATCGAATGACTTCTGGCCCCATCCCGAGTCATTGGGCCATGACTTCCAATCAAGCACTATTCCATCCAAAGGGATCCGGCGGCGGCGATACTCGCGAACGACATCCACGATCTCTCGAGCATTCACGTATCGTTCCTTCGATTGAATGTAGCCGAAGGCCCACTTGGGCAGCAGCGGAGCCTTACCCGTCAATTCGTGATAACTCCTAGTGAGGTCGTCGAATGTGTCTCCTTGAAGAACGTAATAATCTAACTCGTCGACGACATCAGCCCACCAGTAGGAGCCGAGCGCATCATCATGGAAGGTCATCAGCGAACAACAATCGAGCAGAACCCCATAGCCGCGGGTTGAGACAAAATACGGCACAACGGCCTTCATATTCTGCTGGTATAGCTCTCGCGATTTGCCGCGGAGATTGCCATAGCCCTCCTCATGTGAGCCGAGACCAAACAGCGCTTCATCCTCGGCAAAGACAAACTCCAGCTTGGCTTCAAAGGAATGGCGATCAAAGACGGTTTCATATTCCACGGCATTGGCGCGCGCGCCATCGATGCTCTGGCCAGCTTCGATCAAGGTACTTTTGCTGAAGACATTGCGGTACACCGATTTCGGAGTCAGCCATTTTCCACCAAGGTCCGGTTCTCGCATCAACAGTTTGCCCTTTGCATCCGAAAAGCGGATGGCGCCATACCGCTTACTCACAATCACGGTCAGTGCAGATGTAGAGACGGTGAACGCGTCGGTATCTTCCTCGAGACGATAATCGGTATAGCTCTTCTGTGACGTGACGATCAGGCTTTGCCGCATCTGAAACGGTCTGCCTTCGGTGTAGGTCACGCGCGCAATCGCCTCGGTAACAAAGGCGATGCGGAGTCGCCTTTTATCCGAGACAAAAACGACGGAATCTTTGTTGCTCTCAACAGTAAACATAGCCTGCACTCAATACCTAATCACTCCCGCTGACGATCGCGGCGAGCGCTCTGCGGCGCTCCAGTTCCTCGCGAATACGTGGCTCAAGCCGCTCATAGCGGTAATAGAAAAACAGAGGCAGCGTGGCGAGCGCATAACCGAGCGCCGGAAGCCAGACGAAGCCCAACTCAATCCCAAACATCGAGCGCGCCGTCTGTTCCACATTCGGCACGTAAGCATAATGGGCCAAGATCCATGCAGGCAGCGCACCACCTAGCCCGCTGCCCGCCTTAAGGCAAAAGGAGGCGCCGATCGCGGTAAGAAGTCCGGCTGCGCGTACTCCACTCTTCCACTCTCCATAATCCACACTATCCGAGAGGACAGAGAATGGCATCGCCATAGCCACGCCACTTGCCAGGAAGCCAACAATCCATCCCGTTAGAACGATTGGAACGGATCTGCTCGCGATGCCGGAAGAAAGAATGATCTGACCTGCCACCGATCCGACGAGTCCAAGAAGCCATACATTCCGTTTAGAGGTAAGCCGGCAAAAGAGCGGCAGAAATAGAATGCTTCCAAGAGATACGACATCCAGGCTGTTCGCGACAGAGGTTAGATCTTCGCGATGCATGATGTATTGAAAGAAATACGGTGCCGTGGAGATGCGAGCGATGAACGCAATCCAGAAGAAGAGGCTGCTTATGGCAATGATGAGCCAAGGCCTGTTGCATTTCAGCGCGCGGAGGCTGTCCTTGAGAGAGATCTGGCTTCTGCGCTCGACCACAACCTCCTCTAAATTGCGGAAGGCAACCAGGTAGAGGAGAACTGTTCCCACCGCATAGATCGGCATCACCAGCATGAATCCTTTACGGTCATTGCCGTGACCGAGCAGCGTAACCAGCTTGAGAACCGTCAGGTTGACGAACAGAACGCCTAGTTTGGATCCGATCATCCGGAAGCTGGTCAATGTCACCCGCTCGCTCGAATCCGGGGTCAAGGCAGAGAGGATCGAGGTGACCGGGGTATTGATCCCGGTATAAAGAACACTGCAGATTACATAAGTAGAAGCGGCGTAAGCAATCTTCGCTGTGTGACCGAGATTTGGGGTCACAAACGTCAGCACGCCAAAGATTGCGAAGGGGACGCAAAGCCAGAGAAACCAGGGACGGCTCTTGCCGTACCGACTCTTTGTTCTGTCAAAAACGACTCCCCAGATCGGAGCGTCGAACGCATCCACACAACGAGCGCCAAGCAAAATAGCGCCGGCATCCACAGCAGAGAGGCCGTACACGTCGGTATAGAACTTGAGCAGATAAAACGAGATTACACAAAAGATGAGCTGGCCCGCCACCTCGCTTGCGGTATAGCTGAGTCGCCTGGTGAGCACAGTAGTCTTCGGCCGCGAAGCAGCATCTGGGTCCCGCGTACGTTTCACGCTTTCGCGTGATGGTTGTTGACCCATCGACACCCTCGACACATATCTTTCGGCCAGTCTGCCGATTCTATTTCGGAAGCTGAGTACGCGTTGCCGTCGGCACAGGCACTTCAATCATCGCGCCAAGCCGTATTGAAGTGCCGCGAATTGCCGAACTGGCAAGGAGTTACGCTTCTTTTTTCTTGTCAGGAAATGGTCCGTATTTCTCTGCACTATCTCCAGCATGATCGTAAACGTTCTTACCATCCTTGAGGAATGGAGTTGCCATCGCCCAGGGCTTCCCGTCCGGACGAAGAATCGGTGCCGCGCTGTACTGGGGAAGATGGATGCGGCGCATGCGGTCGGTCTTATTCGGTCCGCTGCGATGGAAGACGAAGCTATCGAAGGCCACGACACTCCCCGCAGGCACAATGACAGGATCGCCCGGATCGTCTCCGGTATAGCCGATCAGATCATTGGTACCTTCTTCCTTGAAGTGATCGATAATCTTGCCACGCGTGCCTGCGCGCGAGTGCGGAAGTAAATAAACAGTTCCGTTCTCTTCGCTGACATCGTCAAGGGTGCACCAGCAGGTGACATATGGCTTGTGATTCGTGCTTGGGTCATACCACTTCACATAGCCGCTGTCCTGATGCCACGAGAACTTCATCCCCTGTTCGGGGCCCTTCACGACCCACTGCTCGTGGAAGAGATAAGCCTCTGGACCGACCGTAGCTTTTGCAACCTCAGCCATCACATCGCTGAAGATGAACTGCCAAAGACGATTACTGAGGCGGTAGCGATTATTGATGAAATAGCGTTTGCCTCGATGGCTGAGGTTCTCTGTGTGTACCCCCTTGGCGTCCATCATCGAGTCATAGTAGCCAAGATAGTAGGAACATTCTTCGCGCAGCATGGTCAAGGTGTCGGAAGGAATCACACCCGGAAGGATCATGTAGCCTTCGGTTCGGTAAAGCTCGCGCTGTTCATCAGTGATCGTAATCATACGGGGAATACTACGGGCGAAACCTAACGATGGGCTTCTCATTTCCTAACAAGTTCTTATCATTTTTTGTCGGCGAATTAACTAACTTGATTTCCGATAATGTGCTCTCTGGAGAAGCATCGAATGTGCAACAGCAAGCCGCGAATATGGATGGACCGGGAAACCAACTCGCGCTTCCTCCTTCGTCATTTCCTAACGTCCTGTAATGCTGTAGTGACCTGCATGACTGAGCGTCACGATCATTCGGGTCCCATTCTCTGCGGTCGCTGATCGCTCTCTCTTACCGTTGACGCTTACCTGAGCTGCCGATGAAGCTACCGGCACGGAGACACGCGCCACCACGCCTTCGGGTATATCGACCGCAACCTCCATGCCGCCCCCGACCTTGTGTGCGTCCACCTTAAGCAATCCGTGTGGCGTTGGCTCCGCGCCTTTTGCCCACGCGAGGTCCACCAGATCCGGCCGAACATCTACTGTACTGAAGCCGGGACCCGTAGGCTGAATCCCGAGCACCTCTTCCATGAGCCAGGCCGTTGGCCCAGCCGACCATCCGTGCGCGAGGCTCACGAAGTACCCGGAACGATTGTCCGCTTGCAGGGACGAATGAAAGTCCTCCTTGTACCAGCTCGGGTCATATGCCTCCCAGAAGCTCGTTGCCCCTTCCCGTAGCATGCCGCCCCAATATTGCCGAATCCACGCTAACGCCTGCTGCCGGTGGCCCATCTCTGCCATCGCGCGGATCACGTAGTAGTTGTAATAGGGAGTGATGATCAGCCCTTTCGTGCCATCTTTGCCTACTTGTGATAGGACGTTGTTCCAGATTGCGGGATACTGTTTCGGCCCTGCCACGCCGCCGATCACCGCAGCGGCGTTCGTC
>Ga0207705_10002495_pt1 | contig 14175 bp, 18 predicted proteins | sample KBSC13metaG_FD_184314 | JGI IMG/M metagenome (GOLD analysis project Ga0207705, IMG submission 184314) | Corn rhizosphere microbial communities from Kellogg Biological Station, Michigan, USA - KBS C1-3 metaG (SPAdes) (version 2) | ecosystem: Host-associated > Plants > Roots > Rhizosphere > Soil ...
CACGGGACTCATGGTCGTCGACGTATCGACGTTGCCGTTCGCTCCGACATGCGGTACCGAGACCGTGGCATCGACGCCGGCCGCCCACCCCCGGCTGTTGGTGACTTTGTCGAGCACCTCTTGCGTTATGAACAGCATGATGCATCGCCCAGCGCGCCCTTAAACCAGTTGCGGCTTTCATGTGGGCGGGCATTTAGTTCGTCGATCGCGGGTTGTTACGTCAATCATCGACTGCGAACTTCGCATATCTGTGCAGAGGTAGTTTCCTCGTTTGTCGAACCGTCTTTTTGTGAGCGCCGACCTAGTCGAATTTACCTTCCTGCGTATTGAACTTTCACCGCGAAGCCGTCTGAGGCGCGCCGTCAACCGACAAATTGCAAAAAGGGACCGTGCGCAACTACCATCGCCAGAACATCCGAGCAGCGTGACGTCAGCCTCTCCGGCTTGTGGGCGGGCGGCCAGGTCGTGCGGTCCGGCCGTGTGGTTTGAGCGAGCGTGCATGATCCTTGCGCATAGTCGTCTATATTTAAGCAAGATTGCGCGCGCGAACTGCCTGTTTCACGTGGGGTTTCCCGGTTCGCCGTCTCGGAGGTGTCGCATTCAGGAGGGCAACATGCAGCTCGGCATGATTGGATTGGGACGCATGGGATCCGATATGGTGCGGCGCCTGATCCGGGGCGGCCACCAATGCGTCGTCTACGATGCCCAGCCGGCAGCCATCCAGAAGCTTCTGCAGCATGGGGTCATGGGTGCCTCTTCACTCGACGACCTGACCGCGCGACTGGCGAAGCCGCGCGCAGTCTGGTTGATGGTGCCCGCGGCGGTGGTCGATTCGACGCTGGCGGGGTTGACGCCGCTGCTCGAATCCGGCGACGTGATCATCGATGGCGGCAACTCGTGGTACCAGGACGATATCCGGCGCGCAGCGGCATTGGCGCCGCGACAGATTCACTACGTGGATGCCGGGACGAGCGGCGGTGTCGCTGGGCTCGATCGTGGCTATTGCCTGATGATCGGCGGCGAAAAGGATGTCGTGCAGCATCTTGCGCCGATCTTTGCCACGCTGGCTCCCGGCATCGACGCGGCGCCGCCCACGCCCGGACGCCAGAAGGGCGGCAGCACTGCCGAGCAGGGCTATTTGCACTGTGGTCCGCAAGGTGCAGGCCACTTCGTCAAGATGGTCCACAACGGCATCGAATACGGCGTGATGGCGGCGTATGCCGAAGGGCTGAACATCCTGCATCATGCCGATGCTGGCAAGCGGGTGCGCGACGCGGATGCCGAGACGACGCCGTTGCGCAGCCCCGAGCACTACCAGTACGAACTGGACCTGCCCGAGATTACGGAAGTCTGGCGCCGTGGCAGCGTCATCGGCTCGTGGTTGCTGGATCTTATCGCCACGACGCTTCTGAGCGATCCGGGACTAAAAAACTACACGGGGCGGGTGTCGGATTCTGGAGAGGGGCGCTGGACGCTCTCGGCTGCCATTGACGAAGGCGTGCCGGCACCGATCCTCAGCGCGGCGCTCTATGAGCGCTTCAGTTCGCGCGACGCGGCGGATTTTGCCAACAAGGTGTTGTCTGCCATGCGGCATGATTTCGGCGGGCATGTGGAAAAGACGGCTGATCAACCTGATCAGCAGCAAGGATGATCCGATGCCCATACCGCATTCCGACGCTTTGGTGTTCTTCGGCGCTACGGGCGACCTGGCCTATAAACAAATCTTTCCGGCGCTGCAGGCCATGATTCGGCGCGGCCATCTCGACATCCCGATCATCGGCGTCGCCACAACATGACACCGGTTGCGGCATACAAGCCTGACAGCTGGGGTCCCACGGAGGCCCATCGGATTATGGCCAGTGATGACGGTTGGCACAATCCCGTCGCGGAGGGGTGCGACTCAATGAGCGCGCCCGATGACGTGGTGTTTCTGTTCGATTGCGACAACACCCTGCTCGACAATGATCGTGTACAGGACGATCTTCGCGCGCATCTCACGCGCGAGTTTGGTTCGGAGAACAGCGCCCGTTACTGGGAAATCTTCGAAACCCTGCGCGCCGAGTTGGGTTACGCGGACTACCTGGGTGCGTTGCAACGCTTTCGGCTGAAAAATCTGAACGACACGCGGCTGCTCTTCATGTCCTCGTTCCTGATCGACTACCCGTTTGCAGACGTGCTGTACCCTGGCGCGCTTGATGCCATCCGACATCTTCGGAGCCGGGGGGTGACAGTTGTTCTTTCCGATGGCGATGTGGTATTTCAGCCGCGCAAGATCGAGCGCTCCGGCCTGTGGGCGGCTGTCGAGGGCCGCGTGTTGATCTATATCCATAAGGAAATGGAGCTGGATGCAGTTGCGCGGCGTTACCCGGCCCGGCGCTACGTGATGATCGACGACAAATTGCGCATCCTCGCGGCGATGAAAAAGACATGGAAAGACCGCCTGACAACCGTCTTCCCTCGCCAGGGACGTTACGCACTGGACCCAGCGAATCACGCCTTATATCCGCCGGCCGACATCACGATCGAGCGCATCGGCGATCTGGCCGATGCCGATCTGGCCGCGCTGTTCGGCAACGGCACAGCGGGCGACGCATAACAGGAGGCATCAATGAAGCCGACCCGGCAACTGCATGACCTCGGCCAAAGCCTTTGGCTCGATAACATCACGCGCGGGCTGCTGACGGACGGCACACTGCAGCGCTATATCAGCGAGCGCTCAGTGACCGGTTTGACGTCCAACCCGACGATTTTTGACAAAGCCATCGCGGAGGCGGATTTCTATGACGCCGCCATTCGGCAACTGACGGCTGAAGGGAAATCCGGCGAGGCGCTGTTTTTCGAACTGGCGCTCGAGGATCTGACCGGGGCCGCCGACCTGTTCCGTCCCGTTCACGACAGCACCGATGGAGTTGACGGCTGGGTGTCGCTGGAGGTGTCTCCTTTGCTGGCACACGATACAGCGGGCACCGTCGACGCGGCTGCGCGCCTGCATCGAGCCGCGCAGCGTCCCAATCTGTTCATCAAGATTCCGGGCACGCCCGAAGGCGTTCCCGCGATCGAGGCGTCGATCTTTGCTGGCGTCCCGGTGAATGTCACACTGCTGTTTTCGCGCGAGCAATACGTCGCCGCAGCGCAGGCGTACATGCGCGGCATCGAGCGGCGGATCGCCGCGGGACTCGATCCGCACGTCGCTTCCGTCGCGTCGATTTTCGTCAGCCGCTGGGATGTCGCGGTGAAGGACAAGGTTCCCTCACAGCTTCGCAACCGCCTAGGGATTGCCATCGCCAAACGCGCATACCAAGCGTACCGCGAGCTGCTGGCATCGCCCCGCTGGCAACAACTGGAAATTGCCGGCGCCCGGCCGCAGCGCCTGCTCTGGGCCAGCACCGGTACCAAGGATCCGGACGCCGCCGACACGCTCTATATCGAGTCGCTCGCGGCCCCTGACACGATCAACACCATGCCCGAGAAGACCCTGCACGCCTTCGCCGATCATGGCGAACTGAAGGGCGTATTGCCGATCGATGGCGGCGACGCCGAGGATGTGCTCGCAGAATTCGCGCGGGCCGGCGTCGACGATGCGGCGCTCGCCGCCCAGCTCCAGCGTGAAGGAGCGGAAGCGTTCGACAAGTCGTGGAAAGATCTTATCGGCCGCATCGCCTCGAAGAGCGCCATGCTGGAAAAGGGCGATCCAACGCGTGCGGGACAATCGTGACCACGAAACGCGCCGCTCGGCCTTAAGCGCTGACTGGGCGGCCGGCGTGGAAGGCGCAGGCGGAGCATCGTCGGAAGGTGTGTCGTCTCCGTCTGCGGCAGCTGTTCGCCGGCGGTCCCCTGCGGGGGCGAACGCGGCGACGTGCTCGGCATCGAGCGCTTCGGCGCATCGGCTCCGGCCGATGTCCTGTTGCGCGAGTGGGGTCGTAGTCAACGTCGATCAGGAATCGATCTTTTTGAGCGCGCCACCTTTGTGCATGGCGATATGCTCAGTCTTGTCACTCCTGATCTCGTACTGTGGATCGTCCACGCTGGCGTGATGGGTGTATCCCTTGTAGTCGGTGTCTCTCGTATGCACCTTGATGATCTTGCCGCTGACATGGCCGGCCTCCGAATTCCACGTCACGTGATCGCCAACCTTAAATCTCGTTGTCATGATGGATACCCTCCGTTCGGTACGGCGTGCAGTGCACCGATGTGAGGACACGCCGGCACTACCGTGCATTTGACTGCACATTTTCATGTTGCTCCTGTGCGCTTCACTATAGGTCATGTTGTGACATAGTTTAAATTCAATGGAATTGCCGAAGGTCATGATGCAAAAGAGAAGGATCAGTCGCGTCCGGCGACAGGAGCAGCGCATGGAATTCGAACATTTGGAATTCAAGACAGAAAAGATGACAGGAAATGGCGACGCACAGACGCTTGCCCGGGCCATCGGCATGGTCGACCCTGACGCGAAGGTCGATGTGGACGTTGATGCCGGAATCGTAAAGATCGACTCGTGGATGATGGCCGAGGAATTCCTCGTTGCGTTCGAGGACGCCGGCTACAAGGCGAAGATCAGCAAAGGGTAGGGCGCCGCGTCGGGCATCGAAAGACGCATCCTCGGACCCTAACCTCAGTCAAGACCCTCATTGAGGCCTATCATGCAAAATTCTCATGAAGTTGAGCGCGCGGCCCGTCAGCGCGCGGATCACCTTGAAGCGCTGATCGACGAGGCTGGGGCGGAGAGCTTCCCGGCAAGCGATCCTCCCGCCGTCCATCCGGAACACGGGCCGATCACGACGAACCCGGCGACTGATATCGGGACGACGGGAACAGCGTTATAGATCATGTGCTGAAGGCAGGATCGCTCAAGCTGGCGACCGTCCCGCCTTCACGGCCCAGAGGCGCTCCGCGGCGTCCTCCTGGCATCCGCAATCGGCTGCGGCCGCGATCACGCGGTGCAGTTGAACGAAGCGCTCATGTACCGGCGTTTGAAAAAGCGGGTCGGCTGATTGATTTGGGCTTGCCTGCAGAATTGTGGACCAGTCGCCGAGATCCAGACGGCGATCAGATCGTCAATGATGATCGCCATGTTCGGGCTCGCGCGACTGCCCTTCTTCCTTCAACACGTCGAGCGCGAGTGCCGAATGCGCGTAAGCTGCGCCCGCGCGCATCTCGGCCGCAACCCAGATCGCTTCCATGATCTCATTGTCCGATGCTCCAGCTTTCAAGGCTTCCTTCGTGTGTCCCCGTATGCAGTAGGGGCACTGCGTTACATGAGCGACGGCCACCGCGATCAGTTGTTTCGTTTTCGCCGGCAGTGCGCCGTCTGCGAAAACGCTGCTACTGAAAGCCTTAAATGCAACGAGCGTCTCAGGGGCGAGCTCCCGGCGTTGTCTGGCAATTTCCGGGCTTGGCGTCGGATACATTGAGTTTTCCATCATTCACCTTCTGCAAAAAACGCGGACGTTGGCGGTCGACATCGTTGCACTCAAATTGTCCCTACGTGTCGGTGCTGATGCGGCTAGGAAATAGGCAGACCAAGGCAGACCAAGGCAGACCACGAAGCCCACGGTCACGTCGGGCCGGCTGTGGAACCCGTTCGTAACCATCTCTTGAACTCCAGATACGCAACGATGAAGCGGCACCGGTAGGGATGGGAGTGCGCGAAATGTCCCTTGCTGAGGACCGCCCGCCGGTAGATCCGGATCGTGCGGCGCACCCACACGGTGGTCTGCTGCAATCCGTCGCGTTCGATCAGGAATTCAACGCGTGCGTGCTCGCTCATTCTCGCCTCTCTATCGCCTTCGGCTCGTGAGTTTCTTCCGCTGATCGGCTCCTTATTTCTCCGGGCGCTCGGTGCTCGGGAATGTGCTTGCCCGCGCGAAGCACAAGCCGAACGACCTCCAGGTGGTCCGACCGCATGAGGGTGATGAAGTTCGAATTCCGCAATGCATCACCGAGTGCTCGAGCGTCGATCAACTCCCCTTGTGCCGCCCTTGGCGTTGCCACATCAGCCTCCCTACGTCAGTTTGCCGCACTCAGATTGTCCTGCGCGCAAGCATGCTGCGAATCTCCCCGATTGCCTTTGCCGGATTCAGGCCTTTGGGGCAGACATCCGTGCAGTTCAGTATTGTCCGACACCTGAAGAGGCGGTACGGATCAATAAGATTATCAAGCCGCTCACCTGTGCCCTCGTCGCGGGAATCGACCAGAAAACGATAAGCCTGCAGGAGCCCGGCAGGACCGACGTATTTATCTGGATTCCACCAGTACGAGGGGCACGCGCTGGAACAGCATGCGCACAAGATACATTCGTAGAGACCGTCGAGCTGATCGCGTTCCTCAGGTGTCTGGCGCCTTTCCCGCTCGGGTGGTGGAGTGTCGTTGATCAGGTAAGGCTTGATCGAATGGTACTGCTTGAAGAACCCGGTCATGTCCACGATCAGGTCGCGAACGACCGGCAATCCGGGCAGCGGACGCAAAACTGTGTGGCGGGGAAGGTCATTAACGTTGGTTATGCAAGCGAGCCCATTTTTGCCGTTGATGTTCATCGCATCTGAACCGCACACGCCCTCGCGACACGAGCGCCGAAAGCTTAGCGTCTCGTCCTGTGCCTTGAGCCGGATAAGGACATCGAGCAGCATCCGGTCATACCGGGTTACGTCTATCTCGTACGTTTGCATGTACGGCTTGGGATCCCGGTCTGGGTCGTAGCGGAAAATTTCAAACGTTCTTGTGTCACTCACGATGTTCCTCTGTGGAACCGATGTCGAATGCGGCGCACGTTGTTCTCTACGTTGATCCACTCCGTCGCATCGAAAACCAATCGCATTGCAGTGAAATTCGCGTCACAGCCATTCTCATGTTGGCAACGGCTAGCGTTGAGCTATTCGAACGTTATACCCACCATCGTAGAACGCAACGAGCGATTCCTCGGCGAACAGCCAGGAGTGTGCATCCATCGTGTTCGCTGGCACGTCGGTCGCGACGTCCGCATCAGGGTCAACCGAAATGATCGCGTTCGCAATTTCCGGTATATCGTCGTCGCTGAGTTTTTCCAATGTTCTAAATTTCATGGTCCCGCCCCTCTTGTTGGATGACGTGGATACGTCCAGTGTCTTCGTCTCTCCGCGCTGCCTTGACCGACCATCGGCAGCACCATCTGCTCGGCCGCCACTAATGGCGCTGGATTTTGCTCATCGAATACTCGCGCAGGACGACCGCCTGATTGTGTTCGGTGTCTCGCGCACCCTAGAAGAGTGTCACGGGCTTTTTCCTTGCGACGTCCAGAATCGGTTTGCCAACTGGCAGACTGACATCCAGTTCGTGTTCGTAGCGTCGGCGGAATTCGTCCGAACGCTGCAGTCGTGACTGAACCAGTCACGCAGCTCGTTGCTGGGTGCCACCTCCTTGAGCCAGCCGTCGCGTTTCACAGCGTCCTTCTTGATGCCGCGAGGCCAGAGTTGATCCACGAGAAAATACACATGTCTGTCATCGCCCGCGTGCTCATATACCCGTTGAATATCGATTGTGCGTTTCATGATCGCGATACTCCCGCGTCGGCATCTCCGAGAAGAACGTGAAAGTCGATGCCGGCCCAGCGTTGCGACTGAGGGAAATAGAAAGTGAAATCAAGGACCGAATGACCAGCAACGTCGGCCCTATCGAATCGAACGCCGTGTATCGAAAACGCTCGCGCCTGCGAAGATCTGTCGGCGACCTCGTACCATCCGTCGAACCCATAGTGCAGCCGGAAGGGCTCCAGATTTTCGATGAGCAGCGCTCGGCCCGCGGGCAGTGCATCGAACGGTTGCGCCTGACGCCAATGCCAGGTCGCCGCTTCGGGCCGCTGCGCGTGGTAGCGCCGTTCGACGCTCGAGAGTAGTTCGATCGGGCGCCCTTGATGCCGTGCAATCAGCAACTTGAGAAATTCGGCATGTGCCCACACGAGCGGCATGGCGCTGCCGGTCGGCTTGCCAGGCTCGAGGCCCCGCTCCGGTATCGGATCGGCGTCCCACACCTGTTCCGGAATCAGGCCGCTTGCTCCGGTCATGCGCGTCATCGTCTCAAGGTAGGGCAACGGATCGATTCCCTGCATCAGATCGAGATGGGCTCGCTCGCCGATCAGCAGGGGCCACAAGCGCCCGACGCCTGTGCCGTCGAACGGTGCGCCGTCTTCGTGTTCGCCGTAACCATCGCCGTTATAACGCCGGTAAGCGACGCCGTGCGGCGTCTGGACCCCCAGTATGCCGTCGATGACTTTCACCGTGTTCAGGATGCGCCGATCGCGTGCATTCCGCAATCCAAGACGAACCAGATAGAGGCATTCCATACCGATGAGCGCGACAGCGGGCGCGCTGCTGCCTGCCCGATTGGCAATGTCGACTCGACCTCGCAATCCGCCCTGGCATAGCGGTGGCGCAATTCGTACGTAGTAACCGTCGACACCGAACGCCCCGGAAAATGTTCCGCTCTCGACGTAAGTCCAGTCTTCAAGCCGTTCATTCCAATAGTCCGCGAGCGAGAGGACGTAGGCGTGCTCTTCGTCCGGCAGGTGTTCGGCCGCGCAGACCAGCGCCGCGATCTCGATGCCGAGCGTGAACGGCGAAATGCCAGCGCTTTCTTCCCAGCGGTCCTGGGGGCTGCCAGGACCATTGCGCGCGACATAGCCAACGGCACGTCCAATCATTTTGGTCCAGCCTGTCAGTGCGCCCATTGCGCCGCCCTCGGCGAGCTTGGCTGCAAGCAGTACCGGAAAGCCCACTTCATCGAGCTGGACTCCGGTCCAGAACGGCCGTCCGTCAGGGTAGCTGTTCTGACTCCAACTTCCGTCTGCTCGTTGCGTTGCAATCAGATAGTCGAGCGTGTGCCGGGTATCTTCCACACAGCCGATCGCTAGCAGCGCGAAGGCGGCTTCGACGGCGTCGCGCGTCCAGACGAGGTGATACCCGCCGGTGCTGTCGCTCGTGTTACCCCATGGAATGCTCAGGCTGGCGATTAGCGCGCCTGGATACGTCCGTCCCTCATGCGCTTTCAGCACGGTCGAGGAAAGGTAGGCCTCGTAGCGAACCGGCTCCGGCGTATCGGGAATAGCGATTTCGGTGGCCCACGCTTGCCAGGCTGCGGCGCACGAACGCTGCACGGCATCGAACCCCTCCGAAAGGCTCGATCGCGCGAGCGTGCAGGCGCCTTCCGGCGTTTCGGCAAAACTGAGCGCAAGCACACCTGTGGAGGCAGCCAGCTCCCCCATCAGGGCAACGTTGCCGTTCAGTGCCTCCCTGAAGGTCCAGTCCATGCGCGCATGGTTGGCGAAGTCTTGCCAACCATCGGAATACCCTGTGTATCCGGCACTTGCACGTGAGAAGCCGCAATCGGCGGCAAGCTGAAGTGCAACGCTGTCCTTCCATGCCACGAGACCATCTGCTACCCGCGCATTGTTGTGCAGACCGCTGCCGCCTAGGTGAGGCGCGAGCAGGGCGTAGAGTTTGAGGTCCGCCCCGGTGAGCCGGAAGGCGACGAGCATCACGTCACGAATCGGGTCCGGCGACAGATTTAACTCGAGGCGATACCCGTCGCCTTCATGCACAATCCGCGGCAGAGGAATGCAAGGGGTCGGGAGCGAAAGCCGGTACCGACCGACGCGTTTGAGTTCGTGCCAGCCGCTCGGACCGGCGACGATAAAGCCCAGGTCTCGTACTTGAGGTTCGCCGGCCGATGGCCAGTAGACCTCGTTGAGGATGCCATGGCCGATCGACGCCCATACGCGGCTACGACCTAGCGCGGTCGTCACGAGGTCCTTTGCGCTCGAAGTCCAGGTCGGTGCAATCCCAGGCCAACCGGGAGCAGCACCTGAAACATTCACTGCCTGCGTGTCCATGTCGAAGTCGATAAGTCTCGAAAAGCTTTACCTCTTGAGCGATTGATTCAAGTCTGCGTCAAGCGGCGCGTTCGCGCAAAGCTCGCTATTCCTCAAGCACGCCGCTATCGATCAGCTTCACAGCGTACTCCAGTGCATCCCGTCGTGCCTCGCCCTCGGACAGCCAACGTTCAGCGAAGAATGGTAGATGCCAATCGACCAGTACCTCACGCCCTCTCTCGATTCTGATAGTCGCAATGTAACCGTCGGGCACCGCGTCGCGTGCGGTGATGCGGCGAACTGGAAAGGTGTCGATGCGGATTACCCGTTCCTTCCAAGTGTCCTGAGTCACGGCCTGCATTTGAACCTCCTTCGTCGGCTAGCTGGCCAGCTTTTCCACCCGTACCGCAGCCGCCTTGTATTGCAGCGTGCGCACTAGGCGGTTGCGCACTGGTGAAGTCAACCGGTTGAGATGCAGATCGGGGCGATGAAAGGTGCTGAATATTGCTTCGCCTGCATTGATGGACAGGCGTGGACCGGCAGAATCGCTGTGCCGTAGTGGCTCGACACCCGTACGGTGTAGGCGGGAGTGTCCTTACCTTACCTTGACGGAATGGAAGAACATCGCGTTAGATCAAGATGATGAATATATATCACACCGTGATATGAATTGCCAGTGACCGTCAGGGCTTGATATTGAAATCGATGCGAGCCTTGTTCCGAGCAACGGTCCTCACAAAGAGGGAACTTGAGCGTCGAGCCATACACCAATGGCCGCGCCGTGCACAAAAAGTACGATTGCCCCTGTTCGCCGCTGCGCTCTTGCTATTCGCAATGGCGATCGCGACCTTCGTCCGCGCCTGGATGACGGTATGTCAACTATGATTGAGAACAGGGTTGGGCAACTACCTCCTGTCGCGGTTGGTGGGCGGGCTCGCGCTCTGTTCAACCCTCGCCAAACCTGTCGTCGGGATGTACCGATTCGAGCGGCTCAGGTCGTTGTAGCGTAGTCGTTTCAACTGCTCCTGTGGGTAGTTTTTGGCGATCACGTCGTCGTGCGCTGTCCGCGTCGCGATCGGGTTCGCGTCGGTGCCGTAATAAGGCTTCTCGTTCAGCCAGGTGCATACCACGGTGTAATGACGGAAGAGCTGCGCCCGGACGACGCGCAAGGGTTCAAGCCTCGCCGACTTCCGCACGTCGGCAGTGACATGCGGCATGTTCGTGCTACTGTCTGCTCAGACGCCAATACCCGCGTCGCCCTTCCAACGTTCTACTATTGCGTGTGTACACCGTGTCGGGGCGCCAGTTAGCGCGGGGCGATACCACGCCCTGGTACGTCTGGGCAAGGAGACATTGTCGTGAGCATAACCGTGCTGCCGAAGGACGATCCCGAAGAATCTCCGCTGTCGCCCTGGTGGATACGCTCGGTATTGATGGTGATGGCGCTGGGCTTTGCCGGGCTGATTGTCATCACCTGTCTGGCGTATCGTAATGCACCGCCCATACCACGTCAGGTGATGGACGGCAACGGCGCCACGTTATTTACCGCTGCCGACATCAGCAGCGGCCAGGCGCTGTTCCTGCGTTACGGATTGATGGACAACGGCACCATCTGGGGACACGGCGCTTACCTGGGCCCGGACTATTCTGCGGAGGCATTACACCGGATCGGCGATGCCACTGCCAATGCGTTGGCGAAAGAGCAGTACGGCACTTCGATGGCAGACCTGAGCCCAATGCAGACAGCGGCGATTCGCGCTCAGGTCGCAGTCACTTTGAAGACCAACCGTTACGACGTAGCTAGCGACACGTTACATCTGACGGCCCCCGAAGCAGCGGCGTATCGTCAGCAGCTTTTCTACTGGACCGACTATTTTCACGACCCAGCCAGGAACGGCGGGCTCAAAGCCGACCTGATTACCGATCCAGCCGAACTGCGGCAGCTCACCGCGTTCATTACCTGGGCGGCATGGGCCTCTGTGGCGGACCGTCCGGGAAGCAGCTACTCGTACACGAACAACTTTCCTTACGATCCAGATGTCGGCAACCGTCCGCCGGCGAGCGCCCTCCTATGGAGCGCACTGAGCCTGGTGGTCTTCCTCGGCGGCGTCGCCGCGGTCCTTCTCGCATTCGGGAAATTCGATTATCTGGGCTGGATCACACGCGGTCACCACGTGCATCCACAAGTGATTCCAGGCCAGGCTAGTCCCAGCCAGCGTGCGCTGGTCAAGTTCTTCGTGGTTGTCGCGCTGCTCTTTCTGATGCAAACACTCGTGGGCGGTGGCGTTGCCCATTTCCGCGCGGACCCTGGCAGTTTCTATGGCTTTCAGCTGGAAAAAGTTTTCCCCAGCAATCTGCTGCGCATCTGGCATCTGCAGACGGCGATCTTCTGGATCGCCACTGCTTACGTCGCCGCCGCGTTGTTTCTGGGCCGCTCTCTTCGCACGGAAGAGCCTCGCTGGCTGGCGCTGGCGATCCATGTGCTGTTTGCCGCATTCGCGGTTGTGTTCGCGGCCAGTCTTTTGGGCGAATGGGCCGGGATCTCCGGGCTGTTGGGCGACTGGTGGTTCTGGTTTGGCAATCAGGGATGGGAATACTTGGAGATCGGTCGTTTCTGGCAATACCTGCTGGTGGCGGGTCTGTTCGTCTGGTTCGCGCTGCTCTGGCTGGTAGCGCGCCCGCGCACCGTCGTCAATGCTGAAGCACGGCAGCTGGCGCGGATGTTTCTGTTCGCAGCGCTGGCGATTCCCGTGTTCTATATCCCAGCATTGCTGTTCGGCGCCAAAACTAATTTCACTGTAGTCGACACCTGGCGCTTCTGGATCATCCACCTGTGGGTGGAGGGCTTCTTCGAGTTCTTCGCTACGACGGTGGTTGCGCTAACTTTTTTCCAGCTCGGTCTGACCCGGCGCAACACCGCACTTCGGGTGATCTATCTGGATGCCATCCTGTACTTCGGCGGCGGTCTCATCGGCACCGGTCATCACTGGTATTTCACCGGTCAAAGCCAGGTCAACATGGCGATGTCCGCGATGATCTCGGTCCTGGAAGTGGTGCCGCTCACACTGCTTACACTCGACGCCTGGGATTTCGTTCACACCACGCGCGGCGAGTGCGACGTGTGCGGTATGTCCGTCGCTGTGCCTCACAAGTGGACCTTCTATTTCCTGATCTCGGTCGGCTTCTGGAATTTTCTTGGCGCCGGAGTGTTCGGCTTTCTGATTAACCTGCCGATCATCAGTTATTACGAAGTTGGCACCATCCTCACGCCTAACCACGGCCATGCCGCGATGATGGGCGTGTTCGGCATGCTGGCGCTTGCCCTGATGGTGTTCGTGCTGCGCCAGACCACCGATGACACGCGCTGGCCAGGCATTGAAAAATATATTAAGGTCGGCTTCTTCGGCACCAACATTGGACTACTGATGATGGTCGCGCTGAGCCTGTTCCCCGGGGGCGTGCTGCAAGTGTGGGACGTCATGCAGCACGGTTACTGGCATGCCCGCAGTCTCGCTTATACCGGCACGGATGGTGCGCGGTTGGTCGAATGGCTCCGGTTGCCGGGCGACCTGGTGTTTATCATCTTTGGGGCTGTGCCACTGACGATCGCAGCGACGAAGGGCTATGTGAGCATGCGTCGGGACCGACTTTTGCAACCCGGTGATGCTGGCGCGCAGGCGACGGGGATATCCATTTCACCCTCAGCCAGAAAGCATCGCTGATGACGTGACGCGTCGACGCTCGTTGAACCCGGGACCTGGACGATACCTCCTTTACCGTCTACGCTGGACGAACCGGGACGTTGACTGATGCTGCTCGGGGCCGTCGAGCTGGCTGCACTTCACGCTGGCGCCGTGATTGGGTCCATCGCGCTCCGAAACAGGACTTGCTCGCAAGTGACTTCTGGACCGCTGGATCGAACCGAACAGTCAAACCCGTTGTGCCCGACAGGACCACTGCTCAGGGCGGAGATGGAGGCCATCGAAAGCCAGTTAACCTATACGTTGGGAGTGGTGCGATTTGGGCGATTGAACTCGATAAGGATAAAAGACGTCAAGAGCCTTCGCTGATGCTGCCCGGTCAGAACTGTGCGATGCGCAGCAGCCTTTCAGCCGTGCTTACTTGCTTACACCACCCACCTAGGCGACGACAGCGCGGGGAAGTCACTGTCTGCTTGGAAGTATGGGAAGGCTCGAATGACATTAATGTGCCTCACATGATCGCGCTGATTTGCCAAGGTACAAATTCGTTCTGTCCGTAACCATGCTGCTCACTGCGAGTACGGTTCCCCGAGGCGACATCTAGCAGCAATTCGAAAAGCACTCCGCCCAATT
>Ga0207705_10002497_pt1 | contig 14170 bp, 17 predicted proteins | sample KBSC13metaG_FD_184314 | JGI IMG/M metagenome (GOLD analysis project Ga0207705, IMG submission 184314) | Corn rhizosphere microbial communities from Kellogg Biological Station, Michigan, USA - KBS C1-3 metaG (SPAdes) (version 2) | ecosystem: Host-associated > Plants > Roots > Rhizosphere > Soil ...
TTACCAGCAAGGCCCGCGACTGATTGATCGCCTGCTTCGCGCAGCTCGACATACCCGAGACGATGGCGACCGGTACGGCGAGGATCAGTGGACATGGCGTTGCCACGACGAGCACTGCAAGCACCCTCGCCAGTTGTCCCGTTGCAAGCCACGTGATTCCGGCGAGCAATAGTGAAACGACGACAAAAAAAATCGCATAGCGGTCCGCAAGGCGGGTTGCCGGGCTGCGCTCGCGTTGCGCTGCTTGCACCATGCGAACGATGCCGGCGAGCGTGCTTTCCCCTGCATTCGCGGATGCCACCATCTAGAACGGCAAACCGACGTTGACGACGCCACAGCACAAGGATTCACCCGATAAGCGCTGCCGAATTTGCGCCTCTCCCGTCAACATCGATTCGTCCAACTCCGCTACGCTGTTTAGCGTCCCGTCCACCGGTACGAACTCGCCACTGCGAACGAGAAGCCGGTCGCCACGATCGACTAGGTCGATCGAAACCGCGTGCCATTCGCAGCTCTCCCACCGGGTGGCATGACGTGGTGCTCGACGCAGCAACGCAGTCATCTCGCGTCTTGCCCGGCTCTGCGCATATTCCTCCAGCGCTTGTCCGCTTGCCACCATCAAAGCGCTGACAGCAGCAGCCAGCGTCTCGCCAAGCACGAGCGCCAGACCGATCGCTAGCCATGCGGGAACGTCGATGCCTATCTGCCGCTTGAGTACAGCTTTCGCAATCGAGACGGTTAACGCAAGAAGCACCACCGATGCGCCGGCCAGCCATACGGCACCGGCAAGCGGGCGCATCCGGAGTGCGACGCAAACGCCCCCCACCGACAGCGTGAGCGCCGAGATCACCAGTAATACGAAGCCGACCGAGCGGATTGTTTGCGACATCATGTATGCGCAGAGAAGCCCGTGCGAGCAATGCGCAGCGGTTTCCCTTTATCCCTCGCACGTATGGAGACTGATATCGTCAAGGGCACCGGTGGGTATCGAGCTGGAAATTGATCTGGAACAAGCGCACTATCGCCGCGGAAAAGACAATGCTTAAGCTCGCGTTAATATAGTGCCCGTATGATGGGCCGCATTTCTCAGTTACTGCCGACGGTTAATAGCGAGCGGCTGATCGAAAAACGGGTGGCATATGTTGAAAAGCGCTAGCGTCCGGTATGGGACCGTTGCACAGTTTTTTCACTGGCTCACGGCGATTCTTGTCCTCGTGGCTTTTATATACGGTCCAGGGGGACATGAGGAGCGGGTCTATTCGTCCGCGCACGAGTTCGACCGGCGGCTTCACGAGACGCTGGGCCTCTGTGTCTTTGCGCTCGCTATCGTCAGACTCATCTGGCGAGCGATCGATACCCGTCCACAGGCTCAGCCGGCTCCGCCCTGGATGGAACGCACGGCCAAAACAGTCCAATGGGCCCTGTATCTGCTTTTGCTCGCGCTTCCGTTGACGGCTATCACGGGGGCTTGGCTCGAGGGCCACCGACTGACGCTCTTGGGCGGAGTCGAAATCGCGCCGTTGTTCGGTGCGTCGCACGACGCAGGTGAATTGATCGCGACGATCCATACATGGCTAGGCGATGCAATCATGTGGCTTGCCGGCCTGCACGCGCTCGCGGCGTTGTTCCATCATGTCGTGCTCAAGGATGAGGTTCTGACGACCATGGTCCCTCGATGGTTTCCTTTAGGACGTTCAAGAACGGATCGATGATACGGCGCACGCTGGCCCGCGGGGCGCGCCTAGCGGTGAACCGTGATACGATGGGCGACACTTTGTCGCTGACTGACAAACACCAGCATGCCCATTCAGTATCTCCGTGGTTTCACGCACTCCGAGCGTACCGACGAAGCCAACCGGCGTCTCGGCCACTCGCTAACGTTTGTCGCCGGCGCCGCAAATGCCGGTGGTTTTCTCGCAGTAGGCCAATATACGTAGCACATGTCGGGGATCGTATCGTCGCTCGCAGACAATCTCGCGCTCGGTAGCATCGATTTATTTGCAAGCGGCCTAACCTCACTCGCCTCGTTCATCTTCGGAGCGGCTTCTTCAACCATCTTGATCAATTGGGGCCGGCGGCGGGAACTGCGCAGCCGATATGCGTTGCCCCTTATGCTCGAGGCCGCGCTCCTGCTTGGCTTCGGGTTACTGGGATCGAATCTTGAAGCTCATCGCATCCTTTTTATGCCGGCGACTGTGGCATTGCTCTGTTTTGTGATGGGTTTGCAGAAGGCAATGATCACGAAGATTTCAAACGCGAAAATCCGCACCACGCACATGACGGGCCTAGTAACCGACACGGGCATCGAACTGGGGCGCCTCGTCTATTGGAACGGACCGCGCAACGGCCCCATGATGAAGGAGGCCTTCGTGCGCTGCGATCGGCGGCGCCTTATGGTGCACGCCTCGCTGCTGGGCTCCTTTCTTTGCGGTGGTATCGCTAGCGCGATCGGCTTCAAACATGCCGGCTTCGTTGTAACGGTGCCGTTGGCCGCGCTGCTCGTCGCGCTCGCGGCGGTGCCGCTGATGGATGACGTCTTTGGACAGGACGCGTAATCGCTCGGTGTAGGAAGGGCCTGATCCCACGCAAGCTCATAACGCGTGATGGCGCCCCTCGCTTTAAGCAGGCTGCGATCGACAGCATCTCGATGCACCGAGTTGATTTCCGTCAATCGTCGATACAACGCGACGCAGACAATATCGGAAAACACTTCTCGGAGCAGCCCATGAAAGATGAAAATACGTCCCACGGCGCCCCGACCGGGCCGCAAAGGATTCTCATCGCAACTGATCTGTCCGATGCGTCCAAGCAGGCGTTGGAGTTCGCAAGGCACATCGTGCCCGCTCGCGCAAACGTTCGCATCGTCAGTGTGGCTGAAAACCCGCGCACGCTCATTCCGACCGGCTCGTTGCCGTCGTCCGTCCTCGATAAAGCACGGGACGAATTGCTGCGCGACGCGACGGATGCCGTGAAACAGGGTTACGAGCAGCTTGCGCGTGGCGACGTCCAGTTGGAAACGGACGTGATCGATCTTGCGAAACACAGAGGTGACGTCATCCATGCACTGCTCGATTGTGCTGGCAGATGGCATGCCGATTTGCTGATCGTCGGCGCCCGCGAGTGTTATGGTTGGCTATCTCGCTGGATCGAAGGTACGGTATCGGAACCGCTGGTACAGCTCTCGCATTGCCCGATATTGGTCGTCCCCGCACGCGGCGAGAACCCCGTTGACCGTGCGCCTGGGCGCATCCTGTTCGCACTCGACGGCAGCGATTTAGCGCTGCAAGCGCTGAGATTGGGCCTGACGCTCGTCAGCCCCAGAGCGGAACTGCGCGCCGTCTATGTCGTGGATCGAGCTGCACAGCTCGTCGACACTGTGCCGGTCGACGCGCTGGAAGGTGCGTTTATCAAACAGGGCGAGCAGGCGTTGACGGCTGCGAAGGCGGTGCTCGAGCATGTCGGCGCCGGCCGCGCGACGGCGGAGGTCATCAGCACGGCCTGGACCCGTGACGACGTCGCTCACGCCATTCTCAGAGAGGCGCAGAAGTGGAAAGCCGACCTCATCGTCATGGGCACGCACGGCCGGCGCGGGATAGCGCGCTGGTTGCTCGGTAGCGTCGCTGGGCGTGTTGCGCGCGCGACAGAGACCCCCTTGTTGCTAGTCGGTCCGCCGCAATAGCCTTGCGGCGGTGGTGCCTTGTCTATCAGACCGGCGTAACGCTTTTATCGATGCACGAGCCGACCGCAAAGGTTACCACCACTGCCGCCATGCAAGCCTTGGAGGCTCCCATGTTCAACGTTTCCGCCTACGCGCCCGCCGCACTTCTTGTTTCATGTGTTCTCGCGAGCACGCGTGTCTTTGCGCAAACCGGCGCTACGCCAGTCACGCACACCGGGGGTCACGTATGTGACAGGAGGCATCGGCGAGGATGAAGTTCGGGCTTTCCGCGAGGTCGCGTCGAACTACAACATGCGCATCACCCTTGCATCCAAAGCTGGCCATTACCTTTCCGACGTCGATGTCAGCATTACTTCCGGCCAGCGCGTCGTTCTCTCGGTGCGCTCAGCGGAGCTGATTGCCCTGCTCACCGCACTCACGCAAGGCTTGCTCGACGGGAATCCCTCCCGCAGCAATCGCCACGGTGAGAAAGCGACTCACCGCGCGTCGGACATCGCAGGCAAAAGAAACATCCGACGATGCCGTAGCAAAGACGGTCGCGACAAACATGAAGGCCATCCAGGAAATCTCAGCACAGCTCGCGGGGACCGGGGAGAGCGGTCACGGGAAGCAGACGCCATGAGCGCTCGCCTTTCCGATCTCACGAACCGGATTTCGACCATGCGGCAGCTCGGCGGCGTGATCGGCGCGATGCGTGCCATCGCCGCGGCTCGTGCAAACGAGGCCCAAGCACGGCTCGCCGGCATCCGCGCATGCGCCGCAACAGTGGGCGAGGCCATTGCTAAAGTGCTTCCAGTGGCTCCCGAGCGGGCCGAACTCGACGCGATTCCCCCGATCCGCGGCGCGCGCGGCCGACCACTTCAGAGATCCAAGGTCATCTATGCCGATCGTGATTACGATTCCGATCAGCATCGTCAACGATTGTCGAACGCGGCATCAAACCGGTGATCGCAAGGCGCCGCACTAAACATGGCAGTGGCGTCCTTCGTTGCGCGCGATTTCGTCGAGGACGTCGTGATAAACTGCGGCCGCCCCGTGATCGTGCTGCCCTACGCGGGCCGGACGCCCCCGTTCGGGGAGAATGTCGTCGTCGCGTGGGACGGAAGCCGCGAGGCTGCCCGTGCACTCGCGGACGCCCTGCCGATTCTCAGGCGCGCACGCTTCGTCACGGTTTCGATTGTCGAAAAGCATCCCGACCGCAAAGAGCCGGCAGGCTTTGACGCAGCCGGCTATTTAGAGCGGCACGGGATACGCGCGGGCTTCGCATCGATACCTCGCGTTTCGGGCGTCAGCACCGGCGCAACGCTCCTCAATCAGGTCACCGCCCTGCATGCCGATCTGCTTGTAATGGGTGCTTATGGGCACGCGCGCGCCGCGGAACATGTATTAGGGGGTGTCACGCGCGCGCTGCTCGGGACGATGACTGTGCCGGTTTTGATGTCCCATTGATTGACTGAGTCCGACTCCGGCCCACTTCGGTGGGTCCGCATCCCGCCGCTTCATGAAAGCAACGCCTGCATGCGGGCTCATCCGACTTCGCGCATCATTAATTCAATTTCAATTCCCGGCTTGATCTAGGCGCGATCTAGGCCTGATCTGACTACTTACTGCGGAATACAGTGAGTACTCATCTGCTCGAGAGCGGCCATGTTGGTGATAGACACGCGCTTGCCCAGACATTTGATCAGGCCGAGCGCACTCAATTTAGAAAATCCTCGACTAACTGTCTCGAGCGTCATACTGAGATGACACCCGATTTCGTCGCGAGTCGTCCGCAAGACGAATTCGTGCGCTGAATAACCTCGTTCGCCGTAGCGCTTCGACAAATTGAGCGGGAACGCCACCAGCCGCTCGACGGCGCTCATACGGCCTATCAGCATCAGCGTCGCCGATTCCCGCACTACCTCTCGGCTCATCACTTTATGAAGGCGGTTGCTCAAGCCGAGGTCATGCTCGGCGGCCGCGGTAAGCGCTTTGAACGGCAGGCTGCACACAATGCTGTCCTCGAGGGCAACGGCATCGAACGCATAGCGTCCGGTTTCAACGCCATCCAGTCCCATGAACTCACCGGCAATCGGGAACTGAGAATCTGTTCACGCCCTTCGTTATCGATGGATACCGTCTTGAACGAACCGAGCTTGGCGACGTAGAGATTATAAGGCTTCCCCCGGCGCGAAAGGCCGCTTCTCCTTGCTTGACCCGGCGGTGGTTACCGAAAACATTCTTAAACCCCGCCGTATCGAAGAGGTCCTAATTGTCGGGCAAACAAAACCGCAGCGAGTTGCAATGGGCGCAGTCGCTGTGATTGGCAATGCTCGTGGCCCACGCCATGAATTGACGCTCAGGCCGTCTGATTTCCGCAACCGTGATGGTTTGCATGTTCGTGCTCCCAAGAGGCGTAGGCCGTTCAAGGGATGGCAGATGTTTCCGACTTCATCTACCGCTGTTGGGAAGCATTCTCCCTTGCTCGGGTCACTTCGAATATCGGCGATTCATGTCGGGTTATGTGGGCGATCCCCCACAAAACTGGCGCGTGAGTCACAAGACGTCGCGGCCGGAACGTGCCGTTTCAACACGTCGGGCATAGCGGTCAAAGATGTCCGCTACGCGGCCGCAAGAGAAACGTCCCGCGGGCGTCAAATGCAGCTGCTTTCCCTCGTGCACGACGAGCCCTTCCCGCTCGAGTCGATCGAGTGCGATGAGCTCCTGGCGGAACGCCTCGCAAAAATCGATACCGTAGGACGCTTCGATGGTTTCCACATTCACTGAGAAATTCGCCAGAAGATTGGCGATGACGGTGCGCCGCACTAAGTCATCGCGCGTACAAAGAAGCTCACGTTGCACAGGCAGCATCTACCGGCCCAGCAACGCTGCATACAACCTCGAATTGCTAGCGTTTTGATATTGCATGGGGCCAACATGACCAATGGCGCCCGGACCGATTGCGGTCGACACGTGCGATGGGCAGATCGAGTAACCGGAACAGGGTGGCGTGAGGGTAGCCGTGTGTTGCCTTCACGAATTCGTCGGCGTGAACCGCGAACACATCTTGGGCAACGTATTCATAACCGGTCGAGACCAGATTGGCATACATCTCGCACCATACTTGCCGGGGCCAGGTGGATTGATCGTACTCGTGCCTGACTGTTCCGACGCCTCGCTCGTTGCGTACTCGCGTCAGAAAAATGCGGCTGGGACGACAGGCTAACAGTACGGCCGTCCACTCGCGCATGTCTCTTATCGATACGCTCGGATCGTCGATCGGCACGTCGAAGGCGATGGAGCTGAAACCGATTTTATGCGCCTCGGCGATAAATCGCTCGAGCGATGCGCGGTGATCCGGATGAGTTGGCACGGCGGTTACATGCAACGTCGTCACCCCAAGCTCGCGTAACGCCACCAGCAGTGCAAGTTGCCCGGGCCATATGCTTAGCCTGGCGGTAAAACTAGCCCCCGGGCGGACGTCGAAACATTCCGTGACCGTGGCATAAACAGCGTTCATCGCGTGTTCGTTCAGGCTTGTCACGCCAGCGGGCCAATATATTTCCGTCACGCTCGCAGGCACACCGTGCACGCGCTCAAACAGCGCCATCTCGCGACGCAGTTGTTCCGCGCGAATGAAATCGGCGGTGACTTTGTCGCTCGATCGCGTGTCGATCCGTTGCTATGTAGTGGCGCAAGAATGCTCAGTCTCGCGGGGCGGTACCAGTACGGTTGCCGGCAGTCGTGGATCCACGCTTCGACGTGGGACCCAGCAAACGCTCGAACAAACCACTTCGGCCCGGGATAGCAAAAGTGCGTGCCTTCCATGACGGTTCATCTGCTGATGGCAATGAGCCTGATATGGGTACTTTGTCATTGCAGCACTCTCACGGCGTGATTTGCATCAACGTACCTCTTCTCTCTGTCCGCGCATTCACATTGCACGCCTCGTAGCTATGCGCAGCACTTGATGCGCGTCAAGCTCACGCCGCGCGTAACGCTTACCTTTAGCCCATGGCTTAGTGAATATGGGAGGGTACGACATGTACAAGCGGATCTTGTTCATGGGCTTTCTCGCCCTGCCGGGCGCCTTCGTGGTTGTGTCGCTGGCCTGCATCCACCCCCGGTGCCGTTCGATGTTGGCGGAACTGACGTACGCTCCGGAGCTGCTGTCGCGCATAAAGGCGTTTTGCGCCGCGTGCGCTCAATTAGGTCCTTGTCGAGCCCGCACAAGCTGATAACAAACGCGTTATCGGCGCATAAGGTCGTCAATGGTCGGCGCTAGATGTCGCGTATCTGATCGCATCACCGGCGAGTGAGGGCGAATCCACATGTAGTCGAACCCCTACAGCCACATCGACATGCTACTACGCAATTATCAGTCTGCCCTGATTTCTCTTCCCGAGTGACCAAACAATAATGGTTTCACGGACTTGAAATGCGACGCCTTGCCGCAGTCCGAACGGAATCGGGGGCAGGCAATGAACGGCAGCGATATATCTCTTCGGTCACTCGTGGACAAGTGGCTTGCACCGACGCTTTCGATGCCGGCCCACGTCGCGCAATTCGGTCGCGTGCCGGCCACGCATAGCCGCTACGTGCGGATCGATGGCCGCGCGGCAAGCGGTCCGCTTACGATTGTCTTCTTCAAGCATGGCGACGGCTCTTGGTCCGTACTTCCACCCCTGCGGGCAACGCTTACGATGAGCCCGAGTCGCGTTGCGCATTGAAAGCCGCTTCGAGGTCAAGTGAGCGAGTGCCGCTCCTTGCCCGTATCGTCGTCGGGGCCATGCCGCATGAGTAGTACGGGCGTGGGTGCCGTGCGCACGACCGATTCCGCGACGCTACCGAGGACAGCACGGCGAAGCCCGTGCCGCCCATGAGTGCCGATGACGATGAGGTCTGCTTCCCATTCGCCGGCCACGCGTGCGATTACCGATGCCACGCTCTCGCCGTAGGCGTCGACCGCGCGTACACTGCCCTTTACGCCGTTGGCTTCGAACAACTCGTCCGCGTCTTCGAGTATGATCCCCGCAGCCTCCAATCGCTCGCGATTGCGCTCCGCGCCCGGTGCAAAAACCGTCCCGCCCTCGACGGGCCGGTCCGCGTGTTCGATGACCGATACGCCCACAATTTCCGCGCCGGACGCCTTCACGATTCGTATCCCCTCGTCCAGAGCCAACCGCAAAGCGCGACTTCCGTCGAGCGCCGCGAGAATTCGCTTGTACATGACTCTTCTCGAAAAAACGCTCAATTTCCGTTGAGCGAGAGACGGTGATTTCACGTCGTTGAGCCGTCATCGGATTTTCCGCGCTCCGCCGGCACCGCGCCACGCATTTCATCGAGTTCATGGCGCAGCTCCGCGATGTCCCCGCCCGATACGGTCACCTGTTGCTCGTCGTGCAAAAGATGCGTGGCATTGCCGGTTCCGACGATCGCGGGCAAGCCGAGCTCGCGGCTGACGATGGCCGCGTGCGATGTGCGTCCGCCGTGGTCCGTGATGATCGCGGCGGCGCGGCGCATCACGGCTCCCAGTCAGGATCGGTTGTTGTCGCGGTGACGAGAACGGCGCCGTCGACGAAACGATGCATGTCGCGCGCATGCTCGATTACGCAGACGGCGCCCGTCGCAGTCGCTTCACCGACACTGACGCCGCGCAACAATGCGCGCCCGGATCTGCGAAGCCGATAACTCCTGACCGAGCTCGCTTCACGACGCGACTGAACGATCTCGGGGCGCGCCTGAACGATGAACATCTCACCGGTTGCGCCATCCTTCGCCCATTCGATGTCCATCGGCCGACCGTAGTGCGCTTCGATCACGCAGGCCGAGCGAGACAGCGACAGGATTTCCGCGTCGCTCAGCACGAACGCCGCGCGTTCGGCCCGCGACGTCGGTACGTTTTTTGTCGGGTGCGTGTCATTTTTCGCATAGACCATCTTATGGGCCTTCTTACCGCGCTTCTTACCGACGATTGGCGCGCAGCCCGGCTCCGCGAGCAACGGCTTGAACACCTCGTATTCGTCGGGGTCAACGGCGCCCTGCACGACGTTCTCACCCAGCCCCCACGCTGCGTTGATTAAAACAATTTTGATCGAAACCGGTTTCCGTGTCGATCGAAAACATCACGCCGGCCCCGCCGAGATCGGAGCGTTCCATCCGTTGCACACCGATCGACAGCGCGACCTGCATATGATCGAACCCCTTGGCATTGCGGTATGCGATCGCGCGGTCGGTGGATTTCAAATGGCGGAATGCATCACCGAGTGGTCGAACGTCGATCAACTCCCCATGTGTCCCCCCTGGCATTGCCATAAGAGCCTCCTGTTCCAGTTTGCAGCACTTAGATCGTCCGCCGCGCAAGCATGGAACGGATCTCGCCGATCGCCCTGGCCGGGTTCAGGCCTTTGGGGCAGGCCTCCGTGCAGTTCAGTGTCGTCCGGCACCGGAAGAGGCGGTACGGGTCGTCAAGATTGTCCAGCCGCTCAGCGGCGGCCTCGTCGCGCGAATCGATCAGAAAGCGATAGGCCTGCAGCAGGCCGGCAGGACCAACATATTTGTCCGGATTCCACCAATATGAGGGGCATGCGCTGGAGCAGCACGCGCACAAGATACACTCGTAGAGACCGTCAAGCTGATCACGCTCTTCAGGAGTCTGGTGCCTTTCGCGCTCGGGTGGAGGAGTGTCGTTGATCAGGTAAGGCTTGATCGAATGGTACTGCTTGAAAAACGCAGTCATGTCCACGATCAAGTCACGGACGACCGGTAATCCGGGCAGTGGACGCAAAACTGTGTGGCGCGGGAGGTCGTTAAGGTTGGTGATGCAAGCGAGCCCGTTCTGGCGGTTGATGTTCATCGCATCTGAGCCGCACACGCCTTCCCGGCACGAACGCCGAAAGCTTAACGTCTCGTCCTCTGCCTTGAGTCGGACAAGTACATCGAGCAACATCCGATCATTTGGTGTCACCTCGATCTCGTACATTTGCATGTATGGCTTGGAATCCCGGTCTGGATCGTAGCGAAAAATTTCGAAGATTCTTGTATCACTCACGATGTTCCTCCTTGGTGGAACGGATTTCGTGACGCGCTAGCATTAAGCGATTCGGAAGTCATACCCAGCGTCGTAGAACGCAACGAGGAATTCCTCGGCGAAAAGCCATGAGTTTGCGTCCACCGTGTTCGCTCGCACGCCTGTCCCGCTCAGTCCGACGATCTAGTCAACACTATCCGCTTCACGGTGTTTGGCGAATGTCCCGTACGGCTGCAAAAAAATATTCGGACGGCCCCCTTTGCGCAAGTTGTCGAGTCGCCGGCACTGCGCAGCGAACAGGCACGGCTTCTCCCACACACCGCCCGTGCAGATCCGTTATCGGCAGGCGCTCGCCCTGTGATCGATCGATCTTTGCGGCAACTCTTGCGTCAGCGATTGAGCAGTGCAACCAATTCGAAAAGTCTAGCGACTGCCGGGACGCTCAGCACAATCACCAGTGCCACCCCTGTTGCCGCAAGGACGATCCATAGGTAGCCATTGCTCAGAGGCGCACCAGCATCGCTTCGCGACACGGACAACCGGCGGATTACAAAAATCAGCGCGAGGTTGCCCATTACAAGCGATACGAAAGCGAGGGTCCGGGCAACCGACTGCGGGTAAGAATGAGTTAGCAGGCTTATATAAAGACCGAGCACTGGCACCGCAAAAATAGCCCCTGCCGCCGCAGCGCCGGCAAGCGCTCGGTTCGATAACAGTCGTGCGCCGACGGGGCGCGGGGGCAAGCGCATCAGATTCTCCGGTTCCGGTTCGTTCTCAAAGACCACTGAACAAACCGGATCGATAATCAGTTGGAGGAAGACGATGTGGACCGGCGCAAGCATCGGCGGCCCCCCCACAATAACGGGGATCAGCGTCGCGGCAATCATCGGAATATGTACCGCGACCGTATAGCTGATCGCCTGTACGAGATTGCCGTAGATGCGCCTTCCCGTTCGGATGGCCGACACGATAGGTGAAAAGTCATCCCGCAACAGCACCAGAGAGGCGACTTCCCGGGCAACTTCCGCACCACGCAGCCCCATCGCAATGCCGATGTGCGCGGCCTTTAGCGCCGGCGCATCATTGACGCCATCGCCAGTCATAGCAACTACCTGTCCGCTTTTGCGAAAAACCTCAACGAGGTGAAGCTTCTGCTCGGGCGTCACACGGGCAAATACGTTGACGTTAACTAGGGCATCTCGAAGCCGTCTGTCATCCATCGCCGCTATGTCCTGGCCCGTCAAGAGTTGCCCGTCGCCGATCCCCACCTCAGCCGCGATCGCTCGCGCGGTGGACGGATAGTCGCCGGTGATCATGACCACGCGGATGCCAGCTTTGATGCATTGCGCGATCGCGCCTGGAACCTCTGGCCGAACCGGGTCCAGTAGGCCGACCAGTCCCACGAACGAAAAATCGAAGTCTTGTTGCTTTTTCGGCCTGGCAAGAAGCGAGTGGCGCGCCTTCGCAACGGCAAGCACTCGCAGCGCGCTCGACGCCATTTTGGCAGTTTGATTGAGGACCGCCCCCCTCTCCTGCTCGCTAAGGTGACATAATGTGCAAATAGCCTCAGGCGCACCTTTGCATGCCACGACATTATCGCTGCCTTCCGGTTCGTGCCACACGTGGGACATTGCAGGCAGTTCCGGCGTCAGGGCGTATTCGTGAACGAGCGACCACTCCTTGTGCAAACGTCTGGTACCCATGAGCCATACTCGGCCTGCCTCGTGAAATGCGACTTCCATGGGATCGACAGGTTCGATTTCGCTTGCGAGCACCAGATATTCAATGAGCTCGTGATACGCCTGGTCGATCGTTTCGCCCACATGATCGACTGCTTGCAATCGCCCGCGCGCAAAAACGGCGTGAACTGACATCCGGTTCTGGGTCAGTGTGCCTGTCTTGTCGACGCAGAGCAGGGACGTCTGTCCAAGGGTCTCGATCGCGTTCATGCGGCGCGTCAATACGCCTTCGTTGGCAATGCGGCGGGCACCCAGCGCCATGAACATCGTGAGAATCACTGGAATTTCTTCGGGAAGAATACCCATTGCCAGCGTAATCGCCGCAAGCACGCCGGGAACCCATTGTCCTGATCGCCAACGATAAACCACCAGGACCAGCAGGCACAATGCGACGGCGGCGAGCGCAAAGCGATTGATGAATGCTCTTATTTCCAATTGCAGCGGCGAGCGGGCTTCCGATATTGTACCTAGCGACTTGCCAATGCGACCGAGCGTCGTCTCGAGTCCCGTCGCAGTCACCACCATCCGCCCCTGACCCTGAACTACCATCGATCCAAAAAAGAGCGTTGTGCCGGAGTCGCGATTGTCATATCGATCCGGTGGTGCAGCGGCTTTGCTTACCGCGACCGACTCGCCGGTCAACAGTGACTCGTCCACAGTAAGCTCGTGGGCTTCCGTCACTGCCCCATCGGCGGGCACGCGGGCGCCCTCATTGACGAAAACGATGTCTCCTGGCACCAGTTCGGTTGCGGATACCAGTTGCCGTTGCCCACCCCGAAGCACCTGCGCGCGAGGAGCCGACAGTTCGCGGAGAGCGTCGAGCACCCGGGCGGTCCGATGGCTCTGGACAACAGTGAGCAGAACAATTGCAGTGACGAATGCGAGCAGTGTCAACGCTTCCGAAGCGTCTCCGACCAGAACGTAAATACCGCTTGCTGCAAGTAGCAAAAGGAACATAGGCTCCCGCAGCACATCCCTCAACATATCGAACCAGGTTCGCCGTGACGTTGAGTCGACGCTGTTGCTACCGAAACGAAGTCGCCGCACTTGCACTTCCGCGCTAGAAAGTCCGCTTTCAGAGTGCCGTTCCGGCGATGCCGGTCCCGTCCCGCGATGCACAAGGCCTGGGTCGGGAGCGACGTCATTGGATTCCATGCCGTTCTCGCTTAAGTCATATCTGGCTGCCTGCGACCGCGCGCAACCGCTGTTGGAATCGGAATCCGAGCTGCTGCTCGACGGTGAAGCTCACAATCCGCCTGTCGTGATGCCATCGTCTTCGTCGTTTGAACCCGTGCGCTTGATCAAAGTCAATCCCCAAGCTAGGGGAGCGCTCGATTCAGTCCAAAGTCTGTAAGCGCAAATATTCTAAAGCGCGTGCACCAGACATATCTGCTGGTCTTTCAGTGCATATTGCATCGGGTTGATTCTCGTCAATCGTCCACACGACGCCGCGCACAGAATGCTAAAAGAAATCTCCCTCGGAGAAGACGATGAATGACGACAACACACCCGCCTGTGATTTCACCCGGCCGCGGCGAATTCTTATCGCGACCGATCTCTCTGCGTCCTCGCGGCAGGCGTTGGATTTTGCTCGTGAGATAGCACCACCGCAAGCGGACGTTCGGATCGTCAGCGTAGCCGAGAACCCACGCACGTTGGTGCCAATCGGGTCGTGGTCCGCTTCCGTTCTAGACAGCGCGCGGGAGGAACTGTTACAGGACGCAACGGTTGCCGTCATTC
>Ga0207705_10002498_pt1 | contig 14169 bp, 18 predicted proteins | sample KBSC13metaG_FD_184314 | JGI IMG/M metagenome (GOLD analysis project Ga0207705, IMG submission 184314) | Corn rhizosphere microbial communities from Kellogg Biological Station, Michigan, USA - KBS C1-3 metaG (SPAdes) (version 2) | ecosystem: Host-associated > Plants > Roots > Rhizosphere > Soil ...
ACCGCGGTTACAAAAACTACTGGCCTTCCCGCCGCCCGCGAAACGGAACCTGAAAATCGTGCGAACCCTTCTGTGCCGGTCATTCCTTAGCCCCAAAAATCGCGAGATTCATCGTTATCTCTTAGTTCGCGCACGCGCCGCAGACGTTTGCGCCGCCCCGCCGGATTGAAGCTTCCTAGACGCGGTCAGGTAGGTGGTACCAACATCCGGTCCCGTGCACACCAAGCACGGATTCGGTGTGCAGAACGAACCGCCGACAGGTTGAACCCAACTCGAGGGCCGAAGCGGACTTTGGGTCGCTGTTTGAGCTGCTCCAGATCCGGCCCTCGAGGCGGGCGGATCATGGTTCGGCGTCGCCAGTTGCGTTGTTGACGATCCCAGTTTTCACCTGTTCGTAAAGTTCGGCGGTCTTATCGGTCGCCTGCTCGTAAATATGGGCTGCTTGGTCCTTGCCCTTTTCATAGGTTTGGCTGGCTGCGTCACCCGCTTGCTGCTTGAGCTTGTCCGCCGCTTCACCGAACGCTTGGTCTTCCTGCGCCGTGTGGGGCAGAGCCGACGCAACCGCGGCCCCTACGGCGAAGGCCAAGGCTCCGCCGACCAGAGGCTGATCATGCAGTACGCCGAGCAGTGTCTTGCCGAGCTGATCGGCCTGCCGTTGAGCGGCGCTACCGGCCTGGGCGGCGCTTCGCTGCAACCGATCGCGGCTGCTGCCAAGTGTGTCGCCCGCACTTCTCACGGCGTCAGTAACGGAGCGGGCGGCGGGTCTAAAAGGTGCTTTCTCGGCGCGGTTTGCAAAGACCAAGCATCGTGGGCGAGCACGTAACATCGCCGGCTCCTTCTGATCGAGAGCGTTATGAGGAAGCCCGCGAGGAAAGATCCGTACCGCTTGTTATTGGCGATTCTAGCAAGCCAGCCGCCTATGCCGAGATGCGCTGTTGTCATCCAGCGGGGCGGAACCTCGCCAACTACGATCGTGGGCGAGCGTCCTGCCGATCAACTCGATAACGGCGGGTCCCGATATGAAACCCTATCCGAGCGCCTAGGCTACCGAACCGGGGTAGGTGCGTAGCTTTGCCAAGCTTTTGTCCGCCCCTTCAACGGCCCGATCTCCGCCCGGGCTGGGATTATAAACATTTTCGCGGTCTTCATCGGAAGGATGGGGGTCTGCGGGCTCTGCCGGGGTGGCATGGACCGCTTCCAAGTGTCTCAGGGCGTCATACCAAAATTCGTCGCTTCTGCCGGAAGGACATCCATCTTGCTCCCACAGCTGATAGGCAAGTCTACGCACCACATTCTCATCCAAGCCTGCACCCGAGTTCTGCATCATAGCATCCTCCTTATGAGGACAACGCAGACAGGGAGCGCTTCGTTTCGTTGGTGATGAAGGCCAACTGGCCGCTCGGCGGTAGATGATCCCGCACCCCCCCGGTCACACTCCGCAAATAAATCATCAGACTTTACCCAACCGTTCGATCGCGCTGGCCAAGGGCCGCTCACCGTCGCAATAGTCTTCCCAGGCAGTGAGTTTCTTCACGAGGGCGGGAACGGTCCGGACGGTATATTTGGTTGGGTCGAGACCCCTCTTCACCTGGCTCCAGCTGAGCGGCATTGACACCGGCGCGCCAGGACGACCGCGCGGCGAGAGCGGCGCGACCGCGGTCGCCATTCGGTCGTTGCGTAGATAGTCCAGGAAAATGCGACCGGTGCGCTCCTTCTTGGCCATGTTGATTAGGTAGCGGTCGGGCGCCTCGGCAGCCATCACCCTGCAAACGTCGCGAGCGAAGGCTTTGGCGACCGACCAATCGATCCCTTTGGCCTTCAGCGGTGTAACGATATGCAAACCTTTGCCGCCCGTGGTTTTGCAGAAGGCGACCAACCCCAGATTCTCGAGGCGGTCACGGACCTCGCGCGCGCTCTTGACCACAACCTCAAACGAAACGTCGGGGGCCGGGTCCAAGTCGAACACTAACCGGCCGGGCTGTTCCGGCCGAAAGGGTACGTTGTTCCAGGGATGCAGTTCCAGCGCCCCGGCTTGGGCGGCGACGACTAACGCCTCGACCCGGTCAAACTGAATATAAGGCTTGCGGTCGCCAAAGACCTCGACCTCGGTGATCAGCGAGGACTGGCCCTCGGCGCTGTGGCGCTGGAAGAACCGCTGCGCGCCGTTGATACCGTCCGGCATGCGGACCATTGAGCATGGCCTGCCCTTCAGATGCGGCAGCATCCACTCACCGACCGACTCGTAAAACCGGGCGAGTTCAAGCTTGGTGACCGGCTTGCCGTCACCAGCGTCGGGCCAGAACGGCTTGTCGGCATGGCTGATGGTTATGCCCATCACCGGGACAGATCCCCGTGCGATCACGGTCTCGGTCCGGACTGCGACCGGGGCGGGTTCGCTCAGTTCGGTCGTCGAAGCTGGCGAAGGTGTCTCAGCCTCCACCTCGGTGGCGGGTTTATCCTCGCGCAGGCCTTTGAACGATGCTTGTCGTATCGAGCCGTCGCCGGTGAAGCCGGCATACTCAATCTCGGCAACCAACTCGGGCCGCACCCAGTGTACGCCGGTTGCCTGTTTCGGCGCACCCTTGCCCTTGAAGGGGCTTACGTCCGTCTCCAGCGCTTTCAGCCGCGGCATTATCCGGGCCACGGCATCTCGTCCGAAGCCGGTGCCGATCCGACCGACATGGACAAGTTCACCGTCGCGATAGACGCCAGCGATCAGCGAACGGAAGGCGTCACCCGTCGTGGTCCAGCCGCCGATCACCACCTCGTGACCCTGCCGGCACTTCGACTTGCCCCAGCTCTCACTGCGGCCCGACTGGTATGGCGCCTCGAGCCGCTTGGAGACGATACCCTCCAGGTCCATACGGCAGGCCGAAAGCAGCACCGCATCACCGGCGGTGATAAAGTGGTCGACGTAACGGATGTTACCCGGGGCGTCGTCGACGTGGGTCTTTAAACGATCCTTCCGCTCTGATAGCGGGAGCGACCGAAGATCCTCCTTGCCGCTGAACATCTGGTCGAAGACGAAGAACACCAGGTTTTCGGTCTTGGCGTCGGAGATCGCTGCCTGCAGCGCCGCAAAGTCGGGGGCCCCGGTGTGATCCAGCGCGACCACCTCGCCGTCGATGATCCCGTCGCCCAAACCAGCGCCGGACCTGACGATCTCGGGAAATTTCGTGGACCAGTCAAGCCCTTTGCGGCTTAGCAAGGTCGCTTCGCCGCCGGCGGTGCGCAGTTGCATGCGATAACCGTCGAATTTGATTTCGTGGGCCCAGCCTGGGCCCGTCGGCGGCTTCTTCAGAGACTTGGTCAGCTGCGGTTCGATAAAGCCGGGCAGTCTGGCGACGATCTTTGACTTTGCGCGCGAGATCTTCGGCTTGGCGGCCGCAAGTGGGTCGCCCGGCGCCCCGTCATCGCGGTTGCTTTGCCAAACGGCGCCGGGGTCGGTACCGGTGAGGGTCATGAAGGGCTCGACGGCCCTGCCCTTTCCGTTGGTGATCTCCGTCAGGGTTCGCCCTGAGGCGACGGACTTGTCGTCATCGTTCGGCCCGGTAACATTGCCGTCAACCGCGCCCTCGTCGCGGTGCTTGATCAGCAGCCAGGCCTTATTTGGCTCTCCCGACTTATCGTTCTTCAACCGGACGATCACCCAGGAGCCATGCATACGCTCGCCTTCCATCACGAACTTCAGCTCCCCCTTCGCCAGGGCCTTCCCAATGTTTTCGAAGCCCTTCTCTGGTGCCCAGTAGCCTCGGTCCCACAACATTACTGTGCCGCCACCGTATTGCCCCTTTGGAATGGTGCCTTCGAAATCGCCGTATTCGAGCGGGTGATCTTCGACCTGCATTGCCATCCTCCGGTCCTTGGGGTCCAACGACGGCGCCTTAGGCACAGCCCAAGACCGGAAGGTCCCCTCATATTCAAGCCGGAGGTCAAAATGCAGATGGCTGGCAGCGTGCTTCTGGATCACGAACCGAAGCGTCTTGGTCTGCACGACCTTGGTGTCGTCGCCCGACGGCTCCGCCGTCTGGGCGAAGTCGCGCTTCTCCTGGTATTTCGCAAGCCTTGTGGCGGCCATCGATTTGCTCCGACGTAGGTCAGGATCATCAACGATCACCTCTGCCACACGATCCCTGCTGCGCTGCAAATTTGGATGAATCCTTTCTCTGCTCCGCGCGTTAAAACGAGGAGGAGAACAACATGACTCAAATCGCCGGAGAAACCCGCCAGTTCAACGTCCACGCTCGCCATGTCGACCGCCACTTTGCCCGCCTGCTCGAAGAGGCGTCTTTCGAGGCGGCAGCCGTCGCGTACGTCGAAGATTTTCACCCGCCGATGACCGACGAACATGAGATCAGCGTGATCGTCCGGGAGGTTCAGACCGGCCACGAGCACTGTTTCCGTATTGACTTGGAATCTGGCGAAGCCGCATCCTGCGGCTAGTACGCTTTGCCTGAACTTGGGTGAAAGTCATCAAACGCTCCGAAACTACGTCGCAGAGCGAACCACTCGGATCATACTTTGCCGAGCTAATAGAATGGCCGAGAACCCAGCGCTGGAAGCGGGGAGCGAACGAATCCGCGGGAAAGTCGTTGAGTTGATCTGGCGCGCCCACTACGGCGCTTGAGGGACCGACATGGCCTACCGCCCCACTTGGCAAGGACATTTGAAGCTATCGCTCGTAACCTGCCCGGTGGCGCTGTTCACGGCGACCAATTCGGCTGGCGATGTTCACTTCAATCTAATCAACCCGAAGACCAACAACCGGATCAAGATGATCACGACCGACCCTGATACCGGGCCGATTGAGCGGTCGGAGTTGGTAAAGGGTTATGAGGTCTCCAAGGGCGCATACGTTCTACTGACCAACGACGAGATCAATTCCGTCAAGCTGGAGAGCACCAAAACCATCGACATTGAGCGCTTCGTCCCCGGGGACGAAATCGACCGCCTCTATTGGGATAACCCCTACTATCTTGCGCCAGACGGCAAGATTGCCCAGGAAGCTTTTGGCGTGATCCGCACCGCCATGGAGAAGTCCGGTCAAATTGCTCTCGGCCGGGTCGTGATCGGCACCAGGGAACGAATTCTTGCCTTGGAGCCCCGCGACAGAGGCATCCTGGCCTACACCCTCCGAACGGATGCGGAAGTCCGCAACGACGACGAAATCTTCGGCGGCATCACCGACAAGGCAGCCGACCCCTCGATGATCTCCATCGCCGAGAAGATTATCGAGCAGTTGGAAGGTCCCTTCGACCCCAGCTGGTTCGTCGATCGCTATGAGGAAGCGCTTAAAGCGCTGATCGAAGACAAGAAGAAGGGCCACAAGCCCGCGAAGGTAGCCGAGCCAGACGACACCAATGTCATTGACCTAATGTCAGCTCTGCGCGCTAGCCTGGGAGCAAAGAACAAGGGCACCGCAAAGTCAGCCGCCCAGGCAAAGTCTGGCAGGACGTCGGCCAAAACCAAGACCCGGAAGGCGAGCTGAGCTCAGTCCGTATCGCCAAGCGTTCCGAACAGCTCTCCTTAAAGGCAGACTGGCCTCTCCGGAGGTTAATAGGCGCCGAGGTGTTACGGGTCGCTTCTTTCGGTTGGCCGGACCGGTGCCAACTGCTCGAAGGTGCGTTTCTGCTCCGACTAGATTGCCTGGCGGACCTGTTTGGCGGCGCCCGCCTTCAAGTCTGGGGCGCTTGGCGGCTGCCGACCAACCTCTGTCCTTTTCAGCAAGGCGACCAAAAAGGCTTCTTCCGGCTTAAGACCCCATAGAGTGTCAACAGCCTTCTCACTTCGGCGCTCCAAGGACCCCCTTTTATACGCATCCAATACGCTTGGGTGAATGTAACATTTCCTGCAGATCGCCACCGTGTTGCCGAGTTGGGCCGCGACCCGTTTGACGATGGTGGTGATGTTCTTCTTTGCTGCGGCCTCGCTGTCGGCAGGCTCGCAATCCTGCAGCGCGGTAGCGGCCAGCACAGTACCGGCCCAGGTGCGGAAATTCTTGGCGGTAATGTCCTTGCCCGTGATGTCCCGGAGATAGGCATTGACGTCCGAGGACGTGACGTCGTGGACCGTGCCTCTCGCATCCTGATACTGCAGCAGTTGCTGACCGGGGAGCTCCTGGCAGCTTCTGACGATTTTCGCAACGCGACGATCGCGTAGTTTTATGCGCCAAATCTTGCCGCTCTTCCCCCGGAAGCGAAAGCGCAGATCGGCACCCTCAATTTGAACGTGCCGAGCGTGCAAGGTCGTCAGGCCATAGCTGCCATTCTCCTTGGCGTAGTCGTCATTGCCGACGCGGATAAGGGTGCTTTCGAGCAGCTGAACCGTCGTTGCCAGCACCTTCTCGCGGGGCAAGCCGGACAACCGCATGTGCTTTTCCACGGTGCTGCGGATTGTTGGCAAGACGGCCGCAAATTCCAGCATATGCGAATATTTGACCTCGTCCCTCATCGCCCTGAAGACGGGATGATAAAGATATTGTTTGCGCCCCTTTTCGTCGCGACCAGTGGCTTGGATATGCCCATCAGCAGTCGGGCATATCCAGATGTCGCGCCATGCGGGCGGTATCGCCAGTTTGCGAATACGGGTGAGCGTTTCAGGATCCGTTATGGTTACCCCAGCAGCGCTCTGGAAACTGAACCCCGTGCCCGCCCTGCGGCGGCGAATACCAGCTTGATCGTCGGTAACATAGATCAAGGCAGCTGTCCGGGCGGCGCTCTCGACCGTCGATTTCTGGCGATGCGGCATGAGACAGGGCCTGCTGCGCTAACCGAACTCAATGCAGGTGGCGAACAGCATTGCGCACCAAGATGAAGTCCGCATCAAATTTTGCCTGCTCACGGTCGCGGTCCGCGCTGTTGGAGAGACGAAGGAGATTCGGCGAGGGCGCCGCTTCGGCCGAGGTAATGCTTGTCGGGGAGCAGCCGGGTGACAAGGAAGATCTGACTGGACGCCCGTTCGTGGGCCCGCCCGGCAGGGTGCTTGATGCGCCATTGGAGAAGGTCGGGATTGATCGATCAAACGTCTAGTCACCAAACTGGTCAAGCATTTCAAATTCGGCCTCCGCGGGAAGAAGCGCCTGCACCTGCGGCCGAACGCCGGCAAAGTGCGGGCATGCAAATTCTGGCTAAATCTCGAGATCCAACGCGTCGGCCCTCACCTCGTGGCGCTGGGCGCCACGGCTGCGCAGAGCGTGCTCGGACAGAGCGCTGGGATAGCTAAGCTGCGTGGCGCGCCCATCCTGCTCTATGAACGCCGGATGCGCTTCGTCACCAATCATGCCTCTTACCGCCTGAGCGGAATTGGCATAAAGTGGACAGCGTCGGCAGCCCTGCAAGCGAGCCCGCGCCTGTGACAAGGTGGCAATGTCGGCGTGCTCGTTCACCCCCGCGACGCCCGTCGGGAGCGCCTGTCTTGGCAAGCCGCGGTCAATTCTTGGTGTCATCCGAGTCTCGACCAAAGGCCCTGCGCAGTTCGTCCTTGGCAGCTTCGAGCACCCTCCTATGCTTGTCAGTAAGATTGGCACCAGCCCGGTTGATATAGAAGGTAAGCATCGACATTGCCGAACGAAAAGGTTCTGTCTTACGTCGGTCGGAATGCTCTGCCGAACGCTTAAGCGATGCGGCGATCTTTTTCGGATCATCAGACTCGAACACATGCTCCTCAAGATCCAGCGCGTCGCTGTGGTCGATGACGTCAGCGGACCATTTCTCTTTGGCTTTGGTCATGGTGGATCCGTCCTTATATCCGAAAGCTATAATGAAGCTGTTGAGCGCCCTAAGGTTCCATCCGTTCCGCCCGCGGCACCGCCGCGGCAATGGCACGCGCGATATCGTCATCTCCATAGGGCTTGGTAAGGAAGATCGCATCGCACGGCGTATCGGAAGCAGGATCGGGCGCTTGCCCGGTGGCGAAGACCACGCCGAGACGTGGCCATTTTTGCCGCGCTTTCAACGCGAGTTCCGTCCTCGACAGGCCCGGCAGAGATCGGTGATGAGCACGTGGAGATCTTCGATCGTTTCCAGCGCCGCGACCGCAAAGCTAAGCACCTCAAGGGTGCGGCAATCGCCGTACCGTCTCGTGCCAAAAATCATCGGCGCTACAGTCGGGCGACAGGCTTCCTCTTACAGTGCATGGGTCAGCTCCCTCACCCGGTCCTCGCCATCCAAATCCTTGCCGGCCATCGTTTTCCCCATTTCCTCGTCGCTCAGGTGAGCAGGTGGATTGAGCGCGCAGGCAGGTTCAGGACCTCACCGGCTGCATAGTCCGTCGCTTCGCGATTCTGCAGCGAGGTATCTAGCTGCACCGCCCATTTCCCGCCCTCCCGCTTGGGCAGTGTAAAGGGCACGATATCGTGGTGCGGATTGAAGAGGATCAACACTTCCGACCAAGCCCCGTCCCTACCCTTCAGGTCATCACGAGACAGCCGTAGGCCGAGGGTGGTCGCGCCCGTGTCTTCCCAATGCTCGGCCTGTTGCTCTCCTCCGCCCGGATTAAGCCAGGTGATGCTCATCTGGTCCCGAAAACTTTCGCGCCGCAGCAGCGGCTGCCTCTTTCGCATATCGATCAACGCTCGAACGAACTCAATTAGGGTCTTGCCGGTTTCCGGAATCCCTTCCCAGTTGACCCAGCTTAGCTCATTGTCCTGGCAATAGCCGTTATTGTTTCCCATCTGGCTGCGCCCGAACTCGTCACCCGCGAGAATCATCGGGGTGCCGTGCGACATGAGCAGCGTCGCCAAGAAATTGCGCTTCTGCTGATCGCGAACGGCGTTGATGGCCTCATCATTAGTCGGCCCCTCGGCACCGTAATTGGTGCTGCGATTGTCGCTATGGCCGTCCTTGTTGTCCTCGCCATTGTCTTCGTTGTGCTTCTCGTTGTAGGAGACGGCGTCGTTGAGCGTGAAGCCGTCGTGGGCGGTCAGAAAGTTGACGCCGGCCCATTGGCGTCGACCCCGTTGATCATAAACATCGCCTGAGCCGGTGAAGCGGGTCGCAAACTCTGGCGCCGTGCCATCTGTGTTCTTCCAGTAGTCGCGCATGTGATCGCGATACTTATCGTTCCATTCGGCCCAACCGGGCGGAAAGCCGCCGACCTGATAGCCGCCGGGGCCGATATCCCACGGTTCGCCGATCAGCTTGATTTTGGCAAGCACGGGGTCCTGCCCCACCGCATCGAAGAAGCCGCCGCGCTGATCGAACCCCTCAGGTTCCCGACCGAGGACGGTACCGAGATCGAAGCGGAAGCCATCGATATGCATATCGTTTGCCCAATAGCGAAGAGAGTCCGTCACCATCTGCATTACGCGAGGATGGCTGGTATTTACGGTGTTTCCGGTGCCGGTGTCGTTGAGGTAGTAGCGCGCTTGGTCGGGCATCGTCCGGTAATAGGCAAAGTTGTCGATGCCCTTGAAGGAAAGGGTCGGCCCCATCTCATTGCCTTCGGCGGTGTGGTTATAGACCACATCGAGGATCACCTCGATGCCGCCATCGTGGAAGGCTCGCACCATATCGCGAACGCCATCGATTCCCTTGGGGCCATAATACCGTTGCACCGGCGAAAAGAACCCGATCGAGTTGTACCCCCAGTAATTGTGGAGGCCCTTGGCCTGCAGAAACTCGTCGTCGGTGAAGGACTGGATTGGCAAAAGCTCGATGGAAGAGATGCCAAGGCTCGTCACGTAATCAACGATGGCCTTTTGTCCGAGCCCCTCGAAGGTCCCCTGCATCTCCTTCGGAATCGCCGGATGCAGCTTGGTAAAGCCTTTGACGTGCGTTTCGTAGAAGATGGTCTGCGCCCAGCCGATCGCCGGCTTGTTGTCATTGCCCCAATCATAGGCCTTGGGATCAATCACGCGGCATTTGGGCATCACCGACGCGCTGTCTTCCTCACTGATGCTGAGGTCCTTTTCCTCGGCGTCTACCTTGTAGCCAAAGTGAGCTGGCGACCATTTGAAGTCGCCGACCAACTCCTTGGCGTAGGGGTCGAGCAGAAGCTTGTTAGCATTAAAACGTTGGCCGTTTTCGGGATCGTAAGGCCCGTGCACCCTATAGCCATAGAGCTGTCCTGGGCCGACGCCAGGCAGATATCCGTGCCAGATTTCGTTGGTGAACTCCGGCAGAGTGATGCGCTCGACTTCGGTATCGCCGGTATCATCGAAAAGGCAGAGCTCAATCCGCTCGGCGTGAGCCGAGAAAATCGCGAAGTTCGTGCCAGCGCCGTCGTAGGTAGCACCGATAATTGTCGGGTCGCCCGCCTGGACGCCTCGCTTCAACTTCGTCTGGTTGGTCATCTGAACTCACAATCTGACAAGGTAGCATAATGTTAGCGAGCGTCGCTTAGTTGCCCGGATTGTCCGCTCTGTCACCCGCTGATAGACCTGCGTTCTGCAGGCTCCAGATGACGCCCCAACCCTGCAAGGTATGGTCGTTGGCAAATCCCTCCAGCCAGAGGCGACGGCCGCCCCACACATCGATGCCGTCCAGCGGCTCGGGATGGAGATTGGCGACGAGCTGCAGCGTCGACCCGTCGCTTAGTCCCCAGCTTACCCTGAGAGCACGGTCGGCTATGATCTCGTAGCGGCCGGTTTGAGCTGCTGCCGGTTTGATGGACATGCGATTAGGCTAACATAGCTGCCTGTTCGAACTCCACGGGGCTGAGATAGCCGATCGTGGAGTGTCGCCGTTTCGGGTTGTAGAAGCGCTCGATGTAGTCGAACACATCGGCCCTGGCTTCGTCCCTCGTGCGGTAGACCTTGCGGGCGGTGCGCTCGGTCTTGAGCGAGGAGAAGAAGCTCTCCATCGCTGCATTGTCCCAGACGTTGCCCGACCGGCTCATCGAGCAGGTGATGCCGTGGTCAGCCATCAGGCGCTGGAACTGCTCGCTGGTGTATTGGCTGCCCTGATCGGAATGATGCAGCAGGCTGTCGGGCTTGCCGCGGCGCCAGATCGCCATGATGAGGGCGTCGGTGACGAGTTGGGCGGTCATGCCAGCACTCATCGACCAGCCGACCACACGGCGAGAGAACAGGTCGACGACGGCCGCAACATAGAGCCAACCTTGAGCCGTCCAGATGTAGGTGAAGTCGGCGATCCACTTCTGGTTCGGCGCCGACGCCTCGAAGGCTCGATCGAGGATATTCGGCGATGCCACGTGGCGCTGCCCGGCATCCTTGGGCAGGCCTCGCCGGCGGGGCCGGGCCCGCAGCCCCTCCTGATGCATCAGCCGCTCGATACGGTGCAGCCCGGCATCCAGGCCTTCGGCCAGAACATCATGCCAGACCCGACGGGCGCCATAGGTGCGGTCCGAGCCGGCAAAGCTCGAACGGATCCCAGCCAGCAGGACGTCATCGTCCAAAGCCCGCTTGCTGGGCGAGCGGTTGAGCCAGGCATGAAAACCCGACCGAGAGACACCGAGCGCCCCGCATATCCACGATACCGGCCAGATCACTCGGTGCTTCGCAACGAACCCGAACTTCATATCGAGTCCCTCGCGAAATAGGCCGCGGCTTTCTTTAGGATGTCGCGCTCCGCCTTGAGCCGGGCGACCTCTTTACGCAGCCGGTCAATCTCGAGCTGCTCGGGCTTCATCTGCCCCTTGCCAGGAAATGCCTGCTGCGGATCGGCGGCCTGTTCCCGGACCCACTTGCGCAGCACGTTCACATGCAGGTCGAGGTCCCGGGCTGCCTGGGCAAACCCAACACCCCGCTCCTGCACCAATCTCACAGCCTCGAGCTTGAACTCCCGGCTGAACTTCCGTCTCTCCATCCCAACTCTCCAGTTCCAAAACACCCTAACTCGGTGTCCTCAAAACCGGCAGCAGCTCAGTTCGACATCCGCGATAGCGGCGTGGAGCCGTCCGAGCAGTTCCTCAATGTCGCGGGCGCGGCCCCACACTTCCGACATCAGCCAAAGGGTCGCATCGATGTTGTCGCGATCAAACGACAGCGTGATCGTGTCGCCCTCGACCCGTCTGGCACGTTTTTCGTCGAGGCCGCCTTCGAGGTCTGTCATCAGGAAGGCGGTCAGGTGGCAGAGGGCGACCGTCTTGGAGGTCGCGTCTTCCATCCAACGGTCGAGCATTTTGCGGTCGGGGATCATGCCTCACCGCCTTCGATCAACTGATAGAAGTTTTCGCTAAGCTCTCGGGCCCGCTTCTCCGTTTCGCCTTGCGCGAAAATGGTCGCATTCAGCTCGATCTTGTCCACCTCGAACTGAAACCGGCGGCCGTTCTCAACGCGCTCGACTTGGATCTGCACGAGCATTTGCCCTGCGACCGTTGCCGCGTTCAGCACGTCGCAGACGTCGAGTTCGAGTCTCTTGATAGCGGCCATCAGCGCCGCCGCATCGCTTGCCGGCTGGGCCGGCGGTGTGGTATTGAGGATTGTCATTTTGCTTTCCATGCTGGATGACTTGGGATTGCCGCCTTCGGGGCGGCACTCGTTCGGCCGGGACGGTTGGCGCCGTCTCGGCCTTTTCATTTTGCAGCCCGTTCGCGATCAGTTTCCGCACCGTTGCAGAACGTGAGGGCAGTTGCGCGCCCATGCCAAAGCGATCGATCTCCTCAACCTCTTGGCGACTAAGGATCACGACCAAGCGAGCAGTTTCTGGTCGTTTCCATCCGTGTTTAACCATTCGTGTCTCCTCTCGTTGACAACTAGGTGTACATTGAGATTTCAATTTTGATTTGTCAACGTGTGTTTTAGGGTCGGCCAAGTTTTGTGTGCGCTGCGCGGTATGAGGGCGGGATGGCGAAGAGTGAAAACGAAGATCGGACAGACAATGAGGCCCTGCCCGGCGCTGCTGTGGAGGCGACGACTCAAAGGCGCGTCTATGTGCTCCCGAACGAAACGGTCGGCCGCATCGTTGAGTATCAACGGGAAAAGGGCTTTCAGTCTGAGGTGGAGGCAGTTCGCCGCCTCCTGGATGAGGCGCTGTTAAGCCGCGACACGCCGACAAAAGTTTTGAATCGCTTCCTCGCGCGCCTAGAGGTCCATCGCGTCGTTGCCGAGGCTGCAAAGGACGTGCTCGTCGGTCACCCGATGGTTGAGTACCTTCGCTTTGCGCCGGACACTGTGAGCTTCCAAATCAAGGGAGCGCCTGAATTCACTGTTCGGGACGACGGTTCGGTGACCCTCGGTAGCTCGCAATGGACATGGGTCGTCCCAAAGGGGAAGCCTTACGGCCCCGGCCGCCTTGATGACGGGGAGATTCCGTTTTGAGCGTCCGCTCCCCCGCACTGCCACGCGCCCGCCCTTGAACATTCGTCTCCCATAAGATACATTCATCCATGATCGAAGTCCGTGAGACCGCTGTGTTCACCGATTGGCTGGCGGGGCTTCGTGATCGGGCTGCGCATGTCCGCATCGTCACGCGCATCCGCCGCATGGAGCTGGGCAACGCCGGCGACGTGAAGGCGGTGGGTGACGGCATCAGTGAGGTGCGGATCACTTATGGCCCGGGTTACCGGCTCTATTTTGTCCGGCGGGGGCAGAAGATCGTCATCCTGCTCTGCGGCGGCGACAAGTCGAGCCAGAGCCGGGACATCGCGGCGGCAAAACGACTGGCGAAGGAGGTTTGAAGATGGCGCTCGAAACCAGGAAGTTCGACATTCAGGATCACCTCAAGACGCCGGAGGACGTGGCCGCCTATCTCGAAGCCGTATTCGAGGATGGCGATCCGGCATTGATTACCGCCGCCCTTGGCGACATCGCACGTGCCGAAGGGATGACGGAAGTTGCGAGGCAGACGGGATTGACCCGCGCCAGCCTCTACAAGGCACTGTCGGCTGATGGGCGCCCCGAGTTCGCCACCGTGCTCAAGGTGGTGAAAGCGCTCGGGCTCAAGATGACGGTCGCCGCCTGATGTCCGTCCGCCCCCGCACCTGGACCAGCAAGGGCGTCGAGCACCGGGCATGGGTCGTCGATTACAGCGACGGCCAGGGCAAACGCCGGCAGAAGACGTTCAAGCTCAAGAAGGAGGCCGATGCCTTTGCCGCAACCGCGCACCTTGAAGTGCGCGAGGGCACGCACGTTGCGGACTCAGCGTCGGTGACGGTGCGGGAAGCCGGCAAGCTCTGGCTGGCGGCGCGGGAGCGCGCCGGCCGGGAAAAGACCACCATCGACCAATACCGGCAGCATCTGGATCGGCACATCAATCCGCTGATCGGCAG
>Ga0207705_10002501_pt1 | contig 14165 bp, 12 predicted proteins | sample KBSC13metaG_FD_184314 | JGI IMG/M metagenome (GOLD analysis project Ga0207705, IMG submission 184314) | Corn rhizosphere microbial communities from Kellogg Biological Station, Michigan, USA - KBS C1-3 metaG (SPAdes) (version 2) | ecosystem: Host-associated > Plants > Roots > Rhizosphere > Soil ...
GGGGAAAATCTTATTCCGCCGGCTGCGCCACCACGCGCCGCGGCTTTGCACGCCCGAGCAACCGAACCAGCGGCGCGGTGACCAGCCCATGCTCCCGCATCCACGCGTGGTAGTCGCGGTATTTCGCGTCCTCACCCAGCAGGTGCGCTTCCTCGGTCTTCGCCCGCCAGAAGTAGATCGCGCTGACGCAACCGAGGAACACGGTGTTGCGGATCATGTCGACCGGCGAATGGCTGCTGACCAGGAACGGCAGGGTCGAGAGCCACCAGAACAGGTTCTTCGACAAATACGCCGGGTGGCGGCTGAAGCGGTACGGGCCGTTGGTCAGCACCCCGCGGTACGTCAGGTTCGAAAAGCGGATGCCGAACGCCATCGTGGCCCAGGCGTAGATCGCCGTGAGCACCGCCAGCAGCGCCGCCCAGGCCCACAGGAAGCCCTGGTGCCCTGCGAACCAGTAGCTCCAGCCGGGCGTATTGACCTCATACTGCAGGCCGTCCGCATTGCCCATGAAACCGAACACGAACGGCGGATAGCACAACAGCGCCGCCAGCCAGCCGGCGAGGAACGGATTACCGCTGCGGATGTGCGCGTCGAGCGGGCGCAAGGTGAGCAGGTAGCCGACCGTGCCGATCTGCACGTCGATCATGAACAGGATGTCGATCAGCGCGTTGCCGGTGCGCACCGGATCGTGGGCGATCTGGCTCCAGTCCGCGTTCACCACCGCGGCGAAACCGAGCGGCAGGATCGAGATCATGAAGGCGCCGAAGAAGCCCTTGATGATCCACGCGCGCCAGTGTTTCTTCACTTCATCCGCGTCCCACGGCTCGCGGCCGATCAGCATCGCCCCGAAGTGCCAGGCGTGGTCGCGCGGCTCGATCAGCACGCGGTCGAGCCACAACACGTAAGGCACGGAAAGGACGAACAGCGCCGGCGCGGCGCAGCCGATCACATGCATCGCGAACAGGTATTGCCCGTCCCAGTACCAGCGGCCGAGGCAAAAGAGGAAACCGATCACCGCCCACGTGGCCCAGAGGCCCGCAAGCTTGGTGCCCGACACGTGCAACGAGCCGGACAGCGGGCGCTTGCGATCCCAATCGATTCCCGTCGAAGGTCGGCGGTGGACCTTGTCGACGACTATCGACCACGCCGCCATCAGCGATCCGGCGACGGCCATTGCGGTAAGCGCCGCGAATGGGCCGGCCAGCCGCACCCGCGGACCGCCAAGGCCCAGCGCATCGGCCACGAACGGCCAGTTGCGACACACGGCGATCCACGCGGCGAGCCCTGCCACGCCCACGAGCCCGACCGCCGGCGACACGTCGCTGGAAGGAAGGCTGTTTTCGCGAGATTGCCGCGCGCTCATCGCGCCGGCCATAAAGCCAAACGGTTAAACCCGGGGAAACGACCGCATCAACGATAGGCTCTGATCTTGCCGTCGTTCTGCATGATGTAGAGCGTCTTGTTGGCGACGATCGGCGGCAGCGAAATAGCGACCTTGAGGTTCTGGAACAGAGTCGGCTGGCCGCTGGTGACGTCGACATCGTAAACCTGGCCCAGCGAATTGGCGACCCACAGCTTGTTGTTCGCCAGCACCGGGCCGGTCCAGAAAATCGGATTGTTGCGCTTCTTCGGATTCTTGTAGTGCGCCAGCTGGGTCAGCCAGCGAATGCGGCCGGTCGAACGGGCGATGGCGAGCAGCCGCCCGTCGTCGGTCAGGGTGAAAATCCATTCGCCGGAAACAGCCGGCGTCGAAATACCCGCGAGTGACAGCTCCCAGATGCGCTGCCCGGTGACCAGCTCGTAAGCCGCCATGCGGCCGCCCTGGCCCAGGGCATAGACCCGGCCGCTGTCGATGATCGGATCGGCGTCCACGTCGGTGAGGGTGCTGACCGAGGTGGAGATCGAGGTCCGCGCCAGCGCATCCGACCACAGCACGCGGCCGTTTTCGTAGCGGTAGGCGACGAGCTCGCCGGTGCTGTATCCGGCGATCACGGTGCCTTGCGCGGCGGCCGGCGCGGCGACTCCGAACACGCCCTGCTCACCGGACGCGGCAACGTCCTGCCACAGCAGATGCCCGTCGGCGACGTCGAGCGCCATGATCTGGTTGTCCTGCGTCATCGCGTAGACCGCGTTGAAGGCAACGGTCGGCGATCCGCGCAACGGGCCCGCCGGCTTGACCCGCCAGATCTGCTTGCCGGTCGCGGCGTCGAGAGCAACGACATCGCCCGCACCGCTGGTGGCATAGACCTTGCCGTCGCTATACGTCGCCCCGCCGCCGAAGGCGGAGTTGCGCAAGTCCTTGTCAAGGTCGAGTTGATAGATCCAGCGCTTCGCGCCGGTGGCGGCGTCGAAGGCGTTTACGGTGCCGTTGGTATCGACGATAAAAAGCAGGCCGTTGCCGACAACCGGGGAGGCGGCGAGGCGAGCCTTGGGACTGGTGCCGGCGATTTGCGCGGTCCAGGCCAGCTGCGGCGCATCGCCGAGCGCGACGTGGCCAACATTTTTGGACGGATCCCCGCCCGCCGTCGACCAGTCCTGGTTCTGTTGCGCGGGCGGCAGCACTACGGCGACGTTGGCCAGCGTGGGATCGGGGCTGACGTCGTTGCTGATGTGCGACAAGACCGGAATCCGGTTGCCGATGGTCGGCGTGGTCGGGCGGTGCTTGCCGCCGATCGCGCCGCATCCGGCAAGAAGGGCCGCAAGCCCCAGCGCGAGGGCGGCGCGGCCGGAGAAATTCGCTGCAATTCTGCCGGTCATGGTTCCATCCGTCATTGTGCGGCCGCCGCCGGGGCGGAGGGCGCCGCGCGGCGCTCTTCCGCCAACACCTGATCGACGTCGCTCACCGCATCGTAGCCGAGCTGGCCGGCCATCTGGCGGGTGCGCGAGCGCAGCGATTTGGGCACGTTTTCATCTTTGGCTATCGCCGCGAACAGAGGCCCGGCGAGATCCTTTTTCCCCTGCTTCAGGTAAGCGGCGGCGAGCAGTTCGCCGGCACTGCCGAACCAGGGATTGCCCGGCTTGGCGAGCGGCTTCATGCGCGCGATCACCGCTTGCGGCGTCATCGTGTCGAAGCCGGCGGAAACGCCCTTGATGGCGGCGAGATCGCGCAGCTCCCGCGGTGCATCGCTGTCGTCCGCGAGCTTGAGCAGCGCGGTCGTCGCCCGAGCGGTGTCGCCCTTGGCGATCATCAGACCCGCCTGCAGCAGCCGCGCGCCGGCGGCGGCCGCGGGCGTGCCGTTCCGGGCGATCGGATCGAGGTCCGTGCCCGCCTTGACAGCGTTGCCCGCGTCGATCTGATCGAGCGCCTGAATGTAACTTTCGGAGACCTTTTGCTTCTGATCCTCGCGATGGCCCTTCCACCACAGCCATGCGCCGAAGGCGATGAGAGCGACGATCACCAGGCCGACGATCGCGATGCCGTAACGCCGCAGGAACTCGCCCGCTTCGTCCTGCCGCACGGCTTCGTCGACTTCGCGCACGAGCACGTCCTGTTCGGCGGCGCGGCGCACCGCGAGCTTGTCGGTGCTGGATGGGTCGGAAGTCGGTGTGAGGGCCACTTGGGGCTTTCCGGATCAGGCTGCTGGAACGATTGCGGCGCGTGTTTAGCCTATGGCCATCGCAATTCAATTGCCGATTGCGGCTGTGTCCCCCGTCAGGTGAACGGTGAGTTAAGCGAACTTGCGGTTCATCAGCCCCCAGTAGAGCCCCTTGTAGCGCTCGATCATGGTGTCCTCGTCGAACTCCTTGCGCGCGCGAACGCGGTTGGCCTCACCGACCCGCTTGCGCAACGCGGGGTCGGCGGCGAGCGTAACCAGAACGTCGCGCAGCCCGTGCTCGTCGCCGGGCAGGACGATGAACGGCAGGTTCTCCTCGGCCACCATGCGCGTCACGTCGCCAACCGCCGGGGCGACGACCGGCAAACCGGCAGCCATCGCCTCGACCACCGAGATCGGGAACTGCTCGCTTTTCGACGACAGGGCGAAAATATCGAACAGCCCGACCAGGCCCGCGGGGTCGGCCACGAAACCGGGCAAGTGCACCCGGTCCTCGATCCCGCCCTCCTCGGCCGCGGCGAGGATCGCATCCCGCTCCGGCCCCTCGCCCGCGATCACCAGTTGCCATTCGTCGCCGAGGTACCGCGCCGCCTCAACCAGGGCGGGCAGGTTCTTGACCTTGCGCAGCCCCGCCAGGGAGCCAACCCAGCCTTCGCCCTTGCGCTTGATCAGGCCGGGCAGGACGTCCGGCTTCGGCTTCCTGGCGTACTTTCGGGTATCGACCCCATTCGGAATGCGCCGCACGCGCGTGCGCGGCTGCTGCCATTCTTCCAGCGCGATCCGCTCCAGCTCGTGAGAAGGCACCACCAGCGCCGCGGCCCGCCCCAGCGCGATGCGGCGATAACGGTTGCGGCCGGTCTTGCGCGCCGCTGCCTCGTCCTCGTTGAAACCATCCTCGTGATGCACGAGCGGCGGCAATTTGAAGACATCGGCGAACAGGGTATGCGCCAGCACCGCGTCCATCGCGCCCCAGTTGTAGGTGCACACCAGGTCGTAGCCCTGCATGGCCGCGGCCATCGCCTTGAGACGCCAGGGCCAGGGCTTGCCCTTGAGCTTCGGAAACCGCGCCCACACTACCATCGGCTCGATCAGCGCCGCCGCCCCGCGCTGATCGGGCTCGCCCGAGACCAGGGCGTTGAACGCTCTTTTGCCGAACGCGTTGATCAGCCGGACGCAGCGTAGTTCCTTGCCGCCCGGGTCGAACGAGGAATGGATGTGCAGAATGCGCGGCACCGCGCCCGTCTGTCCGCTCACGCGACCTCCGCCAGGAACGACGCGATCGCCTTCTGCGCATCCGGCTCCGCCAGCGTCGGCGGATGGCCGACGCGTTTGACGGTCAGCGTCTTGAGCCCTGGCCTGTCGGCTTTCATGGCCTTCACCGTTGCCGCCGAAAGCAGATCGGAGAGCTGACCGCGCAACACCAGCGTGGGCATTGTGGCGAGCGCGCGAAAGGCGGCCCACAAGTCCACCGTGGCGGCGCCGGCCGAGTTGAACGGCTCGGCGATCTTCATGTCGTAATCGAACACGATGCGGCCGTTGCCCGCAAGGACCATAACTCGCTTGGCATAGGCCAGCCAGTCGACGATCTGGTAGTCCGGATGTATCCGCCGGGCCTGTTCGCGCAGGTGGCGCGCGGCGTGCATCCAGGTCTCGAAGCTGCCGCCCTGGCCGACGACTTCGCGGATGCGCGCGATCCCGCGGGCCTCGAGCACCGGGCCGATGTCGTTAAGCACCACCGCCGTCAGCGGCCAGGCTTTTTCCGCGGCCATTTCCATCGCGATCATCCCGCCCATCGACGTGCCGACGACGACGACCGGCCCGCAATCGAGCTGCCGCAACAGGCCGACGACATCGGCGACATAGACGCCCAGCGCGTAGCTCGCGGCATCGCGCGCGTACTCGCTGTGCCCGCGCCCGCGCATGTCGGGGACGATCAGCCGCCACTCGCCGGCGAAGCGCTCGGCGAAGGGCTCGAAATCGCGCGCGTTGCGGGTCAGGCCGTGGAGGCAGAGCAGCGGCGGCCGGTCCTTCCCGCCCGGATAGTCGCGGTAATGCAGGGAGAGCCCGTCCTCGCTCTGCCACTTGCCTTCGGAAAAGGCCGCTTCGGCCATGTGACGTGAATTCCCTCGCCTGCGCTTGCGCCAGCCCTCTGGCGGCCCCACTAATGGCCAGATGCGTGCCGAACCGCAAGCCGCCCCCTATCGCGCCGATCCGCAAATCCGCTCGCTCGCCGAGTGGCTAGCCGATGAGGTCGATCCGGCGCGCTTTCCGATGCACGAGCTGCGCTTTCGCAATGATCGCTGGGCGGCCACGGTGGGCCTGGCCGATCTTAGCGACCAGCAATGGATCGCGCACTTCGGTCGTTTCGAAGCGCTGCCCGGCAATCTCCCCCGTCCGCTGGCGCTGCGTTATCACGGCCACCAGTTTCGGGTGTACAATCCGGAAATCGGCGACGGGCGGGGCTTCACCTTCGCCCAGCTGCGCGACGGGTCGGATCGCCTGCTCGACCTCGGCACCAAAGGCAGCGGGCGCACGCCCTACAGCCGCACCGCCGATGGGCGGCTGACGCTCAAGGGCGCGGTGCGCGAGATCCTCGCGACCGAGATGCTCGAAGCGCTCGGGGTGAACACCTCGAAGACGCTCTCGGTGATCGAGACCGGCGAGGAACTGGAACGGGGCGACGAGCCTTCGCCGACGCGTTCGGCCGTGCTCGTGCGGCTCAGCCATTCGCACATCCGCATCGGCACCTTCCAGCGCCTCGCCGTGCTCGAGGAAGACGAGCACATGCGCGCGTTGATCGCTTACTGCCTGCGCGAGTTTCCCGGTCCGCCCCCGCCCGCCGATGCGCCCGGCCGCGACGAACCTGCGGCGGTCCTGCTGCATGAGGCGGTCGAACGCCTGGCGGACCTCGCAGCGAGCTACATGGTCGCCGGCTTCGTCCACGGCGTGCTCAATTCCGACAACATGAACGTCACCGGGGAAAGCTTCGATTACGGGCCCTGGCGCTGGCTGCCCAAATGGGAGCCGAGCTTCACCGCCGCTTATTTCGACCACAGCGGGCTCTATGCGTTCGGCCGCCAGCCCGAAGCGATCCGCTGGAACCTCGGCCAACTGGCAATGGCCCTGCGGCGTGTGTGCGAGGCCGAGCCGCTGGTCGCCGCGTTCAACCGCTTCGGCGAGTGTTACGCCGACGCGCTTACCCGCCGCTTCTGCTGGCGCCTCGGCGTCGCCAGCCGCGGGCGCGAAGCCGACAGCGCGCTCGTTGCCGCGGCGGAGAAAGCCATGCGCGAAGGCGGGTTCGGCCCCGACGAATTCTTCTTCCGCCAGCGCGGCGGGCGCGCGGCAACGGGCGGGCTGGCCGAAGCGCTGGCCGATTACCACTCCGTCGCGGAGGATAACCCGTACTGGTCGGAAGCCGCGCCGCAAGCGATGCTGATCGACGAGGTCGAAGCCATCTGGGCCGCGATCGCCGAGCGCGACGACTGGCAGCCGCTGCACGCCAAGGTCGCCGCCGTGCGCCGCTTGGGCGTCGCGCTGGGCGATCCGCCGAAGCCTGCCGGGCACGCCGCTTAGCCGGATTTAACCGTTACCGGGGGTGGTGTGGTTAACCGCGAGCCGCTATCAGCCCGGTGAGGAACCCGCCGCATGGGGCAATCGCGACGTTTAGTTGAGCGAAAACATCATCATATCGACCGAGCCCGCGACCGGCGCGGAGCTCTGGCGCGGTAACGTTGGCGACGTCGACGCGACCGTCGACCGCGCGCGGCGCGCCTGGCCGGCGTGGGCCGCGCAACCGCTCGCCACCCGCATCGAGCTGGCCCGTCGCTTCGCCAACGAAGTGCGCAAGGAGCACGACAACTTCGCCGCGCTGATCGCCCGCGAGACCGGCAAGCCGCTGTGGGAAGCGCGCAACGAAGTCGAATCCGTCATTGGCAAGATCGAGATCTCGGTCCGCTCTTATGCCGAGCGAACCGGCCAGCGAAAGCTCGACAGCGCTCTGCAAGGCAGCGCCGCGCTGCGCCACAAGCCGCATGGCGTCATGGCGGTGCTCGGGCCGTACAATTTTCCCGCGCACCTGCCCAATGGACACATTGTCCCGGCCCTGATCGCCGGCAACGCGGTAGTCTTCAAGCCGAGCGAGAAGACCCCGGCGGTGGGCGAGTTCCTGGTCAAGCTGTTCGTCCGCGCGGGGATGTCCGCCGACGTGGTCCAGGTGCTCGTCGGCGGGCCGGACGAAGGCAAGGCGCTTGTCGCCCATCCCGGTGTCGACGGCGTGCTGTTCACGGGTTCGGCACAGGTGGGAATTGCGATCAACCGCAAGCTGGCCGGCGATCCAGGCAAGATCGTCGCCCTGGAAATGGGGGGCAACAATCCCATCGTGCTGTGGGACACGCCGAAAATTCAGGATGCCGCGACGCTGATCGTGCAATCGGCCTTTGCGACAGCCGGCCAGCGTTGCACCGCGGCGCGGCGGCTGATCGTCAAGGCGAACCTTTACGATCCGGCGATCGAGGAGGTGAAGCGGCTGGCCGCCCGGGTCATTATCGGCGCTCCGTTCGACGAGCCGGCCCCCTTCATGGGGCCGGTGATCGACATGACCGCGGCCGACCAGCTGACCGAATCGTTTCTTTACCTGATGTCGAACGGCGGCAAGGCGCTGAGCCACATGCGCCGGCCGCGCGAAGGGCTGCCGTTCGTGACGCCGGGGATCATCGACACCACGGCGATGACCGAACGGCCAGACGTCGAGCTGTTTGGCCCGCTGCTTCAGGTCATTCGGGTCGACAGCTTCGACGAGGCGATCGCGGAAGCCAACAACACCCGCTTCGGCCTGTCAGCCTCGCTGATCGGCGGCACTCCGCAGGAATACAGCCGCTTCTGGGCCAACGTCCGCGCCGGCGTGATCAACTGGAACCGGCCGACCAACGGGGCGAGCTCGGCCGCGCCGTTCGGTGGCATCGGCCTGTCGGGCAACCACCGTCCGGCGGCGTTCTATGCCGCCGATTATTGCGCTTATCCCGTGGCCAGCACCGAGATGGACCAGCCGCGCGCCGGGCTCGGGGTCGGATTCCGCGAGGACCGGCGCACGACCACGCGCTAGGCTCACCCCCCGTGGGTAATCAGATCCACGCTGCTGCCGCCCTTGGGCAGCGCCCGCGCATAGACCTGGAAGCTGGCGTCCCCCTTCGTGCCGCCGAGCACGTCGTCACCGCTCTGGCGGATGTGCTGCGCGGAATAGCCGGCGCCGGCGGCACGGGTGAAATAGAAGTCGATCACTTCGCTCACCGGCACCGGGGTGATGAAATTGACCACCCTCAGCGCGCAGGCGCCCTCGTCCGTCCCGGCGGCTTCCTGCACCGCGCCCTTGGGATAGACCGGAAAAGCCTCGGGCAGCTTGGCGGCCCACGCGGCGGTGTATTTCGCCAGCTGCGCGCAATCGCCCTTGCCACTCGGGCTGGCCGCGAGGCGGGCCGCGGCATAGACCTGCGAATCCGTCGGCAGCTTGCCGCCGACCGCCTGCGCCGCGGGCGCCTTTTTCATCGCCCCCGGCCCTCCGACCAGCGATAGCGCGGCGCTGCGCGCCGCGTCACGCGCCTGGGCCGACATATCGGCTGCCGGCAGCGCCCCGGCGCCCGCGTTCTGGTCGGCGACTTCGGGCCCGGTCAGCGCGGCATCTTCGCTAGACGCTTTCGTTGGCTCGGCTTTGCCGCTGCAGCCGACGAGCAGGAGAGCGGGCGCGAGCAGCGCAATCGACCGGTAAGCCATGGTGCAACCTCTTCTTGTCGCGACGAATTCCGCAGGGGCGATAGCACAAGCCCGCCAACGCTGGCGCGAAACGGCGGATGCGTCCCGTTTCGGGATTAATCCGGTTGCTCAGAGCAAAACGGGGCGCCCATGCTTTAGGCATGGACGCCCCGGCGCGGCTCCCGATTTGCGACCCCCGGGGGCCACGCGGAAGGCCGCGGCCCAACAGGGAGGGCGCGGCCAACTCGCGAACGGCTCAGCGGCAGCTGTTGCTCTGCGCGACACTCTTGCCGAGCAGCGCGCCGACCACGCCGCCGAGAATCGTCCCCGTGGTGTGATTGTAGCCTCCGTCGACGGCCCGGCCGAGCAGCGCACCGGCGGCGGCACCGACGATCAGGCCGGTCGTGCCGTCCTTCTTGCGGCAGTAGTAGCGGCCGTCGTCGCCGCGCCAGCTGCGCGCGTCGCGATAATCGGACCGCGAGTGATAGTTCGTGCCGTAATAGCGGGTGTCGTAACCATAACGGTCATGCGTGCTTTGCTCGTAGCGGTCGGGGTGGCCGTGATCGCGGGCAGCGACGGGCGCCGAGACAGCCAGCCCGGCGGCGGCAAGGGCGAGAGCGCTTGTGCGGAAAATGTTTTTCATCGGTGTGACTCCTTCATTGCGTTCAGCTTTATTGGGCTTTTCCTGAACAAGGCCGCAACAGACCTGACAGAAACGCTATCATATTGTTTTAACTATGTTTTTAATGGGATCGACCACTTGCCGAGGCCGGGAGCCGCGCCTATCGCCCGATCGGATGAGCCAATCCGACCGTCAATTCGACCGCGCGGGCCTCGTCGCGGCCGTCGCCACGCACGCGCTGTGGGGCTCGATGCCGCTCTACCTCCTGCTGGTAAGGAGCGTGTCGGCGGTGGAGTTCGTCGCCTGGCGAATTCTGGCCACCCTGCCCCTTTGCGCGGTGATCGTCGCTTGGCGAAAGGCGGGTGACGAAGTCCGCGCGGTGCTGCGCGACCGCAGGGCTCTGCTGACCCTGCTGGCCAGCGCCACGCTCGTCGCGATGAACTGGTTCCTCTACGTCTGGGCAATCGACAGCGGGCACGTCTACGCGGCGAGCCTGGGCTATTACATCCTTCCCCTGACGATGATGCTGCTCGGTCTCGGCGTGCTTGGGGAGCGGCTCACGCGGGTGCAATGGTGGGCGGTGGCGATCGCCGCTTGCGGTGTGGCAGCGCTGGCCGCGGGAGCGCTGACCACGCTCTGGGTCAGTGTCTCGCTGGCCCTGACGTTCGGCCTTTACGGGCTGCTGCGCAAGACGGTGAACGCGGGGCCGCTCGCCGGGCTGATGGTCGAATCGCTGATCCTCGCGCCGTTCGCCCTGGCGACCGCGGCCTGGTTCGCGTGGCAGCCGGCCGGTTCGGCGATGGCCCAGGGGCCGGGGATGGCCGCCTCGGTGGCGCTGGGCGGGCCGATGACCGCTGTGCCGCTGATCCTGTTCGCCTTCGCGGCGCGACGTCTGCCATACACCGTGATGGGCTTCTTCCAGTTCATCTCGCCGACAATCGTGTTCCTGCTCGGCCTGTTTGTCTTCGGCGAGCCGCTCAAGCCCGCGCAGCTCGCTTGCTTCATCGCCATCTGGTGCGCGGCGCTGCTGTTCGTGTGGGACATGGTGCGCGGCGCGCGCGCAGCGCCGGCGCGGCCTGTCGCCTAGGCAAGCCTCCAGTCGAGGGTTTCGCCGGCGTGAAACGGGACGACGCCGCCGATCTCATCTGGCACGTCCTCCGGTTCGCGCACCAGCGTGATCGTGCCTTCGTTGAGCGGCAGGCGGTAAAAGCGCGGTCCATGCTCGCAGGCGAAGCCTTCGAACTTGTCGAGCGCGCCTTCCGCCTCGAACACCGCGAGATAGCTTTCGAGCGCGAACGGCGCGTTGAAAATGCCGGCGCAGCCGCACGCGCTTTCCTTGGCCTCGCGGGTGTGCGGAGCGCTATCGGTGCCGAGGAAGAATTTGGCCGAGCCGCCGGTCGCCGCTTTGCGCAGCGCCTGGCGATGCTTCTCGCGCTTGGCCACCGGCAGGCAATACGCATGCGGCCGGATCCCGCCGACCAGCATCGCATTGCGGTTGATGTGCAAGTGCTGCGGGGTGATCGTCGCAGCGACGTTCGGCCCCGCGCTCTCGACGAACTGCACCGCTTGCGCCGTCGTCACGTGCTCGAACACCACGCGGAGTTCCGGCAGATCGTCGACCAGCGGGGCGAGGACCCGATCGATGAACACCGCCTCGCGATCGAACACATCGATCTCCGGATCGGTCACCTCGCCGTGCACGCACAGGACCATGCCAAGCGCCGCCATCCGCTCCAGAACGTCGCGGATGCGGGCCATGTCGGTCACGCCGTGGGAGGAATTGGTCGTCGCGTTGGCCGGATACAGCTTGGCGGCGGTGAACACGCCGGCTTGGAACCCACGCGCGAGATCGTCGGGGTCGGTGAAGTCGGTGAGATAGGCTGTCATCAGCGGCGTGAAGTCCGCACCCTCCGGCAGCGCGGCCATGATCCGGCCGCGATAGGCCTCGGCCGCCGCCGTATCCGTCACCGGCGGCGAGAGGTTCGGCATGACAATCGCGCGGGCGAACTGGCGCGCGGTGCACGGCAGCACTGTGCGCAGCATGGCGCCGTCGCGCAAGTGGACGTGCCAGTCGTCGGGGCGGCGGATGGTGAGCGTTTCGGGCGGCGCCATGGCTTCCCCTTAGCCACCGCTGCCCCTATCTGTCACCCATGCCCGCCCAACGCCTGTTTTCCCGCACCATCGTCCGCCTGTCGCCCCAGGCCGACGACGAGGACGTCGCCGATTTCCTGCAAGGGCTGGTGACCCAGGACGTCACCGGCGAGTTGCCCGCCTGGGCCGGCCTGCTGACCCCGCAAGGCAAGACGCTGTTCGATTTCATCGTCTGGCCCGCCGGCCACGGCGAGCTGCTGATCGATTGCGAGGCCGATGCGGCGGGCGATCTGATCAGGCGGCTTTCCATGTACCGCCTGCGCCGCAAGATCTGCATCGAGCAGGACGACACGCTGGGCGTTTACTGGCAGCCCGAGCTCGGCGACGGCGGCGCGCCCGACCCGCGCCTGCACGACCTCGGCCAACGCTGGATCGCCAAGGCCTCGGCCGACGACGAAAGCGCCGACGACGCCTGGCGCAAGCATCGCCTGGCCCTCGGCGTGCCCGAAGGCCGCGCGGAGATGGCCGACATCCTGTGGCTCGAAACCAACGCCGCCGAGCTTAACGGGGTCAGCTTCAGCAAGGGCTGCTATGTCGGTCAGGAGAACACCGCGCGGATGAACTGGCGGCAGAAGGTCAACCGGCGGCTGATCGTGATGCCGCTGGTGTCGGCGGACGAGGCGCGAAGCAAGGCCGCTTATCCCGAGCTCGGCCTCGCCGTGGTGCACATGCGGGTGAGTGAGCTCGATCCGGCCACGCTGCCTCACTGGCTGGCCGAGGGCGAGGCCGGCGACAACTAGGGTTGGGTTCCACCGCAGCGTCTTGAATTTGCCATCGCCGCCGCATAGCCCCGCGGCATGGCCGCCCGTCTCCTGCGCGCGATCGCGCCGCTCGCCGTCCTCATCGCCGCGCCCGCGGCCGCGAAGGCGCCTGAACGGCCGAAGCTGATCGTCGCCCTGGTGGTCGACCAGTTCGCCGCCGATCTGTTCGAGCATTACCGTCCGACTTACACCGGCGGCCTCCGGCGCCTCGCCGACGGGGTCGCCTTCGTCAACGGCTACCAGAGCCACGCCGCGACCGAAACCTGCCCCGGCCACTCGACGATCCTGACCGGCCGCCATCCCGCCGCGACCGGGATCGTCGCCAACGCATGGTACGATCGCGCGAGCGGCAAGAGCGTCTATTGCGTCACCGTCCCCGGCGCGGGCCCCGCGGCGCGCGGGCCGGCGAACTTGCGGGTCGACACGCTCGGCACCTGGCTCAAGGCGTCCGAACCGCGCGCGCAAGTGGTCGCCATCTCCGGCAAGGACCGCGCGGCGATCATGCTCGCCGGGCACCACGCCGATGCCGTCTACTGGTGGGGCGGCGCGGACGGCTTCACGACCGCGAGCACCGCCGGGCCGGTAACGCCGCAAGTGATCGCGCCCGCCGAGGCGTTCGACAGGGCGACTTTCGCCAGCTGGCGTAACGCAGCGCCGAGGCTGTGGCCCAGCGCCATTCCGCAGCGGTGCGTGGCGATGGAGAAGCCGGAGCGCTTCGGCGAGGAGACCGTCTCGGGCCATCTGCCGCCGGACGCCTCAGCGGTTGCTCCGTCCGACAAAGCGTTCGACGACCAATTGCACGTCTCCCCGCTGCTCGACCGGCTGACGCTGGACTTGGCCGCCCGCGTCGTCGCCGCCCGCCACCTCGGCAAAGGCGCCGCCAGCGATCTGCTCGCGGTGAGCCTTTCGGCCACCGACTACGTCGGCCACAGGTACGGCAAGGGCGGCCCGGAAATGTGCGCGCAGGTCGCCGCGCTCGACCAGGCCCTGGGCGCGTTCTTCGCCAGGCTCGATGCGCTGAAGGTGCCTTACGTCGCGGTCCTCACCGCCGACCACGGTTCCAGCGACGCGCCCGAACGGGCGGCGCGGGACGGCGCGGCGGGCGCCCACCGGCTCGACGGGCGCGCCCTGCTGCGCGCGCTCGACACGCATCTCAAGCAGGCCTTCAATCTTTCCGCCGATCCGATCAGGAGCACCGAAGCGCAGGAGCTGACCATCGTGACCGGCAATCCCGCGCTCGACCTGCGCGTCCGCGCCGAGGCGGCGAGCTGGCTGCGCGGCCAGCCGGACGTGACGCAAGTGCTCACGCGCGACCAAGTCGCCGCCGCGGCG
>Ga0207705_10002504_pt1 | contig 14159 bp, 12 predicted proteins | sample KBSC13metaG_FD_184314 | JGI IMG/M metagenome (GOLD analysis project Ga0207705, IMG submission 184314) | Corn rhizosphere microbial communities from Kellogg Biological Station, Michigan, USA - KBS C1-3 metaG (SPAdes) (version 2) | ecosystem: Host-associated > Plants > Roots > Rhizosphere > Soil ...
GAGCGGTGCCTTTCGCAATGCCTACTTGTCGGGGCATTGCGGACATCGGCCTACTCCTCCAAGTTGTCCCGATGACAAGGCCACTCGACGACGGGATCTGGGACGATGGCGAATGGATAAGCTGGGATGAGATCAACGAGCAGATACGATACCAGGAGTGGCGAGCCCGCTATCCCGACGCAGACCTCTCCCTTGTTGAGACGTTCGAAAACTTGATCGCGGCCGCAGAGAGCTACCACGAACTTACCGGGCGGCACCTCCAGGTCTACGGCGACATTGGCGAGATGTTTGGTGCGATAACGCACGGTATCAAGCTACATCGGAACTACGCTCAAGGCTCGGATGGCCGCCTCGGCAATCACTTCGTTGAGATAAAGACGATCACGCCGTTCAAGCGAACCAACATCGTCGAGGTCAATCTCGAGCGGAATTTCAGCAAGCTCTTCATCGTGAAGATCAACGAAGCGTTCGAAATCCGAGGAAAGTTGATCGACAGGAAGGCTCTGCCGAAAACGACAGCGAAGAAACTGCGACTAGATTGGGACAGCTTGCCGACCCTTGAAGATCGGACGCGCGCCTAGAACTCAACCCTGTCCGTTTTCATACGATCAGTGAAGCCGTGCAGATAAATCGAGCCGTAGAAGCCGAGTAGGTCGGGTTGCTCGGCGGTCTCCGCCCGCCACTTAACCCATTGGACCATAGACTCGATCGACTCCCTGCTCGCCTCGATCTCACCCGGTGGACCTAGATGTCGCTCGTCGAGAACCTCGACGAGGCGGTTGAGGCGCCCGAGAGGTCGCGGGTGGGTTTCACTCGCGGAGAAGTGGCGGAGCAGGCCCGCGTCCGCACTCAATTCAAGAAAGTGGAGGTAAAGCAGCACGTCGAACGCACCCCGCGCGATGGCCTTTCTCGCAGCGTGATCCGGGCCCGCCGCCAACACCGCGCCTCGGTCAGCGGCATATTCGCACTCGTGAGAATATAGGCGAACGTCGTTGCCGCTATATTCGGCAACGAGATGCCCCGCGAGCAAGTGGGCGAACTCGTGGCCGAATGTGAATTCCATCTGGGCCGCCGTCAGGCTCTGAATCTTGCGTTCGACTGGGCCCGGTAGCACCGCGCGGGGATCGAGATCGAAGTCGAAGCTCTCGCTACCACGCATGATCCGCAATGCGATCACCCCCGCATCGATGCAATCGCCCTGCCCGATGTCGTGATACTGCCCGTACATTGCGATGTTCATGAAGTAGTAGAAGTAACGAAGGTTCTCCGCCACCATCACTACGTCTCCGAGGACGGTCTTGCGCGCGACGGCATTCGCTTCGTCGATCGGCGCCAGTCCGTAGGGAATGGCCTTCACGATCCGCTGGTCCGGGCGGCTCAGCCGCGAGACATAACGCTTCGCATCAGTGTTCTGCGCATTGTAATAGTCGGTAAGCGTCCAGCGTCGCCCACGCTCCTCGTACTTCTTTCTGCGCTGACGGAACGTCCGTACCGCGCGCGGTGATGCCGCGATCGCCTGGAGTCGGACGCGGAGTAGATAATCGTGCGGCGTGCGAAGCTCGCGCAACCGCAAAACCTCGTGCTTGGACGCGTAGGCGAGATCAAGGTTTTCGCGCTCCGTGAGCTCCGGGTCGGGCCTGATGAGCCCCATGATATGATGGGTTCCCCCGTCGCCATCATTGACGATCACGCCAGTCGCCGCACGGCGCGAGCCGGGAAACGTGTCGAGGAAAAGGCGGACCTCCGCCTCGGTCATCGTTCGATTTCCGGGCAAGGGCGGTCGATCGGCCAACTCTCTTCCTCGATGATCCTGCGGTGGGCTTTCGGATCGACAAGGCGGATGTAGGAATGGCGCCGGCTGATTTGAATGCAGGTGGCCCCCTTATCGGACATTGAACTGCAGGCGCGACGAACCCGGAAGTAGACGCCCCGCAAACAGCGCGACGACAAGTCCAGAAAGCAAGCTCCCGCGGCGCTGAAGCGCCGCGGGATCAAACCTTAGTCGGCCGGATTCCAAATGATCACGAAGCGATCCTCGCGCTCGTCGCCGGCAGCGCGACCGAGGTTGGCGTAGAGCCGGCGAGGTCCGAACTCGGGAGCAGCCAGGCTCAGCGACACGTAGTTGTTGCCCGAGGCTTCGGAGCGACGGTCCCAGCCGGCGCCGATCTCGACGTCGCCGGAGAACACCCGGTAATCGGGCTGGACGTCGTGGGTCTTGCGGGTGTTGGCGACGATGGTGATCTCGGCGCGGATGCTGAGCGTCTTGAGCTGGCCCTTGAAGGTACCATCCTCGGCCTTGGCGACATATCCGATGGCAGGCATTGATCGTACTCCTATTCGCGAGCGGGATCTGTTCCCGTCGACGCCGTCCCAAAGGGCCGGGCATAAGGAGCGACACGCACCGCTTGCGGCCGAAGCGTCAGCGGAGGACCTGAGCCCGCGCCATTTTTGCTGCGCGAGGAGCCGCCACAGGCGGCGGGGAAAAATGACGCGGGCGATGGTTGCGCGTCGTTCCGACCGGTTCAGGTACGGGCGTCACTGGAGGGAATGGCCCTGCTTGCTCACGCAGCAGTTCGGTATCAATCCGCCGAAAAGTTCAGTCAGGCCGTGCGGCTCCTTGAAGCACCTCGATGCGCTCAAGGCAGACCGTCTCGATCAAGTCGCGCAACGCCGCGACCCGTTCGCCCAGCCAGATGAGGTCATCGCCGGTGATGGCGTAGCTCGCCGAGTAGCGCGCCTCGACATAGGCACGTTTCAAACGCTCGAAGCGGGCGCGGTCGTGCTTGGTCTCGCGCGGCCATGCCGCGACCAGCCGGGGTTCCTTGTCCTCGGCGAGCGAGCGCAAGAACTTGATGTTGTGCGAGCGCGGAAAATACAGCGTCTGCACTAGAAGGAAGCAGATGTAGAGCCGCTCGGTTGCCTGATGCAGCAGGAAGGCAGCCTCTATCGGGCGCCCTCGCGCCACGTTGTCGCTCGCGTTCTGGAAGAACGTATCGGCGCTGGGCAACCAGTGCTCAAGATACTCCCTCGCCATCCGGTGAGCGTCTGCCGACGTCAGGGGCCTGGGCGTGGCGAGAGGATGGCCGTGCAGCTCGTAGAGCGCGATGCCATCGCGCGCGATATCGACCCAGAAGTATTCGCCCCGGGCGAGGCTCTGGTTCACCTGATCGAGCGAATGGACGATCAGGTTGACCGGCCGGGCAATGTCGGGATCGCGCGCGATCCGGTCCTCAGCGAGGTACCAGTAGTCGGCGATATCGGTCAGGTCCTCGTGGCTGACCACGACGAGCAGGTCGAAATCGGACTGGTAGCCGTTCTCGGGCTCGTCGACCCAATCGGCCCGCGCATAGGAGCCGAACAGAACGATCTTGTAGACCTTGCCGCCGCGCTTGTGCGGCTGGGTCGCCCGCGCGATCGCCTTATCGAATTCCTCGAGCAGGATCGCCCGCACCCGCTCGAGCTCGCGCTGTTGCCGCTCGGGCAGATGATCGAGGTCGGACCGCATTCGGATGTCTTCCTAACCGGGTATCGGGCCGGGGCCAACCTCGCCGGGACCAACCTCGCGGACGGGCCCGATGAGCGGTGGATCAGCGGCGCCAGAGGCGCCGCCACCAAGATGGGCGCGGCCATGCCTCGCCGCGCTGCAGGTGCCGGTCTATGTGCGCGATGGCGCGCGCCACATGGCGCTCGACTTGAGCAACGGTAAGACCGGTCGCCTGAGCGATCTCGGCGTAGCTCATCGCGTGGACACGCAGCGCCAGGAACACTTCCCGTCGCCGGCGCGGAAGCGCCTGCACCGCGGCTTCGATCCGGGCGAGCAGCTCGGGGTCGGGATCATGGGTCATGGGGATATCTCCCGTGCGGGATGACCGGCGGCCCGAAGACCGCCGGTCAAGGCAGCTCACGCGGCCTGCGCCAAGCTGACGGGATCGGGCTCGGCCTCGGCATCGGGTTCGTCCGCCTCTGGCGCAGCGCCCCCTGATGCCATTGCCTCCGCCGCGCTCGCGGTCCGCCGGACGCTGCCGATGCCGCCCCGCTCGGTGTAACCGCTCGCCGGAAACCGCAGCCAGCGCGGCACCCAGCCCTCGACCTTCGGACGGCCATTAGCGCCATCGAGGCAGTCGCGGATGATCTGGCGCTTGACCTTGCTGGTTTCGGTGGCGTTGCCGCTGGCGACCCGCTCGCCCGCCACTTCGCCGAGCATGGCATCGAGCACCTCGCGGTCACGGATGCTGCCGAGCAAGGCGTCGTCGGCCTGCCAGACCTCGGCCATCTCGATGCTGAGATGAAGCCCGAGCGCATCGACCAGCTCGCAGCGGGCATCGAGCGTCTCGCCCATCACGACCGAGAGAATGTCCATCACGGTGCCATCGTCGAGCGCCAGCAGCTTGCTGAAAACTTCAGTCAGCGAGCCGCCGTCCTGCGCGATGGTCGGGGTTTCGGAATCGTAGCCGAGCACCGCCAAGAGCTTGCGACGCTCGGCATCGAACAGCGCCTCGGACGCGCTCGTCTCGACGCTCTCGGCGACGGCATCGGCTGCGCGCTGCGGCTCGATCCGCACCGACCACAGCGGCGATCCGGCGATCATGTGCGCGACCGCAACACGCAGGCAAAGGCCGGGCTGGCCCACCATCCGCGCCCTGACGGCGGCATGGCGATGCAGGTCGATGTAATCCTGCTGGCCGCTGGTCACCTCCGCGCGCGCGGGCTTGTCGACAGCCTCACCGCTGGCGAGCCTGCGCGCCTCCTTCGACGTCAGGTAGCCTTCGTGGAAGGCGACATCGCCGCGACGGCTGGCGACGACATAGACCTTGCCGCCCTTGGCCTTCGGGCAACGCTCGTATTCCCAAGCGTGGAACGCCTCGCCCTGCCCGAGCAACACGACCTCGCTCCACCCGGCTTCGCGATAGGCCACGACGCGCTGCTGGATCGCCTCGTTCTGCGCGGTCCAGAACGCCGCCAGATCGGCGAAGTAGCGCTCCTCGCCGAACAGGTCGGAGACGATGGCGCCGGTGAAATGCTGGACATCGAACAGCGCGGCGGAAACCGGGATCGCAGCGCCACCGAGCACCCACGTCTTGAGCGACTGCCCCACCGGGCAATAGTTGGCCGGGTCATCGAGCAGCGCCAGCCATTGCTGCTGCTGGGCCTTGGTGGCCAGCGTCAGGTGCCGGACGGTCGCCGCGTCGATTTCGCCTTTGCGGTACAGGCCCCGGATGCGCGGGAGCAGGTTGCCGAGCGCAAGCGTGCGTGAGACTTGCAGTTCGGTCAGCCCGAAGGTCGCCGCGATCTGCGCGGGCGTACGCCCTTCCCTCACCAGCCGCTTGAAGCATTCCCAGCGGGTCACTTCGTCGGGGTCGAGCCGGGCGATGTTCTCGATCAACGAGGCTTCGAGCGCCGCCGCGTCGTCGCCGGCCTCGATCACCGCGCACGGCAACGGTTCGCATTCGCCGCTCTCCTGCGCCACGGCCAGCGCCGCCTGATAGCGCCGCTTGCCCGCGACGATCTCGTAGGTGTCGGGCGATCCCCCCTCGGCATGCTCGGGACAGTATTGCGCCCGCACGATCAGCGGCACCAGCACGCCGCGTGCGCGCACCGAGGGGAGGATGTTGGCGAGGTCCGCCCTGCCCTTGCCGCGCATGTTGGCGCCGGAGACGGCGAGATTGGCGATATCGATGTGCTTCAGTTCCATCTGTCCTACTCCTTCAAACAGCCGCAACCGGCCCCGGAATGGCGGGGTGGGCGGCAGGAGCGGACCGGCAGGCCCGCCGGCAGAGGCGGGCTGCACACGAAGTGCCGGAACGAAGAGGAGGACCCGGCGAAGCCGGGTTGCGGCACGCCGCGGCGGGCCTAGAGGGTAGCGACGCCCACCCCGCCAGACCGAGGCCGCAGGCCAGCGCCAGCGCGGGCACCCGCGCTGTCCGCATCCGGCGCGCATGCGCCGGCAACGCGTCATGTGATCGTCATCCGGATGGACCGGGACGCCAGCGGCGGCCCGGCGCCGCGCGAGCGGTGTAGAGCGCGGTCAGGCTCGCAGGGCCTGGGACGTCACTGGCCCCAAGCCGCCTATCCCTATCGAGGTACTTCATTGGCGTTGTCGGGCGCACCTGGGCGCAACTCGGACATGGCCATCTTGCGCCGGCGGCGATGATCCCGATGCTGTTCGCTGGGAACCAGAGCAACGCAGACAGGACCACGCCATGTCCGACACGCCCGACCGCATCCTTCGCCTCAACGCCGTCCTCGACCGCACCGGTCTCAGCCGTTCGACCATGTACCGGAAGATGCAGAACGGCACGTTCCCCAGGAACGTGCAGATCAGCGTGCGCTGCGCAGGCTGGCGTGAATCCGCCATCGAGGCATGGCTGAGCAACCCGATGTTCTACGAGGCGGACCAGTAATCGCGCAACTGACAGAACGCCGCCCTTGGCATCTGGGAAACATGCCGCATCGCCGCCCACTGACCAAGGTGCGCGCGCAACGGACAAAGCCAGGGCCGCCTGCGCACTCGGTAATCCCGCAGCCGCATCAATAGCGCGCGGCGAAGCAGCTATTCTAGCGGCCTGTAGGTAACCGATGCATGTGGCTCGAGACCTGTCCGCTCCTTCACCAGATTGATGAAAGCGCACGCTGTCTCATAGAAGATCCTGGCATGCTCCCCATCCGTCATCCTCGTGTACTCGAGATGCCTCTTGTTGGCGTGCAACCTCGAAGGGGCCTTGACGGTCTCAGGGATTTCCGTGACTTCGATCTCGTAAGGCGAAGCGTGGGTCACCAGATTGCGCCAGTCCTGCATCTGCCCAATCCGCTGGAAGATGCCCTCGCCCTTGTCGATGATTATGCCAGCTGAAGACATCAGCTGCTCCATCTTGCCCCAGAACCGCCGTGTAGCGCGGTAGCGCTCATAGTCGAAGGTGGAAAACCGTGGGTCTGCGGGCATCGAAAAGGCGACAGAAGCAGAGAAGCTCTCGATGGCAGCAAAGGCCAAGACCATCCCGCCGGTGAAAAAGGAAAATCCTTTGGAAAGGGTCCCAGTGGTAGGGAGTTTGTCCATCCTGAGCCCCGCCGCCGTCAGCTCGCCGGCAGCATGCAGCGTGAGATCCCAGTCGTGGTTCTCAGCGGAATATTCGAATGCCACATTGCCCTCCCCGCTAGGTCAGCCGTGCGATGCCGTTCGGCATACGTTGCAGCTGTCCATCGGCGCGCATTGGCCTTTCCCTGCCTTCGGAACGGTCTGCCAGCCACGTAAATAATGCGGCGACCATCGGTATGGCGTAAAAGGAGCCGCTGCCAGAAAAACGTGGACCGCTGAATTCTATGAAGACAAATCAAGAAAGCAGAACGTGCTACGTCCGGCTCAACGAGCGTGTCCTTCGCCGGGGGGATATTATCCTCGTCACGCAATCGACCAAGCAAAGCGCGGCGATCCGATTGGGAACATTTAGCGACATCTCGCACGCCATGGTTTACGTGCAAGATCGCTCGGTAATCGAAGCTACGCCCGACGGCGTCCACTCGAGCAACACCCAACGACTGTTTCTCGAAGCGGCCCGTCCGGTTTACGCGCTACGGTTGCGGGCCGCGCCGACCGCAGAGCAGCTTCGGGTGATTGAGACCGAGTTGCGCGGCAAGATAGGTACACGGTATTCGAAGAAACAAGCAGCCTTGACGGTGGTGCCAGCCAAGCTTGAAGCCGATCGTCAACAGTTCTGCTCAAGGCTCGTCGCGCAAGCATTCGCCGCCGCAGGAATCGACCTCGTTGCGAACCCGAATTTCTGCTCGCCCGGCGCCCTGAAGCGAAGCAAGCAGCTCGTGGTCATTGATGACGCGACCGTGCCAGCTACCCCAGAAGAGATCGCCTTTTTCAATGATCGCGCCGATGTCCCGCAACTGATGCTTGAGGCTACCAATGCATTGCTGGGTGGTGCGCGAACGATCGAGCCACTCATTGAGGACTTCGACGACCTAAACCGCTTCATTGCGAGCCACCCCGAGCACGATGTACTGATGTGCGAGATTCTGGAACACTCTGGCTATCTCGATGTCTGGAAGATCGAGAGGGCCAAGAATCCATGGCAATATGATCTTGAACTGATGAATCGCGAACCCGAACGCGGTATGGATGAATATTGTTGGGACGTCCTCCGCAACGAGGGCTCAGAGTCCAATCGCTACGTCCACAATCGCGATGGCTACGAGGGCTTCGTCCGGCAGTTCGACCGCCGGTATTTCGCGGTGATGGCGGATCTCTATGCCACCCTCGCCGCTCTGCACGCACAGCGCGTCGATGTGGCGCAGCGCTGGCTGGAGGCGCATGGCGAGGTCGAGCCCGTCGCGCCCTTGATGCTCGTTCCACATAGCGAAGCCTGGTTTTCTGCTCTTGCGCGTTGGAGCCCTGTTCAGGCTATGATGACTCGCGGCGCCGTTGCCGCAGCTGGGCGAGCCGACATTTGCTCTGTCTGCGGAGATGAGCCCGCGGCGGACTACGGACTTCAGGAAAACCAGCGGCAGGCAGGTGGCATCGACACGCTGCGGCTGTGCGATGACTGCCTGAGTATTCGGCGCAGCGCGGGTCAGGTCTTCACACCGCTAGGGTAACATTCATAGGAGCTCTAACGCGCATCGCGCGTGGCTCTCGCCGCCACCTTGGACGGGGATTGGCGGACCATGCTATGACTGGCAGCATGAGTAGCCCCTTCGAGATGCAAGCTGTCAATGCCGAGAAGCTTTCAGCTTGTGAGCGTGAACGGTTTGTCGAGCTCGTGATCAAGGGCAGCGAAGTCGGCGGGGGAGCCTTGGCAACCAATATCTCCAACGCCAAAATCCTTGTGGTCATACGCGAGCAGGGGGTCATCCACGGCGTCGGCGCGCTGAAGCGACCGCAAGGTACCTACCGCAAAAAGGTAGCGGAGAAAGCTGCGCTGGAACTCGATGAGGGGGCCTACCCCTACGAACTCGGGTACATTTTTTTCGAAGACGGACTACGGGGAAAGGGCCTATCGCATGACCTTGTTGCGGAAGCGCTCAAACACAGCGACAATGAAGGCGTATTCGCAACAGTTCGCACCGACAATATAGAGATGCGAGCGACGTTGGATCGGGCAGGATTCGCCTCCGCTGGACAGACCTACCCAGGTAGCAACGAAGGCACGACAATTGGCGTGTTGATCCGACCTCCGGGTGAATAGCCGAGGCCGACGAGCGCTGAGCAAAGCCTCGGAGCAAGCGTTGGCTGATCAGGGCGTGAAATCCAGGTCGATATCGGTCTCGATGACGGACGCCTCGACATAGGGGCCCAAAGCCTGGCGAAACTGATCATAGAGGCCGCCGTCGGGGTCGGTGCCTTCGAGAGTCAGGACGAACGTCGCAGTCAACGCCTCCACCTCATCCATATGGCTGAAGCCGTAGAGGTAGAGGTCACGCGTGTAGATCCTGGCGTAGACCCGCAGGTAGTTGTCGTCGATCGAGATGCCGCGCTTCGAGAAGTCGCGCGCATGATGGCGTATAGGGCACCACTTATGGTCGATCGAGCGCGCCACCTCCTCCGCAGTAGTCTCGCGCTCCATCGAGCCAAGGAGGTTGGGAAACTTGCCCTTGCGTGGAAACTGAATGGCTGTTGCGAGGCGCGCACTGAAATAGTTGGGGCCGGCGAAGTCGCTCACGAGTGGATGCGGGTTGAGCACCGCCGTCAGCTTGCCGGCGCCGCGCAACCGTCCCCGATCGAGTAGGCCCTCCGGAATTGGCACTTCCCAGTAGTAAGCTGCGCCGGGGCGCAGTTCTGCCTGCCAGTGGAAGGTGACAGCGCCGGGCCGGCATTCCCAGGGAAGTGTCTCAGCAGAAGGGTTGCCCCAACCGGTGCTGTTGCTGAACGCGCTGCCGTCGGCGTGATGGATGATCAACGCTTTCGCGAGGTCGGGCGTCGGTCCGCGCAACCGGTGCATCGTGTGCGCGGCGAGCGGAGCGGTCAGCGCCGTCGCGAAGCTGGATCCCTCCTCGATGCCGCCGCCCAGCGCGCGGACGCGCGAGAAATGAGCAGTGTCGGGCTTGAGCAAACTGGCAGGCCCGGGACCGGCGAGGCTTACCGGACATAGCGCGCCGGGCAGGCCTTCGTCGTTGTGCAAGCGGCCGCCGACTGTGAGGGCTGCCTCGCAATCGGCGGGCGGCTGCAGCCAGGCGCCAGGCTTGTTGCCGATAGAATTGACCAGAAGGATGCCGTGCCGGCGTGCGAGGCCGGCCAGCGCATGGCCGAGATAGCTGACGGAATCGTCGCTGCAGTCGTGCGGCTGGTTGAGCGACAGGTTCCACACCCGCGTCTCCGGGTGGCTCGCCACCACCGCTTCCAGATAGGCCATGAACGATTCCGGATCGGCGCCGTGGTGGCCGCGTTTTGCGACCGCTTGCACGGTGCCGAACCGGCAATAGAGCTGTGGCAGCTGGAGGTTGTTGTTCCAGTCATGGCCCTGCACGACGAGAGAGGTGACGCGATTGCCGTGCTTGACCTCGGCCGCCGCGGTCGGAACGAGCGGCGGATCGGCGCGCCAGGCTTCGGCAGGTCGATACGACGGGGCAGTCATTCCTCCATCGACGATTCCCACGATCGGTAGGTTGGCCAGTGAATCGGGCAACGGACGGTTGGGCTCAGCGCCTTCACCGGGTGAGGTCGCGAGAAGCGGCACCACGGGCTCCAGGCGCACCACTGTTCCAGAGGCGAGAAGGGCCTCGAATGCCGAGCGTGACCGGGCAACCACGACGGTGCTGGCCTGGCGTTCGCGCCTGTAGTGGCGCAGCGCACCGTTGAGGCGGTCACCGTCGCCAATCGCGACCAGCTCTCGCCGGAATGGGTCGACCGGGACCGTCGCGTCCAGTTCCACGCCATCGAGCAACGGCGGGGGTGTTTCGATCTGCGCCTCGCGGAGCAGCTGCAATCTCGTGAGCACGTCCTCCGCCGCACGTCCGTCCGAAACCGGCATGAACCAGATCAGGAAGGAGCGACCCTCGCCGAATTTCGGCGCCTCCTGCCACATCGCATCAAGATCGCGTCCGCGAACGACATCGTCGCGATCGTGGAAGCGAATGGTCTCGACGCGAGAGATGTCGACCCGGTCGCGGGCGTTCGACGCCGTGATGGCGAAATGCGACAACCAGTCGAGCATGCGCACGTCGATCTCGGCAAGATAGCCTTGGCGGTAAGGCGTGATCAGGCGTGCGCCCCGCTCGGGATGCAGTAGGTCGTTTGGGGTCCAGGTCGCGGCGAGCGAGTCCGCAAACATTTGCGCATAGACGATTGCGCGGCCGTCGAATTGCGGCTGGCTGGCGCAGTCGCGCGCCATCTGGGAAAAATCGGCGGCAAGCCTGCTACGCTGCTTTTCGAGCCGCTCGTGCTTGATGTTGCTCGCGCTCTTGCCGCCGCCCACGACGCTCTCCGGCCTAGGGTTGCGCGTGAAGCGCAATACGGGGTTCAACAGCGGCTGCCGCCGCACCTGCACCTCGTCAGCCATCGTCGAATTCCTTGAGATAGCGATGAACCATCTGTCGCGACACGCCGAGGATCCGCGCGATATCGTTCACCTGCGCGCCCGCACCCGACAGCTTGCGTGCGATATGTCGGCGCTCGTCGCTCGTTAGATCGCGGCCGTCAGGAAGTTGCCGCCCCCCTCTGCTTGGTGCGGTGACTGCCAGCATGAGGTTGGCGAGGCCGGGGCTCTCACCGCGCAGAATCGAGCGCCGCCGCGCCGCGAGCGAAAGGCTCTGGATATCGGCACCGCTCAGGCCTTCGGACAGCTTGGCGAGCAGCATCGTATCCGTTGCTGCAGCGGAATCATCCTGGAACAAGTAATGCAGCCACATGGCATCGCGGACGCTCTCTTCGGGAACATCCATGTCGAGCTTGTACGGGAAGCGGCGCCAGATCGCCGGATCGAGCAAGTGCGCATGATTAGTCGCACCGATCACGATGATGTCGTCGGTCAGCGAATCCAATCCCTGGAGAACCGTGTTCACGACCCGCTTGAGCTCTCCCAGTTCATGGCGATCGTCACGGAGCTTTGCGATGGCGTCCATTTCGTCGAGGAAGAGTACAGCTCGCCGGGTGGGGATGAAGTTGAACACCTCCCGTATGTTCTTCGACGTCTCGCCCAGGCGCGACGAGATCAGCGAGTCCAGGCGGGCGATGTAGAATGGTCGTTCCAGGCGCGCTGCGACATGGCCGGCAAGCATCGACTTGCCGGTGCCCGGAGGGCCGTACAACAGCAGGCCAAGCCTCGACGAGACCCCCTTCTCTGTCAGCAACTGGATGTGCTGCGCGTCTTCGAGAAACTGGTCCAGGCCCTTCGACACGCTTTCACCGAGGAACATCGGCGTGCTCGGCCAGGTTCCCTCCTCGACAAGCGGCAGCCGGGAGCCGATATCCCGTGGCAAGCTTTCGGCATAACCCGATGTTTGCAAAGGAACTCCCCGCTTGCGCAGTAACGCCTGTAGCGCGCGGGCAATGTCGGGTTCTCCTTGTTCAGCGATTTCTCGCGCGAGACGGTTGCCGATCCGGCGCACGCCGGTGTAGTCCGCAGCGAGCGCTGCTTCGATGAGATCGGAAATCGCTGTAGGGTCAACCTTCATGGCGATTATGTAAACTGCCTATAGGCGGTTTGTCAACCGATATCGCCGATATGTAAACTGGGTGCACGGATCGATCCCGAATCGAAAGCTCTAACCCTCACCGGACTCCGCGCGCGGACGCCTTCGCCGAGGGTGAAAGCGACGGTTTGCCCCCTGCCCTCCTCGATTTCCGTTTAGCCGGCGCACGCCTTGCCGGCCCCCCTGCCCTTGCCAACCGCTTTACCTCACGAGCCCAAGCGGCGAGCGCAGCGCGCTTCTCTTCGAAGTAGTTGTGCCGTTGATAAACTCCGACGATCCCGGCGCGCGTGCCGGACAGGTGATTGAGCACAGCTTCGGTCACCTCGAGCCGCACGCCTAGGCGCTGGAGTCCGGTTGCCATCGTGCGGCGCAGGTCATGCAGCGTCCAGTGCGGCACAGTCTGCTTGAGCTCGGCCTCGAGCGCGTCACGGATGCGTGCCATGGCCTTGCTGAACCCGCTCGGGCTCGCATCCCAGTTGCCGCGCGCCGGGAGCAGCTTCGCACTCTTTTCCGTCGCCAGCAGGTCCTTGACGATCGCAACCGCGGCCGACGAAAGCGGCACCAGATGGGTGGCGCCGTTCTTCGCGCGCACGCCCGGGATCGTCCACAGCCTGGCCTCGAGGTCGAACTCCGAGCGATCCGCGTCGAACACCTCGCTGCGCCGCTGCCCCGTCAACAACAGCAACTTGATCGCGGGGCCGAACGGCTTCTTCTCGCGGTCGAGCACGCGCGACAGCGCGCCAATCTCGCGTTCGGAGAGCACGCGCTCGCGCGGCTTGGGCGCCGGGGGCCGGCCGGCATCACGGCATGGGTTTGCCGGGAGATCGTCGAGCCGCGGCAAGGCCCAGGTGTAGAATGCGGAGAACTGGGCCAACACGTTGCGCGCCATGACCGGCGTGGTCCGAGCAATGTCGTCGATGAACCGCGTAATCTCGCCGCGCGTGATCTTGTCCGCCGCACGGTCGCCGAAGGCAGGGATGATGTGACGGTCGAACACTCGCTCGATCTCACGGATCGTCCGGCGATCGGACTTGGCGGCCTTGTAGTCGGGCCACAGGAAGCGGACGGTTGGCGTCGTATGGCTACGGCGGCGTGGCGTTGGCAGCGCAACCACAGGATCGGCCTTGAACTCGATGTCCGAAAGAAGCTGGCGCGCCTTCTTGCGCGCTTCGGTCAAGCCGAAGCGGTCGCAATAGCGGCCGAGCGTGATATTGCGGTAGCGGCCGGCGACACTCTTACGCAGCACGAAGGTCTTGGTGCCGGAGACGCCGATGCGGACGCGCAGGCCCGGTACGGTCTTGTCGCGCACTTCGATCTGACCCTTCTCGGGCCGGCGGATGTCACGGATCTTGGCGTCCGTGAGGACGATCGTGGTGCCGGGCTCTACCTTTTGCATGGGCGGCGGTTTCCAATCAGCGGGTCCCGGCCAAAATTCGCTACCTTAGGTAGAGACCGGTCGGGACGTCCTGGACACTTGTTGGAAACAGTATGCCGCAAGCTGTTGTTTTTACAACGTCGTGAGACGTCGT
>Ga0207705_10002508_pt1 | contig 14154 bp, 13 predicted proteins | sample KBSC13metaG_FD_184314 | JGI IMG/M metagenome (GOLD analysis project Ga0207705, IMG submission 184314) | Corn rhizosphere microbial communities from Kellogg Biological Station, Michigan, USA - KBS C1-3 metaG (SPAdes) (version 2) | ecosystem: Host-associated > Plants > Roots > Rhizosphere > Soil ...
CGGTGCTCACGCCGCGCGTCGCCGCGACGGTTCCGGGCGGAGCGATGCCGGCATGATGAAGGCGATGGGTACCGACCTCGGCACGATCCATTTCGTCGGCATCGGCGGCATCGGCATGTCGGGCATAGCCGAGGTGATGCACCAGCTCGGCTATAAGGTGCAGGGCTCCGACGCGGCCGAGGGCTATGTCGTCGAGAAGCTGCGCAAGGCCGGCATTCCGGTGAACATCGGTCACGCGCCCGAGAACTTGGGCGACGCGGCGGTTGTCGTCTGCTCAACCGCCATTCCCGACAGCAATCCCGAGGTTCAGGCCGCGGCCGAGCGCCGCCTGCCGCGCGTCCGCCGCGCCGAAATGCTCGCCGAGCTGATGCGCATGCAGAAGACGGTCGCGGTCGCCGGAACGCACGGCAAGACCACGACGACCTCGATGGTTGCGGCGCTGCTCGACAGCGGCGGCGTCGATCCAACCGTCATCAATGGCGGGATCATCAACCGCTACGGCTCCAACGCCCGCCTCGGCAAAAGCGACTGGTGGGTGATCGAGGCCGATGAAAGCGACGGCAGCTTCCTCCGCCTCGACGGCACGATTGCCGTCGTCACCAACATCGATCCCGAACATCTCGAACATTACGGCAGCTTCGACCGGGTCAAGGACTCGTTCGTCGAGTTCGTTGAGAACGTGCCTTTCTACGGTCTCGCGGTGCTGTGCGTCGATCATCCGGAAGTGCAGAACATCATCGGCCGCATCCGCGATCGCCGGATCGTCACCTACGGCTTCTCGGCGCTCGCCGACGTCCGCGCCGACAACGTCACCCCCGTTCCGGGCGGCACCGAATTCGACGCGCTCATTCTCGACAAGTCGGGTGAGCGGCGAACCCTTCCCGTCAGCGTTCCGATCCCGGGCCGTCACAATGTCCAGAACGCGCTGGCCGCCATCGCCGTCGCGCTCGAGCTCGGCATTTCGGATGAAGCAATCGTTGCCGGATTTGAACGGTTCGAGGGTGTCAAACGTCGCTTCACCAAGGTCGGGGAAGCCGACGGCGCGACGATCATCGACGATTACGCCCACCACCCGACCGAGATTCGCGCTGTCCTGTCCGCCGCCCGCGAGGGCGCGTCTTCGCTGGCCGACACCGGGGACGGTGCCGGAGGAGGCCGTGTCATCGCGGTCGTGCAGCCGCACCGCTACACGCGCCTGCAAGCGCTGATGGAAGAATTTCAGAACGCCTTCAACGATGCCGACGTGGTGTTCGTGACCCCGGTCTACGCCGCTGGCGAGGAGCCGATCGAAGGAGTTGATTCCGCCGCGCTGGTCGAGGGCCTGCGCGCGCACGGGCACCGCATGGTCCGCACCGTCGACAATCTCGATCAGCTCTGCGGCGAGCTGCGCGACCTCGCGGCGGACGGCGACATGGTCATCTGCATGGGCGCCGGCGACATCACCAAATGGGCCGCGGCGTTAGCCGATGGCATCTGCGCCGCGAGGGCGCGCAAGTGAGCGTCGCCACCATGCCCGCCGTCCGCGGCAAGCTCACCCCGAGCGCCCCGCTCGCGCCGCTGGTTTGGTTCAAGAGCGGCGGCAATGCCGAGTGGCTGTTCGAGCCCGCGGACGAGCAGGATCTGACCGACTTCCTCCGCGGCCTCGATCCCGAAGTCCCGGTCATGGCGCTCGGCCTCGGTTCCAATCTCATCGTCCGCGACGGTGGCGTTCCGGGTGTGGTCGTGCGCCTCGGCAAGCCGTTCGCCAGAATTGAGCAACTCGACCAAACAACCGTCCGCTGCGGCGGCGGCGCGAGCGGCATTCTGGTCTCCTCGACCGTTCGCGACAAAGGCATCGCCGGCCTCGAATTCCTGCGCGGCATCCCCGGTACCGTCGGCGGCTTCGTTCGAATGAACGGCGGCGCCTACGGCCGCGAAGTCTGCGACATTCTGGTTTCCGCCCGAGTGGCGCTCCGCTCCGGCGAGATTGATGAATGGCCGCTGGAAAAGCTCGGCTACACCTACCGCCACAGTGAACTGCCCGCCGGGGCAATCGTCATCGACGCCGTCTTCCGTGGTCAGCCTGGCGATCCCGAAGCGATCGGCGCGGAAATGGACGCCATCGCTCGCGCCCGTGAGGAATCGCAGCCGCTGCGCAGCCGCACCGGCGGCTCGACCTTCAAGAACCCGCCCGGCCACAAGGCCTGGGCGCTGGTCGACGCGGCGGGCTGCCGGGGGTTCCGCATCGGCGATGCGCAAGTCTCGGAAAAGCACTGTAATTTCCTGCTCAACCTCGGTAGCGCGACCAGCGCGGAGATCGAGGAGCTGGGCGAGGAAGTGCGGCGCCGCGTCGAAGCGAAAACCCACATCAATCTCGAATGGGAAATCCAGCGGGTCGGCAGGGCATGAAAACAAACTTCGTCATTCCCGCGAAAGCGGGAACCCCGTTTTTGTCTTTTCGCTGGGTCCCCCCTTGCGGGGGGATGACGAGCGGGTGGCGTCCAAATGGATAAGTCGCTCCAAATTGTCGTCCTGATGGGGGGCTGGTCGTCGGAACGCGAAGTCTCGCTGACCAGCGGCAAGGGCGTCGCGGGCGCGCTGCGCGAGCGTGGCTGGTCCAACGTGACCGAGCTCGACATGGATCGAGATGTCGCCGCGCGGCTCGCCGAACTGAAGCCCGACGTCGTCTTCAATGCCCTGCACGGCACGCCGGGCGAAGACGGCACTGTCCAGGGCATGATGGACCTGATGGGCCTCCGCTACACGCACAGCGGTGTCGAGACCTCGGTCATCGCGATCGACAAGGAACTGACCAAGATGGTGCTAGTGCCGCACCGCATCCGCATGCCCGAAGGGACCATCGTCTCGAGCGAAAGCCTGCATCAGGAAGACCCGATCGCGCGGCCGTATGTGGTGAAACCAGTCAACGAGGGTTCGTCGGTCGGCGTCGCTATCGTCACCGACGATGGCAATACCGGCAACCCGATCGGCAAGGATGTCGAAGGGCCGTGGCAGCATTTCGATCGCCTGCTTGCGGAGCCCTTCATCAAGGGACGCGAGCTGACCGTCGCGGTGCTTGGCACCGACCCGCTCGCCGTGACCGAGCTAAAGCCCAAGGCCGGATTCTACGATTACGACGCCAAATATACCGACGGCCTGACCGAGCATGTCTGCCCGGCCGATGTGCCCTATGAAATCGCGCAGTCGATGATGGACATGGCCGCGCGGGCGCATCAGCTCCTGGGATGCAAGGGTGCGTCGCGCTCCGACTTCCGCTGGGACGACGAACTCGGTGAGGCAGGCATATACCTGCTCGAGGTCAATACGCAGCCCGGCATGACCCCGCTCAGCCTGGTGCCCGAGCAGGCCAAGCATTGCGGCATCGAATATGGTGAACTCGTCGAGCGCCTGATCGCCGAGGCACTCAAATGACGGCTGCCCATGTCCGCCGCGGCGGCAGTGCCGGCCGCGCCAAGGCGAAGAAATCGTCCAAGGTCGCGGTGCCGAAGAAGATCGTGAAACGCCTGCCGGTCGACCAGGCGCGAGCCAACAAGGTGGCCGGCCTCGTCTTCGGCGCCTTCATTCTCGCCATCGCGCTGGTGGCGCTGATTGCGCTCGACATTCCCGCCAAGGCCGAGCGCGCGGCCGGCGTCGCCGTCGGCCACGCGGGCTTCACCGTCAGCGGCTACCAGATCGTCGGCATCAACAAGATGGATCGTAAGCTGGTCGATGCCGTCGTCACCGATGAGCTCAAGCGCGCCGCGGACGAGGCCGGCTCTCGGAAAGCGCCGCAAGCCCTCGTCGACGTTTCCGCCATCCGCCAGCGTCTGCTCGGCTACGGCTGGGTCAAGGACGCGCGCGTGTCGCACCGCCTGCCCGACACGCTCGTCATCGACATCGTCGAACGCACCCCATCGGCGCTGTGGCAAAGCGACGGCCGGCTGGCGCTGATCGACCGCGAGGGCGTCGTCCTCGACCGCGTTGCGGTCGACAAGATGCCCGATCTCCCGCTCGTCATCGGTGCCGGCGCCAACGGCCAGTCGGAAGGCCTCAACCGCCTGATGGCCGCGGTGCCGACGCTCAAGCCGCAGCTCGCCTCGGCCAATTGGGTCGGCGGACGCCGTTGGGACTTGAGCTTCCAGTCGGGCGAGACCGTCTCGCTCCCCGAAGGTGAGGAGGCAGCCAGGGCCGCACTGATCAAGTTCGTGCGTCTCGACAAGCAGACCGGCCTGCTCGGGCGCGGCATCCTCCGCTTCGACTTGCGCGTTCCCGGCAAGATGATTGTCCGCCTGCCCCGCGCGCCCGGCGAAGCTATCGCCCCCGCCGCTCCGTCGCAGGAGGGCTAGTGGCGCAGGCGCAAGAACAACCCCTCATCGCCGCTCTCGATATCGGATCCTCCAAGGTCAGCGCGATGATCGCGCGGGCCGACGAGAACGGCCGCCTCACCGTGCTCGGCACCGGCCAGCGTGAGAGCCGCGGGGTCAAGCGCGGCTTCATCACCGACATGGCGGCCAGCGAATTCGCCGTGCGCGAGGCGGTCGAGCTGGCCGAGCGCATGTCCGGCCTCACCGTCGAAGACGTCTGGGCCAGCTACGGCGCCGGCGGCCTCGTCAGCGACCTTGCCAATGTCGAAGTCGAGCTTGGCGGCCATCCGATCGAGCAGGCCGACATCGACCAGCTTCTGCGCGTCGGCAAGGACGCCATCGACAAGAACGGCCAGGTCGTCCTCCACGCCCATCCGGCGCTGTTCACCATCGACCGCGCGCAAGGCGTCCAGCAGCCGATCGGCCTTCACGCCAGCAAGCTCGGCGTCGACATCCATGTCATCGCCGCCGAACCCGCGCCGCTGCGCAACATCGACACCGTCATTCGCCAGGCGCACCTCGGCGTCCGTGCCATCGTCGCCTCGCCGATTGCCGCCGGCCTCGCCTGCCTCAGCGAAGAAGAGCGCGAGCTCGGTGTCGCGCTTGTCGAGATGGGCGCCGAGGTCACCAACGTCTCGGTTCACTATGGCGGAATGCTGCTCGGGCTTCACTCGATCCCGCTCGGCGCGCGGGACATCACCAATGACATCGCCGCCGCCTTCGCCGTCCAGCGCCGCGACGCCGAGCGGCTGAAGTGCTTCTACGGCTCTGCGATGACCTCTCCCCGCGACAATCACGAGATCATCGAAGCGACGCAGATTGGGGCGGAGCAGGGCGCCGAGCCGATGAAGCTCACCCGCGCCCAGCTGATGATGGTCATCCGCCAGCGCGTGGAGGAACTGACCAGCGAAATCGAGGCCGCGCTCAAGACGCTCGGCTTCACGGGCCCGGTCGGCCGCCAGGTGGTGCTGACCGGCGGCGGCGCCGAGCTCAAAAATGTCGCTGACTATATGCAGGGCGTGCTCGGCCGCGCGGTCCGCCTCGGCCGGCCGAGGCAGGTCACGGGCCTGCCCGACGCGCACAGCGGTCCCGCTTTCTCGACCCTCGTCGGCCTCGCCTTGCTCGCCGCCAGCGGCCGCGGGGACATCCGCGACATCGCCGGTCCGGCGACCAAACCGTCGAGAAGCAAAGGCATGGTCGGCCGCCTGATCGATGCGATGAAGGGCGGCTACTAAGCCCTTTCGTCATGCTGAACTTGTTTCAGCATCCATTTTGGTGAAGCGTGATGCGGGCGGAGAGATGGACCCTGAAACAAGTTCAGGGTGACGGGGGACGGCAAATGGCAAGTTTGGCGATCGATCGCGGGTCGAGAACGGCCAATGCGCTGATCCTGCTGCTCGGCACGGCGATCTTCCTCAATTATGTCGATCGCGGATCGATCGCGGTGGCCGCTCCGCTGATGAAGGGCGATCTTGGCCTTTCCAACGAGGCTTATGGCCTCGCCGTCTCCGCCTTCTTCTGGATCTACGTGCCCGTGCAGCTGTTCGCTGGCTGGCTGTGCGACCGCTTCTCCGTCTACCGCCTGCTGGCGTTCGGCATCATCCTGTGGGCAGCCAGCACCTTGCTAATGGGCTTTGTCGGTGGATTCGCCTCGCTGTTCGTCCTCCGCATCATGCTCGGCGTTGGGGAAAGCCTCGCCTTCCCCGGCAGCTCCAAAATCATTGCTCGCCACGTCCCCCCGGAACGGCGCGGCATCGCCAATGCCGCGGTCGCCATGGGTATTGCGTTCGGCCCGGCCGTGGGCACGCTGGCGGGTGGCCTGATGGTTGCGCACTGGGGCTGGCGCGCGATGTTCGTCGTGTTTGGCGCGCTGACGTTGCTGTGGCTGTTGCCTTGGGGCAATCTGGTCCGCTCGCTGCCCACCGCCGGCCACGCCGATGAAGGCCCGCGCGTTCCGCTCGGCGCGGTCATCAACCGCTGGCCTTTGTGGTCGATGTCGATCGTCCACGCGCTTGGCAATTATTGCTTCTATTTCCTGCTTGCCTGGCTGCCGCTGTTCCTGACCAAATCGCGCGGCTTTTCGATCACCGAGATGACGCTGCTCGCCTCGCTCGGTTACGCGGTGCAGGGCGTCTGCGCGTTCGGCTATGGCCGCTTCTCCGACTGGTGGACCTGCTCGGGCCGCTCCGAAGCCGCCTGCCGCCGCGCGATGATGGTATTCAGCCAGTCGCTCGCCGCCGTCGCCATTTTCGGCCTCGCCTACGCGCAATCTGCAGCGGCGATCGGGGTCCTGCTCTGCCTCGCCGGGGCCGCCAGCGCCGCGCTGTCGATGAACCTCTATGCCATCGCCCAGATGTTCGCCGGACCGCGCGCCTCGGGCACGTGGGTCGGGGTCCAGAATTCGCTCGGCAATGTCTCGGGCATCGTCGGCCCGCTGATCACCGCCTGGGTGATCGACCGCGCCGGCTGGAACAGCGCGATCCTGCTGACCGCCGTCATCGCGGCCATCGGCGCCCTGTGGTGGGCGTTCGGCGTCCCGAAGATCGAGCCGATCGCGCTCGACTAGACGGTCGTCGTCTCCATCGTCGTCAGCTTGGGCGTCGGCACTCCGCTCGCCTTATATTGCGCGGTCAACTCCTGCTTGCGCGCCGCCAGCTGCTCGCCCAGCGCATCCATGTCCAGCCCGGCCTTGCGCGCCTGCGCAAACAGGCCTTCCATCCGTTTCTCTTCTTCCTCGACGTGGTGCTCGATCTCTTCGCTCAGCACCTTGACCTTGCTGTCGTAGAATTCGTCGTCCGGCCCGCCGTTCAGAATCTCGGCAATCATCACCTTGGCGCCGTCATGCTCGACATAGGATTCCTTCAGCAAATCCTCATCGACCTTGCCTTCGCAGGCGGGGTAAAAAATCTCTTCCTCGATCGCCGCGTGGACTGACAGTTCCAGGCACACCTGCTCGGCGATCTTCTGCTTGCGGCCGTCGCCGGTCGCTTTCTCGAACTGCTCGAACAGATCCTCGGCCTCGCGGTGATCGGCTTTCAGCAAGGCAATTGCGTCTTGTTTCCGGGTCTCGGCCATGGCCAGCGTTCCTCCTGTTTTGCTGCTGCAAGCGCGCAGGGCTTCCTCCGGTTCCGTCGGGTGCCCGACACCTACTGCTTTTCCGCCTCCCGCTTGGCGTAGGCGATCGCGGCTTTCTCCTGCCGGTGCGAATATTCGCGGCACGCCATGCCCAGAATGGAGGCCGCCATCCCGCCGATCAATGCCGGCAGTTTCCACGCCGCATGCTCGGCGCCCGGCCACCCCGCGGCGCCGAGCAGCAGCACGCTGATGCTGGAAATCGAATAACCGATCAGCTTCCAATCGAGCATGTTGCCTCCTGCGTCTGACTTGAGCAGTCAAAATCGCAAAGGCCCTTATTGTTCAGCCGCTGCCCGCGCCGCGCGGGTTCAGGATCGCTTCTTCAATTGATCGTCGAGGGCTCGGAATTGGCTTTCCAGGCCGTCGATGTTGGTCAGGTAATTGGCGACCGCGGCGAGATGCCAGTTGAGTTCGTTCGCAAGTTCCGGGTGGGCCCGAAGCGCGGCGGCCCCTTTGGCCGCTTCGACGGTGTCGAGTTTCAACCCGCATGTGCGGGGCAGGGCAACGAGAAACTGAGCGCCCTCCCGCGACACGTTGCGGTCGTTGCAACGGGATCGGATTGCATCCTGGGTCGCGTCCGGGATGACCTGCCGCACGTGTTGGCGATACGGCGTTGCCATGGCGGCAAAACCCACCGGATCGTAATCGGCTGTCAGCACCACGGCGAGATCCCGGCGAAGCATCGGATCGTCGATGTCGCGCATCTGGTTGCCGCCGAACGTCAGCGCCCAATTTTGAGCGTTGATCCCGATCCCGTAGATTTGGCTCGCCTGATAGGCCGCGATCACGAATTGATCATCACTGATCCTCGGATCGCGAGCCCATCCGGCCAGCGCCTGCGCGGCATATGGCCGGGTTGTTTTGTAATAGGTCCGGGCGGAATCGAAAAAAGCGAACTGGTTCTGGATTTCAGGCCGCAATTGCTCGAGCATTCTGTTGGTTGCTCGCTTGTCGAGGCGCTCCTGGTTCCAGTTCGAGACCTGATTGCCGGCAAAGACGCCGATCACGACGATCACAAACTCGATCGTGATCGCCGTCCAGTTCTGGAGCCGCAGGTTTTCGCTGAGACGACGCAGAATCATCTTTTTTCCCCAGGACCTTAGCGAGTTCTGCGTCGAGAGAGGTAATCGTTCAAGCGGCGGCCAATGTCTGTAACGGGTGGAAAGCGGACGCGTCGCGTCCCACACCGAACATTAACGGATATCTCTTAGACCGATCGTATGACCCAGTTGCGTATCGATCGGGGGCTGTCGCTGCGCGTTCCAGCCTTTGCGCGCTCCGAGCCGGTCCAGTTCGTGGCCATCGGGTCGTTGGCACTCTACCTTCATTCCCTGTTCTGGTGGACGGAGCCGCGAGACATGGGCTTGTTCTTGGAGCCTTGGTTCCAGCACATTGTTTTCTACGGCCCGATCGAGGTCTTCTCGCATCCATTCAGCAACTACACGCCGAGCTACTTGTACCTGCTTTCGATGGCATCTTTGGCTCATCGGTTGGTTGCGCCGATGTTCGCGATCAAGCTGCTGTCGGTCCTTGGAAACCTCTTCGCAGTTTGGGCAGTGTCCGATCTCATCAAGGCATGCGGCGGGCGAGGACGCTACGCGATGTTACTGCTCGCTGTCCCCTCCTTTGTCATCAACGCTGCTTTGCTGGCGCAGTGCGACGCCCTTTGGGCGGGTGCTTGCGTGCTGGCCGTGTCTGGAATGATCGCACAGCGCCCGATCAAGTCGCTGATATGGTGCGGGATTGCAGTGTCCTTCAAGGCGCAGGCGGCCTTCATTGCACCGTTCATGATTGGCGCCCTGATCGGTCGTCGGCAGCCGCTTTGGCAGTGGCTCATCCCACCAGCGGTGTTCATCACTATGATGTTTCCAGCATGGCTGGCCGGCTGGCCTGCTTGGGAACTGGCCATGGTCTATCCCGGACAAGCGGCTTGGGGCGACTTCCCAAGCAGGCTCGCCAACCCGTGGATGTTCGGCACCGTTTATGCTGCCGAAGCGGCGCATGAGTTATACTGGTTGGGCTTCGCCGCCGCTGGTGCAGCGTCAATCGGCATTGGCGTGTTTGCTAGTAACCGCACTCGCGAGCCTAGGACGATGCTGTTGCTGGCCACGCTGTCGGCGCTGGCGCTGCCATTCGTTCTTCCCAAGATGCTCGAGAGGTACTTCTTCCTGGCCGGTTTGATTTCGATAGCGCTGGCCGTTTCTTACACTAACCGCGCAACGGTTTTCATCGCTTTGGCCGTCGAGACAGCCTCTCTGCTTTCGCTGCTCACGTACATGTACTTTTACGTCGACCCGTACCTCACGTTAGTTGGCGCGCTCTTCGCCGCCTCGGCGCTCATCGCAACCATGACGCTTCTCGGACACCGTGGCCCAAGTCTGTCTGCAGTCCAGCAACGACCTCTCCTGGGCTGATGTCCGCTTTGGGCGGAAAGCGGACATTAGCCCTCGCCTACGTATCGGTGGCAATCCGCCCGACGAATGAACGGCCAAACGTCCAGTTCGCCTTCCTGAGGTAGCGCAGCTTCCTCGTCGGCATTTCGGCGCTTGATCCACCAATCGACGGGCCAGAGCAGGCCAAGCGTCAAGAAGACCATTGGTCCGCAGCCGCCCAGACCGTGGAAGTTGGACTTCGACCATTCATAGGGAAGTGGGCTGCTGAGAAAGGCCGCATAACGAGTGAGCAACTCGCGCTCTTCCGGCGATGCAGCCCCTTTGCCGATCATGCGGCGAGGTCTGTGGTCGTCGTAGAAAGCCCACACGCGTGACTCTACTGAACGCAGAGCCTTGTCGTCAGATCGAGATGGCCAGTCTGATTCGAGGTCGTCGCTGGTGATCTCACCGTCTCTGAACTGGCGTACGAGCTTCGCTCCTGTGTCACGCTTCTCCCTGTCGATCATCCGGTCCGTTTCGCGTGTCACGTGAGCTGGCGCAACCCGACGCAAATGTCCGCAATGGGTCGAAAACAGACATTACCGCAAGCAAGCGATCGGGACTTCTGTCGAGCGAAGTGGTAGGCACGAGGCACGAAGCCCGCCCAAGCGGTCGGCGGCCGTCCGTTGCGTTCGTTCCGCGCCGAAGGGGAGAGGCATGGCGAAGCCCGTGAAGTTCGCGCACGTCGTCTACATGACGCGGCGTTTCGACGAGATGATCGCTTGGTACCGCAACGTATTTGAAGCGGAAGTCGTCTACGAAAACCCGGCGCTCGCCTTTCTCACGTACGACGATGAGCATCACCGGTTCGCCTTTGCCAACCTCGATGTCCTGAAACCCAGCGGCAAATCGCGCGACGACAGAGGCGAGATTGGCGTGAATCATGTCGCCTATACATATCGAACCGCTGGGGATCTGCTCGATACGTATGCACGACTCAAGCATGCGGGCATTCAGCCGTACTGGCCTGTCCACCACGGAACCACGCTATCGCTGTACTATACGGACCCGGACGGAAACCGTATGGAGTTCCAGGTCGACTGCGGAACAGTTCAGGAAGCCACCGCGCTCATGCGAACGCCGCAATATGCCAGCAATCCTGTTGGCGTCCTGTATGATCCCGATGCGTTGCTCGCTCGCTTTGAAGCGGGAGAGGGAGAGGAGATGCTGCTTGCCATGCCGAGCGGGCAGCCTTCGCCGATACCCGTCGCTCACGGGATGACCTAGCCCAGTATCCGGCGGGCGAAGCCTGCAATGGGTCGAAAGCGGACATTGGTCCGCTCGCAAGACTTTCCTATTTGGATTGTGCGTGCTGGGCTTCGGCGCATGACGGCATTGCGGCCAGGCTTTTCGCTCACGGCCCGCCGTCACCCGCTAAAGTCGCGAAAACATGCGCTTGTCCCCGTGACTCTTGAGACTTTAGCGACGTTACGGGCATTGGCTGGCAGGGTGGCTGGCGGCCGATCCGATCCCAGCCTGTGGAAAACTGAGTCCCGCGGGCGACACTTTCCCCACTTTTTTGGGCGCGCGTTAACTTTTTTCCTTGGCTTGGGACTCGCAATGATTCAAAGATTCATCGCGGAAGCTCAACGCGTTGCGCTGTTTGGGGGAGGTTTGGGGACATGAGCATCGATTTCATTCGGCCGGAAGTGGACGAACTCCGCCCGCGCATCAGCGTGATCGGGGTCGGCGGGGCCGGCGGCAACGCCATCGCCAACATGATGAACGCCGACGTCCAGGGCGTCGACTTCATCGTCGCCAACACCGACGCCCAGGCGCTCAACGCCTCGACCGCGGACCGCCGCATCCAGCTCGGCCTGAAGATTACGCAAGGGCTTGGCGCGGGTTCGCGTCCGGAAATCGGCCGCGCCGCCGCCGAGGAAACGATCGCCGACATCGAGCAGGCGCTCGAGGGCGCGCACATGTGCTTCATCGCCGCCGGCATGGGCGGGGGCACCGGCACCGGCGCTGCGCCGGTCATCGCCAAGGCCGCCCGCGACAGGGGCATCCTGACGGTCGGTGTCGTCACCAAGCCGTTCGCGTTCGAAGGCGCGCGCCGCGGCCGCTCGGCCGACTCGGGCATTTCGGAGCTTCAGCAGCACGTCGACACTTTGATCGTCATTCCCAACCAGAATTTGTTCCGCCTCGCCAATTCGGAAACGACCTTCAAGCAGGCGTTCGAGATGGCCGACGAGGTGCTTCAACAGGGCGTTCGCGGGATTACCGACCTGATGGTCATGCCCGGCCTCATCAATCTCGACTTCGCCGACGTTCGCTCGGTGATGAGCGAGATGGGCAAGGCGATGATGGGCACCGGCGAAGCCGACGGCGACAACCGCGCCATCGAAGCCGCCGAGAAGGCGATCAGCAACCCGCTGCTCGACGGCGTCAGCATGAAGGGCGCCAAGGGCGTGATCATCTCGATCACCGGCGGCGAGGACATGCGCCTGATGGAGGTCGACGAGGCTGCCAGCCACATCAAGGAACTGGTCGATCCCGACGCCAACATCATCTGGGGTTCGGCCTTCAACAACGATCTCGGCGGCAAGATCCGCGTGTCGGTGGTCGCGACTGGCATCGAGGCCGAGGTCGGCGCGCAGCCGGCACCGGGCAAGGTGTTCAGCTTCCCGGCCCGCACCGTGACCGCGCATCCGGCGCCGATCAAGCCGGTGGCGGAGCCGATTGCCGAAACCGACGCAGCGCCGATGCCGAGCGAGCCGACCGCCGGGGACGGTGACGACGAGCTGCTGCTTGGCGCCGACGACATCCTGACCAGCCCGGTGGGCACGCCGCCGATTGCGCCGCCGACCGACGAGGACGAAATCGCCGCTCCGGCCGATGGCGGCGGCACTTTGTTCGAGCGCATGTCCAACATCGCTCGCGGCGCTCCGAAGGCGCAGATCGACGAAGATGCGCCGGAAGACCGCGCCCCGATCGACATTCCGCGCTTTCTCAACCGCCAGAACAACCAATAGGCCTTCGCGGCCATGCGAAGAGGGCGGCCCGCTTGGGCCGCCCTTTTTCGTTCGGGTGAACCGCTCCTACTAACGGCTCACCGTAAACCCTCTAGCCAGAAAGCTTCCGGCAAGATTCCATGCGCCATCCGGGGAGGGATGATGCGGGGATCCGTGAAAATTCGATTGGCGACGGCACTGCTTGCGGCCTCGCTCGCCAGCATGGCGTCGGCGCAGGGCAGCTATTCGCCCTATAACGAAAGCCCGGCGACCGCGCTCGCCCGCTACGTCCGGACGCTCGCCACGGACCCCAAGGATTTCGAGACCCTGATCGGCGCCGGCAAGGCCGCGCTCGAAATGGGCGATGCGCAGGCCGCGGCCGGCTTCTTCGCTCGTGCTGACGAGGTCAATCCGCGCAGCCCGCTGCCCCAAGCCGGCATGGGCGCGGTGTCGGTCGCCAATGGCGATCCGCAGGCCGCGTTGCCTTACTTCAAACGGGCCCAGGAACTCGGCCTGCCGCTGTCCGCCTTCGGTTGCGACCGCGGCCTCGCCTACGACCTTCTTGGCCAGCAAACGCAGGCGCAGGCCGACTATCGCGCCGCGCTCAGCGGCCGCGATTCCGACGAGACCCGCCGCCGCTTGGCACTCAGCCTCGCCATCAGCGGCGATCGCAACGGCGCGCTGCAGACGCTCGCTCCCCTGTCCGCCAAGGGCGATCCCGGCGTTGCCCGTGTCCGCGCTTTCGTGCTCGCCCTGACCGGCGATCCGAATTCCGCCATCCGCGCCATCAACGCGGTGATGCCCGGCCAGTCGGCGGGCGTGGCCCCCTTCATTCAGCGGCTGCCCAGCCTTACCCCGGGGCAGCGCGCCGCCGCCGTCAATCTCGGGATTGTCCCCGATGCCGGCTCCTATGTCGTGGCGGGCAATGGCGGCGGCGATCGTCTGTCCGGCATCGATGCCTTGCTGACCACGCCGCAGCAAGCCGTGCAGCCGGCCGGGCAGACGCCGCAACCCGTCGTTCAAGCCTCCTACAGCCGGCCCGCGGCCGCGGTTCGGCCTGCTCCAGCTCAATCGAAGATTTGGCTTCAACTCGCCAGCGGTCAGAATGTCGATGACTTCACCGGGCGCTTTCAGCGGATGAAGTCGCAGAACCCCGACATATTCAAGGACATCAAACCCTATGTGGCGCGTAGCGCCGATCGCGCCCGTCTCCTGATCGGTCCATTCCGCGGTGCGTCCGACGCTCAAATTCTCGCCGAGGATCTGGACACGGTGGGCATCACCTCGTTC
>Ga0207705_10002509_pt1 | contig 14146 bp, 13 predicted proteins | sample KBSC13metaG_FD_184314 | JGI IMG/M metagenome (GOLD analysis project Ga0207705, IMG submission 184314) | Corn rhizosphere microbial communities from Kellogg Biological Station, Michigan, USA - KBS C1-3 metaG (SPAdes) (version 2) | ecosystem: Host-associated > Plants > Roots > Rhizosphere > Soil ...
GAGCATCGGGTGGGAGAAGTCGGCGGCGAGGATGGGGGCAGGCTGCTCCGGCGTACTGCTTCCGACCCTTGGCGTCGAAGCCGTCATCGATGCCGCACCGGAGCCTGGGTTCCACTTCGGGCGGTGTCGGTACAGGGCGAGAGTCATGTCGCCGGTGCCGCAGCAGAGATCGAGCACGACGGCTTGAGGGCGCTGAAGGATGGGGCGAAGGGCGCGCGCAGCGCGAAACCACCAGGTGCGATCGAGGCCGAAGGAGAGCAGGTGGTTGGCGCGGTCGTACGTGGGCGCGATGGTGTCGAACATCCGGCGGATGTTATCGGCAGCGGCAATCGGCGAGGTGGTGCCGATGGGGCGGGCTCCGGAAACGGGCTCGTGGATGGTGTTGATGGGCACTGTCCCTATGTTAGATGGAGCGGCTCAGTTGTGCCCGGGAGTGAGTTGCCGGCGTAGTAGGGTGATGGTGTCGATGGCGCGCCCGAAGGTGTCGCCGGGGCCGCCGGATGCCGCGCCGTAGCTGCGGTAAGCAGGGAATTCGCAGAGGATGAGCAGCCACTCTTCCAGGCAGTCGAGTTCTGCCGACGTGAGCGCCGTGAAGCGCTTCCGGAAAGACTCATCCCAGCCTTCCGTTGAGGGGGAGCGGTCGAGGGCATGGATAACCGCCTCAGCGGCGAGGAGACTGTCGGTGGCGTTTTCGGCGGTGAGGCAGAGGAGGCTTTGGAGGTAATAGGCGAAGGCGCCGGGGGAGAGAAAGAAGATGGTGGCGTAACGTTCGCGCCAATCCTGCCAGCTGACGGTGCGCCAGTCGCGGCTGATAAACCAGAGGGTCTCTTCTACGTCGCTGTCGAATTGGCGGTAGGATTCGGGCGCGAGGACCTCGGCGGGGAGAGAGCGGTGCGCAAAGGCTCGGGTGACTTTCTGGCGGAAGGTCATGCGCAATGATTACAAGCGGTGGAGGAAGCGCATCAAGAGTCCCGCAAGTAGAAACAGGGCGAGTAGATATGTTGTGAGCGTTGCGATGCGGATTCCGGAACCGCCGCTTGAGCCAAGAGAGTTGTTTTCTCCATGGTCGGCCGGATTGTAGCGGATGTCGAACTGGTCCTCCATTTCCACACGGACAGGGACTCGAGAACTCCGGTATAGGTTCTGTCGTTGACGCGATAAGAGAAGCTCACGACGAATCCGGTAAGTAGCGGGGGCTCGATCCTGTAGATGGAATGCCAATAGTGTCGCGAGGTGCGAACCGGTCTGCACTCGAGTACTGTGGCATTGGTGGTTGGCCATCCGCGGTGGGTGATTTCCCCAGTGACTTCTGAAAACCAGGCGGCGAAGCGGTCTCTCCGCGAACGGCGAAGTGTGTCGATGTCGATGTCGGGTTCGTTCATACGGCTCTGCTTTGGAGCCATTTTGCGGGTGAGCGGGGAGCAAAGCAAGGGAATCGTGCGCGTTGGGGTGGCTTGGTTACAGCTCGGTTGGAGCCCTCGTTTCGTCCAAGCCGGGCGCATCCGAGTGTGGCCAAGCATCTCATTTGTTAGCTGGATTTCTACTTCTGCTGTGAGGCCTGAAACGATGACACAACCTGGCCGACGTCCACTCACGTTTGCCTGCTTTCTATTACTGGTGTTGTTGGCAGCCAGCATGCCCGGTGCCGCGCAATATTACCCTCCACCGCCGCCTCCCTATCCGCCACCCTCCTACCCTCCTCCACCGCCACCGTCCAACCCACCGCCGCAGTACCCGCAGGGGCCGGACTATCCGCGGCAGCCAAACCGGCAGCCGGCGTACCCTCGGTATCCAAGGAATGGCCCTTACCTATCGCCCTACGCGATGTTCAGCCTGGGCCACTACTCGGGGCTGGGCGTTGGCAATGGCACCGCCGCCACGCAAAGCGGAGGCATGACGGCTCTGGGAGGCACGTTTGGCGGGTACGTTCAGTACCCCTCGCCGGGTCCGGTTAGCGTTGGTGTCGACGCGCGTCTGATCATTGAGAACAGCGCGAACTCGACGAGGTTTGGGAACAAAATTCTCGGCGGCCTGGTTGGGGTCCGCATCGACGGCTCGGATAACCGGCTACCTGTGGTTCCTTACTTCCAATTTGAAATAGGAGGAGTGGGAACGAACAACGGAACCAGCACCACCCGTAGCGCCTCATTTGCGTATCAGGCGCAGTTCGGCGCGGATATTCCATTCGCGAGCGATCAGATTGCGGCGCGGATTGAATACGGCACTGGCCAACTCACCAGCATTGGGAACGCGAATCACACGCTGCAGACGTTTTCGGCGGGGATTGTTGTGCACCTTCGGTAGCGGCAAAGGTAAGGGCAGACAACGACAACTGCGAAGACAAAGGCAAATATAGGGATCCTTCGCTTTGCTCAGGATGACACCTAAAAAAGAGAACTAGAACAAGAAGCAGATCCCTTCAGGAAATGACAATCGAAGAACGCGATGTTGACTAGCGCTCCGCGCGGCTCATCGTTTGGAACATGGCGCGGGTGGCTGTCAGGAGTTCTTCGTCGGTGACATCGTAGGCGATTTCGGTGGTGCCGATGCCGGTGGCGAGGATGAAGGCACGGCGGCCGCTGCGCTTCTTCTTGTCGCCGTACGTGAGGGCGACGAGCTTTGCTGGGTCGGCTTTAAACGGCGGGATTGGGCCGTAGCGGAGAATGCAGGCAGTCATGCGATCGAACTGCGGCTGAGTGATGCGCTTACGGGCGAGGGAGAGGTGGAGAGCGGCGAGCATGCCCCAGGCGATGGCTTCACCGTGGAGCAGCTTGCGGTAATTAGTGGCCGCCTCGATCGCGTGACCGATGGTGTGGCCAAAGTTGAGGATCATACGCAGGCCGGACTCTTTTTCGTCCTGACTGACTACGTCGGCTTTCACCTTGACGGACGCTGTGACAACGCGGCTAAGTGCAGCGGGCTCGGGGCCGGATTTCCTGAAACTGCGTTCGCCGAGGATGGCGTCGGCGTTCTTCTCCATGTAGCCGAAGAGGCGCGGGTCGTAGATGATGCCGGCCTTCACCGCTTCCTGTAGACCAGCCCGAAGTTCTGCGGGCGGCAGCGTCCGGAGGGTGTCGATGTCAGACAGGACGGTGAGCGGGTGGTGGAAGCTGCCGATGAGGTTTTTGCCGGCAGCGAGGTTGACACCGGTTTTGCCGCCGAGGGAAGAGTCGACCTGCGCGAGCAGCGTGGTGGGGATGCCGACGTAACGAATGCCGCGCATGTAAATGGCGGCGAGGAACCCGGTGAGGTCGCCGATGATGCCGCCACCGAAGGCGAGGAGGATGGAGTCGCGGTCGGCACCGGCCGAGACGAGCTGTTCGGCAAGGGCTTCGACCTGGGCGAGGCGCTTGAAGCGTTCGCCGGGCGGGAGGAAAAGTGCGGTGGGCACGGCGGCGGGGGGGAAGGACGCGAGGAAGCGCTCTTGCCACAGCGCCCAGATCTCGGGCGAGGTGATGACGAAGGTGCGGAACGGCTTCTTGCCCGAGCCGAGGATCTTCGTCAGGCGCGGGTAGAGATTGCGGAGGAGGTTGGAGCCGATGTGGACGTCGTACTGCGCTTGCGGAGTGGTAACTCGAACGAAGGGCACGGTGGTTTTATCGTATCGCAGCACACAAGACCGGTCGTGCACTGCGATACGTCACAACAACATACAGCGACGACGCGACAGAGGAGACAGACAGACCAAGGGAGAGATTTACGGGCAGGCACCGGCGCGATCTGGTGTCTGCCTACGTGAGTTTAGAGGTTGGTGTAGTCAGCGAACTGATTGCGTAGCGTGATGGCGAAGATGCCCACAAAGGCGAGAACCGGCGGGATAAAGAGGAGGTACATCCGAAATCCTTCAGCAATGAGCCGGGCAAACCGGCGGAATTGTTCTAGCTGGCTGAAGTGAATGCAATAGACGTGCCAAACATGCAGAATTCTGCATGACGAACGACACACCTCATCCCAAGCAGTTAGCGGCTGGAGCGGCCGAGCAGGGACGGAAAAGGGAAAAACTTTTCCTTCGTTTAAAAAGAATTAATTTTCCCTTGGCAACCTAGGCGAGTTTCGGGGGCGCGAACAGAGAGGCGACGATGGTGATGGCGAGGACGCCTATGATGACGCCCAACGAGGCGAGCGGGCCGACCTCGATCCAATGCGACGCAAGCATTTTGACTGCTGCGAAGGCGAGGACGACGGCGAGGCCATAGTGCAGGTACCGCAAGCGTGCCAGCATTCCGATTAGCAGGAAGTAGAGGGAACGCAGGCCCATGACGGCCATGATGTTCGAGGTGTAGGCAATGAACGGGTGGCGCGTGATGGAGAGGACGGCGGGAATGGAGTCGAGGGCGAAGACAACATCCGTGAGCTCGATGGCAATGAGAGCGAGGAAGAGGATCGTCGCCATGCGTTTGCCGTTTTCTATGACGAAGAACTGGTCCTGCCGGAGGCTGATGGGATGGACGCGCTTGAGGAGGGTGATCCAGCGGGGTTCTTTGGGGTTGTCGGGGTCGTGTGCGTCCTCCGGCATGACGAGGCGGATGGCAGCGATGAGGAGGATGGCGGCGAAGACGTAAGTGACGGCCTCAAAGTGGTGAAGGAGGGAGAGACCGCCGGCGATGAAGGCTCCGCGCATGACAACGGCGCCGGCTACGCCCCAAAACAAGACGCGAGGCTGGCGTTCTGGCGGAATCTGGAAGACGCGGAAGAGCAGGAGAAACACAAAGAGATTGTCGATGGACAGCGACTCTTCGAGGGCGTAGCTGGCGATGTACTCGACTGCGCTGCCGCTGCCCTGGGTGTAGAAGATGAAGCCGGCGAATGCGAGGGCGGCCGAGACCCAGAGGACGGTGATGATCACTTCGGCGTGATGCTGGGAGCGGCCGAGACGCGCCTGCCGTCGTGAGTAGATCAGCTCGGCGGCGAGCAGGATGACGAGTACGACATGGAAGCCGATCCAGTAGCTGAGTGGGGTGGACTGCATTCAGGTTCGATGCTATCGCGAGCCGCGGTGCGGGTGGATTCAGTGCTGGTTGATGAGTCGGATGAGTTCGAGAAAGATGTCGGCGGAGGTCTGGAGAGACTCGGGACTGATCTTGTCGATGGTGTCGTTGATGGTGTGGTGATAGCCGTCGGGGTCGGACACGGAGCGTGGGCCGTAGTTGACATCGATGACATCGAGAGATGGGACTCCACGCTGGAGGAAGGGCAGGTGGTCGTCGTCTTCGGAGCCCTGGTCTTTTGAAATGCTGCCAGAGTGGTGGGTGTTGGCTGCGGCTTTGAGCAGGAGGCTGCGGAGCCATGGGGTTGAGGCTTGTTCCTGCAGTATGTCGAGATCCTTGTCGCCGATCATATCGGCGACGATGAAAGCCTTGATGCGGCGGTCGGTGCCGTCGGAGTACCACTTGGCTGCAAGGTGGCGGGTGCCGTAGAGGGAGTCCTGCTGAGACCACTGCTGAATGGCTTCTTCGCCGTCGTCGAAGACCAGCCAGACGGAGTAGCCCGTGGGCGGATGTGTGCGCAGATACTGGCCGATGGCGATGAGCAGAGCGGTCGTGCAGGCACCGTCGTTTGCGCCGACGAAGTGTACGTTGCGCAGCGGGTAGTTAGTCTCGTAGTGGCTGGCGAGGACGATGACACCGTCGCGCTTACCGGGAAAGCGGACGATGTAGTTGCGCAACGTCTGCGGACCGGCGGGCGTGTTGACGGTGAACTCGTCCTTTTCGAAGTTGCCTTTTGCGGCTTCGGGCTTGAAGTGATCGGCGATGAACTTTTCCGCAGCGAGGTGACCGGGGGATCCGTTGAAGCGCTTTGAGGCTACGGCGAGGAACTGCTGGGTGAGAGCGTAGACGGTCTGGCCGGAGATGGCGGACGGGGAGGGCTTCTGGGCGTGGGCGGCTGGGGTGAGCGTGACAGCGAGAATTGAAATGCAAATGCACAGGTTGCGAGCCTGGCGGCTCAGACTGGCGGCTCTTTTCCTTGTGCTCCGAATTACAGATTCAAGGAGCTGCCCAGTTTGCGTCATGCGGTGGCTGCCTTGGCTTTCTTTCGTGCGCGATCGAAGTAGTAAGCCACGCCTACGCCGATGAAGTAGAGCGCGAGCATCGGGCTGGCGAAGAGGCACATACTGAAGGGATCGGGCATCGGGCAGATAATCGCGGCGACCAGGAAGATCGCGAGGACTGCGTAGCGGAAGTGTCGAAGCAGGAACTTCGCATCGACGATGTCGAAGAGCGAAAGGAAAAAGATGAGTATGGGCAGCTCAAAGCAGATGCCGAGGCCGAGGATGACCGACAGGAAAAAGCCCGTGTAGTCATCAATAGTGATCATGTGGTTAAAGTTCTTGCCGAAGTCGAGAACGAGGACCTTGATGGCGCCGGGAAGGACCCAGCGGTACCCGAAGAATGCGCCGGCGCCAAAGAGGAAGATGGTCGCGGACATGAACGGAACCACGTACTTCCTCTCGTGCGAGTACATGCCGGGCGAGATGAAGAGCCAGATCTGATAAAGGATGAAGGGGCTGGCAAAGATGGCCCCGAAGACGAAGGACGTCTTCACCATGAGGTTGATGGCGTCAGTCGGGTGAGTCTGCGTCATGTGCTCGCCGATATCGAGGAGCGGACGCTGGAGGAACTCGATGAGCTTGTTGTGGAACACGCCAGCGATAGCGGCGCCGATAGCCAGGTAGGCAATGGAGTGGATGAGGCGCTTGCGGAGCTCTTCGAGATGCTCCATCAGGCTCATCCCAGGGAGCTCAACGCGTTCCGCTACGGACTTTCGGGCCTTTTCGAGCGGTTCAAACTCGGCCATCTCTTCCTCAACCATGGAGCGTCTCGGTCTCCAATTCGGTTTCCGCAGTGTTGCCGCTGGTGTGCGCCGAGGAGGTCTTCGGGACAGGCAGGCCGGTGGACGGCGGCATCATGGTAACGTCGCCGGAGGTCGCAATGGGCAGCGGCGCCGGAGCGGGCTCATTGGGTGAAGGTTCTGCTGCGATGGGCGCGGCGTCCGGAGGAGGCGCGATGCTGTTTTCGCCGACGAATGCGTCTTCAGCCGGGTTGTCACCCGGGTAGTCAGGCGTGGCGAACGCCGGCGGGTCCGGCGATGCGTGGGGGTTGACGTATGGGGGCTCGTCCTGGGGAGGGCTGGGCGGTGCGGAGGCCTCAAGCGCGGCGATCTGCTTCTGGCGTTCGGCCTGTTCGGAGATGCGAAGCTCCTCTTCCATTTGCGTGCGGAACTCGTTGGAAGCGCGGCGGAAGTCTCCCATGAGCTTGCCGAGCTGACGGGCGAGCACGGGCAGCTTCTTCGGTCCGAAGAGAAGAAGGGCCAGCAGAATGATAAATGCGCTGTCGCCGAAGCCCGGCATATGGGCCTAATGATACGGCCTGCAGAGGGTTGGAAACAAATAGCCTGAGGACGTTGGCAGATGGCGTTTTTGAGCTAAGTCGCAGCAGGTTTCTGCACGGGCTCGGGAGGGCAGAAAGAGAGTCAGGGGGAAGTCGTCGGGGTCATCGAGGAAGGCTCGGCGGCGCGCGCCGCCGAGCCTTCGATCCGGGCCGAGCTGCACGATACTGTCCTTCTGCGCGCGGTGGATGGCGAGAAAAAAGTCGTAGGCAGCAGGGTAGGGACCGCGGGGATAGTGGCCTTCGATGACGGTGACGAGCTTCAATCCACGACCAGCTAAAGGATTGCTGCATGCCGAGGACACATCCGATTCGCAGCAAGGGAAAGTTCCGTCAGGAGGTTGGGATTAGCAGGACTTTTCCGGTGGTCTTCCGGCCTTCGAGGTCGCGTTGGGCCTGTGCGGCCTGGGCGAGCGGATAGGTGTGCTCGAGGCGGAGCTTGAGGCTGCCTTTGACAATCCAGCCGAAGATGTCGCCGGCGCGGCGTTCGAGCTCCTGCCGGGTTGCGGTGTAGTCCTTGAGCGTGGGGCGGGTGACAAAGAGGGAGCCCATGGTGGAGAGCTTGATGAGGTCGAACGGTGGGACTGCGCCGCTGGAGCCACCGAAGAGGGCGAGCAGACCCCGGGGACGAAGGCAGGCGAGGCTGCCCTCAAAGGTGGTTTTGCCGACCGAGTCGTAGACGACCGGCAGTCCCTGACCACCGGTGAGCTCCCGCACGCGAGCGGGGAAGTCCTCGCGGGTATATAGGATGACTTCATCGGCGCCGGCTTCGCGGGCGAGAGCGGCCTTTTCTTCATTTGAGACGGTGGTGAAGACGCGCGCGCCGAGGCGCTTGGCGATTTGAATGAGTAGAAGACCGACTCCTCCGGCGCCGGCGTGGACGAGGATGGGGTCGCCGGGTTGGATGGAATAGGTGGAGAAGGCAAGGTAATGGGCGGTCATGCCCTGCAGCAGCGATGCCGCGGCCTGTTGCGAAGAAACTCCATCAGGTATCTGAACCAGCCGGGCGGTGGGTGCGAGGGCGTATTCGGCATAGGTTCCGGGGACGCCGCACCAGGCGACCCGGTCTCCAACCTTAAACGGAATCGTCTGACCATCCATCTCCGGGCCGAGGGCTTCGATGGTGCCAGCGGCCTCCTGTCCGGGGATCAATGGTAAAGGCGACGGATAGCGGCCCTCGCGGAAGTAGATATCGATGAAGTTGATGCCTGCCGCTTCAATTCGGACGAGGGCCTGACCAGCGGCTGGGGTGGGAGTAGGGATCTCTTTAACTTCAAGGACTTCGGGGCCGCCGGTGCGGGTGATCTGAATGGCTCGCATGGTCGTTTTGGATGCGTGGACAATACCCGATGCCGCAGAATCTGCTTGAGCTGCAGATTCGTATCGCGCGACGGTTGTTTCTGCGACAATACGGACTGCAATGCAACCAGACAATTTGATGTCGCTTAAGGACGATATGGTGGCGTTCATCGCCGGCCATGGGATACGCCGCTTCAACGGGTATGTGGGTGAAGAGGTCCCAACTGTAATTTTTGAGGACGATGACGCAGACTCGTGGAAGGACTTTGTTGAGCACGCCAAGGCTGCGGATGCGAGCTTCATCACGATGAGCGAGGTGGTGCTCGAAAAGTCGGATGTCGCGATCCTGATGGAGCAGCTTCGGGAGCAGGACTTCGACGACTCAGACGCCCAGGAGCTAGACGATGCAGAGTATCTGGTGAACCACGTCGGGAAGATCGGCTATTTGCAGCTTGGGTTTCCTTACCAGGGACTGATGTTTCTGTTTGAGACTTCGACCGAGTGGTACGAACGTTTCCAGGAACTTGTGGATCGGGTGACCGAGTTCAGCGGAATCGTTGTGGACGAACGGGAAGACGACTAGCAGAAAAGCAGGGCAGCGTACACGTGCAGGTGCAAGCCAGTCTGGACAACACGCCCTTATGGATCGAGCGCCGGGGCGGTGAGGTGTCCGCAGCCGCGATGCTGAGGGCTGAGCTTGGCTGCCCCGAAGTGCTGGCGCGTGTCCTCGTGGGCCGCGGGATCGATAGCGTGCAGGCTGCCAAGGAGTTTTTCGCGCCCGGGATGGAGGCGCTGCTCGACGGGCAGGCTTCCGACCCGATGCGCATGCTTGGGATGCCCCTGGCAGTGGAGCGGATTCTGGCAACGATCCGCGCGTGCGAGCCGGTGATGGTGTACGGCGACTACGATGTGGACGGCACAACGGCTACTGTACTGCTGAAGACGACGATCGAGAGGATTGGCGCTGCGATGCAGCCGCCGAGGGCGGTGCCTGTGAGCTACCATGTGCCGCATCGGATTCGCGAGGGCTACGGCATGCAGTCTGGCGTGCTGGCGGCTGCGGCGGAGAACGGAGTGCGGCTTGTTATCAGCGTCGACACGGGCATCCGCGCGGTGGCGGAAGCGGCCGAGGCGAGGCGAATCGGGCTGGATCTAATCGTGACCGACCATCACTTGCCGGATGGCATGACAGAGCTGCCGCAGTGTGTTGCTGTCGTGAATCCAGCTCAGCCCGGCTGCCAATACGAGAACAAGAACCTGTGCGGGGCAGCGGTGGCGTTCAAGCTTGCGCAGGCGCTGCTGGTTGCGGCATCGGGGGAGATGCCGGATCCGTCGGCGTGGCTCAAGCGGGTGCGCGAGGTGTTGCTGCCGTCGTTTTTGAAGCTGGTGGCGATTGCGACGATTGCGGACTCGGTTCCGCTGACCGGTGAGAATCGGACGATTGCTGCGCTGGGATTAGCGGGGCTCGCGAACCCGGTGCAGCCGGGACTGCGGGCTCTGCTCCGGGTTGCGGCGATTCCGCCGGAGCGTGCCCCTTCGGCGGGCGAGGTCGGCTTTAGGATTGCGCCGCGGATCAATGCCGCCGGACGGATGGATGTGGCATCGGATGTGGTGGACCTGCTGCTGACGCGGGATCACACGCGGGCGAGGGAACTGGCGGACAAGCTGGACAGGTTAAACCAGGAGCGGCGGGACTCGGAGGCACGAGCGCTGGACGCAATCGACCTCGAGCTGCAGGCGATAGTAGATGCCGACGGCTGCTTTCCATCGGAGTGCCTGGTACTGGATCACCCAGAGTGGCATCGCGGCGTGCTGGGCATTCTGGCCTCGCGTGTGGTGGAGCGTACAGGCAGGCCGGCGCTGGTGCTGACGCATGCGGACGGAGATGCCCACGGGTCGGGACGTTCGGTGCGTGGTTTCCATCTGCTCGATGCGCTTACAGCGGTAGATTGCGAGGGCGATCTGTTCCATCGGTTTGGGGGACACGCTCATGCGGTGGGCTTCTCGATGGCATCTGAACGGCTGGCTGTGCTGCGGCAACGGATGCGGGCACACACGGAGACGGCCCTCTCCGCGGAAGTGCTGCGGCCGCAAATGGAGTACGACGCGGAGCTGATGTTTGGTGACCTGACGATCGAATTGGCTCGATGGGTGACTCGATGTGCTCCGTTTGGTATCGGCAATCCTGAGCCGACTTTCCTGACGCGCGGGGCGGTGGTAACGGCTCCGGTTCGGCTGATCCAGGAAAAGCACGTGTGCCTCCAACTGGCCGAATCGCCTGAGAGCCGGGTTTGCATGCCGGCTCTCGGCTGGAGCAATGGGGGGACGAACTGGGCTTCAGTCTGCGGCAGGCTGGACCTGCAGCCAGGATCGCGGGTGGACGTGCTTTACCGGCTCCGGTGCAATACGGGTCCATATGCAGGGCCACATTTCGGCGGACTGGAAATGGAGTTGTGCGGGATAGCTGTTTCGATACTCCAGTAGCAGATGAACTTTCCGAATCTCAGGGCAGGTGGTTGCGTCTTATATACTTAAGCGCATACCGTATGGCCTCCAGTCCTAAGTCAAACCGCGGGTTTACGTACATTGTCTGGGGAATAGCCATCGTGGTCCTGGTTCTCGCGGCCTACGCGATACGGACCTTCACTGAGCCTAAGGCGTCTGTTGTGACGGCGGAAGTCACGTATCAGGACCTGGTAAAGAGCAGCTCGACAAACGGCAAGGTGCAGCCGATTGATGATTTCAAGCTGACGGCACAGGCGGCAGGGCAAGTAGAAGAGGTTTATGTCAAAGTGGGGCAGCGTGTGTCCCCTGGCCAGATGCTGCTGAAGATGGACGACCGCTATGCGCTCTCTACATTGGCGCACGCGAACTCCGCCTTAAAGGCGTCTGAGCAGTCAGCCAGCGCGATGGAACAGGGTGGCACGCAAGAGGAACGGAATACATTTGCCGCGGACCTGAGCCGGGCACAACTACAGCGGCAGCAGGACGCGACTGCCTTGGAATCGCTGAAAAGATTACAGCAGAGGGGTGCCGCCTCAGCAAGCGAGGTTGCGGCTGCGCAGCATCGGCTGCAGATGGACGACAACTCAATCCAGGAAATCCAAGGAAAAATTTCGAACCGGTACGGCAAGGCAGACAAGGCACGAGTGCAGGCGGAGCTTGCCGATGCGCGAGCGGCTGTTGTCGCGGCCCAGGGAACTATGGCCAGGGCAAACATCCGCTCTCCGATCTCGGGCGAGGTGTACTACCTGCCGGTTTCGCGGTTTGACAACGTGAACGCAGGAGATGACCTAGTGTCCGTTGCGGACCTGAACCGGCTGCGAGTGACTGCATATTTTGACGAGCCGGAGGTCGGTGGACTGGCGAATGGTCAGCCGGTGACCATCACGTGGGACGCACGCCCAAACAAGATGTGGCACGGACATGTGTCGCAGATTCCGACGACGATCATCTCTTACGGAACACGCAACGTCGGCGAGTGCTTTGTGACTGTGGACGATCCGGACGGAACGCTGCAGCCAAATGCAAACGTCTTGATTAAGGTGACGACGGCCGAGCACAGGCACGTGCTGGCGGTGCCTCGCGACTCACTGCACTTCGAGGGTCAGCAGGTCTACGTGTTTCGGCTGGTCGATAAGACTCTGGTGCAGACCCCGGTAAAGGTAGCTGGTGGGATTGTGAACTATAACTGGGCAGAGATTACCAGCGGTCTCGCTGAAGGGAACGTGGTTGCTCGCAATGCGGCCAATAATCGTGAGCTGAGGAACGGCCTCAAAGTAAAAGCGACGAAGTCGAAGTAAACGATCATGCGTTCAATGTTTTCCCCCAAATCCCATGTGAAGCTCGTCGGAGTCGTGGTCGCTGCCATGGTGTCGGTACCGGCCCAAATGTGGAGTCAGCGGGCGGATCTGGCAGCCGCTGATAAGGCGGCGGTGGGAAGCACCTCGCCGCTGCAGGCGCTGCAGGACGGGCGAGTAGAGGATGCGGCAGCGATGCTGCGCGCATCACTCAACAGCAATCCAGGCAACGCGTATGCGCGCCAGTTACTGTGCCGCGTCTATTACACGCAGGATAGGGCGGATGAGGCTGTCCACGAATGCGAGCTTGCCGCAGGAGCCGGTGGCCAGAGTGCGCAGTCTGCGAGCGATAATCAGCTTTGGCTGGGGCGTGCCTACGGGCTGAAGGCTCGGCACGCGGGACCGATTGCCGGTTTCAAGCTGGCGCGACGCGTCCAGGCGTGCTTCGCCAAGGCTGTGGAACTGAACAGCGCAAACGCTGCGGCGATGAGCGATCTTGGCGAATACTACGTCGACGCTCCTGCAATTGTGGGCGGTGGAACTGATAAGGCGAAGATGCTGGCCGACAGCATGATGTCGAAGTTCCCGGCGCAGGCGCACCAGTTGCTTGGGCGCATCGCCACTGAGAACGGGGAGTATGACACAGCCGAGGCCGAGTTCAAACGGGTCATTGCAATTCAGAAGAGCACGCAGGCGTGGGTGGACCTGGCGGCGTTTTATCAAAAACGCGGAAGGAACAATGACGCTGTTGCAGCAATCAAGTCCGGCCTGACGGCGGATCGGACACACGGCCCGGCCATTGTGGACTCGGCCAGCGTATTGATTGCAATGCATCGCGAGTCTGAGCTGGCGGAGAGGTGCTTGCGACTATACCTTGCATCGCGTGCAAGGACGGACGAAGCGCCGGCGTTCAAGGTGCATGTGGAACTGAGCCGGTTGCTGAAAGCGCGTGGGCTCTCGGATGAAGCAGGGCAGCAGATGGCGGCTGCAACTGCGCTCGCGCCCGTGTTTGCGCGCAGTTCGCGGCAGTGGCAGGGCCTCTAGATGGGCGGGATCGTGGGACGGGCCGCGATATCAGCTAGCATCTCAGGAGAGATGCGTTTCCACAGGACTTGCGGGGGTACATCGGTGAAAGCTCGCCTCGGCGCAGTGACGGCAGCGGCCGTGCTGGCGTTTGCGACGACGGCGGCAGCGCAGATGTCGCTGACGAGTGCCGTGGACGTGGCGGTACGAAGTCATCCGCGAGTGCGTTCCGCAGAAGCTGATCTGGAACGCGCCAGGGCGGCGTTGAAGGAGACGCGTGACGTCTTCGTGCCGTCGGTGACCGCCGGTGCGGGACTCGGACAGGCGTACGGGTACAGTACAAATCCACCGACGCTGTTCAGCATCTCCGCGGGCTCGCTGGTTTACAATCCCGCCCAGTTCTCGTACATCCGTTCGGCACGTGCGGGGTTGCGGTCTGCGGAGCTCGCGCTTCAGGATGTGCGTGAAGCAGTGGCCCAGGACACGGCGCTGGCAGTGCTCGCACTGCAGCACGACCAACAGCGGGAAGCGGTAATCCGGCAGCAAGCCGAGTACGCCGGTGCTCTGGTGACTATTGTCCAGCAGCGCCTGGACGCTGGACAGGATACGCAGATCTCGCTGACTCAGGCGAAACTCACC
>Ga0207705_10002510_pt1 | contig 14145 bp, 11 predicted proteins | sample KBSC13metaG_FD_184314 | JGI IMG/M metagenome (GOLD analysis project Ga0207705, IMG submission 184314) | Corn rhizosphere microbial communities from Kellogg Biological Station, Michigan, USA - KBS C1-3 metaG (SPAdes) (version 2) | ecosystem: Host-associated > Plants > Roots > Rhizosphere > Soil ...
GATCCACCAGGCTGCGCAGATGCCCGGCTGGATGCCGCTCATCGGCCTCATGGCTTACATCTCGCTCAACCTCGGCATCTTCAATCTGCTTCCTATCCCGATCCTTGACGGAGGTATGATCCTCTTCCTCCTCATCGAGACCATCATGCGCCGCGACGTCAATCAGCAACTCAAGGAACGCGTCTACCAGGTAGCCTTCGTCTGCCTCCTGGCTTTTTTTGCTTTCGTCATCTTCAACGACATCACAAAGCTGAGCTTCTTCACCAAACTGAAGCCCTAACGCAAGGGAATGGCGTAGATCAAGCAGATGAATATTTTGACGGCAGCAGAGATGAAGGCCGTGGATCAACGTACCGCGCAAGAGTTTGGCATACCGCTCGATCAGTTGATGGAGCAGGCTGGCAACTCCGTCGCGAGGTTCTGCCTTCGACAGTATCCTGACGTGCGGCACATCGTCCTGCTATGCGGTAAAGGGAATAACGGCGGAGACGGATTCGTCGCTGCGCGGGCGCTTGCTGCAGCAGGACCAATGGTGCGCGTTCTCCTGCTGGGACGCGCCAATGAGATACAAGGAGAAGCCGCAGTCGCGCTGCAACGACTTCGGGATGAAGCACCTTCCGTCCTCCTTGAGGAGATCGTGGACGAAGCAGGCCTGAAGGCCTGCACAGATTTCCTGCGTAATGCGGAGTTGCTGATCGATGCGTTGGTGGGAACCGGGTTCAAGCCTCCTCTACACGGGCTCGCAGTCTCTCTGCGCGAGATGGTGGAAGAGGCGGAGACAACGGTCGTAGCGGTTGACCTGCCTTCGGGATGGGATGCCGACTCCATGGAGCAGAGTGGGGGAGACGCGTTTCGTGCAGACGCTGTCGTTACCTTTACCGCTCCTAAGCTGGCGCATGTGTTCGGACATCTCACTCGTAACGAAAAGACTGGGGGAACATTTGGTCCGATCGTGGTGGCAGGAATCGGGTCACCCGAAGAAGCGGTGCAATCTGCGGCGCACTTGCATTGGACGGGAACTGCAAAGGCACTCCTCGAAAAGCCACGCAGCATGAACGCGAACAAGGGAACGTTTGGCCACGTTCTGGTAGTCGGGGGAAGTTACGGAAAGGCAGGCGCACCGGCGATGACTTCGCTGGCATCGCTAAGAGCCGGCGCAGGACTTGTGACTGCCGCAGTCCCTACCAGTGTTCTGGATACGGTCGCGCACCTCGCTCCGGAGTTGATGACCATACCGTTGTCCGAGGGACCGATGGGCGCTGTCTCATTCAAGTCTTTGCTGGGCAGTAAGCTGGATACGCTGCTGAAGCGGATTACTGTCGTGGCAGTCGGGCCGGGTCTATCGACCGACGGCGATGCACCGGCGTTCGCTCGCCAGGTGGTCGAGAAGACAACGATCCCAGTCGTCGTAGATGCCGATGCGCTAAATGCATTTACAGGCAAGACGGAACTCCTCGATGGCTCAGGACGTGTCATGGTCTTGACGCCGCATCCGGGCGAGATGGCGAGGCTGGTCGGCCTGACAGTCCAGGAGGTGGAGGCCGACCGGATCGGGATCGCTCGCCGGTTTGCCGTACAGCACAAGCTGATCCTCGTCCTTAAAGGCTGGAGAACTCTGGTGGCGCATCCCGATGGCCGCGTAGCCGTAAACACTTCAGGGAACCCTGCGATGGCGAAGGGTGGCAGTGGAGATATCCTGACAGGCATCGTTGCCGCGATGCTGGCACAGTTTCCTAACGATGTGGCACAAGCCGTCGAGGCAGCGGTCTATCTTCATGGACTGGCGGGAGACTTCGCTGCCCATGCGATGGACGAGCATACCGTCCTTGCGACCGATACCGTTGCGCATCTATCGGACGCATTTCGTTACCGTGTGCGGGACCAGGACGGTCTGGTGTGGACCAGTGGATTGCGGGTTCGGAACGAATCGGTTTAGGCCTGATTTATGACGGGTATTACGAGAGAGAAGCGATTCAAGACGCGGAGTGAGGCCGGAACGCTCGCCATGGGAGAGCGGGTATCGGAGATACTGCTTCCCACTCCGAAACTGGTCGTGTTGCGCGGCGATCTGGGAACAGGAAAGACCACTCTTGTAAAGGGAATCGTAGCCGCTCTGGGAGCAGCTCAGACCGAGGACGTGACCAGTCCGACGTTTACGCTAGTGCATGAGTACATCGGTCCCAAGGCCCGCATTTATCATCTCGATCTCTACCGTCTTGAGACAGAGCGTGAACTCCTGACGCTTGGATTGGACGAGATGACGGACGCATCGGACGCGCTTGTGCTAGTGGAGTGGGGTGAGAAGTTTCCCAGCATCATGGAGAGGGCGGACGGAGAGATCGCAATCGAACATGCAGGTGGAGACGAGCGTATGTTCTACGTGCGGGTGAAGGCATAACAATCTACGAACAGAAGCACCTTGAATCGACCGTTATCTCAGTCTTCTGCGGAAGACTTTGAAGATCGGCCTGTGAAGCGATAGATGGCGCATTGCTCGTCACCAGTGGAGCCGTACTCTTTCTGCTGGGCGATCGCGGCAAGATCCGCGACGTGGTCTTCCTGAGACATGGCGACTGGGCCGAGGTAGAGCCGCGTGAAAGCTGGGTGGCGATCCAGCAGGTCGGCACACTCTGCGTTGACGTAGAGTAGATCGAAGGTGCCGGGACGCCCTCCAAACTGGCTCTCGACGCGGCGGAGCAGTGCTTTGAGGACGGGGGCCTCGAAGGGGTGGAAGAGAAAGGCGAGGGTAGGGGTCGTGGGAAACTCGAAGGCGAGAGCGTCGGTTTCGACCATGCGCAGCGGAGCAACCGAAGGTGCAGTCGTGTCGGCTCTGTGACTCTTATTCCAATGGTTGAGGTTGAGTTGGGCAATCGCAACCATGGCCGGATTGAGTTCGATGCCGACGACCTCCCTGAAAGGAAATTCGCTGGCGATGAGCATGGCGCGGCCTTTGCCGGCTCCGATGTCGAGGAAGGTGTAGCTGTGGATGGGGTGGGGGGGGATGGTCTCGCGCCAGTGCTCGATGAGGGTTCGGAGGATGCTGGGGGCGACGCCATAGTAGGCGGTGATGTGGGCGTCGTTCGGGTGGCCGGTGGCGAGGTGGCCGGAAGGGATCAGGCCGCTGGTGTCGGTGCCGTGGGCCTCGTCGAAGGGGTGGATCGGCACGGCGGTTGCCTTGAGGAGGTCGTGTGGGCGCTTGCGAGGGGAGCTGGTCTTGGGCATGGCTAGCGTATCTGGACGAGGTCTGGGTTGCCGTCGAGGCCCAGGAGCTTGCGGCCTGCGGGTGTGATGTCAGTGGGTCTCCAGGCTGGGGTAGAGAGTATGGTGACCGTGGTATGACTTACCGCTTCGATGCCCGCGAGGCGGTTGACGATCTGTGCCGTGAGTTGACCTTCGGCATCGTCGGTCGAGTGGGTCAGGATGATGGCAATGGAGACATGGTGCTTCTGCGGGACGCCGGGGATTCCTGAGCCGGGAGCTTCGAGGTCGGGGGTGATGGTGATCGAGCGCACCAGGCCGAGATCCACGATGTTGCAGTGGAGTCCGGGGTCGTAGCAGTCGCGGAGAGCGTTGCGAATTTCGGCTTCAGTGAGCATGGCTGATTCGATGATAGCGTCCTGTTCGGCGGCGGAGTGCTACGGTACCCCCCTCCCCCTACTAAAGTACGCAAAGTCTTCCATTCAGATACTTTAGGTCTGGACTTCGGGTCGGGACCTGCATCCTCACCTATACCAAAGAGGCTTTCTGCGGCGCTGGTTTGTCAAGTTTTAGTGCTTTCTTCAAGAAGAGTATGTGCAGGCATACCCCAGGGGCTAAAGCCCCGTTCTTTATGGGTGACTTGCGGCGTGGCTGAAGCCACGCCCTTCCGATATGGCGACTTGTGGCGTGGCTGAAGCCACGCCCTTCCGAAACCGAGACTGAATCAGACCCTAAACCCTTCCGAAACCGGGCTTCAATGGATCAGAGATCCCTTAGTGCTTGCGTTCGACGAGGTACTGGGCCAGGGATTTGAGCGGGGCGGCCTTTTCGCCGAAGGGGGCGAGGGCAGCGAAAGCGTCGGCGATGAGCTCCTTCGCGTCCCTGAGGGATTGGTCGATGCCGTAGACCGCGGGCCAGGTGGCTTTGATGCTGGCGGTGTCCTTGCCGGCAGTCTTGCCCAACTCCGCGGAGCTTTGCGTCATGTCGAGGACGTCGTCGACGATCTGGAAGGCGAGGCCAGCGTTTTCCCCAAAAATGCGCAGGCGAGAGATGGTGTCCTCGGAGGCTTCGTGCGCTGCTGCTCCGCAAAGGCCGCCGGAGACGATGCTGGTGGTGATGAGGGCCCCGGTCTTGGCGCGGTGGATCGACTCCACCAGTTCCGCGGTGGGCGTCTTGCCTTCGGACTCGATATCGACCACCTGTCCGCCGATCATGCCCGGAGGAAGCGCCGTGTCGAGGTCGCCTACACGGCCCACGCCAGTCCCTACGGCGCGTGAGACTTCACGGAGGATCGCTACGGTGGTGGCTGGCGGTGTAGGGAGCGCGGCAATCGTCTGGAAGGCCAGCGTCTGGAGAGCGTCCCCGGCAAGGATGGCAATCGCTTCGCCGAAGGCGACGTGGCAGGTAGGCTTGCCGCGACGGAGGTCGTCGTTGTCAAGGGCGGGCAGGTCATCGTGGATCAGCGAGTAGGTATGGAGCATCTCGAGCGCTGCGCCAAGATCGGCTGCGCCTGGGGGAATCTCGCTTGTCCCTGCGACCATGCGGGCGGCTTCCATCGAGAGAATGGGGCGAAGGCGCTTGCCTCCAGCAAACGTGCTGTGACGCATGGCTCGGTGGATGGAATGAGGGAGCGTATCGGGCGAAGGCAGAAGGCGCTCGAGCGCTCGGTCCGTGAGCTGCGCGCCGGAAAGAAGCAGGGTTTGTACCGTAGAGTCCATCAGATCTTGATGATAAATGAGGATGCGCTGCGATTCGTGCGGGTGGATGATTTCGTGGGGGACGGGGAGAAGATAAAGGTTGGCAGTACGGAGAAGAGCGTACCTCAGGGCTAAAGATTGTGCTGAAAAAGTCGCTTCATGGCGAAAAAGCGTACCTCAGCGGCTGAAGCCGCATTGCAATGCATGTCTGGCGGCACGGCTGAAGCCGTGCCCTTAAGCAAAACGGACTCTTTCAGCATCCTCTCAAGCCCAATTGCAAATCGAGCACTCTTGGCACGGGTAAACCTGTGCCCTTAAGCAAAACGGAGTTTTTCAGCAGTCTGTAGAGTCGCGCCTCCTCAAACCGTGCCGGAGCAGGAACAGAAGCACGATGAACGCGAGCACCGTGAGAGCGTCGCCGAGAATCTGGTCAGGCGCGTCGATGTAGGTAATGACAAGGTTCGATGGACCAGCAGGCAGAGGGATAGCCATGAGTCCATCGGCTCGTCGCAGGCGCGCCGCGACAATGGCCCCGTTGCGGGTGACGCGCCAGTTGGGATAGTTGCGCAGGTTGAGAATCAGATTCTGCGGAGTTGCAACGTTCAGACTAAGCTGCGTTGGCGCAGGTGCGGGCACAGAGTCTGGCGGCGCTGGAGCGGTTGGGTTCTGAGTGAGCCAGTAGCCGGGATTCTTCTGGCCAAGCACATCGTTGTCCGCCGCAAGGGGCGTGTACTCGTCGGTTGGGTCGGAGCCGGAGTTGGAACGGAAGACTGCGAGGCGCGCCTGCACGGTGTCGGGATCGTCGCACTCCTGACGGAAGACGGTGTAGGCGCTGGCGATGAGGGCTCCCACGATGACGGTGGCTACGGTTGCCGTGAGTCCGGGCTTCACCTTCCGGTGCGAGAGCACCAAAGCGATGACAAGGCTCAAGGCAGCGGCAAGGATTGCGAGCAGTCTCCACGGAAATTGAAGGAAGTTCAGTTCCGGCGCGTGATTCCAGATCGGGCCGGACAACGAAGTGAGAAGGAAGACGATGGCGATGGCGAAGAGAGCGAGGATGGCCGGAAGGCGTTGGACGACTGCATGCTTCGCTTCTACCGAGCCGGGCTTGCGGTCTTGCAGGTAGCGCAGCAGGATCGCGGCGAAGGTCAGCAGGATGAGAATGGCGGCTACGACCGAGGCGGTGTGAAGGACGGCGTCGTGAAACGGATCGGAGGCGGCCACGGGGACGCGGTGAAAGATGAAGTTGTCCTGAATGCGCTCGCCCGGAAGCAGCGCCATGGCAATTTGAACGTAGCGGCGTTCGTAAGCGGCGGGCAGGATATAAAAGGCGGCAAGGGCAAGGCCCAGCAGCGTGCCGGCCATTGTGTTGAGGACGAGTCGGACAGAGGACATGGTGTCTGTACGCGACGTGCCTCGCTTCGCAGTGATAAGGCGCAGTGCGGTCAGCAGAACGAGAGCATAACAGCCCATGACGGCGGCGGGAGCGTTCGTCATCCAGAGTAGAGCAATGGGGATGGCGATACGCGGGATGGTGACTCGGTCGCGAAGAATGGCGTGGAGGAGCAGGGGAATCCACGCGGCAGCGAGAAGCTCTGCATAGGCTGTGCGCTCGTATGCGGTGAAGAGCATGTAGGGGTTGACGATATAGAACGTCGCTGCGAGCAGCGATGCTGTGGGGGTGGCGAAGTCCTTCGCGAGATAGTAGAGAGAGCACCCGGCGGCGGTGAGGGCGAGCCAGGTGTAGACGATGGGCGTCCACGTCCAGGGCATCGCGATGCCGAGGATCGCGCCGAGCGTCCAGGAGAGTGGAGGATAAAAGACGAAGCGTGGTTCGCCGGTGTTGTAAGCAGCCGTGTAGGCCCAGTGCAGTTGCAGATTGCCATGAAGAAACTGGCGGGCTGCTTCCATCCAACTGACGATGTGGAAGTCGAAGTCGTGCCCGCAGGAGCAGCCGTAAACAAGAAGCGGAACGATAGCGACGAACGCCACGAGAGGTAGCAGCAGGTACGGGCGTCGATCGCGGGGCATGATTTGAGGGTATCGCAGGGCGTGAGCTCGTTGCAGTAATGGCCAGGATCGATTTCGCGGCCTCTTCGGAGTTGACGGCATGGGAATCTGTTTTGTACTAAGAGACAAGGGAGCCCGGTGATGCACAATAGACGTGCGGAGGTGTGAGTGGAAACCGGCTTGATACCCACGGGCGAAAGTCTCCACGCCGTTGAGGCGGTGATTCTGTTGCTGCTGGTATTGGTCGCCGGCTTCGCCGTGATGGCGCGCCGCATCAAGGTGCCGTATCCGATTGTGCTGGTGGTAGCCGGGCTGGCGATCAGCTTCTTTCCGCGTATTCCGCGCATTCCGCTGGACCCGAACATTGTGTTTGTCATCTTTCTTCCGCCGTTGCTGTACTCTGCGGCGTGGACGATGTCGTGGCGCGAGTTTCGCCGCAACGCTGTAGTGATCGGCCTGCTCGCGTTCGGGCTGGTCGGCTTCACGGTGTGGGGCGTGGCGGAGTTCTCCGAACGGTTTATTACCGCGCTGGATTGGAAGGCAGGATTTCTGCTCGGCGCGGTCATCTCGACGACCGACGCCATTGCGGCGACCTCGATTGCAAAGACGCTGGGCCTGCCGCGCAGAATCGTCGATATCCTCGAAGGCGAGAGCCTGCTGAATGACGCGACCGGACTGCTTGCACTGGAGATTGGCGTCGCCATCATTGCGCGTGGCGAGGTCCCTACTGTCAGTGGAGGTCTCGTGCGGTTGCTCTACCTCGTCGCCGGCGGAATTGGGATTGGCTTGCTGATCGGCGTGGTGGTGAGTTGGCTGGAGCGCTTCATCGACGACGGCCCCATCGAACTCGTGGTCAGCCTGATCGTTCCCTACGCGGCGTATCTGGCGGGCGAACGGGCGCATGCCTCTGGCGTGCTCGCCGTGGTGGCTTGCGGAATTTATTTGAGCCGGCAGAGCGCTTCCCTGTTCTCGCCGGCGGTGCGACTGCAGGTGCTGGGAGCGTGGAACGCGCTGACCTTCGCGCTCAACGGGCTGGTGTTTGTGCTGATCGGCTTGCAACTCCCGTACGTGCTGGCAGGTATCAACGGCAGATACAGCATTGGGACGTTGGTCTTCTACGGCGTCGTGTTCAGTAGCGTGCTCATTCTGCTGCGCATGATCTGGGTGTTTCCGGCGATCCGGGTGGCGCAGTTTGTCGAGCACCGCTGGCTCGGGCACACGGAGAAATCGCTGCAAAGCCGCGAGGTCTTTGTGGTGGGCTGGACCGGGATGCGCGGCGTCATCGCGCTGGCGGCGGCCATCTCGGTGCCCCAGTTTCTGTCCAATGGACAGCCGCTGGAGTCACGCAACCTCATCGTCTTTCTTGCCTTCTGCGTGATCTTTGTCACGCTTGTGCTGCAAGGCCTTACCCTGCCTGCACTGATTCGCGGATTGGGACTGGCGGGCTCGGAAGGCGTCGATCCCGAAGAAAAGGAGGCGCGGCGCCTGGTGCTCGAAGCGGCGATTGGTCACCTGGAGGCAGGACGCCAGAACGATGGACCTCCCTACGAACACGTGTATGACGACTTGATGCATCGCTACCGGCATCGACTGGCAGCAGTGGGCGGGGTCGAAGAAGACGGGATTGGTGGACTCGACCGTGATACCTACAGCCGCCTACGCCAGATCTCGGCGTCAGCGTTGCAGGCGGAACGGCGAACACTGATTGACCTGCGCGCTCAAGGCCGCATCGGCGACGACACATTGCGCAAGATGGAGCGCGAACTCGACCTTGCGGAGACGCGCTATCGCGGAACACCGAACGAGTGATGCGGTTCAGCTCCGCCCGTCTGAAACTTCACGCGGGGGCGTCGACGTTCCATACACACTGCGCGGCAGCGTAAGCAGGATAAGGGCCACGATCACCGCCAGGATCAGCAGGACGAAGACGCTGCCCTCCGGCCCGGTCGTTCCTCCGCTCAGCAGGGGCTTTCCTACAGGATGCGTCGACAACAAGCGGTGGGCCGCCATGGTTCCACTATCGGCGACTCCATAGAGAAACGACTGCGCCCAGTCCCACGCAGCGTGGAAGCCGATGGCCCACCAAAGCGAGCCTGTGCGCCAGAGGCTGAAGCAGAAGACCAGCGAAGCGAGGCCCGCGGAGAGCAGCCCAATGGGAGACTCCCCGGGGTTCGAGCCGTGGCCGAGGCCGAAGACGATCGACAGGAGAATGGCTGCGGTCCAGAAGCCCATTGCCGCGCTGTGACGCGTATTGAAGGCGAATCGATAGATTCCCGCAAGACCGCGCGTCAGCGTATAGAGCAGATAGCCGCGCGTCAGGTACTCCTCCAGCAGCGCGACCACAAGGAACGCGAGCAGCCAGAGTAGCCCGTAGTGAAGGACCGCGCTGCCGAAGAGCAGGCGTTCGTCGAAGGCGAGGAACCCCGCCTTCCACAGGATCGTTACAAAAAGCGAGAGACAGACCACTCCCCAGACGAGTCCTTTTAGAAAGAGCGAGAGCTTGTGGGGACCGCCGAGACCATAGACCGAGTTGGAGCGGCGCTCGATCCGCGACATGATCCAGGTCGCCAGGACAGTCAGAAGGAACGGAATCAATTCCACGAAGATCGTGAAGGTGGCCGTGAAGGGCCGCTCAGGCGCACCCTTCGCGGGGCGCGGTGGAAGCAGGTGCAGCTTGTGCCCGATGGCGTTTGCGCTTACCAGCAGCGCCGCCAGGATGGCGATGAAGATCAACAGGCTCCAACCCGCGCGCAGACCGTCTCGCCCTATGAAGACGTGGCGAAGCGCGGAGGGGCGCTGTGGCTGGCCAGGCGCTTCTCCAACTGGCAGGCCAGCTTCGTTCCCTGCCTCATACGCTGCTTCGTTGATCGATTCATCCAAAGGGCACGCTCCTTGTGTGCTCGAAGTCTATACGCAGCGGGCAAGTTTGAGGTTCGGAAAATTGCAGCGGTCAGCTTGACAGGAGAGGCGGTACAGCTATGCTTGAGATTCCCGCCCTCCATTTGCGGCGCTCTCCAGTGAGGACTTGCTGATTTGAATTGCCAGATCTTTTATCACGACAAATGCTTCGATGGCGCGTGCTCCGCGTCCGTGTTCACGCGCTTTCACCGGGAGTGCGTGAAGACGGCGGACGCTTTTTCCTACTACGGCCTCGTCCACCGCGCCGGAGCGCTGTTCGACGAGGACGCCTTCGTCGAAGGCGAGAACGCCATTGTCGACTTCAAGTATTCACCCTCGCCCAAGGTGACGTGGTGGTTCGATCATCATCAGAGCGCGTTTCTGACGCCTGCCGATCAAGCCGACTTTGAGGCTGGCCAGAAGAACGGCTCCACGACCCTGCGGAAGTTCTTCGATCCGAACTATGTCTCCTGTACCGGCCTGATCGCCGATGTTGCGAAGGCAAAGTTCGGCTTCGATACCTCGCCGCTGGCCGAACTGATTCACTGGGCAAACATCGTCGACGGCGCGCGCTATGAGAGCGCGAGCGCTGCCGTCGAGATGGCCGCCCCCGCGATGAAGCTAACCATGGTCATCGAGAGCGCAACCGACCCTGCGCTGGTGCCGCGCCTGATCCCCTTGCTCACCGAGATGCCCTTGCAAGGCGTCCTCGACCAGCCATTCGTGCAGACGCTGTTGGAGCCGCTGATGGCGCGCCACTGGGCTGCTCTGGAGTTGATTCGGCAGCGCGCTACTGTCGAGCGCGGCGTCATCACCTTCGACATTACGGATCATCCCACCGAGGGCTACAACAAGTTCATCCCCTACTATCTCCACCCCTCCGCTACGTACAACGTCGGAATCAGTAAATCGAGTTTCCGCACCAAGGTTGCCGTAGGGACCAATCCATGGACGTCTCTGCCGCCCGCCAGTCTGGTCAATTTGGCGGCGATCTGCGAGCGATACGGAGGGGGTGGCCACGCTCGCGTAGGAGCGATCAGCTTCCCTCCGGAGCGCGAAGACGAAGCACGCAAAGCTGCCGCGGAGATCGTGCAGGAACTGCGATCCGCATGAGCGAATCCAATAAAATGCGTGACTTGCGGCACGGCTGAAGCCTTGCCCTTAAGCAGAGCGGACTTTTCCAATGCACGAAATTCTGCGCTGGGCTGGAAAGACCACCGCAATTTGCGCCTACTCTGAAGCTCCGATGACGCCGGCTTCCACAGCCTGCGGTTGCGGCGTAAAGTAGCTCTTCTCCCACAGCTCCCGGTAAAACTCCCCGGTCAGCGCGGCAGCCTTTGGGCCAAAGGTCGGACGTCCGCCCTCCAGAAAAAATACCGTTACGATCCGGCCTCTGGGTGTATCTGCAAACGATCCGAACCACCCGAACCGTGTGCCATTATTCGAGCACGTTCCCGTCTTTCCCATCACCGGAAACTGGCTGAAGCTTGCCCGCAGAGAGCGCGCCGTGCCGTACTGCACGGCTCCCTCCATGCCATCCTGAATCTCAGGAATCAGTGGAGCGATGTTCAGCTTGCGCTTCACCTTCGGCTCGAACGTCGCCACGTCCTCCGCTGTTTCGGGATGCTGCAGGTAGTAGAGCGTGCCGCCGTTGGCAATCGCTGAGACCAGCGCGCCCAACTGCAGCGGGGTCATCGAAATGCCTTCGCCAAAGGAGCACATCCGCCCCACTCCGCCCAGCGCGGCAGGCAGCACCTCGTCGGGATAGGTTCCCAACTGCTCTCCCTGAATGTGATACCCGGCGAGTTCTCCGAGCCCAAACTGGTTTGCGTAATGCTTCACGCGGTCAAATCCCAGCGAGCGGCCCAGCGTTTCAAAGTAGAGATTGTTGGAGTGAGCCAATGCCTGGGTCATCGTCATGTGATAGCGTCTGCCGAGGCTCACGGGAGTGTCTCGCCGGACGATTCCCTCTTCAAGCGCAGCCAGTGCTACCGTCAACTTGATCGTCGAACAGGGCTCGGCTCCACGGGACAGCGCCAGTTTCTGGTTCACCATCGCCAGAATGCGTCCGGTCGACGGGTCGATCGCCACCGCCGTTCCGTTCATATTGCCCAGTGCCTCAATTGCCGCCGCGCGCACGACCGGATCTTCCCCTTCGGTTACATCGCCCAGAGTCAGATTGTCTGCGTAAGAGCTCGCCGAAAAGTGTTCGTAGTGCCGCGTCCGCCGGACTGCCATCACCGAACGCGCTCCACGGCGACGTCGTCCACGCACCGTCGAAACTGTGCGCACTCGCCCAGTCGATCGCACAGCCTTCTTGCCTGCCACGTTTGTTTTGCTCGCACGCGCAGTTCTGCTATGAGCCTTCGTCCTGGAAGCGTGCGCAGTCACGGCAGCATGATGCTTCCGGCTGCTCGACGTTGTCTTCGTCGTCTTCGCACTCGCTTCCACTCCAGCACACAACACAAGGCCGAAGAGGATTGCGCCATAAAGTTTGAACAGCTTCCGCATCGGCGATCCCTCTTACACTCTATTAGACAGCAATTCGGGTGCCATCGCTGCAAACCCGGATTGGAACTCTCTCATTGAACACCATCGTCCACCCCGCCGCTGTGCCTCTTTCGTGCTATCCGCCGGAACTGCTTTGCTATCAATTCCCACGCCGGAGAAACGCCGGAATATCCAATTCATCCGGCTCGGCCTGATCCACAGGCGCCGCTACGGCTCCACCAAACGACGTTGTATGGATCGCCTCCGGTGCTGCGACTGGCATCTCCATAGCTGCACCCCAGGTTTCTTCCGATTGGACGCGCATCGGCGCAGGATGGTGAGTCGTTTCGCGGAACCGCTGAGGGAGCGTCCCGGCAGACGGCTCGTTGTCATGCGAAGACGCGCGGAAGAAATCATCATCGAATACGGAAGCCTTCACCGGCAGCAGTTCAGCCGGAGCACTCACCTCGACCGCAGCCGTCTCTTGCGTCTCCACTGACGAAATCTCCGGCTCCACCTCGCTCGCAAATCGTGGCGCACTTGCGCGCGGAGTTGCGACCCGCGGCTGAATCGGCACCTCATATCGCATCGTCGGCAAGGTTGCTTCGGCCAGCATGCGCTCGCGCCGCTGCGGCATATCCTGCTGCTTGAAGCCTGTCGCGATGACGGTGATCTTCACCTCATCGCCCATCGTCTCATCCTGCACCGCACCGAAGATAATGTTCGCGTCCTCGTGCGCCGCATTCTGAATAATCGTCGAAGCCTCGTTTACCTCGCTTAGCTTCAGGCTGCTCGATCCGGTGATGTTGATGAGGATTCCGCGCGCGCCGTCGATCGCACCAGCCTCCAGCAGCGGGGACGCCATCGCCGCCATCGCCGCCTCTACCGCGCGGTTTGCGCCTGAACGCAGCGCTGTTCCCATCACTGCATAGCCCATGCCCGCCATCGTCGTCTTTACGTCGGCGAAGTCGCGGTTGATGACGCCTGGGATGGTGATGATGTCTGAGATGCCCTGCACACCCTGGCGCAACACGTCGTCGGCGATGCGGAAGCTCTCGAAGAATCCTGCGTCCTTCGCTACCGCCAGCAGCTTCTCATTCGGAATCACGATGACGGTATCGACTGATTCGAGGAGTTCCTGCATGCCGCGCTCGGCCTGCATCATGCGCCGCTTGCCTTCAAACGCGAACGGTCGCGTCACCACCGCGACGGTCAGGGCGCCCATCTCGCTGGCGAGCGATGCGATCACTGGAGCCGCGCCCGTCCCTGTGCCACCACCCAGCCCCGCGGTCACAAACACCATGTCCGCGCCCTCAAGGGCTTCGATAATCTTGTCTGAATCTTCGAGCGCCGCGCGGCGTCCCACGTCGGGATTCGCGCCCGCACCCAGCCCACTGGTCAGCTTCACGCCAAGCTGCAACTTCACGGGAGCGTTCGACACCTGCAACGCCTGCACATCCGTATTCGCGGCAATAAATTCCACCCCGACCACGTTGGCCGCGATCATGCGGTTGACAGCATTATTTCCGCCGCCACCCACGCCGATCACCTTGATCTTCGCACCGCGCGGAATCTCATCGTGATAGTGAATGCGAAGGGCGTCGTCAGGCAGATTGGGCATGGAATCAGGACTCCTTGAAGGTCCCTTAATTCTGACACCTTCGCGTCCAACGCAGCGCCCTCGTTTTCCACCACCCGTACCAACGCAGGTACATCCCGCTTCCACCCCTCGTCCGGCGGCTGCAACGGGATCGGACGCCTATGACTCTCATCATAGTCATTCGACAACATATCGTGTGTGCTATATGGTGGGGCGTCTCAACTTACAGCCCGGTACAGGAGCAACAGAATG
>Ga0207705_10002516_pt1 | contig 14130 bp, 15 predicted proteins | sample KBSC13metaG_FD_184314 | JGI IMG/M metagenome (GOLD analysis project Ga0207705, IMG submission 184314) | Corn rhizosphere microbial communities from Kellogg Biological Station, Michigan, USA - KBS C1-3 metaG (SPAdes) (version 2) | ecosystem: Host-associated > Plants > Roots > Rhizosphere > Soil ...
GGGCGCCACTGTGAGGCCGTCGTCGGTCTCGGTCACCTCGCCTCCGATGCTGTTGAGCTCGGTGGCCAGCGCCTTGAGACGGTCGGTCTCCTGCAGCCGGATGTGCGCCACACCCCGGAAGCGCGAGGGGGTGGAGGCCAGCGCCGCCAGGGCCGTGAGCACCATGGTCAGCTCGGGGGCGTCACCGAGGTCGGCATCGATGCCGACGAGGCGGTCCCCGGCGGCGACGGTCACCGACGTCGGCGTACGGGTCACGACGCCGCCCATCTGCTCCAGCAGGTCGGGCAGCACGGCGCCGGGCTGCCGCGTGCCGGCGGGCCAGCCGTCGACGGTGACCGAGCCGCCGGCGACGAGCGGAGCGGCGAGGTAGGCCGCAGCCGTCGACAGGTCCGGCTCGACCGCCGCGTCGCGCGGCCGCAGCGCGCCGGGCGAGACCGACCAGACCCCGGGCTCGCTGTCGTCGACGACGGCGCCGAAGGCACGCAGGGCGTCGACGGTCATCGCCAGATGGGGGACGGACGGCAGCCGGCCGCCCTCGTGCCGGGCGAGAGCGCCCCGCTCGAAGCGCGGGGCGGCGAGCAGCAGGCCGCTGACGAGCTGCGAGCTCTGGGTGGCGTCGACGGTGACCTCCCCGCCGCGCACCGACCCGGTGCCGTGCACGGTCAGGGGCAGTCCGTCTGCGGACGACAGGTCGACGCCCAGGGCCGACAGGGCCCGCAGCAGGGGCGCCAGCGGTCGCTCGCGGACCCGCGGGTCGCCGTCGAAGGAGACCGGCCCTGTGGCGAGCGCCGCGACGGCCGGGACGAAGCGGGCAACGGTGCCGGCGTTGCCGACGTCGACGGCCGTACCCGTGGGTCGAAGGGGACCTGGCACGCCGTCCACCACCCAGTCGTCGCCGTCGTCCGTGACGGGCACGCCGAGGACGCGGAGGGCGCCGGCCATCAGCTCGGTGTCGCGGCTGCGGAGCGGCCGGCGGACGACGCTGCGCCCGTCCGCGAGGGCGGCGAGCACGAGGGCGCGGTTGGTCAGGGACTTGGACCCGGGCAGCTCGACGACAGCCGCGAGAGGGCCGGTCGCGAGGGGCGCGTTCCAGTTCACGGCAGACATCCTTCCAGGCCCCTATCCTCGACCTCGAGATGAAGCCCGCCCTCCTCGCCCTCGCCGGCGTCGTCCTGGTCGTCTCCGGGTGCTCGAGCTCCAGCTCGTCCGCCCAGGCCACGCCGTCCGCGACACCCGCTCCGGCCCCGACGACGACGCCCACGCCGTGCCCTGCCCGGCCCGGCAAGCCCTTCAGCTGGCCGGCCGCCATGCCCCAGGACCTGCCGAAGCCGCCCGGGTCGAGCTTCCTCTCGACGACCACCAGTGCCGACCACGTGACGATCGTGCGGCTCACGAGCAGCATGTCGCTGCAGCAGTCGGTGCTCTTCGTCCTCGACAAGGTCAACAAGGCGGGCTTCACCCTCGGGCGCGGCGACGCCGAGCCGTCCGAGGCCGACGCGCCGTTCGGCCGCGGCAACGTCCGCGGGGTCTACAAGATGGTCGCCCGCGACAGCTGCGTGACCGACTGGCTCGTGGCCACCGCGACCGTGACCTTCGGCAACAGCCCGGTCCTCCCCACCGCCTCCCGCGGGCCGAGCTCCTCGCCGCTCCCCTTCGGCTGACGCGTGGACGCCGGCGTCCTCCTCCAGGTGCTCCTGGCCGGGCTGTCCACCGGCGCCGTCCTCGGGCTCGTCGGCGTGGGCTTCAGCCTCGTCGCCGGCACCGTCCGGGTGCTCCCGCTGGCGCACGGCGACGTCGCCGTGGCGGCGGTCTTCACCGGCGTCCTCGTCCTGCTCGGCCGTACGCCGGTGGCCGGGACGCTCGGCGTCACCGACTCGGTCCTCTTCGCCGCCGTCGTCCTGGTCGGCGGCGCGCTGCTGTCGGGCCTCATCGCGCTGCTCGTCGTGCGCCCCTACCGCGACCAGCCCCTCGGTTGGGTGGCCGGTGCGGTCGCGACCGGGCTGCTGATCCGGGCGGTCCTGGGGGTCGCGCTCCCGGCTCAGGGGTACGCGATCCCGGACCCCCTCCACCTCGACGGGCTCGCCGCCGACGGCCTCCTGCACCTGCCCGGAGGCACGACGCTGCCGGTACGGACCCTCGGCGTGCTCGTCGTCGGGCTGCTCGTCGGGCTCCTCGCCGAGCGCTCCCTCGTCCGCGGCCGGTTCGGCCGGTCGCTGCGCGCGGTGGCGGACGACCCTGACGCGGCGGCGCTCTGCGGTGTGGATCCCGGCCGGGTGCTCCTGCTGGCCTTCGTCGCCGCGGGGGCCCTGGCGGGCCTCGCCGGCATGCTCGACGCGCCGAGCCACACCGTGTCGGTGGACGACGGCGTCGTCCTGGGGCTGGAGGGCATCGCGGCCGCCGTTGTCGGCGGGCTCGGGTCGCTGCGGGGGGCGTTGCTCGGAGGGCTCTCGGTCGGGGTCGCCCAGCAGGTCGCGGTCCACGCGGGTGGAGCGGCGCTGCAGGACGTCGTCCCGCTGGCCGTCCTCGTCGCCCTGCTCGCGCTGCGTCCACAGGGCCTGCGTCGATGAGCAGCCGATGAGTGCCGTCGACGTCGCCCAGGCTCTCTACCTGCTGCTTGCCGCGCTGGGCCTCTCGCTCGCGGTGAGCTGGGCGGATCTCCCGGTGCTGGGCGGTGGTGCCTTCCTCGCGGTCGGGGGCTACGGCACCGCGCTGCTGGGCCCGGGAGGTGCCGGCTGGCCGCTCGGGCTGGCCGTCCTCGCGAGCGTGGCCCTCGGCGGGCTCGTCGGTCTGGTCGTGGCCGTCGGCGCCTCGCGCCTCGACGGTCCGCCGCTCGCCTTGGCGACCTGGGCGCTCGCGTGGCTCGTGCAGCGCCTGCTGCTCGCCTACCCCGGCAGCTTCGGCGGTGACGACGGGCTCGCGCGCCCGGCCCCGGCGCACCTCGTCACGCAGACCTTCGGGCTCGACCTGGTCCTGTCGCCGGCGGCCCACATCGGCATCGCGGCGGGCGCGTGCGCCCTCGTCGTGCTGGTGCTTGTTCGGGTCGACCGCGGCCCCGGTGGGCTGGACCTCGCGGCCTTGCGCGAGGGCCCCGAGATCGCTGCCATGCTCGGGGTCCCGGTGGCCCGGCGGCGGCGCACGGTGCTGGCCCTCGCGGCGGCGCTCGTGGCGCTCGCGGGCGCGGGCGACCTCGTGCTGCTCGGGCTCGTGGAGCCCTCGGACGTCAGTCCTCTGGTGTCGCTGCAGCTGTTCGTGGCGGTGCTGGTCGGTGGCACGGCGCGATGGTGGGGGCCGGTCGTCGGCGTGGCCCTCCTGACCGCCCTTCCTCCCGTGGCGGATGCCGTGGCCGGTGCGGCCGGTGTCGACGCCGAGCGCTCGCGCGGCGTCCTGACCGCCGTCCTCCTCCTGGCCGTCGTCGTCCTGCGCGGCCCGCTGGCCCGCCGGCTCGCGCGACCTGGTGCCGCCCCGCAGGCGACCGTCGCCGCGCCTGACGCAGGTGACGCGACGCCGGGACCGACCGTGCTGCAGCGCTCCGATGTGCACGTCCACTACGACGGCGTGACCGCGCTCGACGGCGCGAGCATCGACCTGCGTGCCGGTGAGGTCCATGCCCTCATCGGCCCCAACGGGAGCGGCAAGACGACCCTCCTGAAGGAGCTGGCCCGCGACCCGACCGCTGTGCGCACGCCGCAGCACACCGTGGTCCTTCCGCGTCTGGTGTCGGACCGGCAGGTCGCGCTCGGTGCCCGTGGCGGCAGCACCCAGCGGCAAGCCGTGCTGAGGCACCTGCTGGCGACGCCGAGCTCCCGGCGGCCCGACCCCACCGTCGCGGCGGCTCTCGACGCGACCGGTCTGTCGCACGTTCGCGGCGCCGACCCGCGTCGGCTCACCGCCGGTGACCAGCGCCTGCTGCAGGTGGCGCGTGCCGTGGCCACCGGGGCCCCCGCCCTGCTGCTCGACGAGCCCGCGGCCGGCATGACCGCCGACGAGCGCACCCGCCTGGGCGCGGTCCTGCGGCACCTCGCGAGCCGCGGTACGGGGGTCCTGCTCGTCGAGCACGACATGCGGCTGGTGGGTGCGGTCGCCGACCGGGTCACCGTGCTCCACCAAGGCCGGGTGCTTGCCTGTGGCACACCTGACCAGGTGCGGTCCGACCCTGCGGTGCGCCGGGCCTACCTCGGTACGTTGGCGCGGTGAGACACCTCGCCCCCCTGCTCGCGCTGGCCCTTGCCGTCGCCGGCTGCACCGGAGGGCCGTCGACGCCGAAGGGGGACGCCCTGGTCGTCGTCTCGGCGCCCCTCACCTCGTCGCCGTGGATCGGCGACTTCATCCGCAAGGGCGCGGAGCTCGCGGCGAAGCAGGGCGGACGGCGCATCCGGCTGGAGGTGCTCGACAACAGCGGCTCCGCGCAGACCGCCGTCGCGCAGGCCCGGCGCGCCGTGAGCGAGAACGCTGTCGCCCTCATCACCGACGGCGTCGGAGCCAAGGCTGTGGCCGCCGTGACCGACCCGGTGAAGCTCCCGGTCTTCATCACCTTCGAGGGGGGCGCCTCTCTGACCGACCCGGCCACGCTGCCGACCCTGTTCCGCCTCGCACCGGCCAACGTCGACCTGTGCCGACGGCTCGCCGACTACCTCGCCGACGTCCGTCGCGGGCAGAGCGTCGCGGTGATCGCCGACGACACCACCTACGGCGTCGAGGGCGCCGCGACGGCGGTGGCCGACCTGGAGCACGACGACGTACGGGTCCTCACGCAGCAGACCATCCCGTCCGGGGCGCGCGACGTCAGCGCGCAGGTGCTGGCCGCCCGCCGGTCCGGCGCGCAGGTGCTCGTCGTGTGGGCCCGAGCGTCAGGGGTCGCGTCCGTCGTCCGCGCGGCACGCAGCACGGGCTGGGAGGTCCCCGTCTACACCGGCCCGGCCGGCGAGGACCCGCTCGTGCGGCAGCAGCTCGCGGATCACCCCACGTGGCTCGACGGCACGGTCTTCGTGTCGTTCCGGATCACCAGCGAGAGCGGGGCCGGGCCCTTCGAGGCCTACCGCAAGCTCTACGAGAAGGCCTACGGCGCAAGCACTTTCGGCGTCACGAGCGGCGGCAGGCAGGTCGTGCAGCCGCCGGACTGGTCGATGTTCTCCTTCGACGCGGTGAACCTGATCCGGGCCGCGCTCGACCGGGGGAAGAAGGTCGACCGGAAGACCGTCTACGACGGCATCCAGAGCGTCGTCATCACCGGCGCCAACGGCGACGAGCGCGGCTACGGACCCGACGACCGCGAGGGCGTCAGTCCCGACGACATGTACTTCGCGGCCTTCAGGGACATGCGCTTCTACCCCAAGACCGACGACAAGCTGTCGACCCTGCTCCCTCAGGTGCCGCAGTAGGTGTGCGGCCGCTACGCGTCGTCGCGACGCCCGGACGACCTCGTCTCCTGGTTCGACGTCCAGGAGCCGCCGGAGGAGACCATCGAGCCGTCCTGGAACGTCGCGCCGACCGACCCGGGCTACGTCGTCGTGCAGACGAAGGAGGGCGTGCGGCAGCTGCGGGTCCTGCGCTGGGGCCTCGTGCCGTCGTGGTCCAAGGACGCCAAGGGCGCGGCCCGCATGATCAACGCCCGCCAGGAGTCGGTGAAGGACAAGCCGGCCTTCCGCAAGGCCTTCGCCGGACGTCGCTGCCTCGTGCCGGCGGACGGCTACTACGAGTGGAAGCAGGAGGGCGCCGACAAGCAGCCGTGGTACCTCAGCACTCCCGACCCGCTCGCCATGGCCGGCCTCTACGAGCACTGGAAGCAACCGGACGGCACGTGGTTGTCGACCTACACGATCATCACGACGAGCGCTCCTGACGAGCTCGGCGAGATCCATGACCGGACCCCGCTGCTGGTGCCCCGCGAGCACTGGGGCGTGTGGCTCGACAGGAGCGTCCCGGACCCGGGCGAGCAGCTCCTGATCCCAGGGACGCCAGGGGTTCTCGAGGCCTGGCCGGTCGGCAAGGCGGTCGGGAACGTGCGCAACAACGGTCCCGACCTGGTCGACCCGGTCTAGCTCCGGCGCCAGGTCGCGTAGCCACCGGCGAGGAGCAGGAGCACGCCGGCACCGGCCAGGGACAGTGGGCCCCACCGCGGGTGCAGGACGACGTGCCGGACGGGTACGGCCGTGGGCGGGGCGAACGCGTAGCGGTAGGACGTCGTCCCCGTACCCCTCAGGTCTGCGCCCAGGTAGGGGCTGAAGGACGTCGCCCGCGCGCCGGTCGCGGCGACGGCCACGAGCAGGTCCAGCGCGCTCTTGCGGTCCTGCTGCGACGGGTGCGACGCGGCCCACTCGTGCCAGGTGAGGAAGGTGCCGGGCGGCGCGAGCTCCTGCGCGTTCAGCGCCGCGACGGTGTCGAGCTGCAGCGCGAGCGTGCCGGGTCCGTCGGTCTTGACGTCGAAGGTCACCGAGGCCGACTGACGGCCGTCCAGGCTGCCGCCGAGGGTGCCTGCGAAGGTGGCGCCGGAGGCCGTCGGCACGGTCGTGGGCCCGCTGACCGATCCGGTCGTGCCGGTCAGCGTGAGCGCCCCTGTAAGGCGCAGCGGCACCCCCTGGCTCGCGGAGACCTGCGCGCTGCGGCTGACGGTGAGCTGCCGGGGCAGGCCGTCGTCGGTGCTGGGAAGCCGGGCGGCGCTCGGGTGGCGCGCGACCCGCAGGGCGAGGTCGAGCGGCCCGGCGAGCTCGGCGGCGGGAGCGTCGGCCGCGGTCGGCAGCTCCTGCGGCTGCGAGGTCGTGTTGGTGAGGGTGACGTGGACCGTGCCGGCGCCCGGGATGCGGCCGCCGTCAGCGACGTGCTCGCCCCTGCCCGAGGCGCTGGTGAAGGTCACCGCGACCGCGAGCGGCAGATGCTCGGCCTCCAGCGCCGGGTCGAGGCGCAGGCGGGCGGCCAGGGACCGGTGACCGGGCGTGAAGCCCTGCCACACGACCGCGCCCCTCTGGGTGAGCGGCGGCCGCTCGGTGCCGAGCGAGGTCGCCTCGCGCGCCGGGCCGCGCTCACGGATGGCGTAGTCCCCGACGCCCTCGACGTCCAGCCGCTGCTCCATCGCGACCGTGCGCACGGTGCCGTCGCCGCCGACCCCGACGAGCAACCGCTCGTCGTTGCGGACCGGCCCCGGGACGATCGACGGCTTGAGGCGGTCGGAGCGGAAGGCGCTCTGCGCCTTCTGCACCGCGAGCAGGAGCCTCGCCTCCTGGACCTTCGCCGCCTCGGGCGTCGGGAGCTGCAGGAGGTCATCGGCCCCAGCGCGCGTGGCCAGGGCTGCACCGGGGAAGAGCAGCAGGACTGCTGCGGTGCCCGCTGGGACGGCCGCGCGGAGGGTACGCACTCCTTCGAGGCTACGGTGGCAGCAACCCCAACGACGAAGGAGACGCACTGTGGACCTCGACGCCCTGCGAGCCGACCTCGAGCAGGTCGTGCGCGAGAGCGAAGCCACCATCGCGAGCCTGAGCGCGGAGGAGGGCGACGAGGACAGCGACATCGTCGAGGACGACGCCGGTGAAGCGGCCGACTTCAGCGAGAGCGACCGCGAGGAGGCGATGATCGACGCAGCGCAGGCCCGGCGCACCGAGGCCCTCGAGGCGCTCGCCCGCATGGACGCCGGGACGTACGGCGTGTGCGTCGACTGCGGCAAGCAGATCCCCGAGGCCCGGCTGGAGTTCCGCCCCGAGGCGGCCCGCTGCGTCGAGGACCAGGAGAAGTTCGAGGAGTCCGAGGGCTAGAGCTAGGGCTTCCGGGCGCTGCTGACCAGCGCCATGCCCGGGGTCTCGCCCTCCCGGTCGACCGACAGCCTCAGCTCGGTCTGCACGAGCGAGCGCAGCGCCTCGTCCCCGCCATGGGCCAGGGCGCGCTCCACGGCGGCAGGGGTGAGCACGGTGCGAGGCCGCACCCACTCGACGTCGAAGCCGACGTCCTCGAGGAGCGCCTGCAGCTCCTCGGGCCAGAAGCAGCGCGACAGCGTGCCGTCGTCCTCCGGGACCAGCACGACGTCCGCCGACGGGATGTCGGCGAGCTCCGCCCAGCGACCCTGGTCGGCGAGCCGGGCGAGCCCGGTCGTGAGGCTGTCGACGCACAACAGCATCCGACCCCCGGGGCGGAGCACACGCACGAGGTCGCGTGCCGTCTCCTCCGTCGCGAGGCAGAGCGACAGCGCGCGCGACTCGGCCACCACGGCGTCGAACGCCTCGTCCGCCACCCAGTCCAGCACCCGCGTGTCGGCCACGACGGTGTGGACGCCGGGCACCGGGCCGGCACCGACCCGCACGACCTCGTGGCCCAGGTCCCGCAGCAGCTCCGGGCGCGCCGGTCCGTCCAGGCTCAGGTCGAGGACCCGGCCGCGGTCCTCCGGCAGCCACGCCGCCAGCTGGGCGCTCGCGACCTCGTCGTAGAACAGCCAGTACGGCGACGAGGGGGCCGGCACCGGCGTCGGGGCGCCGGCAGCCGGGTCGAGGCTGAGCACTCGACCTCCCTACCCTCCGAGGGTGCCGACAACACTGCCCCCCGAGGACACCTGGACACAGGTGGAGACGAGTCAGGGACCGGCGAGGTTCCATCTCGACGGCTCGGGCGAGGGGTTGCTGGTGCTCGGGCACGGCGCTGGCGGAGGCACCCGTTCCGTCGACCTGCTGGCGGCCAGGGCCGCGGCGCACGAGGCCGGCTTCCGCGTCGCCCTGGTGGAGCAGCCCTGGCGCGTGCGCGGGCGCAAGGTCGCCTCCCCGCCGGCCACGCTCGACCTGGCCTGGGTCGCCGTGCTCTCGGAGCTGCACGGGACGCCGCTCGTCGTCGGCGGGCGCAGCGCCGGTGCCCGGGTCGCGTGCCGCACGGCTGCCCAGGTGGGCGCCGATGCCGTCCTGTGCCTGGCCTTCCCGCTCCACCCGCCAGGCCGCCCCGAGCGGTCACGCCTGCCCGAGCTGACGGCGGTGGACGTGCCGGTCCTCGTGGTGCAGGGCGATCGCGACGCCTTCGGCGTCCCTCCGGGCGCGGTGATCGTGCCCGGCGCCGACCACGGCTTCCGGGTCGCCAAGGGGTTGCCGGGCGCCGCGCCGCAGGTGCGCGAGCACGTCGGTGCCTGGCTGCGGACGCTGGGTCAGCGGGCCTGAGCGCTGTTCGCGCTGATCCGCAGCGAGCTGGTGTCGACGGCCTCGAACGCGCTCGCGGGGATGGTCTTGAGCTGGTCGAGCATCCCGCTCGCCCAGCGGCTGCTCTGCTCGCCCTGGAAGTACCAGGGACTGCCGTTGTCGGCGAGCACGAGCCCGTAGGTCTTCATGGCCTGCAGCACCGCGCGCGTGTCGGGGCGGTACGAGGAGATCGCGAAGGACGCCTTGAGCCGGAAGCGCGCCCCCATCCGCGGGTAGGTCAGGTCGCTGACGCTGCCTGCGTCGTGCCGCGCGGGCCACAGGTGGTGGCGGTCCGTGATGTTCGTGGTGAAGCGGATCGCGTGGTCGACGTGGCCGGCTGCCACCTCGTCGTACCGCAGCAGCCCCGGCAGGATCGCCAGGCCGGCCGCGTCTGCGCTGGTCCAGCCGTCGGGGCGCAGCGCGTTGCTCTTCAGGTTCCAGTGGGCGCCGCTACCGGCGTACCAGCGGGTCCCGCTCTTGCGGGTGTCCCAGGTCTCGTAGAGCGTGCAGGTGCTCCGGTCCACCACGACCGCGTGCTGGTCGCTGCCGCCCTCGATCCGGGTGTCGCTGCCCAACGGGTAGCCGACCCGGTCGCTCTCCGAGGCGTAGTCGAAGGTCACGCCGACCTTGGCGTGAATGCCGCTGACGTAGGTGACGGGCAGTCCGTAGGTGCCGCCGAAGTCGGGGTGCAGCCTGCGCGTCGGCGACATGTGCGACAGCCACTGGGCGCTCCGGCCGGAGACGGGGAGCTTGCTGACGTCGGCGTGCCAGTAGTTGTCCGCGGGGAACGCCGGGCAGGTCGTCCCGGGCAGGTTCCGCGCCGTGCCCGCGCCGGCGGGTACCGCCAGCAGAGGGACCAGCGCGAGGGCCGCGGCGAGGCGCTTCATGCCGGTGTTATCGGCAGCTCAGGTGCTGACGTACACCTCGGACGCGACGAGCCGGTCCAACTCGACCGTCACGCCGTCGACCTCGACGCGGACGGTGTCCTCGTCGCCCTCGCCGACCGTGACCCGCTGGCCCGGCAGGAGGTTGCCGGACTCGAGCTCGCGCATGTGCTCGAGCTGGGTCTGCAGGTGCTCGTCGATGCGCCGGACGACGCACGGCTGACCGCTCGGCACGCTCGCGAGCGCCGTGAGGGGTCCGGGGTCGACGACGTTGGCGGAGCCGGGGATCGGGTTGCCGTGCGGGCACATGCCGGGGTCGCCGAGCAGCTTCACGAGGTGCTGCTCCAGGTTGTCGCTGATCGCGTGCTCGAGACGGCAGGCCTCCTCGTGGACCTGGCTCCACGGGACCTTCAGGACGTCGACGAGGAGCAGCTCGGCCAGCCGGTGCCGGCGCAGGACGGAGGTGGCGTACCCCCGCCCCGTCTCGGTCAGGTGCAGGACGCGCTCGTCGTCGAGCGTGAGGTAGCCCTCGCGCTCGAGGCGCTTCACGGTCTCGCTGACGGCGGGGGCGCTGACGCCGAGCCGCTCCACGAGGCGGGCCCGCATCGGGACGACGCCGGACTCCTCCAGCTCGAGGATCGTCTCGAGGTACTGCTCGACCGCCGGGTGGTGACCGGCGCCGGGCGGACCGACGTGCCTCTCGTGCTGCATGGCCCCAGCCTAGTTGGGATGAGAACGACGTCGAGGGGCGTTGGAGAGGTCGTGAGCAACGCCAGCTGCCTCCCGCGTGCGCGGTCCTTCGCCCCGTTCACGGGTGGCCAGGATCTCCTGCTTTACGACCCTGTAGCGTCACCGGACGTGACCGAGGAGACCCAGGAGCAGCGCAACGCTCGGTTCGAGCGCGACGCCCTGCCGTTCCTCGACCAGCTCTACTCGGCGGCCCTGCGCATGACGCGCAACCCCGCCGACGCCGAGGACCTCGTCCAGGAGACGTTCGCCAAGGCCTACAGCGCCTTCCACCAGTTCGAAGAGGGCACCAACCTCAAGGCCTGGCTCTACCGGATCCTCACCAACACCTTCATCAACAGCTACCGCAAGAAGCAGCGCCAGCCGCAGCAGTCGCCGACCGAGCAGATCGAGGACTGGCAGCTCGCCGCCGCCGAGGCGCACACCTCCACCGGCCTGCGCAGCGCCGAGATGGAGGCGCTCGACCACCTGCCGGACTCCGACGTGAAGGACGCCCTGCAGAAGCTCCCCGAGGACTTCCGTATGGCCGTCTACCTCGCCGATGTCGAGGGCTTCTCCTACAAGGAGATCGCCGAGATCATGGGCACGCCGATCGGGACGGTCATGTCCCGCCTCCACCGCGGTCGGCGCGGCCTCAAGGAGCTCCTGGCCGACTACGCCAAGGAGCGCGGACTGGTGAAGGCGGACTCATGAGCTGCGGCGACCCGCACGAGACCCCGTGCGACGAGGTCCTCGAGAAGGTCTACCTCTACCTCGATGCGGAGACCGAGGCCGAGGACCACGAGCACATCCGCATCCACCTCGACGAGTGCGCGCCGTGCCTGCGCAAGTACGGCCTCGAGCAGATCGTCATGAAGCTGGTCGCCCGGTCGTGCAAGGAGACCGCGCCCGCCGACCTCCGCGAGCGGGTGCTCCTGAAGATCCAGCAGGTGCGCGTCGAGATCGAGCAGGTGGAGTTCCGCGCCGAGTAGGGCGGCTAGGGTCGGCGCATGAGCTGGCTGGTCACGGGTGGTGCCGGGTACATCGGGGCGCACGTCGTGCGCGCGATGGTCGGGGACGGCCAGGACGTCGTGGCACTGGACGACCTCAGCACCGGCGACCGTTCCCGGGTCCATGACGGCGCGCGCTTCGTCGAGGGCTCGGTGCTGGACCGGGCGGCGCTGCGGGAGGCGCTCACAGGCGTGACGGGCGTGGTGCACATCGCCGCGAAGAAGCAGGTCGGCGAGTCGGTGGCCGAGCCGCTCTGGTACTACCGCGAGAACCTCGACGGGCTGATGACCCTGCTCGAGGAGTGCCGCGACGCGGGCGTCCCCCGCTTCGTGTTCAGCAGCAGCGCCGCGACGTACGGGATGCCCGACGTCGAGTACGTCACCGAGGACACCCCGAAGGCACCGCTCTCGCCGTACGGGGAGACGAAGCTCGTCGGCGAGTGGCTCCTCGCCGACTGCGCGACTGCCTTCGGGCTGCAGGTCATGAACCTGCGCTACTTCAACGTCGCGGGCGCCGCGTCGCCGGAGCTCGGTGACCCAGGGGTCTTCAACCTCATCCCGCTCGTCTTCCAGGCCTTGGCGAAGGGCGAGAAGCCGCGGGTCTTCGGCAAGGACTACCCGACGCCGGACGGCACCTGCCTGCGCGACTACGTCCACGTCGCCGACATCGCCGACGCCCACCTGGCCGCGGCGCGGGCCCTCGACGCGGGGCAGCCGGGCGCGACCTACAACATCGGCCGCGGCGAGGGATCGTCCGTGCTCGACGTCATCGGCGTCATCGCCGACGTGACCGGGCTCGACTGCTCCTACGACGTCGTCGAGCGACGCGCCGGTGACCCGGCGCGGGTCGTCGCCAAGGTCGACCGGATCCGGGAAGGCCTTGGTTTCCAGGCAAAGCACGACCTCCGGCAGATGGTCGAGAGTGCCTGGGCCGGCTGGCAGAGCAGGCATTGAGGGTCGTCGTCACCGGGGCTGCCGGCTTCATCGGCAGCCACCTCTGCGACCGGCTGGTCGCCGACGGGCACACCGTGGTCGGGCTGGACGACCTCAGCACCGGTCGCCTCGCCAACCTCGCCGCGGCCCGGCGCAGCAAGTCCTTCTCCTTCAGCAACGTCGACGTCACCCGAGCGGAGCTCGTCGACGTGGTCGCGAAGGAGCGGCCGGACGTGGTGCTCCACCTGGCGGCCCAGATGGACGTGCGCCGGTCGGTGGCCGACCCCTTGCACGACACCCGCGTCAACGTCCTCGGCACCGTCAACGTGCTCGACGCATGCGTACGTGCGGGCACTCCGCGCGTCGTGTTCGCGAGCAGCGGCGGAACGGTCTACGGCACCCCGCCCAAGCTTCCCGCGAGCGAGCGGATGACGCTGCACCCCGCGTCGCCGTACGGGTCCGCCAAGGCAGCCGGCGAGACCTACGTCGCGGCCTACCAGCGCCTGCACGGCCTGGCCGGGTGCTCGCTGCGGCTGGGCAACGTCTACGGGCCGCGACAGGACCCGCACGGCGAGGCCGGGGTGGTGAGCATCTTCGCCGGGGCGCTGGCCAACGGTGAGCCGACGCGGATCTTCGGCGACGGCAGCAGCACCCGGGACTACATCTACGTCGACGACGTCGTCGACGCGTTCCTGCGATGCCTCGGCGGCAAGGGCGACGGCCGCCGTCTCAACGTCGCGTCCGGTACGGGGACGACGGTCCGCCGGCTCCACACCGAAGTGGCGCGGGCGGTCGGGGCCCCCGATGCGCCGGACTTCGCCCCGACCCGGCCGGGCGAGCTGCACTCGATCGTCCTGGACGTCGGCCAGGCCCGGCGCGCACTCGGCTGGGAGCCGGCGGTCGGGCTGCGGCAGGGCCTCGCCCAGACCGTCGACTGGGTGCGGTCCCAGAAGCACTGAGCCCCCGCGCTCGGCGGGGCTCAGGAGGTGTCAGGCGTTTGGGGCGCTTGCCGTGGTTGGCGGCGTTCTTCTTGCGTGCGCGGCGCTTGCGGCCCTTCTTGGCCATGTCGGTCTCCTCTCGACTGCGTGCCAGCCTACCGGCGCCGCCGGCGGGCTCCCATGCCGGCGACCACGAGCTCGGCCAGCCCCGCGGCGACGAGCACGTCGCCCGGGCTGACGATCTCGGCGCGGGCCGGCGCGAAGACCGGCACCCGGTCGCCGAGCCACCCGACGCGCGTGTCCGGCCCGATCAGGGCGTGCCTCGGGTCCGCACCGCTGACGATGTCCTGGGTGCTCAGCCGGGCGCGTCCCATCGCGTCGCCGCTCACCGGCATCGCCCCGTTGAGCGAGACCACCAGCGCGTTCGACGCCAGCCCGAGCGCGACGAGCCCCGTCCCGCGGACCCCGCGGTTGAGGACGAGGAACACCGACACCAGCAGCG
>Ga0207705_10002521_pt1 | contig 14109 bp, 12 predicted proteins | sample KBSC13metaG_FD_184314 | JGI IMG/M metagenome (GOLD analysis project Ga0207705, IMG submission 184314) | Corn rhizosphere microbial communities from Kellogg Biological Station, Michigan, USA - KBS C1-3 metaG (SPAdes) (version 2) | ecosystem: Host-associated > Plants > Roots > Rhizosphere > Soil ...
TGAGATCGAGTGCACTTGCCTGTATTCGACCTGGAACCACTACCGCGGCGATTTCGTGCGCCGCGTGGAATACGGGCAGCGGGTGCGTGACCTCGCCATGGCGACGGGCGACCTTCAGGCGCAGGCCTGGGGCCTCCTGGACCAAATTGAGAGCCTCCTCAATCTCGGCGATTTCGAGCGGGTCCGCTCGCTCGGCAATGAATTGGAGCATCACCTCGGGCAAAATATCTACGGGGCCGACGAGATCATGGCCTACGGACTTCTCGCCGCGCTGGAATTGCGGATTGGCCGCCTCGCCGAGGCGCTGCCCCATGCCGAAAAAGCGCTGGCGGTCATGACGAAGATGTCGCCCACGATCGTCTACAATCTCGAGGCGTATGCGGCGGTGACGGATGTGTACCTGCGCGCCTGGCGGCTGTCGCCGGAGGGCGATTCCGCGCGGGCGGGTTTCGCGGCGAAGGCGCGCGAAGCCTGCGAAGACACCCGGCGCTTCGCGAAGATCTTTCGCATCGGCGGCGCGCGGGCGCTTCTGCTCACCGGCGTGGAGCGCGAGCTTTCCGGGGACATGGCGCAGGCCGTTCGCCTGTCCCGCGAAGGACTCACCGCCGCGATCCGGCTGCGTATGCCGTATGAGGAAGCGCTGGCACACCGCCAACTGGCGCGCCTCTTACCGGCCGGCGATCGCAGCCGCGATGTGGAGCGGGCCAAGGCGCGCGATCTCTTCGCGAGCCTCGCCGCCCGTTACGACCTGACGGCCACGGAATCGGGCGAGCCCGGTGTGGCGTGACCGTCGCTAGGTTGACGGTGCGTGCGCGGCGGCGGCGAGCGGGGCGACGAACGCGGCCAGCTTCGCCACCAGATTCGGATCCTTCCCGAATTCCGCGATCTGTTTCACGATCGCGCTGCCGACGACAATCCCATCCGCATCTTTCGCGACCTGGCGGACGTGCTCGGCAGTAGAAATGCCGAAGCCGACGGCGATGGGCAGCGAAGTAGTGGCGCGAATGGCGGCGACCCGCTCCGGGAGAGAGGTCGCCACTTCCGAGCGCTCCCCGGTAACGCCTTCGCGAGAGACGTAGTAAATAAAACCGCTCGCGCCCGCCGTGAGCTGGGCGATCCGTTTTTCCGGCGTCGTCGGCGCGATCAGGCGGATGCGTTTCAGGCCGGTCTTTTGCAAGAGCTCCTCGTTCTGCGCATCTTCATCCGGCGGCAGGTCGAGGATGAGCAGCCCATCCACGCCCGCTGCTTCGGCGTCGCGATGAAATGTTTCGAACCCGTAGCGGTAGATCGGGTTCATGTAGGTGTAGAGGACGATCGGAAGCTGCGATTTCTCCCGGATCTTCCGGACCGTCTCGAGCACCCCGCGCACCGTCGTGCCCGCCTCGAGCGCCCGGGCGGCGGCGAGTTGATTGACGACGCCATCCGCGAGCGGATCGGAGAAGGGGACGCCCAGTTCGAGCAGGTCCACGCCGGCCTTCTCGAAGGCCCAGGCCAATTCGCGCGTGGCCTCGAGATGCGGGTCCCCGGCGGAAATATAGGCGATGAGCGCCTTCTGCCCCGCGGCGCGGAGGTCGGCGAATTTCTGGTCGATACGATTGGGCATGGCTGAAAAGGGGAGAACAGGATTGTCAGGTTTCGCCAGATGAACAGATTTTTTCGCCGGTTGAATGGCGAATGGGACGGATGGGACCTATAAGTCCCATGGGTCGCATACGTCCCATGGGTCGCACTCAATGCGGGGGCTACTAAACACCAGGCACTTTCCTCAACCGACTGGCTATCCGCCGAATCCCGGCTACCTTTCCCGCCCCATGTCCGACAAAGGGCCCACGCTGACCGTCAACGAAATCTACGAATCCATCCAGGGTGAGAGCTCCTGGGCGGGGTTCCGCTGTGTGTTCGTGCGGCTGACCTTCTGCGACTTGCGGTGCACCTATTGCGACACGGAATACGCCTTCTATAAGGGCGACAAACGGCCCGTGGCGGAAATCCTCGACGAGGTCCTGAAATTCGAAACCCCGATGGTGGAACTCACCGGTGGGGAGCCCCTTCTCCAGAAAAACGTGCTGCCGCTGATGACCTCCCTGTGTGACGCCGGGCGCACGGTGCTCATCGAGACGAGCGGGGCGCACGACATCTCGAAGATCGATCCGCGCGTCCACCGCATTGTGGACTTGAAAACGCCCGGCAGCGGCGAATGCGCGCGCAACCTGTGGAGCAATATCCCGCACCTCACGAAACTGGATGAGATCAAGTGCGTGATCGGTTCGCGGGAAGACTACGAGTGGTCGCGCGACCGGGTGCGTGAACACGACCTCACGGAACGCTGCCATACGGTCCTCTTTTCACCCATCTTCGGCCGCATCGAACCGCGCGAAATCGTGGAGTGGATCATCGAGGACAAGCTGCCCGTCCGTTTCCAACTCCAGATGCACAAGTTCATCTGGGACCCGAAACAGAAGGGAGTATGAACGGGAAAATTCGAAATCCGAAACTCGAAATCCGAAACAAATTCGAAAGGAGGGAAATCTGGGAAAACGTCCGTGACGGAGAGTTTTCTCCATTCCGCCATTCAAATCAGGAATTTGTTTCGGATTTCGGATTTCGGATTTCGAATTTAACCTCTGCGCTGGCCGAAGATCTCTTTGCCTCTCTTCATCTCCACGTTTAAACGAATCTCCCTATGCGCGTTCGCCTGACCAAAGATTTCACCTTCGAAGCCGCCCAGACGCTGCCGTGCGCCCCGGAAGGGCACAAATGCCGGCAGATGCACGGGCACAGTTTCAAGGTGGAGATCTCCGTGGAGGGCGAGGTCGATCCCAAAACCGGCTGGTTTTACGATCATGCCGAGATCAGCAAGGCGATGCGACCGCTTCTCGTGGATCTGGACCACGGGTATCTGAACGAGATTCCCGGCCTGTCGAACCCGACGATCGAGAACATGGCGGCCTGGTTCTGGCAGAAGCTGGCGCCGGACTGCCCCGGGCTCGCGGAAATTGTCATCCACGAGACTCCGACCGCCCGATGCAGCTATCGTGGCCAGTGAACCTGCAAATTTTCGCTGGCGTTGCGGGACCGGGCCGCTAGCCTCCGCGCGCTTATGAAATGGTCTTCCATCCTCGTCCTCGGCGCGCTCGCGCTTTTCGTGAACGCGTGCGAAAAGCACCCGGCTGCCGAATTGCCGCCCGAGCACGCCACGGCTTTTGGTGAGCATAGCTGGTCGCCAGCCGGCGAGGTAAAGCCCGGTGAGAAGGCGGCTCCGGCTTCCGCTCCCGCCGCCGCACCCCAGGCGGCCGCGGCTGCGTCGGAAAGTCCGCAGGGCGAGGCGCCCAAGTTCTTCCCCGACAAGAAATAAGCCGCGTTCGCGGATCGTGAACGAAAGCCAGCCAGCGACCAAGCCCGCGGGATGGCGTTTGTGGCGGAGCTTCGGATTCGCCATTCGGGGAATCGGGATGCTTGTGAGGACGCAGGCGAATGCGCGCATCCACCTCGCCGCCACCGTCGTCGTGGTCGCCGCCGGGTTTCTGTGCCGGCTTTCCGGGGGAGAATGGACGGCGATCGTCGCGGCCATCGGACTGGTGTGGACGGCGGAGGGGCTGAATACCGCGATCGAAGCGGTGGTCGACCTGGTGTCGCCCGAATATCACCCGCTCGCCGGCCGGGCAAAGGATGTCGCGGCGGGAGCGGTCCTGCTCGCTGCGATTGCCGCGGCAATCATTGGTGCGGTGATTTTTGGCCCGCGGGTGCTTTCGTTGGTAGGTCGTTGATCGGGTACAAAGTTGGATTCATTCGGCGCGCCCCCCAACCCCGTCATTCTGAGCGAAGCGAAGAACCTCCGAGGCGGCGGCGGCGTACCGGACAAGTGAGGGCCGGTGTCTTTCGGGCGAGCTGATCTCTGCCTTTCATCACCCGCATGATGTCAGATGCCGGAATAGATCAGAGGTTCTTCGTTCCTCAGAGTGACAGATACGGGACGCCCGCCAGATGGCAAAAGCGTACCGTGGCTGGACCGGCTCAACGACGCGCCGCGCCTCCGGTGGCCACCCATAACGGATGACTGCCACAGCCTCCCCTACACAAACGCCTCCGCCACCGCGTCCGCCATCAGCTTGCCTCGCCGGGTCAAAATCGTCCGGCCACCGCGCTCCTCGAGGAATCCCAACTCCCGAAACTGCTCGAGATCCTTGGACCACCGGGCCAGTTCGCCGGTCGCGATGCCTTCGCGGGTGCGGACCCCGAACGCCGCGATCTCGCCCAGGCGCGTGATAGCCGGAAGGTCTTCCGTGAAATGGACGACGCTCTCCCCGGCGAGGATGCGGCGCGTGTATTCCGCGGTATCGGGCAGGGCCTGCCAGCGGTGCAGGCCGACCGTCGAAAATGCGCTGGGGCCGAAGCCCAGGTAGTCCGCGCCGCGCCAATAGGCGAAATTGTGCGCCGACTCATGGCCCGGCCGTGCGTAGTTGGAGATTTCGTAATGCTCGAAACCGGCCCCGGTCAGTTTGTCGATCGTCGCTTCGAAGAGGTCCGCATCGCGATCGTCGTCCTGGTGGAAAGTGCCGAGCTGCAACTGGCGGAAATAGGCGGTGTCCTCCTCGTAGGTCAGGCAATAAGACGACACGTGTTCGGGTCGCAAGTCGATGGTCCGGGCGAGCGTGGCCTGCCATTGGGCCACGGTCTGCCCCGGGACCGCGAACATCAGGTCGATGTTGATGTTGTCAAAGCCGGCGCCGCGCAACACCTCGTAGGTCGTCTCCGCTTGCGCGGCGTTGTGGACGCGTCCCAGCGTCTTGAGCAACCCGTCGTCCCAGGATTGCACGCCGAGGCTGATCCGCGTAACTCCCAGGCTTCGCAGCAGGCGCGCCTTGTCCGACCGCACGGTGGCGGGATTGACTTCGAAGGTCCACTCGCGCAACGCGCCCAGATCCAGGCGGTCGCGCAGCCCGGTCAGCAGGTATTCGAGTTGATCGCAGGTCAGGGCGCTCGGGGTGCCGCCGCCGAAATAGATCGTTTCCGGACGCAACTCGTGGCCGACCATCGATTCCTCCACTTCGTGGAGAAGGGCATCGAGGAATTGGGTCGTCTTATTCTTCGCGCCCGTCTCCACGTAGAAGCTGCAATACGGACAGAGCTTCGGGCAGAAGGGGATGTGGAAGTAGAGGTGGCGGATGGCCGGCATCGACTACAAGTCGAGGAAAACAAGCAATTCGACAACGGACAATCGATGAGGGGCTGCCATGGCTCGAGGATACTGTTTAGTGTGCCGCCCTTGAGCGGCGAGTGCGGCGGAACCGTGGGATGATATTCTCCATCCCGTTGGGTCGTCAGACAAATTTGTGAACCTGTCCGTCGCGAAGCTTCGCAAAGCTCGGAAGTTGTGACCCGCGAAGGTTGCGCGGGAGTTCACGCGCGCGATTACAGTCTCCCCGAAGCCGTTCCCGCGAATGGCTCAGGCGGGCACTTTGACCTCGCTCGCCGAGATGACGTGATGGGTGCGGGGCGCCGGCTTGATCAGAAACGTCAGCGCCGCGCCGGCGAGCAGCAGGACGGCAGCGGTGATGAAGGAAGAGGTGTAACTTCCACCGCTTCCTGCGGTGAGGGTCTGCTGAAGCCGCGGCAAGACCAGGCCCCCGACGCCCCACGCGGTGAAGAGGATGCCGTAGTTCATGCCGAAGCTTTTCAAGCCCCACAAATCTTTCGTCATCGATGGAAAGAGCGAGAGGTTTGCGCCGTAGTTCGCACCGATGAGCGCGGCCATGATCACGACGACCACTCCGGCGGAATCCTTCGACGCGGTGATCGGGATGGCAGCGAACATCAGCACGGCCTGGAAGAGGAGGACGATGAAGAGGGTCCAGCGACGTCCGATCCGGTCGGAGAGCGTGCCGGCCGTGATGCGCCCGCCGGCGTTGCCGATGGCCATGATGGCGACGGCGACGAAGGCGTGCTCGCCCATGCTTTTCTTCGCCATGCCGCTGATGCTGCTGATGACCATCAGACCGGCGCCCGAGCCGATGAAGTAGATCAGCCACAGCAACCAGAAAGCCGGCTGCCGTAAAATCTCGCTGGGAGTGGCATGGATCGGGGCAACCGGAGCGGCGCTGCCCGCGGCGGGTTTCGGCCCGGCGACGAAGCCGGGGGGCGGGTTCACGAGCATCTGCGCGAGGCCGCAGACGATCACCACGAAGGCAATGCCGAGGATGAGCATCGAAGTCTTCACGTGGTACTGCCCGAGAAGGTATTGCGAAGTCGGCGCGAGATAGACGGGCGCAAGTCCAAAGCCGGCGACGACGAGACCTGCGATGAGGCCGGTCTTCGACGGAGGAAACCATTTGAGCGCGGGCGGCGTAGCTGACGAGTAGCCAAAGCCGAGCCCAAGTCCCACGAGGACCCCGAAGCCGACCAGCCACACTCCGTAGCTGTTCGAGGTTGAGGCGAGCACGAAACCGGCGCCGACGAGCAGGCCGCCGATGGTGGCGGTGATGCGAGGACCGATTTTATCCTGGCAGCGGCCGGCGAGAATCATCGCGAAGGCGAAGACGAGGCAGCACAGCGCGTAGGGATCGTTGAGCTCCGAGCCCTTCCAGCCGAATTCCTTTTCGATCGCGCCCTTGAACATGCTCCACGTGTAGAGGATGCCGAGGGCAAGGTTGATGCCGAGGCCGGAGAAGGCGACGAGCCAGCCGCGATGCTGCGCGTCGGGCGATGGGGTGCCAGTGTTGGGATCTGCGGGGAGAGTCATGGGCGATCTCTCTAGCGCCTCACTGGGGCCATGTCTAGCCGAGTGTGTGGGGCAGCACGCAGTCCACGTTGCGGTAACGATGCCTTTGGCCTTTGAGCCACGAAGCAGCTGCTCAGCCTGTCACCTCCGAACCTTGCCAGGGGACCTTACAGACCCGCTTACAACTTCTTGATCAGCACATTCCGGAACGCCACCGGGTCGCTGTGACCGGCGAAGCCGAAAAAGCCGGTGGTGCGGTCCTTGCCGGGGTGGGGGTGATGCGCCATCACCGTTTCCATGTCCACTTTGCTCAAGTCGGTATCGAGAATGATCGTGCCGTTGAGTTCGACCTTGATCGTCGATCCCTTGATCGTCACTTCCTCGAAGTTCCATTCATTGATCGGATGCTGGTAACCGCGGGCGGCGGCGACCATGCCGTAGGCGGAGCCATGGGCCTGGCGCGGGTCGATCTTGCCGCGCACTTTTTCGTAGTTGTCGTCGAGCACCTGGAGTTCGCACATGCCGACATACGCCGTGTCGCCCGTGATCGGGCAGCGGATGGCGAGGCCGTTATTGCCGCCTGGCGGGATCTTGATTTCCACGCGGGCCTGGAAGTCGCCGTATTCTTCCTTGGTCAGCAGGTTCCCGCCCTTGCCGGGCTTGCACAGGATCGCCCCGTCTTGCACCTGGTAGTTATCGACCGCGCCCTGCCAGCCGTCCAGGTCCTTGCCGTTGAAGATCGGCGTAAAACCTTCGCCGCCTTTGGAGGCGAGGAATTTGCAGGCTTCCTCACTGCCGATCTCGCGGACGTAGAGATTGCGCCAGCGGATTTCGCTGCCATGCGTCTGGAGCTGGATCGGGCCGCGCGGGAGGATGGGCAGGCGCTGGTCGACGGGCTTCTTCTTGTCGAAGTAGTTTTCGAGGATCGCGTGATCGACGACGAGCTTTTCGTTGAGCCACACCGTCACGCGGCTGCCCACCATGATGATGCGAAAATGGTTCCACTCGCCGAACGGCTTGTCGGCCAGCACGAGCGGGTCCTTGCCGGGCGAGCCCTTGTCATTGTTCCACAGGCCGCCGGAGCCTTTGTCGGCGCCAATGTTCCACTTTCCGCCTTCCTTGGTGTAATCCCAGATTTGCACCTGCGGCACGCCACGCAGGTAGATGCCGCTGTCGCCGAGCGGCTGCATCTTGTAGTCGACCAGCAGCTCAATATCGCCGTAGTCCTTGTCGGTGGTGAGGTAGAGGCCCTTGCCGTCATTGACGATCTCGTCGCCCTCCGTTTTCCAGTGCGCGTTGATATTGTCGCCCTTGATCTTGTCGCCGCCTTCGATCGATTGCTTTTTATATTCGGCGAGTTCCTCGGGTGTCAGCTTCAACAGATCGCGCGGGTCGTGGGTGCTCCAGCCGTACCAGCCGCTCAGGTCTTTGCCGTTGTAGAGGGAAGTGAAGCCTTCCGGCGGCTTCACTTCCGCGGAGCCGGTGGAGGGAAGCGCGGCGCAAGCCAGCGCAGTGAGGAATGCGAGTGGGAGGGAACGTCGGAGCAGGGGAGCGATCATGGTGGAATCGGAGGTGAAGGAAACGACCAGAGGCTGGTCGGAGGAGCAAATCAGCAGAATCGTGGTTTATTAGCAACCCATTTGCCAAAAAGATGAATCAGCGCTGCGCCAGGAGATCGGCCAGGATTTCGCGCCGGCGCCGAATGGCGAGCGAGTAATGCGCTTCGTCCTCGATGAAACGCGGCGTGCAGTGCGGCAGGCGCGCGGCAATTTCCTGCGCGGCTTCCCATGCAAAATTACGGTCCTGCTTTCCATGCCAGAGCCGCACCGGCACCTGGATCTCCTCGAGGGCAAAGCCCCACGGATCCGCGTAGATCGCGGCGTCGCCGTAGAGGCCATCCGCTCCGCCGCGCCACGACTCGCGATAATTGTGAAAGCAGGTTTCGAAGATGAAGTCGTCGGCCAGCGTCTCCGCTTCCGCCGGCGGCAGCTGGCGCAGCAGCCACGGCCTGGCCCAATCCGGCGGTCGCACGCGGGCGAAGGGGCGCGCCGCGCGGAAGAGCCACCGCAAGGTGCGCGGGCTGTTCAGGTGGGTGCGGAGGAGCCACTGGTAGGCCGGGTTCAGTTGCGCCGGGTCGGCGCCATCCCCAAGCGGCGGAGCGCCGCACACCACGGCGATGGCCGGAATGCGCTCCGGCAGGCCCCACGCCGCGGCGAGGGCGTATGGTCCGCCGCCGGACACCCCGAGCACGTGAAATCTTTTCAGCTCCAGCATGTCCGCCATTTCCCCCAGCAGCGCCGGCCAGTCGCTCAGGGTCCGGCCCGGGTGCGAAGGCGAGTAGCCGACACCGGGGCGATCGGGCGCGATGATGCGCGCGCCCAATTCCCGGCCGTGCTCATCGAGCAAGCCCGCCTGGAGCCGCGAGGCAGGCCAGCCGTGGCAGAAAAAAACGGGCGCACCGTGCGGGTCGCCATACTCGGCGAAAGCCACCGTGCGGCCGCTGGCCAGCCGCAGGATCCGCGGCTTCGACTGGTCGCGCGGACCGGATGACGAGGGGGAGGTGGAGATTCCGTGGGCGGGCGGCACGTTGCCAAGGAACACGATCATCGGCGCACGACAACCCGTAATCTTGCGGATCGCGTGCTTTTCAAGCCGGTGGGTTTTGATGCAGCGTGTTCCGGTGCGTTCCCTCCCCGTCCTCGCCTCGTATTTCCTGCTGCTCATTCCATGCTGGCCCGCGCCATTACGCGCGGGTGAACCGCGCATCATCGCGCCGGATGCCGCGAAGCTGCTCATGCTCGATACGCGGGTCATCGAACACGCCGAAAATGCCCGGCTCGTCCTCGGTGTGCCGGAGAAGGAAGCGCGCAATCCATTGCTGCCCGCGGATCAGCCATGGGAAAACGCGACGAACAATTATTACCCGAACGTGCTCTGGGATGCGGAGGAGCACTTGTGGAAGCTCTGGTACAAGGATGTTCTCGCCGACAAGGAGGTCATCGCGCAGATGGACGCGCCCTCGACCGTGCATGACGTCGGCTGGTATCTTCTCTACGCCACATCGAAGGACGGGCTGGCGTGGACCAAGCCGAGTCTCGGCCTGCACAAGTTCGCGGGGAGCGCGGCGAACAATGCCGTGGCGCGCGATTGCCCAAACGTCGGCGTCTTCAAGGACGCGCACGACCCCGACCCGGCGCGCCGTTACAAGATGGTCTTCGATGTCGGCCTCGGCCAGCCGCGGGTGCGCTTCAGCCCGGACGGAATCCACTGGGGTGAAACGCAGGAGCCGAAGGGTTTCACCGCGCAACAAGGCGACACGCATAACAATGCGTTCTTCGATACGCGGCTGGGAAAATACTTGTGGTTCACCAAGCTCTACCAGGGCGAGCGGCTCGTGACCCGGCTGGAGAGCGATGATTTCCAGACGTGGCGCAGCAGCGGGGTGGTCCTGCGCAGCACGCCCGAGGAAGGCCGCGCCACGCAGACCTACGCGCTCACGGTTTTCCCCTACGCCAATCTCTGGCTCGGATATGTCATGATGTATCACGTGGGCAGCGGTCGTGCCGTGGATGTGGAACTGGCCTGGAGCCCCGATTCCATTCACTGGCAGCGGGCGGCGCCGGGAAATGCGTTTCTGCCGCTGGGTGAAAAGGGGAGCTATGATGGCGGCTGTATTTACGCCCAGGCAGGTCCGCCGGTGGTGCAGGATGGGAAGATGCTCATCTATTACGGTGGCAGCCCGACCGTGCATCTCGGCTGGAAGCGCTCCGGAACCCTGTGCCTCGCCCGTTTGCGTGAAGATGGTTTCGCGGCCTACGAGGTGGAGGACCCGGCGAAACCTGCCGTACTGACGACGTCGCTGCTCAAGCCCGCCGAAGGCGCGGTCCGCGTGAACGCGGATGGCGAAGTGAAATTGGAAACGGTGCCGGAGAAGGGCGGGGCGATCCGTTTGCGGCTGACGCTCGCCCCGGGCGCCAAAGTCTACTCGATCTCGGGGGCGACGCTGTTGGAGAAGGCGCCCTGATCGGAGTTGCAGAAGTTAGTTTGGGAACAGATTTGCACTCACTGGGCGCTCTCCTTCGCCGTCATTCTGAGCGAAGCGAAGAACCTCTGATCTCTGCATTTCCTCACCAGCGAGGGCGTCAGATGCCGGGAGGATCAGTGGTTCTTCGTTCCTTAGAATGACGGATTGGGGGAGCCCGTTATATAGCAGGAGCGGACCTTGGCTGGCATCGTCGAACTTCTCCTTTGGCAGTCTAAGCGCCTTTGGCTCGGGCTCGGCGCCGCCCGGCTTCCTCACTCGGGTCCTTCTGACCCCAAAGTCACAAATCGCAATTCCCAATTTGCCCCCCGGCCCCTTCGCTGCTTTCCTTGCCCCTCCGTATTCCGCCCTATCCTATGAAGTATCCTCCGTTCATCCTTTCCACCGTCATCGCCGTGCTGCTCCCGGGCGGCCTGCACGCCATCGAGCAGGGGGCGTCCGCGGAGGGTGTGGCGCCGGCTTCCGACGAAGGAAAGAATGCGATCCCGTCTTTCAAGCATGATCCCGGTCTGAAGATCGAACTCTGGGCCGCGGAGCCGATGCTGGCGAACCCGGTGGCCTTTACGCAGGATGAAAAGGGCCGCTGGTATGTCGCCGAAACTTTCCGCCAGGAGCGCGGCATCGAAGACGACCGCAGCCACAAGGAATGGCTCGATGAGGACATCGCCGCGAAGACGCTGGACGACCGGATGGCCGAGATGAAGAAGCACTATCCCGATCCCGCAAAATTCGCGGAAAAGTTCACGAAGTACGAGGACCGCATTCGCCGGCTCGAGGACACAAAGGGCAGCGGCAAGGCCGACAAATCCACGATCTATGCGGACGGTTTCCGGGGAGCGCTGGATGGCACCGGCGCCGGCATCATCGCCCGCGGCAACGAGGTCTGGTACACCTGCATACCCAATCTCTGGCACTTCCGCGACAGCAACGACGATGGCGTGGCCGATGACAAGGAACCGCTGCTCACGGGCTTCGGCGTCAAGTTCGCCTTCCGCGGGCACGACATGCACGGCTTGCGTTTTGGCCCGGACGGCAAACTCTACTTCTCGATCGGCGACCGTTCGATCAATGTGAAGACCAAGGAAGGCGCCCAGGTCGCCCAGACGGAGACCGGCTCGATCATGCGCTGCAATCCCGATGGCACCGGCTTCGAGATTTTCTCCACCGGCGTGCGCAATCCGCAGGAACTCGCCTTCGACGAGCACGGCAATCTCTTTACCGGCGACAACAACTCCGACAGCGGCGACAAGGCGCGGTTCACGTATCTCGTCGAGGGTGGCGATTGCGGCTGGCGGATGGCATTCCAGTACCTGGCCGATCGCGGCCCGTGGAACCGCGAAATGCTGTGGGACGACAAGCTCGGGCAGAAGGCCCGTTACATCGTCCCTCCCGTGGCGAATCTTTCGAATGGCCCATCGGGGCTCACCTACAATCCCGGCACCGGGCTTGGCCCGGCGTATCAGGGGCAGTTTTATCTCTCCGATTTCCGCGGCGGAGCGAATGCCAGCGTCGTGCACCAGATCGCCGTCGAGCCGCAGGGCGCCTTTTTCCGCTTGAAGCAGGATCGCGATTTCGTGAAGGGCATCCTCACGACGGACGTGGAGTTTGGCAACGACGGCAGCGTTTACGTGCTCGACTGGGTGGCGACCTGGGGCGGCATCGGCAAGGGCCGCATCTACAAGTTCACCGACGAGAAGGCGGATGTGGCGGTGCAAAAGGAAACGCAGAAATTGATCGGCGAGGGGATGGAGAAGCGGCAGGTCGCGGATCTGGCGAAATTGCTCGGCCATCCCGATATGCGCATCCGCCAGGCGGCGCAGTTTGAACTCGCGACGCGGGGTGATGCGAAGACGCTCGCCGCCGCGGCGGCCGATGCGAAAGCGGCGAACTCGCTATCGCGCCTGCACGGCATCTGGGGACTTGGACAGATCGCCGCGAAAGACCCGCGCGCGGTGGCTTCGCTTCCCGCTTTGCTCGGCGATGCGGACGCTGAAGTGCGGGCCCAGGCGGCCAAGGTGCTGGGAGATCACAAGGTGACCGCCGCCGCTGAAAAGCTGGTGACGCTTTTGCAGGACAAGGAGAACCGGGTGCGGTTCTTCGCTGCGATCAGCCTCGGCAAGCTCGGCCACAAGGCCGCGTTCGAGCCACTCTGCAAAGCGCTGGCGGAAAACAACGACGCCGACCCGATCCTGCGTCACGGTGCGATCTATGGGCTCGTGACCACGGCCACGTCGCAGCAGCTCGCGGCCAAGGCGCAGGACGCCTCGCCCGCGGTTCGCGGCGGTGTGGTCGTCGCGCTCCGGCGGCAGAACAGCCCGCTTGTGGCCACATTCCTCAAGGACGCCGATCAGAGCGTGGTGCTGGAGGCCGCTCGCGCCATTCACGATGTGCCGATCCTCGAGGCGATGCCGGCGCTGGCGGCGTTGACCACGAATGCGGGGATCAAGGACACGCTCATTCTCAGCCGCGCGATCAATGCGAACTATCGCCTCGGCAAGCCAGAGAACGCCCAGGTGATCGCCGCGCTCGCCGCGAATACCGCGATGCCGGAAGCCGCCCGCAAGGACGCTCTCGATGCCCTCACGAATTGGGCCGATCCCTCGCCGAAAGATCGCCTGCTCAACCAGTGGCGTCCGATCGCCGCCCGTGGCCAGGAGGCCGCCGTGGCCGCGGTGACTCCGAGTGTGGCTGCGTTGCTCAAGGATTCGCCGGCCAGCATCCAGGAGATGGTCGCGAAGCTGGTCGGGAAGTTTTCGCTCTCGATGGCGGGGCAGCCTCTCGTGGAACTCGCGTCGAATGACCGCGCCGGCGCCGGTGCGCGCATCGAATCGTTGCGCGCCCTCATGACCTTGAAGGACAGCCATCTCGCCGACGCCGCCCGGGCGGCGATGAAGGACAAGGATTCCAAGGTGCGCACCGAGGCCTTGCAGGCCCTCTCCGCCTCCGACCCCGCGGCCGCCGCGAAAGCGTTGGGTGAGATCATTCAGAATGGCAACGCGAGTGAGAAGCAGGGCGCGGTGGTGGCGCTCGCGCAGATCAAAGGCCCAACTGTGGATTCTCAACTGGCCGCATTGCTCGACGAGTTGCTCGCCGGCAAGCTTGCCCCCGAGATTCAGCTCGATGTGCTGGAGGCCGCGCAGAAGCACGCGGAGGGACCGATCAAGGACAAGCTTGCGCAATACCAGGCCAGGCTGTCCAAGGACGATCCGCTCGCCAAATGGCAGGTGTCGCTGAAGGGCGGCAACGTCGAGCGGGGCCGCAAGATCTTCCGCGAGAAAGTCGAGACCCAATGCCTGCGCTGCCACACGTGCGAGATCGGTGACAGTCAGGTCGGGCCCGTCCTCACGCA
>Ga0207705_10002522_pt1 | contig 14106 bp, 17 predicted proteins | sample KBSC13metaG_FD_184314 | JGI IMG/M metagenome (GOLD analysis project Ga0207705, IMG submission 184314) | Corn rhizosphere microbial communities from Kellogg Biological Station, Michigan, USA - KBS C1-3 metaG (SPAdes) (version 2) | ecosystem: Host-associated > Plants > Roots > Rhizosphere > Soil ...
GGGTCCCAGGAGACGACAAATGACACCCAACACCTATGAGAAGATCGATCAGGCAGAGCTTGATCGCTACGGCATCGAGCGTGTTCCAGCCGATGTCTTTCACTGGGGAGGCTATCGCTACTCCAACGCTCGGGACGCGATTGCCGCCGCCAAGCGGAGCGCCAAATCATGACCCGCACCCTGCTGCTGTCGATGAAAGCGGGGGATGTCATGGCGGGATGCTTGCGCGAGAACGTTGGAGTTTCTGCGATTGAGCAGCTTGTGAGCGGCGGTGTTCGCCTCGTGTGTATGAGCAGCAATGGCGCGGCGCGCATGCGCATGGTGCTCAAGGAGAAGCTAATCGAAGGTGAGGTGGTGCGCGAACGGTTTCGTCCAAGAGGAGCTCCTCGCTAAGGTTGAGCACTCGCCCGCCGATAGCCGGTCCTGCCTGGGAAGCAGGAAGCCGCGGAAGTGCCCCACCGGGGAGCTTGGATGCCACGCCATGACAAGGGGGTCGGGAGTGTGAACTCGTCCGTGCCGCGGGAGCGAATGTCAGCTTTCCACCCATTGCAGACATCGGGGCCGAAGGTCCGCTTCCGACCCATTGCGGACACTAGCAGCGTGTGAGAGCAAGGGCGCCTCATGGCCTATGACCATCGTTCCCTTCGTAGCAAGCTGCCTTGGTATGACCGCTATGCGATTTGGGCGTTTGGGCCGCCCTTTGGTCGCGGAGTGCTCCTCCCATCGCTGTTGCTCATGGCTCCGGCTATTGCGTTTGCGGACCTTGCCGGATTTTCAAGGGCGTCGCGGATTGTTCTCGTGGCGTTTGGCATTGCCGCAGCAGCTCTTGCCATCGTGGTGCTCGCCAGGGTCATCCACGTGACGCGGATGGAGCTGCATCACGAGCGTCACGTCGACGCCTTCTGGGACCGCAAACTGAAAGCTGGGGGCGTCAGAATGTGGCTGATGATGGGGTTGCAGCTCGCAGTCGTCGTCGCCGCTCTCGTGACAGTAGGCTACATGACACGCTGAGCTAAGGGCAGCTTTCCACCCATTGCGGACATTACGCCCAATTTGCGATCAGCGGCAGTCACGAACGACGGATCGAAGCTCGGGGATTACTTTCTGACGAAACCATGGGTTTCTTTCCTCCCACAGCCTCGACCTCCACGAAGGATGTGGAAGCGGGAAATGGTCGGGGAGATAATTTCGAAAATTCCTGACGCGCGTTGCGCTTGCTCCCCGCCCAAGCACATGGTTCTGGGCATAGGTGCCGAGCAGCAGCGTCAGTCTGACGTCCGACAACATCGCCAGGAGTTCAGTGCGCCACAACGTTGTACACTCCTTTCGGGGAGGGGCATCACCGCTCGCCAGGCGTCCTGGATAGCAAAAGCCCATCGGGACAATTGCCACTCTTCTGTCGTCGTAAAAGTCGTCGTGCGAAAGGCCCATCCACTCGCGCAACCGATCGCCGGATGCGTCGGCGAAGGGAACGCCGATCTGGTGGGACCTGGATCCAGGAGCCTGACCGACGATGAGGATGGTCGCGCTCGCCGATGCCTGCAGAAGCGGACGTGGGCCGAACGGTAGGCCGTCGACGCAGGCCGTGCACGCCCGCACCCGCTTCAGCAGCGCTTGGAGCGACGGCGCTCTGTCCGCTGGGTCAACACTCATTCGATGGCGACACGCCGTCACAAGAATTCAGGCGGAACGGAAGGCTGTGGATCGACGGGCCTTCCCGGATCATCTGCCGGCGACGGTTCGGCATAGGGAGTCGGTTTGCCCGGTGGCTCCTCCGCCGGCTCGTCGAATGGCATCTCTTCCGGCCGACCTTCCTGACGCGCGGTCATGCGTTTCACTCCATGCGGCTTGCCCGCGAGGCGGCAGGCCAAGAGAGCCCATGAGCTCGCGGAAACCAAAAGGCCAAAGCATAAAATTGCACTAATCCAGAGAGATATTTGAATTGATCAAGCGAGTTTGCGCGATCGGAACCAAGCTAGCGTTCGACATCCGCCTACGAATGTTCGAAAGCCAAGCAGCAAATTTCTTGTCTTTAAGCCCCAATTCTATTCGTTTGTGCTTTATCCGGCCTTCCTTCAAACAGCGATAAACCTTCGAGGAACGAGACGCGACCGACGGGCCCGCGATTGGGGTGTCCGAAGGCTCCTGGTCGGCAACTCTGAGCACGAACTGGGTCATGTCCTGGGAGAGCTGAGCGGAATCGGAGGGATACCCAGGGGGAGAAAAAGGAGATCGTCATGATCGACAAATTTCTTCTGTGCGCCGCCTCTGCATTGCTTCTGATCTCTGGACCTGCGTCAGGCCAGCACGCTGCTCGTCCCAATGACGCTCAGATCGCACATATCGCCTATACGGCCGGCCAACTCGATCTGGATGCGGGCAAGCAGGCCCTCTCCAAATCGCACAATAGGGCCGTGCGCTCATTCGCCGAGACGATGGTTCGCGACCATGGCGCAGTCAACGAGCAGGCGCTGGCGCTCGTGAAAAAGCTTGGCGTCACTCCGCAAGACAATGCGACAAGCGATGCGTTGACCAAGCAGGCCAAGGAAAAGGCTGGCGAGCTCAGCAAATTGAGCGGCAATGCGTTCGACCGGGCGTACATCCAAAATGAGGTTGCGTTTCACCGGACGGTGAACGGAGCGCTCAAGACGACGCTTATTCCGGCAGCGCACAATGCTGAGCTCAAGTCGCTTCTCGAGACGGGCCTCGCCCTGTTTGAGGAGCATCAGAAGCATGCCGAACAGCTTGAGACGAAGCTGCGGTGACAGTTCGAAACTTGCTTCCCGTTCGACCACTGTCCCTTGCAGTAGCGGCTGCCGTCATGGCCTTGCCCCCCGCCAGCCCGGCGGCAGCCGCGCCCAGAGTGCACACGATCCTCATCGACAAGATGATGTTCGGTCCCGCCCCGGCCGGAATCCGTTCCGGCGATACGATCATCTGGGTCAATCGCGACATGTTCAAGCATAGCGCGACGGCGCGCGACAAGAGCTTCAACGTCGACCTGCCGCCCAAAAGCAGCGGAAAGACCGTGATCAGGCATCCGGGGACGATCGCCTTCTATTGCGTCTACCATCCCGGGATGACCGGGTCGCTGAGTGTCGCAAGATAAGTGCGGTCGACCATCCGTCCGCACGACGCAGGATCGGCCGCGCCGCCGTCCTCGAAAGCACAATGATTTCCAGCCGAAGACGATGAGATGAGCACCGCCGCCGACTCACTCCATCTGACGGGCCACGACGCCCGGGGCACGAAGCATCAAGAAGATCATAGGCCCAGCTTCTTCGTCCGCTGGCTCATGTCGACGAACCACAAGGACATCGGCACGCTTTACCTGATCTTCGCGATCATCGCGGGCGTTATCGGCGGATCGATATCGGGGATCATGCGGTGGGAGCTGATGGAGCCGGGCATCCAGGTGCTGAACCGCGCCTGGCCGATCGGCGCCGGCACCGCGAATTTCGACGAATGGACGCATCACTGGAACGTGCTGGTCACCGCCCACGGCCTCATCATGATCTTCTTCACATTGATGCCGGCCATGATGGGCGGCTTCGGCAACTGGTTCGTGCCGCTGATGATCGGCGCTCCCGATATGGCCTTCCCGCGCATGAACAACATCAGCTTCTGGCTGCTCGTGCCCGCGTTCCTGCTCCTGCTGGGCTCGACCCTGGTATCGGGCGGGACCGGGCTCGGCGCCGGGACCGGCTGGACGCTTTACGCGCCCTTATCGACAGCGGGATCGGCCGGCCCTGCCGTCGACATGGTGATCTTCGCTATTCACCTGGCTGGCATCAGTTCGATCCTCGGCGCAATCAACTTCATCACCACCATCTTCAACATGCGCGCGCCGGGCATGGACATGCACAAGATGCCTTTGTTCGTCTGGTCGGTGCTGGTGACGGCATTCATGCTGCTTTTCTCGCTCCCGGTCCTCGCCGGCGCGATCACCATGCTGCTGACGGACCGGAACTTCTCGACCGCCTTCTTTGACGCGCAAGGCGGCGGCAACGTGGTGCTCTACCAGCACTTGTTCTGGTTCTTCGGCCACCCCGAGGTCTACATCATGATCATTCCAGGCTTCGGGATAATCAGTCAGGTCGTGGCCACCTTCAGCCGCAAGCCGGTCTTCGGCTATCTCGGCATGGTCTACGCGATGGTGGCAATCGCGCTCATTGGCTTCGTCGTCTGGGCGCACCACATGTTCACGACGGGCATGAGCGTCGACGAGCGCATGTACTTCACCGCGGCGAGCATGATCATCGCCGTTCCGACCGGGGTCAAGGTGTTCTCCTGGATCGCGACCATGTGGGGCGGCTCCATCACATTCGAAACGCCGATGCTGTTCGCGATCGGGTTCGTCTTTCTGTTCACGGTCGGCGGAGTGACCGGCGTCGTCCTCGCCAACGGCAGCGTCGATACGTACATGCAGGACACCTATTACGTGGTGGCGCATTTCCACTACGTGCTGAGCCTCGGCGCGGTGTTCGCGATCTTCGCCGGCTTCTATTACTGGTTCCCGAAGATGAGCGGCAAAATGTACAACGAGCTGCTCGGCAAGCTGCACTTCTTCATCATGTTCATCGGCGTGAACGTGATCTTCTTCCCGATGCACTTCCTCGGGCTCGACGGAATGCCGCGGCGCATCCCCGACTACACACCGGCCTTCGCTTATTGGAACAAGATTTCGTCGATCGGCTATATGATCACCGCCGTTGGAGTCGCGATCTTCTTCGTGAACCTGTTCTGGTCGCTTGCCGCCGGCCGGAAGGCCCCCAACAATCCGTGGGGCGAGGGCGCGACGACGCTCGAGTGGACGCTTTCGAGTCCGCCGCCGTTCCACCAATTTTCGACGCTTCCAAAGATCGACTGAATGGCTCGCCGATTGACCATCCTGTGGCGCCGATCGTTCGGACCCAGCGAAACCATGGACGGATTTCATCAGCCCCTTGAGCGGCTCTCGCTTCCGGAGTCCCCCCATTCCCCAACAGAAAGAGAGGTTGCAACCATGCCGAACGACATTGCCTATTCGCGTAAGCTGGGCCCGCTAACGCCGTTCGTCGGGGAATGGGAAGGTGACGGCGGGATCGACCGTTCGTATCACAACAAGGACGAGTGGACGACAGAGACGACCTATTTCGAAAAGGCCTGGTTCAAACCGATCCCTGTCCAGGAGAACGGACAGCAGGTCCTATGGGGTCTCCATTACGGAATGACCGCCTGGCGCCACGGCGAGGAGGCGATGGACCCATTCCACGACGAGGTCGGCTTCCTCTTGTGGGACAAGGCCCATCGCCAGGTCATGCGCAATGTCGTGTTCGGGCGCGGCATCGCCATCCTTGCCGGCAGCACTGCCGAGCCGGACGACAAAATGCTGCGGTTCGACGCCAGTCCCGGCGAGCCATGCTATGGCGTGCTGCAGAACAACTATCTGCTCGAACGCGCAGAAATTCGCGACTTCAAGAGCAGCTTCACCATCAACGAAGACGATACGTTGAGCTATACGTCCGACCTGCTTTTGAACCTTGCTGCCACCGGCGCGGAGATGCACCACACGGACAAAAACACCCTGCACCGAGTCAAGCGCTATCATCCGAGCGCCGAGGCGATCTGACCGCAAGTTGGTGTTAATCCGACGCTGGGATTCGGCACGCGTCGGCAGCAAACCGCCGCAGAAACAAACCTCGTCAGGCTGTTTCGGAACGCGCGCTCCGCAGATCGTTTGTCATCAATTTCTCTGCTTGGAAAGCGCAATTCTATTCGTTTGCTTGTTGTGTCGACAAGGCCCATCTCAGGAACATGCTCGTGGAGCGAACGACCTCCCCAAGGCTCCAGGGCCGAAGGAGATGCGATATGAAACTAGGCAGACACATGGATTATCACGGATCGCGTGCCTACGCGCCGGATCCTCCGTCCCTTGCATCAGGAAATTGGCTCAAGCGTCTTGCCGGCCCAATCGCAGCCTGGGCCGAACACCAGCTCGCCACGCTCCTGAAGCCCGGCGCACGCGAGGCAGCGGAAACGCTCTGGCTCGTTCGCGGCGATGAGCGGCACTTCTCTGTCCTCGGGTCCAATGGCCGCGAGAAGCGCCGCAGATCCGCCGAGGCGCTCTGGCCGGAGGGCGAGGCCAGGTTTCCCCGTTCGGTTGAACATCGACGCAAAAGCGACTGAGACGAAACCTCTTGCTCGAAGATCAGCGGCACACCGGCTGCGGGCTGGCTGAGATCGGTCCGCGGCCCGGCCAAGTGAACCTTAGCTTCAGAAAGTGTGGTCACGGGCGACGCCGCAATCGGGAACCTCGTTCGAATCCGCGCCGCCCAATCAAGGAACAGGACGCCAGGGAGACATTGCATGGCGTTGTGCCGGCCCACGTTGGGAATTACTGACAAAGCGCCGCTGGTGCCGGGCGCATGATCCGTATCGTCAGCCTGCGCAAGGCGGCGCTTGCCGGACTGTGCGGAGCACTGGCGTGGACGGCGGTTCTTGGCGGTCTCCAGTTCCTGGGCCTGCGCTCGTTTGACATCGTCAAGGAGCTCGGAACGCTCGCTTTCGCATCCGACGAGCCGCTCCGCTGGGGCGCCGTTGGACTAGTCGCCCATGGCTTCGTCGGAATCTGCTGGGCTTTGGTCTATGCCTATTTCTTCTGGTCGCGGGTGAACTGGCCTCCCGCGCTGCAGGGACTGGCGTTCAGCATCGTTCCCGCAATGCTGGCCCTGTTCATCGTCAATCCTCAATTTGAGCTGATGCACCTCCATCGCGACGCGGTCCCCCTGACGTGGGACACCGTCCTTCCGTCGCTTTCGCTCGCGCAGCTCGGCGGGCTTCTGCTCGGCCATGCGATCTACGGAGTCGCCGTCGGGGCCATCTACACCCGGCCCCTAGGTTATGGCGCCAAACGCGAGGGGCGGGTGCCACGCTCAGTCCCCAGGGCGGCGAACAAGCCTCGCGACGGGAGGCAAGCCGGTCGCGGATTCATGTTCGCGACCGGAATCGAGTGCAGCTATCCGACCATCGAGCACGGCCGCTGGCGCCGCGACGAAATGGCGGCGACGCGCCATTATGCTCGTTGGCAGGATGATTTCGAGCTCGCTCTCGACATCGGCATAACGCACATTCGCTACGGACCTCCGCTCCATCTGATCTTGAAGGGCCCCGGTTCCTACGACTGGGGATTTGTCGACGAGGCCCTGGCCTATCTGCACGATCACGGTCCCGAGCCGATCGTCGACCTGTGCCATTTCGGGGTGCCGAGCTGGCTCGGCGACTTCCAGAACCCGGAAATCGCAAGGGCGCTCGCCGATTATGCGGGTGCGTTCGCGGCGCGTTTCCCCTGGGTCCGTTTCTATACGCCGGTCAACGAGATGTACGTCTGCGCGCGCATGAGTGCGCTCGATGGAACCTGGAACGAACAGAGGCGCGACGAACGGGCTTTTGCCCATGCGGCGTTCAACCTCGCCCGGGCGAGCATCGCCATGACCGACGCGATCCTTGCCGTTCGCGCCGACGCCATCTTTGTCAACAGCGAAAGCAGCGAGTTTTGCCAGGCTTGCTGTCCGGAGCCGGAAATCCAGCGCATCGCCCGGTTTGAGAATGAGCGCCGCTTCCTGCCGCTCGATCTCATCTACGCCCATCCGATCGGCGACGACATGCGCGCGCACCTGCACGACCATGGTTTCGCGGACGCAGACATTGCTGGCGTGATGGCGCACGAGGTGCCGGCGCGCTCGATCATCGGTGTCGATTATTATGAATGGAATGAGCGGCTGATCGACAGCGACGGCCACGCGCGGGCGCTCGGCGAGCTGTTCGGCTGGTATGTGATCGCGAGCCAATATTACGATCGCTACAAACGGCCGATGATGCACACCGAGACCAACCGCATGGACGCATCGGACGGCCCGCGCTGGCTTTGGCGCCAGTGGCACAATGTGCAGCTGCTTCGCTCGGCCGGCGTGCCCCTGGTCGGCTTCACCTGGTACAGCCTGACAGACCAGGTCGACTGGGACATCGGCCTCAGCAAAGCGGTCGGCAATGTCGATCCGGTCGGACTTGCCGATCTCAACCGCGACATTCGGGCCGTCGGACTGACGTACAGGCGCCTCATCGAAATGCACAAGGATCAGCCAGGCTACACCGACTGTCCGGCGCTTGCAGGGCTCCTTGCGTCATGAGCGGATTCCTCGCCGCGCACGGATATGATCCCGGCCCGACGCAGCGGCCGTTCACGGCCGGCGCAATCGCCGGCCTGCTTGCAACGCCGCCCGCCATCCTTCTGCTGCACCTGCTCCGCTCGCTTGCCGTCGAAGCGCGCATTCTGGGCTTGCCCGTCATCCTGACAATTGTCGCCGGATGCGTCGCGATGGCGGTCGCGGGAGCCCTTTATGCCCGTCTGCTGGGTCGGGCGGCGAACGACGTTCGCGGCGGATGGCTGTTCGGCATGGCGTTCGGTTTCGCCTTGTGGGCGGCCGGTGCGGTGTTCGTCTTGCCGCTGCTTGGAAACGGTGAGCTCCCCGCCGGACCGCCGGCGACAGGGGTCTTCCTGTCCCTCATTCTTTGGGGCGGCTGTCTCGGAGCACTCCTGCCCTTCATTCAGCGGCGGACACACCTGAAGGTCGACGAACCGGGTGTTGCCGAAAATCTTGGACCAACACTTGCGGCACGCGACCCCGCGAAGCGATGACGCGGCGTTTGGAATCGCCGCTTTGCACCGGTCAGGCTGTCGCCTTGCAGATGCTCCGTGAGTGAACCTTGTCCGCGGCGTGCTTTCCGATGATCTCGAGCGCGCGCGCCTCGTCGGACCCGTTCCACGCGCGCACCCACAATAGCAAACCGCCATTTTCGAGCTGGTCATGCAGATAAGCGGCGTGGTGATGGCCGACCCAATACGCAAGCGCCGAGCCGATCAACCCGCCGGCGCCTCCGGCGAGCACCGCGGCGGCAACCGCCGCGGCAAGCGCGCCTCCCGACATGACCACCGCGCCGATCGCCGCGGTCGCGCCGACATAAGCAAGGCTGCCGATCAACGCGCCCTCCGCATCGCCGATCGCTGCCGTCGAGACGAAGGCGGCACGCGGGACGGAAGGGTCATCAGCCATCTCGTCGGCCCTGCGGTAATAGCCGCCGAGCTTGGTCGCGACGGCATCCTCGCTTGCAAGAAGGCTGAGCTCGGCGCGGTCGAAGCCGGAGCTTAGGAGTTCGTCAACCGCGGATTCGAGATCCTCAGCCTTGTGGAAGATTCCGACCACTTCGCAGACGCTCGCGAGACTAGATCGAGTGGCCATGCTACTCTCCCGTTCCCGGCGCGTGCTGCGGATGATCATTCGCAGCCGCGGCTGCTTCATCCATTTCATCGATCGCGATGATCGAATGGGCGAATGCGGCGCCCGCGCGCATCTCCGCCGCGACCCAGATCGCTTCCATCAGCTCCGTGTGCGAGACGCCGACGCGCAGCGCGGCGCGGGTGTGGCCGCGGATGCAATAAGGACATTGCGTGACATGGGCGACGGCGACCGCCACGATGTGCTTGATCTTCGTTGGCAGCGCGCCCTCGGCAAAGACGGCCTCGCTGAACTTGTGGAATGCCGCCGCCGCGTCGGAGGCCAGCGCACGCCGCGCCCGGCTGAGGTCGTGCGTCGCTTGCGGATAGAGATCGCTCATCGTTTCTCCCTCATTTGTCGGCTCGGCCGAGCAGGACATCCCTCAGTACGACTGCCTCGTTGTGGGCCTCGTCCTTCGCCCCATAAATCAAGGTCACGGTGCTCTCGCGGGCAAGGCTGCGGAGGTGCTCCAGCAGTTCGGGCCGACCGGCGAGCTCGGCACGGTAGCGGCGCCGGAACTCGCCCCAACGTTCAGGGTCGTGTCCGAACCATTTGCGAAGCTCGGTGCTCGGCGCGATCTCCTTGAGCCACTCGTCGAACCTGGCTTCCGCCTTGCTGACCCCGCGCGGCCAAAGGCGGTCAACCAGGATGCGGTTGCCATCCTCGGTTTGAGGCGGGTCGTAGGCTCGCTTGAGCCTGATGTTCGAAGCGGCGATCGAGCGGGCGATGACTCAGGCGACCTCCGAAAGCGCGCGAGCGAGCGGGCGGGAGTCCGGACGACCAGCCGCACGCTCGAACTCGACTTCGGCGAGGAGCCCTTCATGATCGCGGTGAATCACCGCCACGGCTTGCTTGCGCCCGTTTCGCAGATAGGTGATCGCGCAGTCCCGGTTTTCGATCGAGCCGTCGATCACGATCTCGTCCCATTTCTCCGCGTGGCCGACATAGGCGATTCCCAAGTCGTACTGCTCGGTCCAGAAGAACGGGACCGCATCGAACGCTTCGCGCCGCCCGAGCATGTTGCGCGCGGCAGTTTGCCCCTGGCGCTCCGCGACGACGAAATGCTCGACGCGGATCGCCTCACCGCTGTGCGGATCGGGCCACCGGGCGATGTCCCCTGCCGCGAAGACGTGCGGCGCGCTGGTCTCGAGGAACTGGTCAACCAGTACGCCCCTGTCGATCATCAGCCCGGCATCTTTGGCCAGCGCGATTGCCGGACGGACGCCGATGCCGACAACGATGAGGTCCGCTTCTATCCGCTCTCCGCTATTCAACGTTACAGCGTTCTCGTCGATCGCAACGGCCGTCCGCTCCAAGTGGAAGATCACGCCGTGCTGTTCGTGGACCGAACGAATGAAGGATCCAAGCTCAGGACCCAGCACGCGCGCCATCGGGATCGCCTCCGGACCGACGACATGGATCCCGAGGCCGCCAGCGCAAAGCGAGGAGGCGACCTCCAGGCCGATGAAGCTTGCGCCGACGATCACTGCTTTGCGGGACTCTTTCGCCTTTGCGATTAGAGCGCGACTGTCGCCGAGTGTGCGGAGATAGCAAACATGATCGAGGTCCGCGCCGGGAACGTCGAGCTTCACCGGCTCGGCGCCGGTCGCGATCAGAAGCGCGCCGTAACCCAGGCGACTGCCATCGGCGAGCTCGATTGCGCGCTGGTCGGTCTCGATCCGCGTGACGCGCGTGTCGAGCCGAACAGCGATGCCGTTCTCCCGATAGAAGTCGGCGGACCTCAGCAGCGTCCACTCCTCCGGCGCCCTGCCGGCCAGATAGTCCTTGGACAGGTTGGGCCGGTCGGCGGGCAGCGCCGCGTCGGCGCTCAGCATCGTGATCTTCCCCGGATACCCTTCGTCGCGAAGAGTCTCGGCCGCCATGTTTCCGGCCGGACCGCCGCCGATGATCACGACGGACTGGGGCAATTCAGTCGACCTCAGAGCTGGCCGAGCAGGCCGCTCAATCCTTTCCCGCGCGTAGGCAATTCCGTCGCTGACCTCGACGCGCCAGCGCGGCAGCGGGTCGCGCGCGGGCGCGCGGGACACCTCGCCGCTGCCGAGTTCGAAGCAGGCGTGGTGCCACGGACAGCGGATCGTCTCTCCAACTACAACGCCGTCGCTGAGCGGCCCGCCATAGTGTGTGCATTTCGCTCCCACCGCGAATAACGCCTCGCCGCGGCGGACAAGCAGGGCGGGCTGATCGTCGATGTGGCCGCTCAGCATCGCTCCGTCGGGGATCGACGGGAGTTCGACGCCAAGTCTGAAGTCGCAACCTTCGGGCTGCACGCTGTCGTTGCTCATTCTTGTCCTCCGCGGGCTTGGCCGCCCGCTCCAGGCTCCCCCGAATGCGCGCGTTTCGATGTCGGAAAATGTTGGGCCGTTCCGAAGGTGGGAGGCATCATGAATCCCGGGCTCCCGGAGGACGACTGCCAGGCGAGCAGGCGCCATGTGCCCGAATCCTTTCGCCACACGGCGATCGAGGGAAAATGAAAGACCTGCTGCTCCCCGTCGAGACGTGAGTGGCCGAGCATCACGCCGACAAGGATGATGACGTCGTCGACGATACGAACTTCGGTCTCGCGGACGTCGAAATCGCGATCGTAGGTTAGCGCATGGGTCCGAATGTCTCGAAGATAGGCCTGCTTGTCGTAGACCGCCCCGACGCTGCTGACGTAGATGAGCTCATCGTGAAGCAAAGGTGCAAGCGCATCCGCATCGTTCGCGCCAGTAGCTTCGATGCGGCGGCGTTCGAGTGACCGAACCAGGTCGAGGTCCGCTGTGGCCAGCTCGCTTGTGAACACGCTTCCGTCTCCCTTCTAGCTACTGGCAAGGCGCATCGCGTCGGGGCGGCGGCGGAATCGCTCCGCCTTCATCGGCCCATCGATCGAGCTGCCGCCAGGCGTCCGCCACGATCGGCGGCTGGTCTTCGTGCACCGGAAAATAGAGGTCGAATACCGTGCCCTCGCCGACGCTGCTGTCCACCGTCACATAGCCGCCGGCCTGCTTCATCAGCGCGTGCACCTGCGGAACGCCAAGCCCGGTCCCGCTGTCGCCCTTGGTCGTGAAATAGGGATCGAAGATTCGAGCAATCACGTCAGGGGGCATGCCAACGCCGTCGTCGCAAACTTGAAGCCGGACGAATTTCCGATCCCCTTCTTCGGCAATGAGCGCAGTGCTGATCCTGATCGTTCCCCCGTCGGGCATTGCGTCCCGGGCGTTCACGACCAGGTTGAGGATTGCCGCGTTGAATTGCGGTGGATCCACGAGGCATTTGGGGAGGTCGCGTGCGAGATCGAGCATGACGCGGATCCCCGGACCCGCGCCATATTTGAGAAACACCTTCAATTTGCCGAGCAAGGTGTTCACATCTTCGGGACCCGCCACCAGCTCCTGCTGCCTGGCGAAGGCGAGAAGCCGATTGGTCATCTTCATCCCGCGCTCGATTCCCTCACGGACCGCCTCGAGCGCGGAGTCGACCTTTTGAGGATCACCTGAATTTCTCTCGGCCAGGTGCAGGCCGCTTGCGATGACACAAAGTACGTTTCGGAAATCATGGGCGATGCCGCCGGTCATCTCGCCAAGCGCACTGATCTTCTGGGCCGCGCGCTGGCTGCGTTTGCGCTGCGTCATGCGGCTCTTCTCGTCAGCGGCGGGCGGATGGATCGGAACAACCGCGCTCGAATTTCGAAGGGCGGGAGGATCGGCGAGGGAAACGGACGTCATGTCAGCGCTCTCCACTGGAGCCGACCCGCTTCGGATGTTCGCTTTGTCGAACTCCACCAACGACCATGGGCGCCGCGTTGACTAAAAGCAAACGAGTATTATTGCGAGATAACAATCGAGTTTTTGTGTTTATCGGGGCGTTTATTACCGCACGACGCGCGGTGAAGGGATCAACATGGATATCAATGTCGCGCGAACATTCCTGGAAGTCGTGAAGACGGGAAGCTTCGTCAATGCGGCCACCAACCTCAACCTTACCCAGACCGCGGTCAGCGCGCGAATTCGCGTCCTCGAGCAGAATCTCGATCGTCAGGTTTTCATCCGCAACAAGGCCGGCGCCAAGCTGACTCCGGCGGGTGAGCAGTTCTTCCGCTTCGCGACATCCTTGGTCCAGGTGTGGGACCGTGCGCGGCGGGCGGTCGCAATTACGCCCGGCCAGGAGACCGTCGTCGCGATCGGTGCGGAGCTCAGCCAATGGAACCCGCTCATGCGGCAATGGCTGCTATGGATGCGAAGCGAATGTCCCCAAATCGCGATCAGCGCGCACATCGATTCCGCCGAACGCCTGATGGAACAGGTGCAGGAAGGCGCACTCGACCTTGCGATCGTCTACGCCGCTCCCGTCCGGCCGGGCGTCATCGCGGAGTTGCTGTTCGAGGAACGGCTGGTGCTGGTCAGGACTACGCCCACCGATGGTCCGTTGCGGCCCGAAGATCATGTGCATGTCGACTGGGGCGAAGAGTTTGACGCAAGTTATCATGCCGCCTTTCCGGACTCCGGCGCCGCGGTCGTTTCGATCAGCTACGGTCCGCTTGCGCTCGATTATGTTCTGGCGCGCGGCGGCAGCGGCTATTTTCGGATGGCGGCCGTCCGGCCCTACCTCGAGGACGGGCGCCTGGAACTGGTGCCCGACAGCCCTGAATTCTCTTATTCAGCGTACATGGTCCATTCAACGCGGGCGGACGAGACGGTCATTGATCAGGTCCGCACGGGGCTGCGCGCGGTCGCCGAAGGTCTGGCTTAACCGGGCGGATCTTCCTTGTCGCCGTTCGCCTCTTCATCTGCCC
>Ga0207705_10002530_pt1 | contig 14084 bp, 10 predicted proteins | sample KBSC13metaG_FD_184314 | JGI IMG/M metagenome (GOLD analysis project Ga0207705, IMG submission 184314) | Corn rhizosphere microbial communities from Kellogg Biological Station, Michigan, USA - KBS C1-3 metaG (SPAdes) (version 2) | ecosystem: Host-associated > Plants > Roots > Rhizosphere > Soil ...
CCGAGCGGTTCGACCACCCCGATCGAAGCGGTGCTCGCTGCCGATACCGAGCGCGCGGCTCTGCTCGCGGAAAGCGAAACCTGTTACGAGGATGCGGACCGGCTGGGCGAGGTGCACGACCGTCTGATCGCGATCGACGCGTATGGCGCACCGTCACGAGCCGCCCGCATCCTCGTCGGCCTCGGCTTCGACGACGAGATGCAGCAGCGTCCGCTCGATAGTTATTCGGGCGGCTGGAAGATGCGCGTCGCGCTCGCGGCCCTGCTTTTCTCCGAACCCGATCTGCTGTTGCTCGACGAGCCTTCGAACCACCTCGATCTCGAAGCGACGCTCTGGCTGGAGAATTTCCTCAAGGCCTATCCGGCGATGATGGTGGTGATCAGCCACGAGCGCGATCTGCTCAACAAGGTGGTCGACAACATCCTCCACCTCGAAGGCGGCAAGGTCATGCTCTATCCGGGCGGCTATGACGCTTTCGAACGCCAGCGCGCCGAACGTGCTGCGCAACTCGCCGCCGCGCGGGCCAACCAGGAGGCGCAGCGAGCCAAGCTGCAGGACTTCATCGCCCGCAACAGCGCGCGAGCCTCGACCGCCAAGCAGGCGCAATCGCGCGTCAAGGCGCTCGCCCGGATGCAGCCGATCGCAGCGATGGCGGAGGATCCGACGCTCAGCTTCGACTTTCCCGATCCCGACGAACTGCGTCCGCCGCTCATCACGCTCGACATGGCGGCGGTCGGCTATTCGGAAAAGCCGATCCTGCAGCGGCTGAACCTGCGTCTCGATCCGGACGATCGCATCGCGCTGCTGGGCCGCAACGGCAACGGCAAGACCACGCTCGCCCGCCTGCTCGCCGCGCAACTAAAGCCGATGGAGGGCGACATGAACGCCACCGGCAAGATGCGCGTCGGCTATTTCACCCAGTATCAGGTCGAGGAGCTCGACGGCGACGACACGCCACTCGAGCATATGTCGCGGATGATGCAGGGCAAGACGCCCGCAGCCGTGCGCGCGCAGCTTGGCCGCTTCGGCTTCTCGGGCGACAAAGCGACCACAAAGGTCGGCAAGCTGTCAGGCGGCGAACGCGCACGGCTCGCGCTGGCGTTGATCACCCGTGACGCGCCCCACATGCTGATCCTCGACGAACCGACCAACCACCTCGACGTCGACGCGCGCGAAGCATTGGTCCAGGCGCTCAACAGCTATTCGGGCGCAGTCGTGCTGGTGAGCCACGACCGCCACATGATCGAACTGACCGCCGACAGGCTGGTTTTGGTCGATGACGGTACCGCACGTGAATATTCGGGCAGCCTCGAAGATTATACCGACATGATCCTGGGCAAGAACCAGCCCAAGAAGGATGGCGGCGGAAAAGGCTTCGTAAAGAAGGACAAGAAGGCTGCCGCTGCGGAGCGCGAACAGGCTCAGGCATTGCGCAAGAAGGTCCAGGAGCACGAAGCGGTCGTGACCAAGCTCACCGCCGAACGCAGCGCGATCGACCTTGCGATGTTCGATCCGAGCAAGGCCGAGGCGGCATTGGCCAAGCTGACGATGGGCGATCTCTCTCGCCGCCGCGCGCTGGTCCAGACCGCACTGGAGGAAGCGGAGGCTCTTTGGATGGAAGCGAGCGAGCAATTGGAGCAGGTCGCGGCTTAGTCCGTCATGCCGGACTTGTTCCGGCATCCACCTGGAGACAGGCGCCAAGCCGCGGAGTGGACCCCGGAACAAGTCCGGGGTGACGACGGCCTAGTGCAGCTTGGCGATATTCAACCCATCCGCCTTGGCGCGGTCCTTGACCGATTCCTCGCTACGCGTGAGCGCCTTGGCGATCGCCTTCAACGCCATGCCCTTCTTCGCCAGCGTATGCAGCTTCTGGATTTCGTCCTGCCGCCAGGGCTGGCGGTGACGTTCGAACTTTTCGGCCATGGAATAGAGCTCCTTTGGAGCCGGGCTTACACGAAACCGAGCGGGCCGCGGTCGAAATTGGCGATATTGGGCAGGATCGCCGCCATCTCGCCGTCAGGCACACCGAACCAGCGCGCGAGCGTCGCGGCATATTGATCGATCGAGGTCGAGGGCAGCAACCGCCCCTGCCCGACCTGATCCTCGGCATCGACCGACACGTGGGGCGCGGTGCCGTAATATTGCCCGCCATGGACCGCGCCGCCGACGACGAAATGGTGGCCGCCCCAGCCATGGTCCGATCCGTCACCATTGTTGGCGAGCGTGCGGCCGAAATCGGAGGCGGTGAAGGCCGTTACCTGTCGCTGCACGCCCATCTCGACCGTCGCGGTATAGAAGCTGGCCAGCGCCTCATCGAGCTTGGCCATCAGGTCGGCATGCTTGGCCATCAGATCGCTATGATGATCGAAGCCATCGAGCGATACGAAGAAGACCTGGCGCTTGACCCCCAATTGCTTGCGCGCACCGATCAGCCGCGCGATGATCTTGAGCTGGCTGGCGAGGGGATTTTCGTGCGGCACCGGCACGAAATTGGTCTGCAGATTGATGTCGGCGAGCGCGCCGTTGACCACGCCTTCCATCTCGATCGAGCGGCGCGCGAGCACCGAAAGCTCGTTCTCCATCGCATGGTGGCGCTGCTGCGTGATGAGCTGATGCAAGGCCTCACTGATCGCGGGCGAGCCATATTCGGGCTCGCGGAACGCCTTGACCGCGATCGCCCCGTCCGGGCTGATCTGATATTGCAGCGCCTTGTCGCCCGACACGAACACCGCATTGCCCGCGGCCGAGATACAGGTGAGCAAGGCGTGATCGTTGCCCGCCAGCGCGAGATCGCCCAGCCTCCCGCCCCAGCCGACGGTCGCGCCCTCGCTGCCCATCGCCTGCCAGGTGCACTGCTGGTCGTTGTGCGAGAAGAGCTTGGGCGGCAGCGGATATAGAGCGCGGTTCGAGCTCTTATATTGCGCGAGCGTCAGCGGCGTGATCAGCGACCCGACATTGAGCAAAGGCGCGAGCTTGCCGCCTTCGAACAGGATTTTCAGGCGCGGGCAGTAAGGCGCGAAGGCATATTGCAGATTGTCGGTCAGCGTCTGCGGTCGGATCGGCGTCAGCGCGGTCTTTTCGAGGTCCTTGCGCTGGAAGGCGACGCCGCCGCGAATGCGCGCGTAACGGCTGTAGTTGATCGTATCGTACGGGACGAGCGTGTTGCCGTAATCGTTGCCACCATAGAGGAACACGCACACCAAAGCGCGATAATCGTCCGCGCCCAACGCCGCCGCCTCCGCCGCGCTCGCCAGGTTCATGGCGAGCGGCGCGGCGGTACCAAGGAAGCCCAATTGCCCCGCGCGCGCCAGCAGGGTGCGGCGGCTGATATCCTGATGGAGATAAGGCCCGCTCATTTCTGCACCAGATATTCGGGCGCGCTCAGCACCAGCAGAGAGGCGCTGGCGAGCAGATCGAGCTTATGCTCATCGGGGCTTTCCTGCGTCACCATCTTGCTGGCCAACGCGGTCGCGATCAGCTTGGTGGTCTCGGGCGAAAGCTGGCCCGCGGCGAGATGGAGGTTGAGCCAGTCGACCACCCGATCCGGATCATGCGCGAACTCGCGCATCGGATCGTAGGTCGGCTTCACGTCGCCATAGCCCCAGCGCACCATCCACTGCAGGAAGTTGATATAGCCCGCGATGCTGGTCTCGTTCTGGAGCTGGAATTCGGGTGCGACCAGGTTCGCCTCCGCGATCGACGTATGCGCGGGCACGAAGCCAGGCCGGAAGAAATTGAACACCGACGGCGATCGGAGCGGGCTTTGTCCCAGCGAATTGTCGCTGCGCGATAGGTTGTGGATCTGCCATTCGCCGCTCGCGCAATGCAGGCCGACCGTGCGCGCCCAACTCGTGAGGCGCAAAACCGGCTCACGCAATTTGCCAGCAAAGCGATCAGCCGGATCATGCGCCGCCAGCGCCTCGGGATCGGTCAGCACCGCGCGCCACACCGCCCTCAGGTCGCCACGCTCTCCATGCCCATTGTCATCAAAGGCAGCAGCGACGCGCGCGACATAGGCCGGGCTTGGATTGCTGGTCACTAGCCGCTGGATCATCTGCCGCCCGAAGAAGGGCCCGACATTGGGGTGGTGGAAAAGCGTATCCAGCGCGATCTTGAGCGCGTCCTTGCCAGGCGTGTTGGCGGGGATCGACGCGCCGCAGAAGTTGACCGCGAGATTGCTGTGCTTGCTCGGATCGAGCTTCATCGGATCCACGCAGAATTCGTGCGTGATCACGGGATAATTCTGCCAGTCGACGTTAATATGCTTCACACGGTCAAAATCGTGATCGTAGCCCGTGAAGACGTGCGCCAGGTTCATGATGTCGTCCTGGCTGTACGTGTCGATCGGGCGGCCGTTGGCGTCCTTCTTCTCGGTCCCATCGGGGTTGAGCATGCGCAGCCCGATCGTGAAGAGCTGCATCACCTCGCGTGCATAATTCTCGTCAGGTTGGCGGCCGCTGGCCTTGTCCTCCTTAAGGTTGCCCTTGGTGTTGAGGTACATGCCCATGCCGGCATTGAGCGTGACCCGCTCCAACAGATCGCGGAAATTGCCGAAAGCTCCGTCGACCAGAAGGTCCCACCAGGCGGCCATGATGTAAGGCGGCCAGAAACCGTCGATCGGGTTCAAAGAGATCACGAAGAACTGGGACAAAGCATAAGCCGCGCGCAGACGCATCTCGCCCGGCTGGGCGAGCATTTGGTTCCAGATCATGTAGTCGCCGGCGGTCGGCCAGAAATAATGCGCGTCCTTGGTGATCGCGTCGTGATGATGCTCGGTCAGCCAGTCGACGCCTGTTTGCGCGCGCGGGATCTTATATTGCTCGTCGAGCCACGCCGAAAACCCGCGCGCGCGGACGAAGGCGATGTCGGCATCGGGCGCGCTGAATTGCGCACGCAGCAGGAAACGCGCGGCTTCCGCCTCGGAGATCTTTCCCTGGGCGATGCTCGCTTTCATCGCGGGCCGGCTGTCCACCAATACCGCCACGACTGTGATCCTCTCAGTCTTTGAACGAATAGGCAGCAGCGCTGTCCTAAGGTCAAGACCTTTGGACGTCTGGCGGCGCATGAAAAGCGCGCTTAAGACGAAACAAAAATACAGGCGGGAGGCTTCTTTGAAATACGGTGTTGCGCGGCTCGCCGCGCTTGCGCTCTCAACCTCGGCTTTGGCGCAGGCGCCCGCTGTCCATCCCGACATCTGGCCGACCGCACACAGCCCCCTGCCCCCCGATCCCAAGATGGAAGCGCGGATCGACACGATGCTCAAGCAGATGAGCGTCGAGGAGAAAGTCGGCCAGACGCTCCAGCCGGAGATGAAATTCCTCACGCCCGCCGACGTCGCGACCTATCATATCGGCAGCGTCGAGAATGGCGGCGGATCCGTCCCCGGCGGCAACAAGCATGCGAGCGTGAGCGATTGGCTGAAGCTGATCGACGGCTTCTGGAAGGCCTCGGTCGACCCGGCCAACAAGGGCGTCCGCATCCCCTTGATGTGGGCGTCGGACGCGGTCCACGGCCACAACAACGTCTTCGGCGCCACCATCTTCCCGCATAATATCGGCCTCGGTGCCGCGCGCGATCCCAACCTGATCCAGCGGGTCGGCGCCGCGACCGCGGAGGAAGTCCGCGCGACTGGCATGGACTGGTCGTTCGCGCCGGTGGTGGCGGTGGCGCGCGACGATCGCTGGGGCCGATCCTACGAAAGCTATTCGGAGGATCCGAAGCTGGTCGCCTCCTATGCCGGCGCGATGGTGCGCGGGTTGCAGGGCGAAGGAAAGACCTTCCTCGACAAGGACCATGTCGTCGCCAGCGCCAAGCATTTCCTGGGCGACGGCGGCACTGACGGCGGGCGCGACCAGGGCGACAATCGGTCGACCGAGGAGCAGCTACGCGACATCCACGGCGCGGGCTATCCGCCCGCGATCGACGCGGGCGTGCAGGTGGTGATGGTCAGCTTCTCGTCCTGGCAGGGCGAGAAGATGCATGCCAACAAGGATCTCGTCACCGACGTGCTCAAGGGCCGGATGGGCTTCGACGGGATCGCAATGGGCGACTGGAACGCGCACGGCCAGGTGCCCGGCTGCACCAACGGCGATTGCCCGATCTCCACGAATGCCGGCATCGACGTCTACGACGTGCCGCAGGATTGGAAGGCGCTGTTCGAAAACAGCGTGCGCGAGGTGAAGGCGGGCATCATCCCGATGAGCCGGCTGGACGATCAGGTTCGTCGCGTGCTCCGCGTCAAAATGCGCGCGGGCGTGTTCGACGAAGGTTTGCCCTCCTCGCGCCCGCATGCCGGTGATCTCACTTTGCTCGGCTCACCCGCGCATCGCGCGATCGCGCGAGAGGCGGTGCGCAAGAGTCTTGTGCTGCTCAAGAACGACACGGGCCTGCTGCCGCTCAACCCGACCAAACGCATCCTGGTGACAGGTTCGGGCGCGGACAATCTTGCCAAGCAGACGGGCGGCTGGACCTTGTCGTGGCAGGGCAACGACAACAAGAATGAAGATCTGCCCGGTGCGACCTCGATCTGGGGCGGCATTCAGGCGGCGGTGAAGGCCGCGGGCGGCCATGCCATGTTGAGCCCGGACGGCAACTACACCGACAAGCCCGACGTCGCGATCGTGGTGTTCGGCGAGAATCCCTATGCCGAATTTCAGGGCGACCAAGCCGACGTCGCGCTCCATGCCGACAATCTCGAGAGCCTGGCCCTGCTCCGGAAATACAAGGCCGCGGGCATTCCGACTGTGGCGGTGATGTTGTCCGGGCGCCCGCTCTACGTAAACCCGCAGATCAATGCCGCCGACTCCTTCGTCGCGGCTTGGCTGCCCGGATCGGAGGGCGAAGGCGTAGCCGATGTGCTGATCGGCCAGAGCAACGGCAAGCCGCGCTTCGATTTCGCGGGCAAGCTCTCCTTCTCCTGGCCCAAACGCCCCGACCAGACCCCGCTCAATCTCGGTGATGCGAACTATGATCCGCAATTCGCTTATGGCTATGGCCTGCATTACGGCAAGGCGACCAGGGTCGGCACGCTCGCCGAAGTCCAGGGACTGAGCCCGGCCGCCGAACGCGGCATGATCCTGAAGGAAGGTGCCGGCGTGAACGGCTTCGCTTTGTCGATCGGTGACGCGCAGGCGCCGGTCATCGCCGCGGTCGGCGCACGGGTCGCGACCTATGGCAAGGAAGCGCTCACGCTCCGCCAGATCGACCACGCCCGCCAGCAGGACGCCTGGTCGGCGCGCTGGAGCGGCGCCGAGCCCGCCTGGATCGAACTGCACAACGCCCGGCCGCTCGATCTGTCGCGCGAAGCCAATGGTGCGATGGTGCTGGCGATCGAGTTGCGCGTGGCCGCACCGCCGTCAGGGCAGGTGCTGCTGGGCGTAGGCGGCGACAAGCCGAGCATGCTCAATGTCGCGCCGCTGCTCGCAGGCGGCGATTCCTGGCGGACGTTGCGCGTGCCGCTGCGCTGTTTCGGTCCCGATCTGTCGCATGTCACGACCGTCCGGCTCGAAAGTACAGGTGCCGCCGCGCTCGATTTCGCACAGGTCTCGATCCAGGAAACCCGCGCAGACGATCGCTGCCCGGCTTAGGCCGGATCGAACTTGAGCGAACGCCCCTCGCGCGCGCTGCGGCGGGCGGTTTCGATCAGCGTGAGGCCTGTTACGGCATCCGCCGGATCGACCGGCGGCGGTGCGCCATCGAGTATCGAATCGGCCACTTGCCTGTAGAAAGCCGGCCAGTTGCCGCGCTCCGACGTGATCGGCTGGCGTCGTCCGTCCGTCCCGGTCAGCATGCCATAGGCGGCGGCCGGTTCTACGCCGTAGCCTTTGTCGTGCGGACGCTTGCCCGCGCGCATCCAATCCTCCTGCGGATCGATGCCATATTTGATGAAGCTGCCCTCATTGCCGTGCAGCATGAAGCGCGGGCGCGGTTCGGGCACCAGCGTGGAGGCCGAGAGGATCACACGTTTCCGGCCATAGTGAAGCGTCAGCTCGAAATAATCGTCGACCAGGGTGCCCACCCGCTGGAGCGCGATGTCGCCGGTGACCGAATCCGGTTTGCCGAACAGGATTAAAGCCTGGTCGATCAGATGGGGCCCGAGATCGGCAAGTAGCCCGGTCGCCTCGTCGGGCACCTCCTTCCAGCCCTCACGGATGCCGAGGCGGAAGCGATCCCAGCGCAATTCGGCGTGGTTGATCGGCCCCAGCCGTTCCTCCCGCAGCAATTTGGCGACGGTCAGGAAATCCGCGTCCCAGCGGCGATTGTGGAACACGCTCAGCATCCGCTTGCGCTCCTGCGCGAGCGCGATCAGCGCCGTGCCCTCGGCAACGTCCGGGACAAACGGCTTGTCGATCACGACATGCTTGCCCGCGAGAAGGGCCTCGCGCGCGACTTGGGCATGCGTCTTGTTGGGAGTCGCGATCACGACGAGATCGATCGAGCTGTCGGAGAAGACCGCGTCCCCGTCGGTCGATACGATCGCCTGGGGGAAGGCGCGTGCCACCTCTTCCTTGCGCGATGTCACCACCCGGGAAAGACGGAAACGCGGATCATATGCGACCAAAGGCGCATGGAAATTGGCGCCAGCGAGGCCATAGCCGAATAACGCGACGTTGACCGTCATCTTCTCTCTCTCCTCGCGCCCCGCCTCTGGTTGGGCGGTAGACATAGTTTGGTACCGCTATAAGGGCGGTTTCGTTCCCAGCAGGAGTCGCCCATGGCTTTCCCCATGCCTTATGTTCCGGACCCGTTACGATATGATGGACGGATGAGCTATCGTCGTTGTGGACGGAGCGGACTCGACCTTCCCGCAGTCTCGTTGGGCCTGTGGCAGAATTTCGGCGGCACCGATGTGTTCGAGGTGGGTCGCGCGATGCTGCGCCGTGCGTTCGACCGGGGCGTCACGCACTTCGATCTCGCCAACAATTATGGCCCGCCCTACGGCTCGGCGGAGGAGAATTTCGGGCGCGTGCTGGCGGCCGATTTCGCCGCGCACCGCGACGAATTGATCATCTCGACCAAGGCAGGCTGGGATATGTGGCCCGGGCCTTACGGCGATATCGGCAGCAGCAAGAAGTATCTTGTCGCCAGCCTCGACCAGAGCCTGAAGCGGATGGGCGTCGATTATGTCGACATCTTCTATTCGCACCGCGTCGACCCCAAGACCCCGCTCGAGGAGACGATGGGTGCGCTCGCGCAGATCCATGCGCAGGGCAAGGCGCTTTATGTCGGCATTTCGAGCTATGAACCCGGCCTGACCCGCAAGGCGGCAGCGATCCTGGCGGAGTACAAGGTTCCCTTGCTCATCCATCAGCCCAGCTATTCGATGCTGAACCGCTGGATCGAGAAGGAATTGCTTGGCACGCTCGAAGAATTGGGCACGGGCTGCATCGCCTTCTCGCCGATCGCGCAGGGCATGCTGAGCGACCGCTATCTGAACGGCATCCCAGCCGACGCGCGCGGCGCCAAGGGCGGATCGCTCAAACAGGACCTGGTCCGGCCCGAGACGATCGAACGTATTCGCGCCTTGAACGAAATTGCCGGGAAGCGCGGCCAGAGCCTGGCCCAGATGGCGATCGCCTGGGTGCTGCGCGACCCGCGCGTCACCTCGGCCCTGATCGGCGCGCGCACGGTTGAGCAGCTCGACAATTCGCTGGACGCGCTGAACAACCTTGGCTTCTCGGCCGAGGAGCTGGCCGAGATCGACCGCCACGCCGAGGAATCGGGTATCAACATCTGGGGCGTGTCGACCGACATCAAGAAGGTGCCGGAAGGGACGAAGGCTTAGGCCTGATCCGTCATGCCGGACTAGTTCCGGCATCCACCCATCATCCTCACGGTCAGTAGAAGGCGCCGTGGAGCCGGAACAAGTCCGGGGTGACGATAGGGATTAAGCCGCCGCGTGCGCCGCGCGGCGATAGCGCCAGTTCACCAGGTGGGCGGCGGCGATGCAGAGGCTGCCCAGCACCGTGACCGGCGTCTCGGACGGCGTAGCTTCCCAATGTGTCGCACCCAGCGTGAGCAACACCAGCCCCGCCGTGCCCGCCACCAGCGGGCCGGCGATGCGGTGGCGACGATAGCCCGCGAACAGCGCGCCGCCCGTCGCCGGAATCGCAAGACCGAGCGCTATCACATGGAAATGCTCGGGAATCGGCAGCACGGTCGAAATCACCGGGATCAACGCAAACAATAGCGGCAATGCCAAGCAGTGAACCAGGCAGGCGATCGTCGCCCCAACCGCGATTCCCTCAATCAGATCGTCTTTGCGTGCCATCGTGCGGCCCACATGGGCGCGCTCACCAAAAAACGCAATGATATATTGTATCACTCTGCCGCATAAGTTGTAACCGTGACGGCGGGCCGTGCGAATGTTACGGTGGAGGTATGGCGATGCGACAATCAGGACCCTGGGTTTACCGCCACCGGTGGCCGACTCGGCTGTGGCATTGGCTCAACGCGCTCACGATCTTCATTCTGCTGATGAGCGGTCTGATGATCTTCAACGCGCATCCCCACCTCTATTGGGGCAAATATGGCGCCAATTTCGATCCCTCCTGGCTCGGTATCGGCCCGACCCCGCAGGGCGGCGGCGAGTTGCGCGTCTTCCAGGCGCATATCCCGACCACGGGCGTGCTCGGCCATTGGAAGGACCAGCACGGTCATATCCAGACGCGCGCTTTCCCTTATTGGGCGACCATCCCGGGCCGCTACAGCCTGGCGGGGGCGCGGCGCTGGCATTTCCTGTTCGCATGGGTCCTGATCCTCGGCGGCACCGCCTTCTTCATTGCCAGCCTGATCAACCGCCATTTCACGCGCGATATCCGCCCGACCCGCGCCGAGCTCAGCCCGGGCCATCTGTGGCAGGACATCAAGGATCATGCCCGCCTGCGCTTCCCCAAGGGCGAGGCGGCGGCGCGCTACAATCCGCTGCAGAAACTGGCATATGTCGGCGTGATCTTCTTCCTGATCCCGATGATGATCGGGACCGGCCTCGCGATGAGCCCCGCCTTCGACGCGACCTTCCCGCAATTGCTGTTCGTCTTCGGCGGTCGCCAATCGGCGCGTTCGATCCACTTCCTGTGCGCGATGGGGCTGCTAGCCTTCATCCTCGTCCATCTGATCATGGTCGTGCTGGCCGGCCCGATCCGCGAGATACGATCGATGATCACCGGCTGGTTCAAGCTGCCGGGAGTAAGGCCATGAGCGAACTCGTCTCGCGCCGGAAGGCGCTGGTCGTCGGTGGCGGTCTGATGCTGGCGGGCTGCGACAAGATCGCGCCGACCAAGCCCGCGCGCAAAGCCTTCCTCGGCGCGGAGGGCCTGACCTATCGCGTCAACCGGCTGCTCACCGCGCACGACGCGCTCGCACCAGAATTCACCGGCGCCGACGTCTCGCCGATCTTTCACTCGAACGGTACCGCGCATCCCGGCTCGCCCGATTATGCCCGCCTCCTCGCCGACAATTTCGCGAGCTGGCGGCTGCATGTCGGCGGCATGGTCGCAAAACCGCTCGCCATCTCGCTCGATCAGTTGAAGGCACTTCCCCAACGCACCCAGATCACGCGCCACGATTGCGTGGAGGGCTGGAGCGCCATCGGCCGTTGGACCGGTCCTGTTCTGGGCCCGATCCTGCAATTCGCCGGCCTGTCGAGCGCGGCCCGCTACATTGTCTTCCACTGCTACGATGATTTCGGCGGTACGGCTTATTATGAGAGCGTCGACCTGGTCGAAGCCTTTCACCCGCAGACGATCCTTGCCTGGTCCTTGAACGGCCAGCCCTTGCCTATTCCCAACGGCGCACCTTTAAGGCTGCGCGTCGAGCGCCAGCTCGGCTACAAGCAGGCCAAATATCTCCGCGCGATCGAGGCCGTTGCCAGCCTTGACCAGATCGGCGGAGGCCAAGGGGGATATTGGGAGGATGTCGCGGATTATGCCTGGTATGCGGGGATTTAGCGCAGCTTTTTCATTTGCCTTGCTCGGAACGACCGCCTGCATCGCGCAGGCGCCAACGCCCCTCCCCGTCCATGTCGAAGGCCGCACAATTGCCAATAGCGACGGCAGCCTGACCTTCGGCTGGCCCGCCGTCTATTTCGAGAGCCGCTTCCACGGCACCGCCGTCTCGGTAAGCGTCGAAACCACGGACGACCGCCTGCAACTCCTCGTCGACGGCGTGGAAAAGGCTTTGCTGATCCAGCCCGGATCGACCAGCCTGACCATCGCCGGCCTCGCCCCGGGTGACCATGTCGTCCGGCTGGAGAAGGTTACCGAAAGCCAGACCGGCGGCAGCCGCTTCATTGGTTTCTACCCGGCCGAGGGCAGCACCCCGCTTCCCCCGCCATCGCATTCCCGCCAGATCGAATTCATCGGCGACAGCTACACGGTCGGCTACGGCAATACCTCGCGTAGCCGCACCTGCACCGGCCAGGAAGTGCACGATACCACCGACAGCCAGCAGGGCATCGGCCCGACGCTCGCGCGGGTGGAGCATGCGGACTATCGCGTCCATGCTTATTCGGGCTTCGGCGTGGTCCGGAATTACAACGGCTCCTCCGCCGGACAGAGCATGCTCCTGCTCTATCCGCGCCTGAAACCCGATGACTCCACGCATCTCGAAACCGACAGTGGCGCCTGGAAGCCGCAAATCATCGTGGTCAACCTCGGTACCAACGATTTCTCCACGCCGGTCCATGCCGGAGAGGCGTGGAAGGATGAGGACGCGCTACGCGCCGACTATCGCACCAAATATGTCGCCTTCGCGCAGATGCTGATGGCGAAACAGCCGCAGGCGCACCTGATCCTGATGGGATCGGACCTGTTCTACGACCAGGTCCAGCAAATAGCGGCCACGCTCAATCAGAATGCGCGCAAGCCGGTGATCACGCTCCATTTCAGCGGCCTCGACATGGACGGCTGCCACTTCCACCCCTCGGTCAAGGACGACAAGACCGAAGCCGCTGCGCTGCAGGCGCTGCTCGACCAGCACGCAGATTTTTGGAATGGCGCGAAATAGTCCGTCGAGCAGCCGCAATCTCGCCGGCGGCGACGGTATCTCCTTTCCAGCATACGCCAAGTCTTAACGCCTGCGGATGTCTAGGTAGGCCGCCGGTTCCAACAGAATGTCCGAAATTGGTGGTTTTGAGATGACTGACGACGTGCTCGAGACTGACGGCCCGAAACCCTTATTCTGGTGGGAACGACGCTATGCGCTCGGAGCGCTTGTGTTGGTTGGCTTGGTGCCGCTTCTCTGGCCCGCGCTGCCGCCGCTTACCGATCTGCCGGGCCACATGGGGCGGTGGCATATTGCAATCGCCATCGGAAAATCGACGGCGCTCGCGCACTATTATGCTTTCGCGTGGGAGCCGTTGGGTAACCTCGGAATGGACCTCCTGGTGCCCGCGCTCGCGGCCATACTGCCATTCGAACTGGCCGCGAAGATCGGCGTGATGCTCATCCCGGCGATTACGATGGCCGGTTTGCTCTGGATCGCGCGTGAGGTGCATGGCCGCGTGCCGCCGACTGCGCTGCTCGCGTTGCCGCTCAGCTATGCAAGCCCTTTCCAGATGGGCTTCGTCAATTTCGCATTGGCACAGGGGCTGGCCCTCTGTGGCCTTGCCCTCTGGTTGCGGCTGGCAAAGCAGCGGCGGTTCGGACTGCGCGCCGCAATCTTCGTACCGGTTGCGGGCCTGCTCTGGCTTGCGCATAGCTTCGGCTGGGCGATCTTCTGCCTCATGGCATCCGGGACCGAATTGGCGCGCCTGCGCGGTGAGGGGCGGTCGTGGGGCGCGGTGCTCGCGGGGGCGGCGGCGCAGGTGCTGCCTCTCGCCTGGCCGCTCCTTGTCATGGTGTTGCGAGCCGGCGGACAGGCGACCAATGCGGACGACTGGTTCAACTGGTCGGCAAAAATCATCTGGATCGCCTCGATCCTGCGCGATCGCTGGCAGATCTTTGACATCATCTCGCTCGTGCCCATCGCGCTCGCTCTTTACGCTGCGGCGCGCAATCCGAAGCTCGGCTTCTCGGCGACCCTCGGCTGGCCAACATCGTTCTGCCTTGTCGCGTTTCTGGTGATGCCGCGTCTGGCCCTCGGCG
>Ga0207705_10002532_pt1 | contig 14078 bp, 13 predicted proteins | sample KBSC13metaG_FD_184314 | JGI IMG/M metagenome (GOLD analysis project Ga0207705, IMG submission 184314) | Corn rhizosphere microbial communities from Kellogg Biological Station, Michigan, USA - KBS C1-3 metaG (SPAdes) (version 2) | ecosystem: Host-associated > Plants > Roots > Rhizosphere > Soil ...
CAGATGGTGCGCAATTGCATGCGAGCGGCGGGAGTGGGCAACATCGGCAGTTGCCACCTGTTCCGGCACGCGATGGCGACACAGATGCCGGAGAACGGGGCGGACGTTCGGTTCATCCAGGCGATGCTGGGGCACGCGGGCATCAAGACGACGCAGGTGTACACGCGGGTCAGCATCCGGGCGCTGAAGGATATCCATTCGGCTACGCATCCGGCGCGGCTTGGTCGTACGGTGCCGAGGATCGGCGAGGAGGGCGACGAATCGCCGACGACGGCTGACCTGTTGGCTTATGCTTGACGATGAGGCGGGCTTGGAATAATGAGAGGGGTATAATGCGCTATACGCGTATAGCAAATTTGCCGGAGGCTGTCATGCTAGCCATTCGTTTACCCGAAGAACTTGAATCCCGCCTGGAGACGCTGGCCAAGCGCACGGGGCGTACCAAGACGTTTTATGTGCGCGAGGCCATCGAGCAGCACTTGGAAGACTTGGAAGACCTGTACTTGGCCGAACGTGTGGCCAAGCGCATCCGATCGGGTAAGGAACAGACCTCGTCGCTAGAGGAGGTGGAGGCGCGGCTTGGCTTGGCGGATTGAGATCTCGAAGACCGCGGAAAAGCAGCTTGAGAAGATGGACCGCGAGGTTGCCCGGCGTATCGCGACATTCCTTCGGCGCCTGAAGACGCTAGACGATCCGCGCGCAACTGGAGCGGCTCTCAAGGGCAGTGAACTAGGCGAATTCTGGAAGTATCGGGTCGGCGATTGGCGGCTGATCTGTGAGATTCACGACCAGCGCATCACGATCGAGGTTCTGCGCTTGGGCAACCGGCGCGAAGTGTATCGCTGACGAGCTCGTTGCAGGCTGACGCGCTTCCTTCTTAGCCGCGCTTGTGCGGCACTCTCCTCCCTTCTTACTATCCCGATGGGCCGATACAAATCGGCCCATCGGCGCATGTGCGCCATCGTTCTTTAACTTCCTTCGTCGACGCTATCTAAGGGCCGAAAACCGCGTCTGGGCAAAAAATCTCCGGAACCGAGCCGCATCTAGGCGATGACGGGCCGCAAAGCCGCGCCATCTAGGTTCGCGGGCCATTGCAGGCAAAGGTTGCCTCGGGTGTTGGATATGGGGCCAGTGGGGGAGCCGCTAGTGCTGCGCTGACGCCGTTTGTAGCCAACGCGGCGACGGGCGGTGATCCGAACATCACGCAGGGGCAGACTGCTGCGATTAGTGGAATCGCGACGCTCGTGGGAGGGCTTGCCGCAGGACTGGCTGGGCAAAATGCGATGGCCGGGGCGAATGCTGCACAGAACGAAGCGCTGAACAACTGCTTGGGGCATCCGGAACGCTGCTTGCAGATGGCGAAGAACGCGCTGAGCAGGGCTAGCGACACGGCAACGAACGCCTTCAATCAGCTTGCGTTCCATATGCCGGACGACGTTGCTCAGGGGCCCGTCGCGGGTGCGAGTGTGCCGGCGATGGAGTCGGCGACGAACCTTGATCTGTTGAAGGGCGTAGGCAACGTTGTATTCAATCTGCCGTCGTTTTCTGTGCCGGGCATGCCCGACTAATCGGATGACGCAGATGGTGCGCAATTGCGTGCGAGCGACCGGCCTCAGCAACATTGGTAGCTGCCACCTGTTCCGGCACGCGATGTCCACGCAGATGCTGGAGAAGGGGCGGACGTTCGGTTCATCCAGGCGATGCTGGGGCACGCGGACATCAAGACGACGCAGGTGTACACGCGGGTCAGCATCCGGGCGCTGAAGGATATCCATTCGGCTACGCATCGGGCGCGGCTCACGCGTGCGAGACTGAAACCAGATGAGCCGCCGGCGACGGTGGCCGACTTACTGGAAGCACTGGACGCCGAGGCGCGAGCCGAGGGCGAAACGGAGGAATAGGGTGAGCTTATGGGAATGGTTAAAATGGCGCCATGCGTGACTGAGCTTAGGGGCCAAGAAATGGGAACGAGCTACGAGAAGGACGTGGTGGCATGGGCCAAGGAACAGGTTGCGTTGTTGCGAGCGGGCAATCTCTCGGCCATCGACGTGGAACACATCGCGGAGGAAATCGAGGACGTGGGTAAGAGCGAACAACGCGAATTGGCGAGTCGTATGACGGTTCTGCTGGCCCACTTGCTCAAATGGCAGTATCAGCCTGCCTTGCGGGGCAAGAGCTGGACACGCACGATTGCAGTTCAGCGCAAGGACGTGGTCTACGTGCTGAACGAAGCGCCGAGTCTACGAGGCAAATTCAACGACGCGCAATGGCTCGACGTGGTGTGGAGCAAAGCCGTGTTGAGCGCTGAAAACGAAACGGGCCTTGAGGGGTTCCCTGAAACCTGTCCGTGGGCGATGGAGCAGGTGCTGGATCCGGCGTTCTTGCCGGAGTGAAGCCCAAACCAATCGAATATGCGCCAGCTTTCGGGCTGGCTTTTTTACGGCCGTTGCGTGATGCGGCGAGCCGGTTTCTTCTTAGCCGCCCTTGAGCGGCTCTCTCCCCCTTCCTCTTCTATCATCGCTGGGTCGATACAATCGGCTTGCGGCGCTTGTGCGCCATCGCTCTTTAACTTCCTTCGAGGCCGACGCGTCGGAGGGCCGAAAACCGCGTCTTGGCAAAAAATCCTCACTATCAAACCGCATCTAGGCGATGACGAGCCGCAAAGCCTTGCCGCATCCAGGCTTGCGGGCCATTGCGGTCAGAGGTCGCCTCGGGTGCTGGATATGGGGCCATTGGCGGGGCCGTGTCGGCGGCGATTAATCCAATCATCGACAGCAACGGCAACATTCCGCCTGCGGTGCTGGCGGGCATTGAGACGCTGGTCGGCGGCGGCATTGCTGGAGCGCTGGGTTACAACGTTCAGGGCCCGCCTTCGCTCCTCCGGCCCGCGAGCCGCGGTTACTTCGCCACGACCCACTGCTCTTTCGCGTCCAGCCTGGCATACGGTTCGAATTTCCCACCTCGAACGATCACGGCCATATAGGCGGCCTTCGTCCTATCGCCTTTCCAATCGAATGCGATCTCCCCCGTTGCACCGCTGTAGCGTTTGAGCGCGTGCAACGCTACGGCGATATCTTCCGGTACGATCGACTTCGCGTTCTGGATAGCCCGCGCCGTCACCCCGATGGCATCGTATTCATAGACCGAATACGGTCCCGCGTCGCGCTGGTACGCAGCCTGATAGGCTTTGACAAAGCGCCGTGCGCGCGGGCCGTCCATAAACTGCGGTAATGGCGATGTCGTCACGATCATGCCTTCTACGGCGTCGCCTCCTTTCTGAATCAGCGAGGGATCGGCCGTGCCGTTGCCCATGAAGTGCTTGATGCTCGGCGCGAGTTCGCGCAAGGCTTTCGCGAGCGCTGCGGCTTCCGTGTAGTAACCCGTGAAGTAGAGCACGTCGGGCTTTAGATTGCCCACTGCATGGACGATGTCGCGATAATCTGACTGTCCTGGCGTGATCGCATCGTCGTACACAACCTCCACGCCGTCCCGCTTCAATGCGGCAACCGCGCTTTCTGCAAGCACCTGCGAATACGTGCTTCCGTCGTTCATGACGGCCGCGCGCTTCGCGTGCAGTACGCCTTCCATGAGGCTTGCGGATAAAGTGCCCTGAGCATCGGTGCGGCCGATCGTGCGAAAGACATCGGGCCAGCCGTGATCGGTCAGTTGCGGAATAGTCGATGCGTCGAGCACGTACGGAATATGCCGGTCATGCAGCACGCGCAGCTCCGGGAGCGCTGCGCTCGAGCAGTAGCCGCCCGCAACGGCCACGACGCCGGTCGCGACGAGTTGGGTCGTCGCTTTGGCCGCCACGTCAGGATCGCAGGCATCGTCTTGCGGCACCAGTTCCAGCATGCGACCACGCACACCACCGGCCGCATTGATCTGCTCCACGGCGAGCCGTGCGCCGTCGACGACATCCGTGCCTGCGTTTTGGTAGCTTCCCGATAAGGGCGCGGGCACGCCGATTTTAATAGTGTCTTGTGCTTGCGCCGGGCAGAGCGCGATTGCGAACGCCAACGGGAGTCCAACGGATGTCGCGACCATACCCGGCGCAATACGGTGAAGCGCTCGCGGTACGCGCCGCAGCACACCCAATAGGCGACAAGCACCAGTGTGCTCTGAAATCATCCTGCAGCTCCCTCCTTTTATCGGTGAAACCCCCGAGGCACGGCTTGAAAAGCCGTGCCGGTAAAGAGGTTGTCGGCATCGCGCGCGGCCTGCCGTAGACGCGGGAAACCCCGATCAACGACTCCACGCGCTTCAATTCCTCAAGTCCTAGCCTCCGGCGCCGATAACACGATCAACGTGGACGTCATCTGACCCTTCCCTAGCACCGCTGCACTGAGAGAGACGAACAAACATGCTGGCATCGATTCGCGGACGTATTCTGGCGGCCTGCATCGCTATCGTGGCCACAGCCCTCGCTGTGACCGGAGGCCTCGCCTATATCGTCGTGAAGCACCACAACGACGAGACGATCGATCAAAACTTGAAGGCCGTTCTGACGGGGCACTCCCTCGCGATAGACGAATGGATCGCGGGCCGCGCGAAGCAAACGCAGGCGCTCGCCGATACGATCGCAATCGGTGAGGGCGATCCGCTGCCGGCGCTGAAGCTGCTGGCGAAATCGGGCGGCTTCGAGGTCATGACGCTCGGTCTGCCGGACAAGAGCGCGTTCTCGAACGTACCGCTTGCGCCCGGTTACGATCCCACTGCGCGCCCTTGGTACAAGCAAGCGGTTGCCGCGCAGCAGTTGACCGTCACGGCGCTGTATAAGGACGCGTCGAACGGGAAACCTGCGTTCGCATTCGCGGTACCGATCATTCGCGACGGAAGCGTGAAAGCCGTCATGGCCGCCAGTCTTTACATGGAAAGCGTGAGCGGCATCGTGACGTCGGTCCACCCGACCCCGTCCAGCTTTGCCTTCCTTGTCGATAAGGCGGGGCACATCATCGCATCGGCCAAGACCGATCTCATCATGAAGCCGGCCACCGATCTGTCCCCCGCGCTGACACCGGACATGCTCGAAGGGCTGAAGTCCGGGTCGCAGACGGCTACTATCGATATCGACGGCGCAACGAAATTGCTGCGCGCGCAGCCGATTACGGGTACCGATTGGTCGCTGGTGCTCGCACTCGATAAATCAGACGTGACGGCCGGTATGCGCGCCGTTGCTATGACCACGCTCGTTGCCATCGTCTTGGTCGTGCTGATCGCGGCCGCGCTCGTGGGCGCGCTGACCAACGCGGCCTTCAAACGCGTGCTGCTCGTGCGCGACGCATTGACCGACGTGGCGAGCGGCAGCGGGGATCTCTCGACGCGCCTGCCCGCCGCAGGCAAGGACGAGGCTTCGCAGATCGCACACGCTTTCAATCTCTTCGCCGAAAAAGTCAGCGCGATCCTGCTGCAGATTCGCGACAGCAGCGAATCGGTGAACGTCGCCAGTGCGGAGATCGCCCAGGGCAATCAGAATCTTTCGAGCCGCACGGAGCACGCGGCGTCGAGCCTGCAAGAGACGGCGGCTGCATTGGAGGAGATCGCCGGCACGGCGCGCAACTCGGCCGACGCGGTCAACCAAGTCAGTCAGCTCGCCGCTTCGGCGTCGACGGTGGCCACGCGAGGCGGTCAGGTCGTGGGCGACGTCGTTTCGACCATGGAAGAGATCACGAAAGCTTCGGACAAGATCGCCGACATCATCGGTGTCATCGATGGGATCGCCTTTCAAACCAACATCCTTGCGCTCAACGCGGCCGTGGAGGCGGCACGGGCGAGCGAGCACGGGCGCGGGTTTGCTGTTGTGGCCGCCGAAGTCCGAGCACTCGCCCAGCGCAGCGCGCAGGCCGCTAAGGAGATCAAGGAACTGATTCACTCCTCCGTCGAAAAGATCGGCGAAGGGTCGGCGCTCGTTCAAACGGCGGGCACCACCATGACGGAGATCGTCGATAGCGTGCGCGGCATATCGAATGTGATCGAGGAGATTACCGTCGCAGCGAGCGAGCAAAGCACGGGGCTCGGACAGGTCAATCAAGCGCTTGCGCAGCTCGATCACACGACGCAGCAAAACGCGGCGCTCGTGGAGCAATCGGCCGCGGCAGCCGCATTGTTGCGCGAAGAAGCATCCAAGCTCGCTGAAGCAGTTGGCGAGTTCAAGCTCGCCCGCCGCTGACTTCGAAGCGAGCGCGAATGGGTGTGTTTTACCTGCTGCGAGTAGGGCGGGTCAGGTATGGAGCCCCAAGTGGTCAGCAAGCCAGCCTTCGCGCTGGCTTTTTTTGATTGTCATCGGCGACGGACCTCGCGTACCGTCTCCGTGCCATTCGAATTAATCAATCGAAAATGCCTGGATACTAAAGATTCGCGTTGAACCATTCATGTGCATCTATTGCGGCTGTTCGCGACTGAATACCAAGGTAAAAGTAAAACAAAATGTAGTCGATGGGCGTGACGGTCTATTCAGTAACAACATAAACGTCGACTATATTCCGCGACTACACCACTGCGCGCCGGTGCGGCGCGAGCGCCTGCTCACGAAGGGCGGCCTACGAACATGCGTCGTTTTCGAGTCGTGAAGCGGGCGGGTTGCACCGGACAGCCCGTATTCGTGCCTTCATTCCCAGTCTTCTCTGACGTCAATATAAATTTTTCCGACTCGGTTCTTGTGCATCCCACATAGTCGGCAGGCGTAAGTAAGTAATGCCTCTTCCGCCGGACTCCTCGCCGTTTAATCAAAATAATTCGAAAGTTAGCTTGTAGTCAGGCTACTTATGGACTATTACTAGTTCCGAAGTTTCGCTACATCCCGTGTCCAGCCCACTGTACCGGCGTATCGCGCCGGCATCACGGCAGGGCGCGCCGCATGACTGAGTTTCATCCGTAAGACGCTTTGTGCCGGGACGATAGTCCCGCGCGTTCGCTCGCCCTTGCGCGGCGTATTGCGCCCGTTGCAAAGCGGTGCATCCCCAAGCCATTAATTCACGGAGACGAGCCCATGCAGGCAAAACGTTTGACCCTCGCCATCGCATCCGCGGCCCTGTGTGTCGTTGCGCAAAGCGCGTCGTACGCTCAAGGACCGATCGCCGATAACCCGTTCATGGATAACCTGGCCCATCGCCGCGCCGATGCGCTCGTCAAGCAATTGACGCTCGACGAGAAGCTGCAATTGATCCACTCGAAATACCAGATGAGCGATGTGCCCGGCGGCGGCGCCGGCTTCATTCAAGGCGTGCCGCGCCTGCACATCCCCGACATCAACATGGTCGATTCGGCCACGGGATCGGGCAGTACGGTCCAGCCGAGCACGACCTTCCCCGCGACCATCGCCCTCGCGGCCAGTTGGGATCGGTTCCTGGCGTATCGATTCGGCGCGACCATCGCGGATCAGCTTCGCGAGCAAGGCTTCTCCATGGGCTTGGGCGGCGGCACCAATCTCGCGCGCGACCCGCGCGGGGGCAGGTTGTTCGAGTATCTCGGCGAAGACCCGGTTCTCGCCGGGGAAATGCTGGCGGCCCGCACGCGTGCCACGCAAGACCATCACGTCATCGCCACGGTCAAGCACTACGTCGGCAACGAGCAGGAAACGAATCGGTTCGGCGGTAACGATACGATCGACGAGCGCACGCTGCGCGAACTCTATCTGCTGCCGTTCGAGATCGCGGTGGAGCAAGGCCGGCCCGGCAACGTCATGTGCAGCTACAACAAGATCAACGGCGACTATGCGTGCGAAAACGCGCACGTGCTCAACGACGTCTTGAAGGGCGATTGGCACTTCCAAGGCCAGGTGCAATCGGACTGGGGCGCCGCACATAGCACGGCCAAGGCGATCAATGCCGGCTTGGACGAGGAAGAAGATGTCGGCCCGACAGTGTTCCTCACGCCCGATCTGGTCAAGCAGGCGCTCGCGAGCAATCAGGTCTCGCAAGCCAGGCTGGACGACATGGTGCGGCGCAAGCTGTACGTCATGATTCGTACCGGCGTGATGGACGATCCGGCGAAGGGCGGCCAAACGATCGATTTCGATGCGGCGCGTCGTTTCGCTCAGCACGCGGAAGAGCAATCCATCGTGCTGCTAAAGAACCAGGATCGTCAGTTGCCGCTCGATGCGTCCAGCGTGAAGAAGATAGCGGTCATCGGCGGCCATGCCGATGTGGGGGTGATCACCGGCGGCGGATCGGGCGATACGCGCGACCCCGTGACGGGTGCGTTCCCCGGTTGCGGCGGGCTGACCTTCCCGACGTCGACGGGATGCAGTTGGTGGCCTAATCCCTGGATCAAGCTGCCCACGCCGATCACGACGGCAATCAAGAACCTCGCGCCGAATGCGACGGTGGCCTTCGCCGGCAGCGAAGACATGCAATCGCCGTTCAGGGCTTACACGCAGCAAGAGATCGACGCGGCGGTGAATTTGGCTCGGCAATCGGATGTCGCGATCGTATTCGTGACGCAGCCCTCGGGCGAGGATTTCGGCGAACTGTATAGCCTCGGGCTGTCCAATCCGTCGAATCAAGACGCGCTCGTGCAGGCCGTCGCTCAGGCCAATCCGCACGTCGTCGTCGTGCTCGAGAACGGCAACCCCGTGCTGATGCCTTGGAAGGATCAAGTGTCGGCTATTGTCGAAGCATGGTACCCGGGCGAGGGCGGCGGTAACGCGATCGCGAACGTGCTGTTCGGCAAGGTCAATCCGTCGGGCAAGCTCCCGGTGACGTTCCCGCTGCGCGATGCGGACACGCCGACCTGGAACAACGGTGTCCCCGCGCAAAACCCGGTGTATGCCGAGGGCCTGAAAATCGGCTATCGCTGGTATGACGCGAAGAACATCCAACCGATGTTCCCGTTCGGACACGGCCTGTCTTACACGCACTTCGCGTATTCCGATCTGCGGGTCCGGCCCAACTTCGACGGATCGACCACGGTGTCGTTCTCGTTGCGCAACGATGGCTCAGTCGCGGGCGCGGAAGTCCCGCAGGTCTACCTCGCCGGATTGAACGACCCGATCGAGCCACCGCAGCGCCTCGTCGGTTGGGAGAAGGTGAGTTTGAATCCGGGCGAAGAGCGCCGCGTGCGTGTGACGGTCCCGGCGCAGATGCGGCGTGTCTGGGATACGAGCCGCGACGCGTGGAAGATCGCCAAGGGTGGGCAGTTTTACGTAGGCGCCTCCTCGCGTGACATTCGGCTCAAGCAATAAAAGCGAAAGCTGACGTCGCTAGCAGCAGCAGCGCTTATCCATCGAGCTGCCGTCTTCGTCGCGGAAGGCGGCCGGCCGAGTGCACGTCTCGACCGGCCGCCGCTTCACTTCGCGCTTCGCTTCGATATCGAGCCCCAAGGCCGCTTCGGACGGTTGTCCCGTGCCCGACGAAGGGCGGCCCTATCGCCGACATAGAAAAAGTCAATTGGGGAATGGTTCGCCGACGACCTAGCTTTAAAAGCGCGATGCACGGCGCTGCGGGTTGCCGCATACGGTGCGCGCGCTGTCCCCATACTGCAGAACATACCGGCCTGGAGCCGCGGGTCGCGTCCGGGCCGCTCAGGAGGCACACCATGGCTCAGTTGAAAGGCTCCAAGACGGAAGAGAATCTAAAAGCGGCGTTTGCAGGCGAATCGCAAGCCAATCGGCGCTACTTGTATTTTGCGGCGAAGGCCGACGTCGAAGGTCAAAACGATGTCGCCGCGCTCTTTCGCTCCACTGCGGAAGGCGAGACCGGTCACGCGCATGGGCACCTCGAATATCTCGAGGCCGTCGGCGACCCGGCCACCGGACTGCCTTTCGGGACATCGCGCCAGAATTTGCAAGCGGCGATCGCCGGTGAAACGCACGAATACACCGATATGTACCCCGGTATGGCGAAAGCGGCACGCGAAGAAGGCTTCGACGAAATCGCCAACTGGTTCGAAACGCTCGCTAAAGCGGAACGCAGCCACGCGAATCGCTATACCAAGGCGCTAGAGGCGCTCTCGGACTGAGTGTTCGATGCGCGCCGGTGCGTGCGCCTGTTCGGCCGGCGGCAGCCCATGCCGCCAACGCGACGCAGATGCCCTGCGGTGCGCCCGTTCTCGTGCGTATCCGCCCGCGCCACACCGCGCTACGCAATGGTCATGGAGTGTCGACCGATGCCCCACAAAGAAGGCAGTCTAGAGGCGCCCACCCGTCATCCGCTCGATTGGCGCTCGCCGGGCTTTTACGATCAGGCAGCGATCGATACTGAGCTTGCTCGCGTGTTCGACGTCTGCGCCGGGTGCCGCCGGTGCGTGTCGCTCTGCGGTGCTTTTCCCACGCTGTTCGATCTCGTCGACGAAACCGCGAGCGGCGAGGCGCACGACGTCGATCACGGCGCATTCCCGAAAGTCGTCGATCAATGCTATCTGTGCGATCTGTGCTACATGACGAAATGCCCTTATGTTCCGCCGCATCCGTGGAATATCGATTTTCCTCATCTGATGCTGCGCGCGAAGGCCGCTCGCTACCGGCGCGGCGAGGTGGCACTGCGCGACAAGGTGCTGTCCAATACCGATGCGCTCGGCCATTTCGCAGGCATTCCGATCGTGACGCAAGCGGTCAACGCGGTAAACGGGACCCCGCCAGCGCGCGCCGTCATGGAACATGCGCTCGGCGTGGACCGAACCGCATGGCTGCCGCCATTTGCCCCAAGAACGTTCCGCCCGCATGCAAAGGTCTCGCCGCAAGCGCCGGTGATCGAAGGAGAGCGCACGCCGGGTAAGGTCGCCATCTATGCAACCTGCTATGTCAATTTCAACGAGCCCGGCATCGGCCACGATCTGCTTGCCGTACTCGAACACAACGAAATCCCTTATGTGCTCGTCGACCGCGAGGCTTGCTGCGGGATGCCGCTGCTCGAACAGGGCAATCTCGAAGGGGTGGCCAAGAAAAAGGAGAAGAACATCCCCGGTCTCGTACGTTATGCGCGCGAAGGCTACGCGCTATTGGCGGCGATTCCGAGCTGCGTGCTGATGTACAAGCAAGAGTTGCCTTTGATGTTCCCGGGCGATTCCGATGTTCTGGCCGTAGCCGAGGCCTTCTGGGATCCTTTCGAGTACTTCGTCGCGCGGCACAAGGATGCGCTGTTGAAGACGGACTTTAAGCACCCGCTGGGGAGGGTGTCGTATCACGTGCCTTGCCATGGGCGCGTGCAGAACCTCGGTCGGAAGACTTACGACACCCTTTCGCTGATCCCGGGTACGGAGCTCGAGGTCGTCGAGCGCTGCTCGGGGCACGCCGGCACATTTGGTGTGAAGAAAGAGTTTCATGCGACGGCGATGCGTATCGGCAAGCCGGTCTTCAAGGCAATGTCCCAGCCGTCGCCCGCATACATCGCTTCCGATTGTCAGCTAGCAGGACATCACATCGCCCAAGGCATCGACGAAGCCGGCCTGCCGGGGGCACCGCTGGCCCACCCGCTGACGCTGTTACGTAAGGCATACGGTGTTTGACTAATCCTGCGGCAATTGCGCATTTGCGAGGAAATGTAAATGACCATCTCACGCAACTCCCTGCTGACTCTGGAGGCCTATGCGAAGGTTCGCGACAGCACGCGCGCGCGAGTGATCGAGCATAAGAAGACCCGCTGTGTTCAGCTGGGAAATCATCTGACGTTTATGTTCGAGGACGAGACGACGATTCGATATCAGATACAGGAAATGCTGCACATAGAAAAAATTTTCGACGAGGCGGGAATTGCTGCCGAATTAGAGGCGTATTTACCGCTTGTGCCAAACGGCAGTAATTTTATCGCGACGATGCAGATAGAGTATGAGCGGGATATCGAGCGGCGTGCTGCCCTCGCCCGGCTAATTGGCATCGAAGATACTGTCTTTCTCCGCGTCGGTGATGAACTGATGGTCTACGCAATTGCTGATGAAGATTTGTCACGGGACACTGAGGAAAAAACTTCCGCAGTGCATTTTTTACGTTTCGAATTGACCGATGCGATAAAAAATTCACTTCGTGCGGGCGCACCCCTATGGCTGGGCTGCGACCACCGGAATTACCCGGTGCCGCCGTGTCGAATCGGCGATAGCGTGGTGCGAGCGCTGCTGGCGGACTTGAACTGACTTCCGGAACTTGCATGAGGCAAACGATTGCGCGCACGAGTTATTGCGTGCGATGAGAGGTTGTGCGCAATAAACATCGTTGAAAACGCTTCAGAATCACTTCGTTACATATCGTGACATTCTAGTCCGCAAAAAATATTCTAATATGGACACCTCACGTGAATTCGTCTCGGAACACATGTCCTGGCACTCGCTCTCCCGAGGTCGGCATAATATTTGCGTTCCGAGTATTTCTCGATCTTCGTGACGATGGTATGCTTTCTGCGTTATATGCCTATGCACGAGCGAGAACGTCTGTTACGCGCCAATCGAGGGCAAGCTGCACATTCCGTCTGCCCTTTTCGATTCACAGTAAGGTTGATGATGAGGTTCGCGATATTCGATTGGTAGTAAGAGAACAAAACAATTGTGCAACCTGGCGGTCGTCGGGAGTCGATCATTCTCGTCGGCCAAGTGTCGCAGCCGGGCCAGACTGCGTGGAGAAAAACATGTTCTTTGAGGAATTGACCGACGACGAGTGGGCTCGTCTCGCGCCGCTAGCGGCCGACGAACCTATGCATCCGCATCGCCGCGGCCGGCCTCGCGCCGAGCCTCGTGTCGTAGCGAACGCGGTGCTCTGGATCCTAACGACCGGTGAACGATGGTCGAAATTGCCGGCACGCTATCCCTCCGGCCCCACTTGCAGGCGCCGCTTCGACGATTGGCTGGCCGACGGCACACTGGCCGAGATCGTGAAGGTGCTGTCGGAATTTGGCCGCACGTTCGCCTATGTGCCTCAGCCCGAATCGATGCCTCAATCCGCACCGAAGGCGGCTCCCCCGGTGCCCGCACCCGAATCGCCCCGTTTGCGCGGCGTCTTCTGGACCAACCCGGAATCGTGGCAATCGACGAACGAGCCCGGTGCGGCGGTTGCCGATCGACCTGTGAGCGACGCCAATAACGCGTGCATGCATGCTGTGTCTGCTGCTTCTTCCCGGCGCGCGCCAACGCCCGGCGTCCAACTGCGCTTGAACGCCGATCACTCGCGAGACACGCCGCTCGTCGATTCTGTGGCAATGACGAAGCGCTCCGAACCGTATCGCGACTACATCGTTCACGCGTCGGCCCAGCCGGTTGCGAAACAACTGCAGTTGAGCTATCGCGCGTCTGCGGAGATCGTTAGGGAGGGCAGGCGCATCGAACGCTCCGGATTGATCGGCCCGCGCTTTATCGATAGCGAAAGCGCCGAGCGTTACGCACTCGATTGGGCACGCGATTGGATCGATCGGCATGAGGCCGCCGCCGCGCAGCGCCACCCGCAAGCTACCGATGCGCGGCCCCGTGCTGCGCAGCCCAAGGTGGACGTCGACCAAGCCGAGGCCGCGCCTGCCATGGCGGCAAACGCGTCGCCAGCCCGCGTTCTCGAGCCCAGTGTGGTTTTGAGTCGGACGCACGTGTGGCTCGTGCCCTCGCACGCGGACGGCCGCGGCGATACCAAGCCTCCCGAGGTGTTGTACCACGCTTGACCGTCGTCGAACGCGGCCCGCGGCCGCTTGCCGCGCGGGCGCACTACTGCGCAGCGGCTCATACCGTGCGCAGTGGGTGGGTCCGTGCGGCGCATTCATCGCGGTAGCCGAAAGCAAAACTGGGATTTTTTCGATGCTGGCGCCATGCGGATAACGCACAGGTGCCGGCCGCTGCATGCGCGCTTCGCTTTGCCTGCACTGCCCGTCCTCGCACCGCGCAGGCGGGGCAGCGCGCACGCGCAGCAATCGCACGGCGCTTAGTCCAGGGCCTCTAGGCAGCGACAGCGAGCACGAGGGTGTCGGCATGGCGATGCGTCACCGAAATGAACTGAAGAACGTACTTAAGTGTGACAGGAAGTAAATCGACAAAAAAACGTAACCCGTTTCTTTGCCTCATCAGGCGTCTAGACCTTCCGGCTGCCACAAAAAAATCCGAAAGATTATCGGCTCATGCGAGGACGCGAAATTTTTCCGGATTTTGCGGGGCTTGCTGTCAGCTTTTTGTTATCG
>Ga0207705_10002534_pt1 | contig 14069 bp, 16 predicted proteins | sample KBSC13metaG_FD_184314 | JGI IMG/M metagenome (GOLD analysis project Ga0207705, IMG submission 184314) | Corn rhizosphere microbial communities from Kellogg Biological Station, Michigan, USA - KBS C1-3 metaG (SPAdes) (version 2) | ecosystem: Host-associated > Plants > Roots > Rhizosphere > Soil ...
CCCCCCAAAAGCGGCGACCCAGCTAGCAAGGAAGCGCAGCCGCAAGCCAGCGGAATCAGACCCCGATCAGCCCGACCTCATCGCCGCGAAGTAGAGCTTGCGCCTCAGTTCTCGACCGCAGCACACGGCGTAGAAGAGACCTCCTGCCCTGCCGCCTGAATCGCCAGGAGAAGGACGGGCGCCGCTAATGCGGTTGCGGCTTGCCCGGTGCGACCGAGATCACCTTGACCTGCTCTTGCGGCGGCGTTGCCGGAATCGTCATCGGAGCTGCCGAAGCGCCGACCTGCATCGGAGCCTGGGGGATTACAGGCATGGACAAGGGGACATCCTCGTCCACGAAGCTCTTCACGATCGTCCCCGCCGGCACTTTTGCGCTTGTACCGGTCATGAAGAAACCTGCCGGTGCAAAGACGATCGCCGACACAGCAACTGCGCCGATTCCCCCGGCGACTCCCTTGTCGTCGAAGGCACCGCTAAGCCGAATCTGGCGTCCGTTGACGGTCACGTAGAGGATGCGGGCAGCGAGATGGCCTGACTTGCCCCACATGCCCTTGTTGCGGACATCAGTGATCTCGCCGACCGCCGGGCTGCCAACGGGAATCACGTTCACGCCCTGAACCATTACAGGCTCGGACGTTTCGAGATGAAAGCGGTTGCCGACGCGCAGCTTTTTGCCCTTGGTCGTGAGCTCTTCGCTGAGCCTGAGCGGGATTTCCGTTCCGACGCGAAGGATTGCGCTTGAGACGGTCGGTGCAGCGATCGGCGCCGCTGCTTGCGGCACGTTCGTCTGCACCTGCTGCTGCGGCAACGGATAATAAGACGTGACTGGCTGTCCCGCGGCCTGTGCGGCTAGCAAAAGTAAAATAGACATGTGTCCCCCGTTAGCGACTCGCTCTCCGAGCACGAGCGCGAGATGACACTGCCGCACGACATTGACTTTGCAAAGAGGACATCGTGGCTAACCAGCGATAACCAGCCGTATGGATCGAGCTACTGGACTGCGACAGTGCACGGTGCCCGGCCAATGCTCAGAAAAGCGTGGCGCGCATTCCGATCCCGAGGAAGGCGAGCAGCGGAATGACCGCATATCTGGACAGCAACAGGATCAGCAGCACGATGTTGGCCCGCTTGTTCCGCACCGCGAGCAAGGCAATCAGCAGGATGAAATAGGTGACGTCGTTAAACAGGCCTAGCGGCAATCGCATGAAGCGTCCGCCGGTCGCCAGCAAGGCTGCCGCCGCGACCACGTTGCACAGCAGGATGCCCCCGAACACCCATTGCTTGTGGCGGAAATAATAGACGTCGAAGTCGGGCCACTCGACGAGATTGCGTGGAAAGACCAGTCGCGCCGCGAGATAATAGACGCCGGCCACCAGCACGCCGCAGATCAGGTAAATGAAATAGGGGCGCGTCATGTCCATCGCGCCCTTCATTTCCCACGCGATCTCCCAGAAGGACGTGATGTCGAAGGTGACGAACAAGCCGAGCAGCGGCGTCAGCCAGCCGACCCTGATCTTGTGCCGTTCCTGAAGCGTGCTGCCGAAGCCGGAGAACACCTGGGCCAGCGCGAGGCCGAACAGCAAAGTGTAGAGTGAGAAGACAAACTCGAAGACGGTCATGGGAGCCCCTCCCGAGAACTTCGATTTAGACGCCGATGGTCATCGCCTCAAATGAACGCTGCCCCCGGGAACTCGCCGCAGGAACGCCGTCCCTCCGCCGCCGTTGCCTGCCAATGCCAAGCAACGAGCTGACTCAGATCGCCACCTGGACTGCTCACCCTACGGCCTTCGTCATCGTCGCGCTCTATGCGCTGGCCTGGGTGATGCTTTCTCCACACCCTCGACCGGCACAGTATCGCAACGCTCGCGACCTGGCTGATGACTTTGTTCATCCATCGCGCCGAGCACCGCGACACGCAGGCGATTCAGGCCAAGCTCGACGAGCTTCTGCGCAGCAATGACGCAGCTGCGAACGAGCTCACGCATATCGACGAAAAGGACCCGGAAGCGATCGAGCGCGAGCGCGATGCTCGCGACGGCGGCGCCTGACCGGCACCCCCGCACCACGGAAAAATCCAATGAAGCCGCGAATCGGCGACACGCCGCAACGTCTCGTCGCAAACGCGAAAGCTGAAATCCGCGAAGCGTCGTTGCCCTCCCGAAACGTCGCTTCGGCGGCTGGAAAACGGGATTCGAACGTGGAAACCTATCGGCTTTATTGCCTCGATGGGGTGGGGAAAGTTGCGTCCGCCGAATGGATCGAGGCGCTGGATGACCAGGCGGCGACGGAGATCGCCAACCGCCTTCGTCGTGGCCGCGCTTGCGAGCTGTGGCAGAGCAGCAGGCTCGTCGCTCGCCTCGGGAATTCCGGAGAAAAGCCCAGCTAGATCTTTCGGCGGTCATTGGCTCCCGAACGGATTCGTTTCGCCTGTGGATAAGTGGTACAATGCGACTCATCGCCGGGGGTCGCGAGCGACGAGAAACGACCGATCCTATCTGCTAAGACGCGAGTCGGAAGAGCGCATCGCTGCGACGCACGCGCGCGGCAAGGCGCGCGCCGCACATGAGGAGTTGGCGAAACTCTATCATGACCGTGCCAGCCGCGCGGAACGGGAGGACGTCGCGCCGGAATCGACAGGCGCTTCCATGCCGACCGAATTGGGGAGTTAGGGCTTCAGCTCGCCGTTAGACTGGCGGCGATCACATGTTCAGGATCACGCCGGAATGACAGCAACCTAGCCGCTTCATGAACTTTTCGCGCGCGTAAGCCGCCGTTCATTTGCCCGGCGACAATCCGCGTGTGCCCGGCTCCGATTGCAGCGGCCGCGGCTGGTACCGCGTTCATTCGGACATCTCGGGGGCGGGAGCACGGACCATGGCGCCAGACGATCGCGACTATTTCCTCCGACGCGCCACTGAGGAGGAGCGCGCTGCCGAGGCCGCGACTTCGCTCTCTGCCCGATGGCGGCACGAGGAGCTCGCCTTCCTCCATCGCTCCCGTGCCAACGGCGGCGATGCGTATCTGCGCGAGGTCATCGCGAACGAGCTCGTTCGACCCGGCGACGTTGCCTTGTAGGACGATCAGCCGCCGGATTTGTTCGCCTTCGTCTTCGCCATGCTTTCTGCGCTCGTGTTCGTTTCCACTGCATTCATGGGTCCGTTCGCTCTCGCAGCATTTGTCGTCGCCGTCGCCGCAGCATTAGTGGCGGCGGCACCCGCCTCGGGTTCGCCGAGCACCGCGCAGGCGATCCGGTCGCCGCTATCGCCACTCGGGTCGGTCCTGTAATCGTCGAGCTTTGCATGAATCACGACCGCAGCGCCGTTGGCGTCGAGAATCTGGGCTGCGCCGGCTTTCACGTTACGGCCGGGACTCGTGAGATACGTTCCCGGCACTGTGACGCGCGCTTTCAACGTTCCGTCTGCAGCAACGGTAACGTTCTGCAGGTCGCCCATATGCTTCCCGTTCGGGTTCTGGCTGCCGTGCTGCCTGCTCGTCGGGTTCCAGTGCGGTCCGGCGCTCTTGAAGTTCGGCGGGTCGCACAAACCGACATCGTGGATATGAATTCCATGGACTCCCGGTGGAAGCCCATGGGCGGTGATCTGCAGCTCGGCTCCGTTGTCGCTGTCGCCGCCACGCACTTCGCCGATGATCTGCCCCGCTGCGTTGACCAGCGGTACTGCCGGCGCCTCGCCGATCGGGCCGGCCCCGCTCTTGTGGCTGCAGGCTGCCAGCGAAATAGACACCGTTGCGATCGTTGCCGCCGCGATGGTGAGTGGGATCGCTCTGCGCATGCGGTTTCTCCTCCGTCTCCGTTGGTCAACGGCAAGGCGTAGCGAAGGTTCACGCCGGGCGAAAGGCGCGCGGCCTCACCACGCGATGCGTCTCGCCGAAAGAAAACCGGCCCGGTGGCGAACCACCGGACCGGCCTCTCTTCTGTCTCGTCAGCGCACGCTGACGAGCTATTTTATCCGCGCTCTGGCGCCGGCGGCGGCGGCGGAGGCGGAGGCGGCGGAGCCGGGCACGTCTCGGTCGCCCGGATCACCGTTCCATCCGGGCACGTCTGCGTCGCCGGCGGAGGCGGCGGAGGCGGCGGAGGCGGAGGCGGCGGAGGCGGCGGAGGCGGCGGTGCCGCAAAGTTATAGATCAGGCTCAACAGCAGGCTGTGCGACCGCCACCGAGTCTTGATGTCGTAGGGAATACCGACCGGATTATCGGCCGCGTCAACGTGCCACTTCACGTTCGGAACGTTGAAGAAGCGATATTTCAGGCCGAGATCGAGGTTCGGCGTAATCGCGGTACGAACGCCAGCCACCGCTTGCCAGGCGATCCGCCCGGTGCTGCCGCTGAAGTTCTTGTTGATATCCGCGATGTCGAAGCCTTCATGGACGCGCGCGGCACCAATACCGGCACCCACGTACCCGCTCCAACTATTCTCGTCCCCGAAGTCGAGCAGTGCGTTCAACATCACCGACCAGGCGCTGCTGTGGCCGCTGGCGTCGAAATGCGAGCCGGGGCCGCCCTGAGTGATGAAGTTGCTGACCTCGACTTCGTCGATCGATGCGCGCTTGTAACCAAGCTCGCCTTCGAGACGGATCATCCCGAGGTCATACCCCGCGATAAGGTCCACGTCCCAGCCGGGCTTGTGATCGAGAACATAAGCGTTCTTGATCGTCCCGACGTTTGCGTCCGTGTAAGTGATCGGTGAATCCTCGATGAGCATTCCACCGCCCTCGAGACCTGCATAGAAACTGTTATCACGGGCGATTGCTGGTGCAGCGATCCCCGTTGATACCAGTGCGAATGCGATTACGAGCTTGCGCATCTCTTCGTCCCCTGTCGCGACTCCGCCAGTAGAGCCTCACGCCCCTACAATATTTTAGGTCGCTATTGGCTGCAATCTCTTAGATTAAATGCCCATTGTGTCTTTCATGTCACTCCGTTTCGTCAATGAAAAAGAAAACCGGCCCGGTGGCGAACCACCGGACCGGCCTCTCTTCTGTCTCGTCAGCGGACGCTGATGAGCTTTTCTATCCGCGCTCTGGCGCCGGCGGTGGCGGCGGAGGCGGCGGCGGCGGAGCCGGGCACGTCTCGGTCGCCAGGATCACCGTTCCATCCGGGCACGTCTGCGTCGCCGGCGGAGGCGGCGGAGGCGGCGGAGGTGGCGGCGGAGGAGGTGGCGGCGGCGGCGGCGGAGCAAAGTTGTAGATCAGGCTCAGCAGCAGGCTGTGCGAGCGCCACCTAGTCTTGACCGTATCGCCTTCGAAGTCGCCCTTCATGTTCGGAACGTTGAAGAAGCGATACTTCAGGCCGAGGTCGAGCGTCGGCGTGATGGCGGTGCGGACGCCCGCGACTACCTGCCATGCAAGGCGCGTTTCGGAGATTGACGCGTCCACCGGAGTGCCGTCAATCTCGGTCGCTTTGTACTTGGTGTCGGCAATGCCGATACCCGGCCCAACGTACCCGCTCCAGCTGTCCTCGTCGCCGAAGTCGAGAAGTGCGTTGATCATGAACGACAACGAACGGGCGGTACCGTCTGCCGGCAGGTGGGCGCCAAAGCCCAGGCCCGTCGGATCGGCGAGTTCGACTTCGTCCAGCTTGGTGTGCTTGTAACCAAGCTCGCCTTCGAGACGAACCATCCCGAAATCGTAACCGGCAATGGCGTCGATATCCCAGCCTGGCTTGAAATCCAGGACCGCGGCATTTCTGGTGATTACCGCACCTGTGTTGTCGGTCGTGCTGATGCCAGCGTCTTCAACCAGCATCACCCCGCCCTCGATACCCGCATAAAAGCTATGGTCGCGGGCAAGCGCCGGAGTCGCCAGCACCGACGAAGCCAGTGCCAGTGAGATGGCAAGCTTGCGCATAGAAAAGTCCCCTTTCAAACACGTTCGTTACAGAACAGCCGTAGGTCCCTTATGAGAGGGCCTGTTCCCGTGCAACCGCCCGGCGGCCTCGGCTGTTGCCCAAAAGCATCAGTTGTCGTTGACAAACATACGCAAGGCACTGTGGCACAATGCTTTTGTTTATGTGGAGACTAGCCCATGTTGGCGCAGCGCAGATAATGTTCCGCATGTCGCAGACTAAGCTTCGGGATCGGCTGTCTTGCTGCCCGCCGGTCCGCGATCGGGCCAACCCCGCTCGCCCATAACCTGCTGGCCGTTAGCGAGAATCTTCGATGTTCAAACGATGGCCGATTCCCTACCGCCCATAAGCGATAATGCTTCCCGTCGATTTGTCGGCCAGCTGAAACCCGTCTGCATGCGCGACAAATCTCCCGTCGCGAGCGCTGAAGCCGCAATGTGCGCCGGATAGGTCGACCAGACTCCGGTGGGAATCGCGCCGACAAGATAGTTTGCCCCGGTATCGGAGGGTCTCGATGGCGACGGCGATGCAGTCCAGCAGCTGCAGTGGAAGATTTCCGTCTCTGCCGCGATGGCAGATCAGGCTCATCGCGCATCTTCAAATATTCGCGTTCGGCTCAAGGCTTATTGCGGTCAGCCACGGTCCCCTTCTTGAGTGTGAGGCCCGCGGCGAAAGCGAGTTCGGACCGCTTGCGCAGATCGTGCTGCATTCCGCCACTTCTGAGTGAGCGCGACCGCCTCCCCATCAAAGAATGTTCCGGCAGAGTTCGATTGTGTGAATGGGCACCAGACGAGATGGCGCACGGGAGATCGCCGTCCGGCGCAATGGCAGGTCGCCGATACTCATCAGCGGGCGCCGCGATTTGGTGCGCCATTGCCAGCTTACTAGGGCCGGCAGACTTCTGACCGTCGATCGACATCGGTCGGCTGATAAACGAAAGGCTGTAACTAGCAGTTTACAGCGATTTCGACCTCAAACTCCCATGATCGCGCGCGCCGCCGAATGCCAGTAGGGCTTATCCCACAGGACCGCCACCAGCGCCGCGACGGGCACGTAGATCGCTGCCCAGATCCAGTAAGCCTCGTGGACCCGCCGGTTCCGGATCACGTCCCAAAGGAACATCGGCGCGACCGCCGCGAAGATATAGAGATCGGTCGCGACTGTCGCGGACGGCATCGTCGACGGCAGCCACCACATGCGATCGATTGCGGCGCCAAGCGGAACGGCGGTCGCCAGGAACATCATCCTCTTGTGCAATCCCGAATGATTCGCCCGCGATCCAAGCGCGATGGTGATGAACAGCGCAAACATCAGGCCCGCACTGATCTGCAGCAGTAGGATATTCTCCAGAATCGGAAGCATCGGAGCCAGCGCAGCCCGGACCTGCGGCGGCCCGAAATGAGCCCCGCCCCAGGCCTGGTGATACATTGTCGGAGCGAGGATGAACCCGACGATCACCAACGCCGGCACCAGGACGAACGCCGCGATTCCAACGCGCTTGTGAAGCTCGCATCGCCCCGTCGCGACTATCAACGTTTGCGCCAGGAGCAACAGCAGGAACGACCCCATCAGCACCGCGTGGACGTGCATCACCAGCGGGAATGGCGCCCTCGTCCCGGCGCGCACCATTTCCACTTTCATGATCGCGTCGGGAACGAACCCCGCCAGCACGATGACAATGAACCACGCGGCCATCGCGACGAAGATCCAACGGTCGATCGAATGTGCCCGAGGCGTACCCGAAAGTACGTCCGGTCGCCGTTCCTTGAATGAAATTCTGTCCGCGATAGTCGCCATGGCGCTTCCCCCTCGCCTCCGGACCGGACCGGGTCATTATCACAACCGCCGCACCTGCGGCAGCCCCCATCTCATCTCGCCAAATTCGGTCATCGCCCACCACCACCGCGTCCACCCGAACCCGCGACCGTCCCGGGCCTTCGTCGGCGCCGCCAGCGCTCAACTCCGGCTCAGCTCCAGCACCACCGTCCATTCTTCATCCCGCACGGGCGCGACCGACAGCCGCGACTGGCGGATCAGTTCCATCTTCGCGAGCCTCGGTTCCGCCTTGATTTCCTTCAGCGTCACCGGCCGCTCCAGCGCCCGCACCGGCTCGACCTTCACCGAGACCCAGTCGGCGTCCTTCGGGTCGGGCGCCGCCTCGCGCACGACCCGCATGATGCCGATCACGGCGCGTTCATCCATGCTGTGATAAAAAAATGCCTCGTCGCCGGCTTTCATCGCCTTGAGGTGAAGCCGCGCGGCATTGTTCCGGACTCCGTCCCATTCGGTCGAGCCGTCGCGGACCAGGGCCTGCCAGCTGTAGCTGGAAGGTTCCGATTTCATCAGCCAGTGCGCCATGGCTCTTCTCCTCCAGGGCGCACTAAACCGCTCCCCGCACAAATCCAAACTGTTGTTTTTCTTGTTGAATATCAACAGGTTCCATCATTCGTCCCGCGATCTGCTCGATTCGCCGCTAGGCGGGTTGGCTTGGCCCCGAAAATCCATATTTGGCGGTCATCGGTTAACGAGAGCAAGCGGGCCTAAGAGCGCAGGAGACGCCGGGCCCCGGGCAAGACGGACGACACTTCGCAACCGGATCATCGAGATGCCACCCGGCGCCCGATCATCCCTGTGCCGGTCGGCCGCCAAGGGCAAGAGAGACCTTAGTTGAACAAGCTTTTTACCCGCGGCTTCGTCGCGGCCGTGGGAACCGTCACGCTGACGCTGGGCGCTGGCAGCGCGGCGGCGCAGTCGACTGCGCTGGTGAATTCGAATTACTCGTTGAACGCCGGCGCCGTCGACAGTTCGGCGAAACCGCTCGGCACCGGTCTTCCGGTCGTGTCGGCGGTGCAGCGGACGATCAGCTCGACGACACAGGCTTTCTCCAACACGTTCGGCGCGGCCTTCGGTGCGCAGCAGCAGACTCCGCAGCAGGCCGAACTTCAAAAGGTGACGCGCGAGGGACGGTGGCTCTACAACGCCGGCTGGTCGCTCTATGCACTGGTCGACCGGTACAGCACCGGCGTTGCGCTCGACGAACAGGCGAACTGCCTTGCCACCGCGGTCTATTTCGAAGCGCGCGGCGAATCGCTTGACGGCCAGCTCGCCGTCGCCCGGGTCGTCATGAACCGCGCCGCATCCGGGCAATATCCGTCGACCTGGTGCGACGTGGTCAAGCAGCCGTGGCAATTCTCGTTCGTCCAGGGCGGACAGTTTCCGGCCATCACCGACATGGACTCGTGGAAAACCGCGCAGGGAGTTGCCCGCGTGGCAATGGCGAACATCGTTCCCAGCCTGCCTTCGAACGTGCTGTGGTACCACGCAAATTACGTTCACCCGTCGTGGGGTAGTCGCCTCACCCAATATGAGCGGATCGGCGCCCACATCTTCTTCAAGGCCTGATCGGCTTCAGCCTGACTCAGTTACCCCTCATTTCGGCGTAAACTCCGTTTACGGGGGATTCGCCCCGGCAGGTTTTTCTGACTCCCTCCCCTCTCGCATCCTTTGATGCGCGTCGGGGGAGGGTATTTTTGTGTTGAAGATCCTGGTCGTCGAGGACGACAAGCAGCTAGCAACCACGGTTCGGTTCCTGATCGAAGACAATCCGCGCTACCGGGTCGTCGCGATCGCCGACGACGCCGACGGCGCCGTCGCCGCAGCGGAGCGTCACAAGCCGCACCTGGCGCTCGTCGACCTCCATCTCGCGCGCGGATCGACCGGTTTCTCGGTCGCTGTCCGGTTGAGCGATTTCGACGTCCCGTGCCTGTTCGTCAGCGGCAAGGCGCCGAGCTTCGCGATGCCCGACCTCGCGCTCGGCTGCCTGATGAAGCCGTTCACTGCCGAGGATGTGCACCGGGCGCTGGCACTCGCCGAGGACAGGCTTCGCGGCCGCGAGGCGCTCCGCAGCCGAATCCCGCGCAATCTCAGGGTCTATGACGCTCCGGAGGAGACTGTGGAAATCCGCGGCTTCATTCCCTCGAAGCCATCTTTACGGACGCGCTTCGGCCACTGGATTGCCGCCTGCCAGCGCTAGGCCGCTTGGGCGCAGCCGAACTGGCCGAAGAGCCCGAACAGCTCGCGGAAGTGATCTTCCATCAGCCGCGGAGCAGGAATCGGTCCACCCGACCGGCACGGGCATCCTCCCGAATCGACCAGCCGCAAGAGCGCCCGAGTCAGTTCGGCCTTGTCGCCGGCGCGATAGGACAGGCCGCAGCCCGGCCGCAGCTGCTCGAAGGCGCCGCCGCGGTCCGGAACCAGAACCGGCGTGCCGCAGGCAAGCGCTTCGGCAAGCACCAGCCCGAACGTCTCCGCCTCGCAAGCGTGGACCAGAGCGTCGGAACTGGCCATCAGCCGCGCAACCAGGTCGCGATCGGAAATATGCCCGAGAAGCCGGATCCGTCCGCTTGCCGCCGCCAGTTTTTCGAGCTTGCGGCGCATCGGCCCCTCGCCCACCAGCACGAGCCCGAGGTCACGGACCCCGGCGGCATCGGCGACAGCCCTTGCGATCAGTTCCGGACGCTTTTCCGGCGCCAGCCGTCCTACCGACAGCAACAGCTTTGCCTCGGGAGCAAGACCCATCTCGGCCAGCAGATTTTCGCGCAGTTCCGGATCGTGGCGCGCGGGCGAGAAGCTGCCGTCGACGCCCAGCGGGATCGTCGAAACATTGGTCAGCCCGCGCTGTCTCAGCCGTTCCGTCAGCTGACGGCTGGGGCTGACGACCGCGTCGAAGCTGCGGCCCAGGAACCGCATATGATCCCAGAATCGGGAGAAGAGCCCGTCGACGACCGCGGGGTTCAGGAATCCGAACCAGCGATAGGCATAAGCCGCCATCGGGTCGCTGTGCATGAAGAGCGAGCGCGTCGCGCTCCCCCGCCAGCGGGCGACCGCCGAAGCACTGGACCAGGGCGATGAGCATTCGACATGGTCCGGGCGCCAGAGATCGAGCTCGCGATGGAGTCGCTCGGTGTCGTTGAAATAGCGATAGCGGCGATCGAACGGCATGGTCGGAGCGGGAACGCCGGCTAGCAACGCGCCCGGCGCAACCTCGACGACCTCGGCATTCTCGGCCGGAGCAAGCACCACGATCTCGTGGCCCAGCCGGGATGCCGACTTCAGCTTCGCATCGACGTAAGTCCTGACACCGCCGCCGGACGGGCTGTAGAAGGCGCAGACGTCAACAATTCTCACCGGGCACCGCTCCCATTGGAACCAGCGCGGAATTGGGTCCGCGCGGGCGAACATCAAGTGAACTTTTGTTCAATTTCAATGCCGCGCGAGGGGGTGCAGAGAGCCAAAATGCCCACCGTTCCGAAGCCGCTTCTGCTCGCCTCGATCCATGACGTTTCGCCGCGTTTCGAGCGCGAGGTGAACCTGCTCGCCGCCGAGTTGGAACCCTTTGTCGGCCGCTGTTTCGCGATGCTCGTGGTCCCAAATCACTGGGGCAGCGCCCCGATCGCGCCCGGATCCGCCTTTGCCACGCAACTCCGGTCCTGGGCGGACAGCGGTATCGAGATGTTCCTCCACGGTTTCTACCATCGCGACCGCCGGCGGCATCGCGGCCTGAACAGGTTTCGGGCGAAGTTCCTGACCGACAACGAGGGCGAGTTCCTTGGGTTGTCGCAGCGGGAGGCGGCGGTCAGGATCGCCGAAGGCCAGTCACTGATCGAGGACATCACCGGCCGCCCGATCGCGGGATTCGTCGCTCCGGCCTGGCTCTACGGCCCCGGCGCCCGGGCGGCGCTCGCCGAAAGCGGAATCGCCATCGCGGAGGACCATATGCGCGTCTGGTCGCCTCGTGACGGACGCCGTCTCGGCGCCGGGCCGGTGATCACCTGGGCCAGCCGGACTCCGATGCGGCTTGCCTCGTCGGTCGCCGCCGCCGCTGTTCTCGGCCGCGTCGCCCCGCAGCATGCGCTGAGGATCGGCGTTCATCCGGGCGACTGCGGGTCGCCTGCGATCCTGAAGAGCATTCGCTCGACCCTGGGCCGCGCCGCGCGCGACCGTCGGCCGGCGCATTACTCGGAACTGGGGTGAGCCGCTGGATGCCCCGCGTGGATTCGAACCACGATTGACGGAGTCAGAGTCCGTAGTCTTACCATTAGACGACGGGGCATTGCCGGTGCAGGCGAGCGGGCGAGATAGAAATGGTCCTCGCGGGTGTCAACGCCGACCGTCCGAGTCGGCGAGGATGGGCCGGCCAAATCCGAATCTCGGCCTCGCTTGGCGAGGATGAGGCCGGCCAGATGAAAATACCAAAAATCGCGCAATCTTGCCCTTTTACCCCAATCATGCCTACATTCGGGGCAAGTCAGCCGCGGGTATGTCCGGCGGTGCAAGATAAGAACGGGCGTTGTTGATGGCGCAGGATGTCGCCAGCGCGCCGGCGCCGCAGATGCGGCACGAGCCGGCCTTCACAGGCCCGCCGGAACGGCGGGAGGCCCACCCGCACAAGCAGCGTCATACGTATGGCGCACTCGATCTCGGCACCAACAATTGCCGCCTTCTTATTGCCCGTCCCAACGACGGCGGGTTCACGGTCATCGATGCCTTCTCCCGGATCGTCCGCCTCGGCGACGGCCTGTCGAAAAGCGGCAAGCTGTCGGACGAGGCGATGGATCGCGCTGTCGGAGCGCTTTCGATCTGCGCCGAAAAGCTTCGACGCCGCAACGTTTCGCTCTCGCGCTCCGTCGCCACGGAGGCATGCCGCCGCGCAGCCAACGGTCGCAAGTTCCTGGAACGGGTCCGCGATGAGACCGGCATCGCGCTGGAAATCATCGAACCCGCCGAGGAAGCGCGGCTGGCGATGCTTGGCTGCCATAAATTGCTCGAGCCAGGCGACGGCCCCGCCTTGATCTTCGACATCGGCGGCGGCTCGACCGAGCTCGTCCTCATCGACCAGGTGAGCGGCGTTCCCAAGATCCGCAGCTGGTGGAGCGCGCCCTGGGGCGTCGTTTCGCTGACTGAAAGCGAAGGCCGGCAGGCGCTCGAAGGCGAGGACCGCGTCAAGGCCTACAAGCGCATGCGCGAGCGGGTCCGCCGCTCGTTCGATCAGTTCGAGGCGATGCTCCCCAAGGGCCGCAAGGGCATCCGCCTGCTTGGAACGAGCGGCACCGTCACGACTCTCGCCAGCGTTCATCTCGCGCTCCCAAGCTACGACCGGCGCGCGGTGGACGGCCTCCATGTCCCCATCGAGGCGATGCGGGCGATCAGCACGATGATTGCCGAGATGGATTACGAAGAACGCTCGGCCCTGCCCTGCATCGGCCCCGACCGCGCCGACCTGGTCGTTGCCGGCTGCGCGATCCTCGAAGCGATCCTTGAGATCTGGCCGGCGAGCAAGCTCGGAGTGGCCGACCGCGGCATTCGCGAAGGGATCCTGCGCTCGCTGATGGCGCGCGATGGATACGTCTTGTGACCGGCGGCCGCGGCTCGCGGCAGCGAGTCCGGACCGCTCGAAACCGGTCGGCCTCCTCCACGCGCTGGCTCGAACGCCAGCTCAACGACCCCTATGTCCGGCGGGCCAAGGCGGAGAATTATCGAAGCCGCGCCGCCTATAAATTGCTCGAGCTCGACGAACGCTTCGGTTTCCTGAAGGGGGCGACCACGGTCGTCGATCTCGGAATCGCGCCGGGCGGCTGGAGCCAGGTCCTTCGCCGCCGCTCGCCCAAGGCGGAGGTGGTCGGAATCGATCTCCTCCCGACCGATCCCATCGAGGGCGTCGAAATCCTGCAGATGGACTTCATGGACGAAACCGCGCCGGACAAGCTCAAGGCCGCGCTCGGCGGTCCCGCCGACCTCGTCCTGTCCGACATGGCGGCGAACACCGTCGGCCATCCGCAGACCGATCATCTGCGTACCATGGCGCTGGTCGAAGCCGGGCTGCAGTTCGCAAAGGAAGTCCTTCGCCCGGGCGGCGCCTATATCGCCAAGGTCCTGGCGGGGGGCGCCGACAACCAGCTCGTCGCCGAATTGAAGCAGCACTTTTCATCGGTGAAGCACGCCAAGCCTCCGGCGAGCCGGAAGGATTCGTCGGAATGGTATGTCGTAGCGCAGGGATTCAAGGGCGCGCGATAGTGTCCGTTATGGGTGGAACGCGGTCATTACGATCGAACGGATTCAACCCAGTCTCGGAAGACTTGAATGGCTGCAGGCAGATCGAGTGGCCCACAGGCTGCCTCAAAAACATCGTCTCGCACGTCGGCAACCAA
>Ga0207705_10002536_pt1 | contig 14062 bp, 10 predicted proteins | sample KBSC13metaG_FD_184314 | JGI IMG/M metagenome (GOLD analysis project Ga0207705, IMG submission 184314) | Corn rhizosphere microbial communities from Kellogg Biological Station, Michigan, USA - KBS C1-3 metaG (SPAdes) (version 2) | ecosystem: Host-associated > Plants > Roots > Rhizosphere > Soil ...
GTTTGGAAATATCCGTCGGTTCATCGAGTTTGTCCGACGGCTCGTCGGAAATTTCCGATGGAGCTTTGGAAAGATCCGTTGGACCATTGGGTGTTTCCAACGGGCCATCGGATCGATCCCACGGAGCATAGGATATTTCCAACGAGCCTTTGGAATGTTCCGGTGGGCTATCGGATGATTCCAAAGCGCCATCGGATCATTCCAACGCGGCATCTGAAATTTCCAAGGAGCCATGGGACAGGATGCGCGGACAAAAAAAGGGAGCCCGCGAGTCGCGGGCTCCGGGTTGAAAGGCGGCGGAAAAGATCAGGCGGAGGGCGTCGATGAGGCGGGCGGCTCGGTCGGGGGCTCGGGCATGATGGGGCTCGCCTTCCGCGTGATGCCCCGGAACGGCTGGAGTCCGAACTTCACCAGGTCCTCGCTCCGTCGGCCGTAGTGCTGCTTCAGGCTCACCCGTAGCGCCGTCGCCAGCTTCTGCCCCTGGTCGACCAGGATCTGGAGACGCTGGGAGACCTTCTGCTTGTTGGCCTGGAACGCAGCCTGCTGCAGAGTGAGGTCCCGGAACTCCGCGAGCATCTTCTCCAGGATCACCCGCTGCGCCTCGAGATGCGGCACCTCGGCGGTGTTGGCCGCCAGAGAGGCGGTCAGGTCCTCCCACTCCTTGCTGTGGTCCGCGTACCGCTTCCGGCCTCTCGAAGGCTTCGCGGCCGGCGGCGTGGGAGTGGGTTCATCGGCTTTGGAAATCATGGTCTTTCTCCTTTGGACCTTCCGGTCCGTAAACCCGGCGTCTTCGTGACGCCGGAAATCAATTCCTTCTCCTCGGGGGGTTGAACCTGCTTCGCCGTCACCTTCCGCATTCGAAGTGAACATCCCGGTCCAGTCCGGCGACGACGCTGGAGAACGTACTCGAGAGGATCGGAATTGAAAATGGGGGTTTCTAACGGAACTTCGTTGTTTTGTCGTCAAACATCGTGGTTTGGCCACAGCGCCGCCTTGCGCGGCGACTCCGCCACGAAGTTCCGGCGCAAAGCAGGCAGAAGAAGGGGGGCTACAGCTTCAGCTTCGCCATCAGCTTCTTGATGGCGGCGGCGCTCTGCATGACGTAGAAGTGCAGGGAGGGAACGCCCTGGTCGAGGAGCTCCTGGCTCTGCTTCAGGGCCCACTCGACGCCGATGTCGGACACGCGTTCGGGATTGGCGAGAACCTCGTCGGCCAGCGCGTCCGGGATGTCCACGTAGAAGGTGCGCGGGATCGAGTTGAGCTGCTTCTGCGAGGTCAGGATCTTCAGCCCCGGGATGATCGGCACGTCGATCCCCTGCTCGCGGCAGGCTTCCACGTACCGGAAGTAGTGCCGGTTGTCGAAGAACATCTGGGTCACCACGTAGTGGGCCCCGGCGTCGACCTTGTCCTTGACCCGGCGGATGTCCTGCTTCAGGTTGGCCGCCTCGAAGTGCTTCTCGGGATAGCCGCCGACGCCGACGCAGAAGTTGGTCGGCTCGGCGTCCAGCAGGTCCTGCTCGAGGTAGCGCCCGCGGTTCATCGCCGCGATCTGCCCCACCAGGTCGCAGGCGTAGTCGTTGGCGCTGCGGCCGTACTGGAGGGGTTTCTTGAAGCCGCTGTCGTCGCCGCGCACGGCGAGGACGTTGTCGATTCCCAGGTAGCGAAGCTCGATCAGGAAGTCCTCGGTCTCCTCCCGGGTGAAGCCCTGGCAGAGGATGTGGGGCACGGCGTCGATGTGGTACTTGTTCTGGATCAGCGCGCAGACCCCGAGCGTCCCCGGCCGCTTGCGCTTGACCCGCCGCTGGATGCCCGCCGGGGTCTCGTCGTAGACCACCTCGGCCGCGTGGCTGGTGATGTCGATGAACGGCGGGTGGTACTTCACCAGGTCGTCGATCAGAACGAGCAGGCCCTTGACGTCGCCGCCACGGACGGGCGGGATGATCTCGAAGCTGATCAGCGGCTCTTTGGCGTTGGCCAGGTGCTCGGTCACTTTCATCGCGGGCGGTACGCTCCTCTGGGGGGCAGCGTATCCAGAGGGGGAGGGCGGGTCAAGGAGGCCCCTCCGTTATAAAGTCCGCCCATGACGTCCCGCTGGCGGTCGCTACGGCTGGTGGGCGACGGGATCGCCGCCGTCGCCGCGCTCTGGGCCGCTTTCCTGGCGCGCCTCCACGTCCCCCTTCCCTACACCCAGGGGCTGCTGCCGGGGGACCGCCTGCGCTTCCTGTCCCAGGAGTGGCTGGTGGTAGTGGCGCTCCAGCTCGCCGCGCTCTACTTCTTCGGCTTCTACGACGCGCCCCGCCCGCGCGGCCGGATCGAGCTGCTCCGCCGCCTGGGCACCGCCTCGGCGTTCCAGGCCATGGCGCTCATGGCCTACTGGTTCCTGGCCAACCGGGAGTTCCCCCGCTCGGTGCTGCTGCTGTTCGTGGGGTTCGACTTCCTCCTGCTCTTCGCCTGGCGGCTGCTGCTCGACCGCACCGAGCGGCGGAAGGAGCGCCGGGTGGCGATCGCCGGCGGCGGCGGCGCGGCGGCCGAGCTCGCGATGACCCTCCGGCGGGAGCCCTGGCACGGGCTGCGGGTGGTCGGCTGGGTGACGATCCCGGGCGAGGGCCTCCCCCCGGAGCAGGAGCCGGCCCTCGGGCCCCTCCTCGGCTCGACCGAGGACCTCGCGGCCCTGCTGTCCGCGGACCGCATCGACGACATCCTGATCGTGGGGAGCAGCGACTCCTGGCAGACCCGGCTGATCGACGGCCTCGCCGGCACCCGGCCGGACCACACCAGCGTGCTCCTCCTCCCCGGCCCCTTCGAGAGCCTGATCGGCCGCATGCGCTACCGCTGGGTGCACGACTTGCCGCTGATCGAGGTGGTTCGCGAGTCGGAGTGGCGGATCAACTGGCCGCTCAAGCGCCTGCTCGACCTCGCCGCCGGCTCGCTCCTGCTGGTGCTCGCGTCCCCCCTGATGGCCCTCTGCGCGCTCGCCGTGCGCTTCACCTCGCCGGGGGCGATCCTCTACCGCCAGGTCCGCGTGGGCCGCGACCAGAAGCCCTTCCGGCTCCACAAGTTCCGCACCATGCGGGAGGACGCCGAGGCGGAGTCCGGCGAGGTGCTGGCGCAACCGGGGGATCCCCGGCTGACCCCGATCGGGGCTTTCCTCCGCCGCTTCCGCCTGGACGAGACCCCCCAGCTCTTCAACGTGATCGGCGGCTCGATGAGCCTGGTCGGCCCCCGGCCGGAGCGCCCCGGTTTCGTGCGGCGCTATCTCGAGGAGGTGCCCGGCTACGCCGAGCGCTTCTCCCTCGCCCCCGGCCTGACCGGCCTCGCCCAGGTCAACGGCGACTACTACTCCAGCCCCCAGAACAAGCTCCGCTACGACCTCGCCTACATGGCGAACTGGACCCTCTGGCTGGATATCTCGATCCTGCTGCGAACGATCAAAATTATTCTCACCTCGCGCGGGGTCTGAGCGAAGGAATCCGTAAATCCTCTGTAAACCTTTGACGATGGAGGAGTTCAGGTCTACACTGGACCTTTGCTGATCATTCTCTTGTCTTGGTTTTGAGAGGTTCGCGATGCATCCGATCTCCGCTCCGCCATACCCCTACCGCCGTCCGCTGGCCGCCTTGATCGCCCTGGCTCTGCTCGCCGGGCCGCTTCCGCTGCGCGCCGCTTCCACGGGCTCCACGGCGCTCCACACGCCCCAGGGGGGCGGCACCGGCACCGCCAACGGCGAGTACGTCTCGACGACCCTGAACACCGTCTACCGCTATTTCATCGAGGTCCCCCCGGGGCTCGGACGGCTGACGGTGGAGGTGTTCGACGCGGACATCGGCCGCGGGGGCGCGAACGAGGATACGGCCGGGCGGGACCGCGACCGAACCAACTATGACACGGCGGTCACTTACACCTTGCTCCGCCCGGACGGCAGCACCGCCGCGACCCTCGCCAACTGCGACGACAACACCTGTAACGACAACACCTGGACGGCGCTCCTCAACAGCACCACGGCCCAGAACACCGCGGCCGGACACTGGGAGCTGCGGGTCGACCTGAGCGGCTCGGGCGGCGACGACATCAACGCCATCGGCGTGCGGGCCCACGACGGCACCTCCGGCGCGGGGGGCACGGAGCTGCCGGTCTATCTCGACTCGATCGTGGCGATCGGAGTCAATCCGCCGGGGAGCGGCACGTCCTCGCGGGCCTACACCTTCTATCCCTACGTCACCTCCGGTTGCACCGCCTCGACCAACGACTTCGACTACGACAGCAACAGCGGCAACGTCGGCTCGATCGTCTACCACAGCCGGACGAACGCCTTCACCCAGACGGTCGCCAGCGCCGCCCTCTCGGGCGACAACGTCTGGAACCGGGACACGATCAACCGCTGGACCTCGGACCAGCTCGCGACCGAGTACGGGATCTGGGAGCAGGACGCCACGATCAACTCCTATCTGGTCGGCGGCACGCCCAACGGCAACTACACCGACATCTGGCTGGGGAACTACCAGGCGGCGGCGAACCCGCCGGGGGCCAACCCGGTGGCCAACTCCTTCCGGATCTACCTGCCGACGGACGCCGGCACCGCGCCGGTGAAGCCGTACCTGGAGCAGCTCCTCACCTTCAAGAGCGGCACCAATCCGCCGCCGGTGGGCCAGACGGCGCGCTACCAGGTCACCGTGCGGCTGGTGAACCCGACGTCGCGGCCGATCGTCTTCTCCGCCGCCAACCTGGTGACCGCCAACGTCCCGGGCGGCGGCGCGGTCTACGCCGGCAACGCCGCCGTGAGCCAGGGCTCGATCGTCAGCCAGCCGGCGGTGGGTGGCACCGGCACCATCACCTGGAACCCCGGCACGGTGACGGCCGGATCTACGGAGCTCCTCACCTACCAGGTGAACGTCACCCCCACCTCGGCCGGCCAGCGCATCCCGGTGACCGGGACGCCGACCGCGAACGGCACCACGGCCAAGTACGTGGACGAGACCGGGAACACCACGCAGACCCGGGCCACCTACACCTTCGGCCCCCTCTGCGAGCTGGCGGTGACGCAGAACCTGCTGACCGAGGCGGTGGTCTCCGGCTTCCACGCCTCGCCCGCGGACGGCGGCGGCGTGCTCCTGGAGTGGCGGACCGCCTCCGAGGCGGGCACGGCCGGCTTCTACGTGCAGCGCTGGGACGCCGGGACGCGCCGCTGGACGCGGGTGAATTCCGAGCTGCTCGCGGGCACCCAGGCGCCGCAGGGGGGCGTCTACCGCTTCGTGGACGAGGGCGTCTCGCCGGGCGGCGAGCCCCGGCTCTACCGCCTGCAGGAGATCGAGGCCGGCGGGCGCGTCCGCGTCCACGGTCCCTTCGCCGCGGCGATGGACTGGAAACGTCCCGATCCGCGCCGGAGCGGCGCCGCCTTCGAGCGCGCCGCCCGCCGGGCGCCCGGACGGGGCGAGGTCGAATCGTTCGCCAAGTCGCGCGAGGCCGGTGTCGTGTCGGTCAAGGACGGCATCCACCTCTCGGTGCGCCAGACGGGCCTCTACTATCTGCGGGCGGCGGACCTCGGGACCTGGCTGGGCGAGACCCCGGACAAGATGGCCCAGATGATCGCCAAGGCCAAGCTCGCGCTCAGCCGCGGCGGCCAGCCGGTCGCCTGGTATCCCGACCTCGCCCCGGGCTCGAAGGGGAAGGACTCCGCCCAGGGGCTGCTCTTCTACGGCGAGGCCCCCGGGCCAGCCAGCCTCTACTCCGACGCCGCCGTCTACCGCCTCCAGAAGGGGGACGGCATGCTGATGCAGACGGTGGCCGCCGCGACGCCTGCTCCCCCGGCCCCGGGTGGCGCCTTCCCGGAGACGCTCCACCTGGAGCGCAACGCCTTCGCCGCGACCGTGCTGCCGCTCGATCCCGAGTCGGATTACTGGTTCTGGGAGTTCCTCCAGGGCGGTGACCCCACCTATGGCCACCGGACCTTCACCGCCGACGCGCCGGGCTACGCCGGGACCGGCGGGGGCTCGCTGGCCGTCACCTTCCAGGGCGCCACGGCGAGCGGCGTGACGGGCGAGCACCGGGCCCAGGTCTCCCTCAACGGCACGGCGCTCGGCGAGACCCGCTGGACCGGGATCGCGGCCCGCCAGGCGACGTTCGCCATCCCGCCAGGGGTGCTGCGGGAGACCGGCAACCAGGTGGAAGTGACCGCCGTGACCGGTGACGGCGCCCCCTACAGCATCTATTACCTGAACTCCTTCGACCTCTCCTACCCCCGGACCTTCCGCGCCACGGGGGACACCCTGGCCTTCACGCCGGGGGGCGGCTCGCAGGTGACGGTGGCCGGCTTCTCCGCCGCCGGCGTCCAGTTGCTCGACGTCCAGAACCCTCTGCGTCCGCGCTGGGTCACCGGCGCCACGGCCGATCCGGACGGCGCCGGCGGCTACCAGGTGAGCTTCGCGCCCCCCGGGCAGGGGAAGTACTTCGCCGCGGGAGCGAGCGCCCTGGCGGCGCCGTCCGCGGTGCGCGGCTGGAGCGATCCGGCCCTGCGGCGGCCGGGCAACCGGGCCCGCTACCTGGTGATCGCGCCGGCCGGGCTGCGCGACGCCGCCGAGCGGTTGGCCGGCCTGCGGCGGGCCCAGGGTCTGGAGGCGATGGTGGTGGACCTCGACCAGATCCTGGACGAATTCAACGCCGGGGCCTTCAGCCCCCACGCGATCAAGGACTTCCTCGCGTACGCCCGCACCGCTTGGAACGTGCCCCCTGCCTACGTGGCGCTGGCCGGCTCCGGCACGGTCGACTACCGGGATCTCCTGGGCCGCGGGGACGACCTGGTGCCGCCGCTGATGGTGACGAGCGACGGCGGCCTCTTCCCCTCGGACAACCTGCTGGGGGACGTGAACGGCGACGGCCTGCCGGAGATGGCGGTCGGCCGCATCCCGGTGGTCTCGGCGGCCGAGCTCGACGCCTACACGGCGAAGATCGCCGCCTACGAGGGAGCCGCTGCGGCCGACTGGACGGGCACGGCGGTGATGGCGGCCGACGCGCCGGACCGGGGCACCGACTTCTCGGCGGACAGCCGCCAGGTCGCCGACCAGGTCTCGCCGCTCTACCGGGTAAGCCCGGTCGACCTCGGCGCGACGACGCTCGCCGACGCCCGCGCGCAGCTCCTGGGGGCGATCAACCAGGGCACGGCCTTCGTGAACTACATGGGGCACGGCGGCCTGGACCGTCTCTCCTCCGGCGGCCTGCTGACCAGCGCCGACGTGCCGTCCCTCGCCAACGGCGGCCGCCTGCCGGTGATGACGGCGATGACCTGCACGATCAACCGCTTCGCCGTGCCGGGAGCGCCGGCCCTGGGCGAGTTGCTGGTGACGAGCGGAACGGGAGGCGCGGCGGCGGTCTGGGGTCCCACGGGGCTCTCGGCGAACGGCCAGGCGCGGCTGCTGGCCGAGCGCTTCTACCACTCCGGCGACGTCCGCCTGGGGGACCGCGTCCTGCGGGCGATCGCCGAGTTCCGCGCGCTCGGCGGCGATCCGGCCCTGCCGGGGATCTACGGCCTGCTGGGAGACCCCGCCCTGCGTCTCCAGACGCCACCGGTCGCGGCGGCAACGGGCGGGGGGTCAGGGGAGTAGGGCAGGTCCAGGCCAAAAGACCGCCCCTTCGGGGCGGCTCCTACCCCGCCGCCACCTCCGTCGGCGCCGGGGCCAGGGGGTCTTCTCCTTTGTGCTTGGCGGGATGGGTGAGGCTGTAAAAAATGGATTTCCACGATTCCACCGGCCGCAGGGCGGCGTAGGCGAGGGCCAGGGCGAGCGGACGGCCGGAGCGCTCGACGAAGGAGCCGGCGCGCAGGAAGGCGGTGGCGAGGGCGCGCAGGAGCGCCGCCCGGGGGGCCGACAGCCCCAGGGAGTCCAGGAGCCCTTCGGGGATCTCCGCTCCGAGCGCCTTCCGGGCGAGGATCAGCGTGGCGTAGACGATCCCCTCGCAGTGCCCTTCCCGCGCCAGCCGGCCCAGGCGTCCGGCGTCGAGCGGACCGCCGCGCCGCAGGGTCTCGGCCACGTCGAACAGGACCTTCAGGCGGAAGCGCTTGCGGCAGCCGTTGACGCAGAGGGAGATCAGCAGGTCCTCCGGGGACATCAGCCAGGCCGGGACGCCCCGGAAGCTCAACCGCCGCGCCTCGCGCCAGATCCGCTCGAAGTCGACCGGCAGCACGCCGTTCATGGTCACGTCGTGATGAGCCTCGAGGTCGCACTCGACGCCGTGGGTGTAGAGCGCCTTGCGGACTTTCTTCTCCTCCCCCTTGCCCTTCTCCCATCCGGGGCCGGGCTTGAGCGAGAGGTCGATGTCCTGCGAGGTCACCACCCAGGGCTCCTCGTAGACGTGGAGGGAGAGGGCCGTTCCCTTGAGCAGCATGGCTTCCAGCTCGACCTCGCGCAGGCGGGCGAGCCCGGTGGCGAGGCGGTCGGCGTCGCGCTCGCGGACGGCGGCGTTCTCGAGCACGGCGATCTCGAACCGGGCGGCGAGCGCCTCGGGCAGCCCGGTCGCCGCGGGATCGCAGCGCCGGAGGTTGGCCCCCACGATGGGCAGCACGCCGTGCCGCCCGGCCGCCGCGGCCAGATTCCCCCAGCGGATCTCCCCTTCCTGACAGAGCCGCTCGACCGCCTCCCGGTGGGCCGGCAGAAACTCCTGCCGGGCGCAGAGGAGAAGGAGGCGGTCCTCGCGGGTCACTCCAGCAGTCCTCCCAGGGTCTCCACCACCTCGTCCAGGTCGGTCCCGGTCTCCAGGCGGTAGCAGTCGCTCCGCTCGGCCAGCTCGGCCAGGGCGTCGAGATGGGCCTGGGAGGAGCGGGCCTCGGTGAGGAGGACGTTGGGGGCGAGCTCCAGCAGGGCCTCGCCGCGGCTCAGGGGGATCAGCTCGCTCGCCGGCCGGCCGGTGACCCGCGGGAAGACCAGCGCCCCCGGATCGCTCTCCCAGACCACCGGGGCGCCGTAGGCGTGCTCGACCCGCACCTGGCGCTTGCGCCAGCCCGCCGGGCGGGAATCTCCCAGGAGGGGCTGGAGCTCGGGAAAAAATGACACGGTCTGATCGGTGAGGTCGAACTCGTCCGGAAAGGCGAGCACCTTGATCCCCTCGGGCCGGCGGGCGAGGAAGAGGGTGTCGTCCCCCAGGAAGGCGAAGCCGGCGCGGGCGAGCGCGAGGGTGAGGGTCGACTTGCCCGAGCCGCTGGTGCCGGGCAGGAGCAGGGCCCGGCCGCCACGGCAGACGCCCCCCGCGTGCAGGCCGTAGAGGCCGCGGCGCTTCATCAGCTCGACCAGGGGGAGGGTGAAGAGGGGGTGGGAGAGGGCCCAGAGGTCCTCCTCGGACATCCCCGCGGCCGAGGCCCGCGCCCGCCCGGAGCCGGGGTCGCAGAGCACCCGCAGGCGGGGTCCGTAGCCGATGTAGAGCTGGTCGGCCTCGTCGTCGTAGACCACCTCGCCGACCGGCGGATCGTAGACCGGCCGCGCCGATTCCGGAGGCCCGAAGGCGTGGCGCTCGCCGGCGTGGATCTCGAAGGTGGCGCCATGGGGCGTTCCGCCGCCGTCGAGCGGCAGGCCCGGCAGGCCCGCCAGGCGCGAATGGATGCCCCGGGCCGCCCGGGTCCCCTCGCCCAGGGCGTGGACCCCCAAGCGGACGCCGTGAAGGAGATAGGCGCGGTCGGTCAAGACAGGCTCCCTTCTCCCCCTCTCCCTGGGAGGGAGGGGGCGAGGGGAAGGGAGAGGGGGCCGGGGGGTGAGGGTTCGGACCCGATCCGCCAGGTCTCGGTGAAGATCGGCCGCGGGTCGACGGTCTCCTCCAGGGGCTCCCCCCGGTAGACCACCCAGCAGTGGGCGGCGAACTCGCCGCGGATGGTGCCGACGCCGAAATGGAGGGAGACCTCGGCGCCCGCGCGGCGCAGGAAGTGGTAGAGGGTGAGGCCGCGGATCATGCAGCCGGTGCGGACGGCCGGGCGGCCGGCGACGAGCAGGGCGTCGACGCGCTCCACCAGCGCCATCACCGTCTCGGGCGCGGGCGGCGGCGGGAGCGCCCCCGCGGGCTCGACCCAGGCGGGCAGGTCGGGAAGCTTGCGGAAGCGCAGGATCAGGGGCAGCAGGGCCGCGTAGAGCAGGACGCGGGCGGGGAGCAGGCGCTCCCGGCCGGCTTCACGCCTCCTGGACCACCAGGAGCTTCTCATCGAGCATCTCCTCGAGAAAGGCCAGGACGTCTTCGTAGATGGTTTCGACGGGAGCTTCGTACTCGGCGCTGATCGACTGGACGATCCCCTCCACCCCGTGCTCGCCGTCGCAGAGCTCCCAGACGCGGGCGCTCACCTCGTCCAGGGAGTAGTACTGCCCGCCTTCGAGATCCAACAGCACCAGCGTGCCCGCGGCCTGCTGGGTGAGCACGCGGTCCCTGCGCCGGGGCCGGCTCTCCGGTCCGATCATCGATCCCTCCGGGGACTTCGAAGCCCCCACCCTCCAAAGAGAAGCCGGCGAACCCGAGAGGGCCCGCCGGCAACGGTTGCCGGGCGAAGCGGCTAGAAGCTGAAACGGGTGACCTGCCGCAGCAGGCCGAGGCGCCGCAGAGACGGCTTTCTGTATGCCTTCTTGACCATGGGACCACTCTCCTTGTTGAAAGGCGCCCGGCGTACGACCTCCGGGAGGTACGCCAGGCATGTTTTCAAGATTCGTGCCGTCTTGTCTTCTTCAGCCTGTCAGCCAGTCAGGGCTGCACGGAGCCGTCGGAGACCACCACCATGGCCGTGCTGTCCTTCGGACCATGGCCCTTGACGAGGATCTTGTTCCGGTCTCCCGGCTTCAACGCCGAGGAAATGTCGATCGAGCGGACCTCGCCATCCCGCAGGCCGGTGGTCTTGAACACGACGCCGTTGACGACGGTCGTGAGCTTCTTGAGGCCCGGGTCGCCGTTCATGATCAGGACCGTGTTCTCGGCCTGGGTCACGTGGCCCTTCGACTTCTGCGGATCGCCGCCGACGCTGCGCTGGACCAGCGTGATGATCGGATCGCAGGTGAGGGTGTTGCCCGCCAGGTCGGTCACCTGGATGGTGACGTGGGCCGCCCGGCTCTGGTCGATCTTGGTGGCGGTGACCGTCACCGGGTCGGTGGTGCCGACGGCGAAGGGCGGCACGACCGTGTCGGCGTTGTCCGACTGGGTCACGACGATGCTCTGCAGGCCGGTATCCGAATCCGCGACGGTGACCACGAGCTGGGTGGGCGGTCCGGCGATCACCCGCGCCGGGCAGGTGGCGCCGGCGGCGTCGAGCTGCTCGACGCGCAGGGCCGCGACCTGCCAGAGCAGCGAGTCGGGGTTCTGGCCGGCCGGGGCCGAGTTCATCTGCACCGTGGTGGTGCCGACGCCGGAGGGGATGGAGATCGGGATCTCCGGCGCGTTCCACTGGTCACCCGCCGCCGCGTTCAGGATGTTGAACTGGGTCGGATTGTTGCTGATCGTGGTGTTGTCCGGGCGGCTGGCCTCGCCGTCGCCCGCCACCAGCAGGAGGTCCGCCGAGCGGTTCGAGAAGTTGATGCCGTGATTGAAAGTGATCGCGGCGGTGGACCGGTTGTCGCCCGCGGTCGGATCATCGCCGTAGGCGAAGTCGAGGCCGTCCTGGACCAGAACGCGATAGGTCGCCAGGTTCGTGCCGTCGTTGTAGGCGATGATCAGGCTGGCGCCGTCCAGACGCCAGAGATTGCTGGCGCCGTCGCCGTCCGACAGGGTGAAGGAGTGGACGCCGGGCCCCGCCCCCGAGACGATCCCGGTCACGTCGGCGTAGTAGCCGACGTTGAGGATCGGGCCGCCGCCGCTGACCGGCTGCGTCTCACTGCCGATCACCGTGCCGGTGAGCGGGTTGCCGTTGAAGATCATCCGCTGGTCCTTGAACGGCTGCGCGAACGGGCAATTGGTGCCGCTGCCGTCCAGCGTGCAGGGGCGCTCGCGGCCCGCCCAGTAGAGCAGCGCGAAACGCACGGGACCGGCCACGTTGACGTTGAACGAGACCGGGCCGCCCCCCCAGGTCATCAGGCCGTGGGCGTCGTTGGCGAGCGTGAGCCCCTGCTCCTGCAGATCGATGAACGGCGCCAGGCCGGTCGCGCCGCCGGCTCCGGCGAAGGCCAGCAGTCCGATCAACGTGATGAGTGTCAATTTCCGATGGAAGTTCATGTCAGATCTCCTTTGTATAAGTTGTTCCATTCGGCTTTGCGAATATTGCATTCAACCATCGAATCGAACAGACTTCGAACGGGTACAGCTCGCGAATCAGGCTACGGAGAGCGTGAGGAAGGAAGGAGATAGAGCGAACGAAAACCCGGCACCATTGGAACGCCCCCTTGTTGAACTACGCACGACTACGCGGTCCTTTGAGGGCTTTTCGGCGACCGGGCGATCTCTCTGGGAGACCCCTGGCTTTGCGGCCCCGCCTCACGGCGGGTGTGCCTTGATCCAAGCCGACTTATTTCAATTGCAAGTCACGGGCCAAACCGGCGGAGCCCGGAGGCCCCGCCGGCGACTCTTCTTTACTTCACCGATCCGTCGGAGACCACGGCCATGGCCGAGCTGCCCTTCGGCCCGTGGCCCGTGACGGTGACCACGTTGTCGTTCCCGGCGCGCATCGCCGAGGTGACGTCGATGGTGCGATTCTCACCGTCCTTGAGGCCGGTCACCTTGAACCGGATGCCGTTGACGACGGCCTCGGCGTTCTTGAGGCCCGGGGCACCGTTCATGATCAGCACCTTGTTCTCGGCCTGGGGGATGCCGGTGTTGGTGCCCTGGGGGTCGGTGCCGAGGCTGCGCTGGACGAGCACGATGACCGGATCGCAGGTGATGCTGTTGCCCGCGACGTCGGTGACCGTCATCGCCACGTGGGCGGCCTGGCTCTGGTTGATCTTGGTGGCGGTGATCGTCACCGGATCGGTGGTGCCGACGGTGAACGGCGGCACCGGCGTGTCGGCGTTGTCCGACTGCGTCACCACGATGCTGGCGATGCCGCTGTCAGGATCCGAGACGGTGACGACGAGCTGGGTCGGCGGTCCGGCGATCACCCGCGCCGGGCAGGTCGCGGGCGCGGTGTCGGGCTGGCCGAGGCGCAGGGCGGCCACTTCCCAGAGCATCGAGTCGGGGTTCTGGCCCGCCGGCTCGGACTTCAGTTGGACGGTGGTGGTGCCGACGCCGGCCGGGATATTGATATCGACCGACTGCGCGGTCCACTCCTCGCCGTTCGCGGCGTGCAGGAAGTTGAAGATGGTCGGGTTGTTGCTGATGGTCAGGTTGTCCGGACGCTGGGGCGTGCCGTCGCCGGCGAAGATCACCAGCTCCGCAGCGCGGTTCGCCGGGTTGGAGCCGTGGTTGAAGGTGACCGGCGTGGTGACGCGGGTCTCGCCCGGGGTCGGGTCGTCGCCGTAGGCGAAGTCGAGGTTCTGGAAGAGGATGACGCGGTAGTAGGTCGTGTTCGAGGCGTCGCGGTAGCCGACGAGCAGGCCGACGCCGTCGAGGCGCCAGAGGTTGTTCGAGCGGTCGCCGTCCTCGAAGGTGAAGGTCCGGGAACCGGTGCCCGCCGCGGCCACGATCGCGGTCACGTCGGCGAAGTAGCCGATGTTGAGGATCGGCCCGCCGCCGCTGGCCGGCTGGGTCTCGGTGCCGATCTGGGTGCCGGAAAGGGGGGTGCCGTTGAAGTTCATCACCTGGTCCTTGCCGGTGGGCGTGCAGGTGGTGCCGGAGGCGTCGAGCTCGCACGGGCGGTCGCGGCCGGCCCAGTAGAGATAGGCGAAGCTGACCGTGCCGTTGATGTCGACCGTGAGGTTTTCCGGGCCGCCGGTCCAGTTCATCAGGCCCTTGCCGTCATGGCTGAGCGTGAGGCCCCGCTCCGTGCGGTCCAGGAAAAGGGCCAGGGGAGTGGCGGATGCGATCGTCGAACAGACCCATAGCGCCAGCATCATAAGAATAGACTTCCGATGGAATTTCATGTAGGTGATCTCCTTGTTGTTGTTCCATTCGGGCTCAAAACAACCCGTCGAAGTCGAAAGAACTTCGGTCGGTGACTAGCTTTTGCAAGAGATGAGCCATGGGAACA
>Ga0207705_10002538_pt1 | contig 14060 bp, 11 predicted proteins | sample KBSC13metaG_FD_184314 | JGI IMG/M metagenome (GOLD analysis project Ga0207705, IMG submission 184314) | Corn rhizosphere microbial communities from Kellogg Biological Station, Michigan, USA - KBS C1-3 metaG (SPAdes) (version 2) | ecosystem: Host-associated > Plants > Roots > Rhizosphere > Soil ...
GCACCTCCCGAGGACGCGGTTTCGTCGAAGGCCGGGAACTGCGCGAGGGCTGTGTGATTCCGAGCATCGGCGGCGGGTTGTGCCAGCTTTCCAATGCGCTCTACGACTGCGCTCTCCAAGCCGGGCTGGAAATCGTGGAACGGCATGCGCACTCGCGCCGGCTACCGGGATCGAGCGCCGAGGTCGGGCGCGATGCCACGGTTTTTTGGAACTATGTCGACCTGCGACTGTGCGCGGATTTTCCCTGGCGCATCCACGCCACGCTCACGCAGGACGAGTTGATCGTGCAAATCCTCGGCCGGCCCAAGTCATCCACACGTTCGGGGGTCCGCACGGCCACGGCACCCGGAGACGGGCTGCAACCCGCCGCCGAGAGCTGTGAAACGTGCGGGATGAGCTCGTGCTTCCGTCATCCCTCGGCCGCCGGACTGCCGCAGAGCGCGATCACCGCGTGGGTGGTGGATGCCTGGCAACCGGAACATGCCGAGTATGTGCACACGCACCGCGCGCCGGGAGATCATCTGCTCCTGCCGCTGCATAGCGAACGCTGGCGCGTGGGACCGTATCGCTGGCCGGGCGCGGGTTTCGCGCGGGTGCACCAAGCGCCGTGGCAGGTGCTCCGCCGCTCGTGGGTGTCGCGGCGGCTCGCGTCCCAGGGCGCCGCACGGCAGCGCGCGCTGTTGCGCATGGATGAACAAATGGCCGGGGCTTTCGAGAAGCGTTTGCCCGCGCTCGCCACGCACGTGGTCGTGAGCCAAAATCTGCTGCCGTGGCTGTGGCAAAGCGGCGCATTGGGCGGACGCACTTTCGACGTGCTGATGACGCGTCTGCCGATGCAGGAATTGGAACGGGTGCTGGACGAGGCCGCGGCGGCCCATCCCCAGAGCCCGACGCTGGCGGATTTCCGCGCGTCTTCCTCGGTATCGAGAGCGGAGACAGAAGCGCTGGCCGCGGCAAAACATTGGATCACGCCGCATACCGGCATTGCCACCCTGGCCGGCGATCGCGCGGTCGTCGTTCCATGGCGGATTCCAGATCCGCGCCAGGTGCGTCGCGGAACGAAACCGGTCTTCCCCGCGAGCACGCTGGGACGCAAGGGCGCCTGGGAGTTGCGCGAGGCGCTGCGCGAATTGCAGCTCCCGATCACACTTGGGGGGCCGGTGCTGGAAGGGGCCGGGTTTTGGGAGGGGATCGAGACGTCGCCTGCCGGTCCAGACTGGCTGGATGGCGCGGCGGCGGTGGTGTTGCCCGCGTGGGTGGAGCATCAGCCCCGGCGACTTTTGCTGGCGGTAGCGGCAGGTGTGCCGGTGATCGCCAGTGCGGCGTGCGGGTTGGCGGGTGTGCCTGGGGTGACGACTGTTCCGACGGGCGACGTCGCCGCGCTACGCGAGGCCTTGGCTGGGATATGCGCGTCACCAGATGGCGTTTTGCTACGGCGCTCGCGCGACGTGCCACGGGTTTTTCATAATCGACGACCACTGGCCTGACCTCGTCGTTGCTGCGCTGGCGAACCACGTCTCCGACTCCACGCTTGACGCGTCGCACCGGCTCCACCCCATGCTGGGCCGCATGACTCTTCCCATCGGATTCGCCGTTGTCGGCACCGGCATGATCGCCGAAGTCCACGCCCAAGCCATCCAGGACACGCCCGAGGCACGGCTGGTGGCCGGGTGGTCGCGGTCGGCGGACAAGCGCGCGGAATTCGCCTCGCGCTTCGGCTGCCGCACGGCGGAATCCCTCGATGCCTTGGTGGCCGATCCCGAGATCCAGGCCGTCACTATCGCCACGCCGAGCGGCGCGCATGCCGATGTGGCCGTGCCGTTCCTGGAAGCGGGTAAGGCGGTACTTTGCGAGAAGCCGCTGGAGGTTTCACTCGCGGCGGTGGATCGCATCCTCGATGCCGCGAAACGCGGGGGCGGCACGCTCGCCGGCGTATTCCAGATGCGGCTCGGGCGCGGCGCGCGATTGCTCAAGCAAGCGGTGGAAACTGGGCGCTTCGGGCGCCTGACTCTGTGCAGCGCTTACATCAAGTGGTGGCGCTCACAGGAGTACTACAGCTCATCTCCGTGGAAAGGGACGCTCAAGCTCGACGGGGGCGGGGCGCTGATCAACCAGGGCATCCACGCCGTGGATCTTTTGCAATGGATCGCTGGCTTACCCGCGGAGGTAAGCGCGTTTTCCGGCACGCTCGCGCACACGGGCATCGAGGCGGAGGACACGATCGTGGCCACATTGCGCTATCCGCACGGTGGGCTCGGCGTGATCGAAGCCGCGTCTTCCGCCTGGCCGGGCAGCGATTTGAGGATCGAGATCATGGGCTCCAGGGGCTCGGCGGTGCTGGTTAATGATCGCGTGGAGCGCTGGGAATTCGCGGAGCCGCTGCCCGAGGACGAAAAGATCCTGCAGGAATTTGCGAACGGTGTGACGATGAAAGTCGGCAGCGGCGACCCGCGCGGGATGAGCTGGGCGGAGCACCGCCTGCAAATCGCCGATCTTTCGAAGGCGCTGCGGGATGGCCGGCAGCCGATGATTCCAGGGGCCGAAGCGCGGCGGGCGGTGGCGCTGGTGACGGCCGTGTACGAGTCGGCGCGGACGGGGAAGATCGTGAGGCTGTAACGCGGCCAGCGAGAGATCAGAGGTCGGAGGTCAGAGATCAGTGCTCTACGTTCGAGAGTCTCCTTGAACATCCAAAGTCATGCAGGCGAAGAATTTCTGAACCGAGATGACGCGGCTGACCTCTGACTTCTGATCTCCGACCTCTTGTCCCGCTACTGACCGATCCCCGCCTCGCTCACAGCGAGGCCGCGATCTTCACGATCTCCGCGAAGTCCCGCGCGACCAGGCTCGCGCCGCCGACCAGCGCGCCGTCGATGTCCGGCTGTTTCATCAGCTCGGCGGTGTTGCCGGGCTTGACGCTGCCGCCGTACTGGATGCGCACCTTTTCGGAAGTCGCGGCGTCGGAAATCTCGGCGAGCACTTTGCGAATGAAGGCGTGCGCTTCCTGCGCCTGCGCGGGCGTCGCGGTCCGGCCGGTGCCGATGGCCCAGACGGGCTCGTAGGCGAGGACCACGTCCTCGATTTCCTTGGCGGGGATGCCGGCGAGGCTGCCCTTGAGCTGGGTTTCGAGGACCTTTTCGACCTGGCCCGCGTCGCGCTCGGCGAGCGTCTCGCCGATGCACACGATCGGCGTGAGGGTCGCGGCGATGGCCGCCTTGGTCTTCTTGTTCACGATCTCATCGGTCTCGCCGAAAAGCGTGCGGCGCTCGCTGTGGCCGAGGACCACGTAACGCGCGAAAAGCTCGCGGATCATTCCCGCGCTGATCTCACCGGTAAACGCGCCGTTCTTTTCCCAGTGCATGTTCTGCGCGCCGCTTTTCACGTACTGCGCCTTGCTGAGCCGCTCCGAGACATAGGCCAGCGCGGTGAAGGGAGGCACGATGACGATATCGATTCGCGTTTCGTCGGCGACTTCGATGAGGAAGTTGTCCAGATATGTGGCCGCGTCGGCCACCGTCTGGTTCATCTTCCAATTGGCGGCGATGATCTTCTTGCGCATGGAGTTGGTTCCTTGTCTGCCTACTTTTCGGTGAGCGCGGCAACGCCTGGCAGCGTTTTGCCTTCGAGCAATTCGAGCGATGCACCGCCACCGGTGGAAGCATGCGTGACTTTCTTGATAACGCCAAACTTCTTCGCGGCTGTGGCGGTGTCGCCGCCGCCCACGACGCTGATCGCGCCTTTTTCGGTGGCATCAGCGATCGCTTCGGCCATGGCCTTGGTGCTGCCGGCAAAGGCGTCGAACTCGAACACCCCCGGAGGCCCGTTCCAAATGATGGTCTTCGCGCGGGCGATGACTTCGGCGAATTTGGCGCGGCTGGCGGGGCCGCCGTCCATGCCTTCCCAGCCGGCCGGGATGCCTTCCTTGTCGGTCGCCGCCTTGGTGTTGGCATCGGGGCTAAATTTGTCGCCGCAGATGAAATCGACGGGCAGGTGGATCTTCACTCCCTTGGCCGCGGCCTTGTCGAAGAGTTCCTTCGCGATCTCCGCGCCCTTGGGATCGAAGAGGCTGTTCCCGATCTCCATGCCTTCGAGCACCTTCTTGAAAGTAAACGCCATGCCGCCGCCAATGATGATCTCATCGGCCTTGTCGAGCAGGTTGTTGATCAGCGGGATCTTGTCCGCGATCTTCGCGCCGCCAAGGATGGCAAGGAGCGGGCGCTGCGGATTGTCGAGCACCGCGGCGAAGGCCTCGAGTTCCTTTTGCATGAGGAACCCGGCGGCTTTCTGGGGCAATTCCACGCCGACAACGGAGGAGTGCGCGCGATGCGCGGTGCCAAAGGCGTCGTTCACATACACGTCGCCGAGTTTGGTGAGCGAGGCACGGAAGGCGGCAACCTTGGCCGGGTCAGCGGTTTCCTTGGTGCCATCCTCGCGCTTCACCTTGCCTTCTTCCTCGATGTGGAATCGGAGGTTTTCGAGCAAGACGACGTCGCCCGGCTTCAGCGCGGCGCAGGCGGCTTCCACTTCAGCGCCGACGCAATCCGGCAGAAATTTCACGGGCTTGCCGAGCAATTCCTCGAGCTTTTCGGCGACGGGTTTCAGGGAGAGCTTTTCCACTTTCTGGCCATCGGGCCGGCCAAGATGGCTGGCCAGGACGACGGAGCCGCCCTTTTCCAGGATGTACTGGATGGTGGGCAGGGCGGCGGCAATGCGCGCCGTGTTGGTGATGGCGCCGGTGGCTTTGTCCTGTGGGACATTGAAATCCACGCGCACAAAGGCGCGTTTGCTGGAAAGATCGAGATCGCGAACGGAAAGTTTGGCCATAAAAAGAGAGGGCGGATGAAGCCTCGCGCCGACGGAAAAGACAAGCTCTTTGCGTCCCCCGCGGACGATCGAATGTGGCGTCGTTGCAGCTTATCTCCCTCTCCCTCGTCATCTTCATCTCCCTCTTGCACGACGAGAGGGAGAGGAAGATGAAGAGGGTGCGGCTTTTCGATGCCGCGCCTACGGAGCTGATCGATTCTTTACGGCCAAAACTATTAAGATCGGGCTCCTACGGAGCCGGCGGACAGCACGCCAAAACGAAAAGCCCGCCGTCGCGGGGCGACGGCGGGCTTGAATTTTCGCTCTTCGTGAGAGTTGCGAGCCGCTTACTTCGCGGCGATGTACTTCACGAGGTCCACGCAGCGGTTGCTGTAGCCCCACTCGTTGTCGTACCAGCTCACGAGCTTGAAGAACTTGCTGTTCAGTTCCAGGCCGCTGCCGGCGTCGAAGATCGAGGAGTGCGCGTCGTGGATGAAATCCGAAGAAACGACTTCGTCGGTCGTGTAGGCGAGGATGCCCTTGAGGTAGGTCTCGCTCGCTTTTTTCATCGCGGCGCAGATCTCCTTGTAGCTGGTCTCCTTGACTGTCTTCACGGTGAGATCGACCACGCTGACCGTGGGGGTCGGCACGCGGAAGGACATGCCGGTGAGCTTGCCCTTCACTTCGGGGATCGCCAGGCCCACGGCCTTGGCGGCGCCGGTGGTGCTCGGGATGATATTGATCGCGGCGCTGCGGCCGCCCTTCCAATCCTTCTTGCTCGGACCGTCCACGGTCTTCTGTGTGGCGGTGTAGCTGTGGATGGTGGTCATGAGGCCCTCCTCAACACCGAAACCCTCTTTGAGGAGGACGTGGACAACGGGCGCCAGGCAGTTCGTGGTGCAGCTCGCGTTCGAGATGATGTGGTGCTTTGAAGCCTCGTACTTCTCATGATTCACGCCCATGACCACGGTGATGTCCTCGTTCTTGCCCGGGGCGCTGATGATGACCTTCTTCGCGCCGGCCGTGATGTGACCCCGGCACTTCTCGGCATCGGTGAAGAGACCTGTGGATTCGATGACGATATCCACGCCCAAATCCTTCCAAGGCAACGCGGCGGGGCCTTCCTTGACCGCGAGACACTTGATCTCGTGACCGTCGACCACAAGAACGTCGTCCTCGGGCACTTCCGGCGAGGATTTCTTGCTGAAAACTTCTTCTTTCGCCCGGCCCTGCGTGGAGTCGTATTTGACAAGGTAGGCGAGGTTGTCCGCCGGAACGAGGTCGTTCACAGCGACGACATCGATTTCTTTACCCAAGAGACCCTGGTCGCAGATGGCGCGAAAGACGAGCCGGCCGATGCGCCCGAAACCATTGATGCCAATTTTGATCATAGATGATGTGTGTGTATGTGGTGTGTTGTCGAAAAAAACAGGGCGTCAATAAATCGGCGACGCATCGGAGCGTCAATCATCATCCTTCCGAGCGGGTTGGGGCGCCATCTCTTTCGCAGGCGGAATTCTGTCATACGGCCCAAGCCAACGGGGCTGAACAGGAAGGTGGGGGAAAATGATGAAAGGGGATGAACCCTTCTGTCCAAACTGCATCGAGGTGAGCTTTTTTAAACAGAAGGCAGCAAAGGCACTGAAGGGAGAATTCTGATTTTGCTGACTCATTTTTGAGAAGGAAGGCTGCCGGAGACGCCTTCCCGGGCCGAATTTCCCCCATAAATCTTCTGTACGACCTCATTTTTGAGAAGTAAGAAGGAGCCCCAAAACCATGCGCCCAGCGTCCATGCGGGCGAGCACGGGGCAATCGCCCTCTGAACTTCCGCCTCGATCGCATTTTTCGCTACGCGCTTTCTACACAGAAATCCCGATGAAAATAATTTCACTCTGTGCCAAGTCGGGAACAGCCATTGCTTAGGTTGACGGGAAGCAAAGAGTGCGTAGCTTCCGCGCTTCTTTTGCCAAAACCATGATGAAAAAATACCTTCCCTTGCTCCTGTGCCTTTTGCTCGCTTCTGCCGCTTCGACGCTCCGCGCCGAGGATTCCTTGGCGGACAAGCAGCGGTCGCGGACTCTGACCCCAGAGGAGCAGCGGGTATTTGGCCCCCAGTCGGGCAGCCTGAAATATGATCCCCGGATGATTCTCGCCGCCCAAATCGCCCAACAACGGGCCCAACCGCGGATGACCTGGCACTGCTGGGCCTATGTGAAGAACGCCCTGCTCGCGGCCAATGTGGTGGAACGCCGCCCGGTCACGGCTTGGGCACGGCAGGCTGGCACGGAACTCTCCGAAAACTACGGATTCAAGAAACTGTGGACCCGCGACCCCTATGCGGCGCCGGTCGGAGCCGTGATCGTGTATGGCGGGCAGGATGCCGGCCATGTGGAATTGCGGACGGCGAGCGGATTTGCGAGTGATTTCATTTCCCGCAGCCCGTATCCAAGGCCGGTTTTGGGGATCTACGTGAAGCCGGCGTAGGAGGAAAAGGAGGAAGGAGAAGAAAATGGTGGGGTTGGACGAAGACACATAGCTGGCCGAAGGCCGCATTTTTCTTCATCCTTCATACTTCATCCTTCATCCTTGGCGCAGTGTGCTGGCTTGCCTACATGGTTTCGCGGTTCCTCCTGAAGGGCCTCCTCGCGCTGGTGACACGCACCCGCGTTCTCCATCGCGAACGCACCGCTCTGCCTGGAGGTTGGCTCTTCATCGCCAATCACATCAGCCACTTCGACCCGCCCTTCTTCACCGTCGCCTCGCATCGCAAGATCGACTGGATGGCCACCCGCGAACTGTATCACCCGCGGCCCGTGGCGCTCTGGATGAAGGCCGTGGATACTTTCCCCGTGGATCGTGAACGGGCGGATCGCGCCGCCACGCGCGAGGCGATTGCCCGGCTGAAACGTGGGCGCGTCGTGGGCATTTTTCCGGAGGGCGGCATCCGGGACGGCGTCCACTCCGTGCTGGAAGGCGCCCCGCTCAAACCGGGCATCGCGGGCCTGGCGCAACTCAGCGGCGCGCCCGTGGTGCCGTGCGTGCTCATCGGGAGCGATCAACTCTATACGCATCGCAATTGGATCCCTTTTCGCCGGGCGCGGGCATGGATCGCCTTTGGCGAGCCGCTCCGCTGCACGGGTGAAGGCCGGGAAGCGCGCGCGGCTTTCGAGGACCAGGTGGCCGCGGCGCTGCGGGCGCTCTACGCGGAACTGAAGGAGCGCTTCGCCCTTACGCCCCACGATCTCCCGCAGCCGCCCATGCGGCGCAAAGGCCGGCTATGAGCGCATGGCGACACCTCAGCGCCCGCGCGCTCGACGCCGGGATGTGCGCGATGATGTATGCCATCCAGCGCCGCCACCGCTTGCACGCCGGCAGCCGGGCCGAACTCGAGCGCTACATCGCCGACCACGCCCCGCTCTCGCGCGACGCCTATTTTCACGGCGTCCCGATCGATCTCCCAGCACCCGAAGCCCATGGTGCGCCCGGCGTGCTGTCGTGGCCGAGCCCGATCACCACGGCTTTCTCCGAGAACAACCGCACGCAGATCCTGTTCTTTCCCACCACGAAGAGCGAAAGCGCGCCCACCGTTTTCATGCTGCATGCGCTCATGTCCGCCAGCGATCGCGGCTACCGGCAGTGGGCCGCGCGCTTCAATGCGGCCGGCTGGAACGCCTGTTTCGTGCACTTGCCGTATCACTACTCGCGCACCCCGCGGGATCATCGCAATGGCGAACTGGCGATTACCGCCAATCTCATCCGCAATGGCGAGGCATTGAGGCAGGGCGTGAGCGAACTGCGTCAGCTCATGGCCTGGCTGCGTGTACGGGGCACCACCGAATTCGGCCTGTGGGCGTGCAGTTACGGCGGTTGGATTGGCGCGTTGCTCGCATCCGTGGAGCGCGACTTCCGCTTCGTCGCGCTGCTCGAGCCGATCGTCGATGTGGGCCACGCCATCTGGCAATCGCCCACCGGACTTGCCCTGCGCCGCGAACTGCGCGTCCACCGCATCCCTCCCGAGGTCATCGAGGGCCATTTCCCGCTCGTCTCTCCGCGGCACGGTCAACCGCTCTGCGGCGGCGACCGAGTGCTCTTCGCGGCGGGCGATTACGACACCATCGCGCGTGCCGAGGATATCCGGCAACTGCACAAACAGTGGGCGGGCTCGTCACTGCTCACCGAGCCGCAAGGCCACTTCGGCTACCGGCTCATGCCGGCGGCGTGGGCGTGGCTGCGCGAGCGTGCGATGTTGTGAGCCCGCAGGCTGACCTCTGGAAGCTACCTCGATGTCGGTGATGGAGACGACACCGACCGTGCGGTGCCCGTCAGAATGAATTCACGACCGTGGATCGTCCGCTGGCCATTTGCCGCGCCATCGTGAAATGGTGGTAGTGCATCGCGCACTTCACCGTGTATAGAAAAATGAGATGCGGTTCGCGGCGGTGGCGCAGCAGGTTGGCCAGTCGCCGCCGGTACTCGCGGCGCAACGCGGCCTCGGGCACGCGGCGCATCAATCGCGCGAAGAGGCCCACGGCCTTGGTCATGTCGATCACCAGATCGCTCGCCTGCCGCCACGGGTTGCGCTGGTGGTAGTCCTGAAGCGCCGCGAAGCATGGCGTCTTGTGTGTCAGGTAGAGATCATCCACGCGCCCGAAGAACGCTTCGGGTTCGTAGAGGTCCTTGAGCACCTGCACATAACCGTCCCGAAGCGCCTCCCGGCTCATGCGCAGCGGGATCACGTTGGTGCCAAACTCCGAGTTGTCATTGAGATCCAGCCTCCCCTCGCCCGCCAGCCGGGCGTAAAGTGGCGTCTTCGGAATCGCGGTGAGCATCCCGATCATGGCGTGGGTGATCCGGGCGTCGCGGAGAAACTCGCGCTGGGCGTCGAAGATCGACGGATCATCGTTGTCGAAGCCGAGGATCATGCCGCACCACACTTCCAGCCCGGCCTGCTGGATGGTGTGGACACGATCGAGGATGGTTTTGCCCTGACGCACGTTCTGGAGCTTTTTCGTTTGGCGCAGCGACGCCTCGTTTGGGCTCTCGATGCCCACGAAGACGGCGCCGAAATTCGCGTCGACCATGAGGCGCATCAGTTCTTCGTCCTCCGCGAGGTCGAGCGAGGCCTCGGTGAAAAAACTCATCGGGTAACCCTGCTCCCTCTGCCAGGCAATCAGGTCCCGGAGCAGTTCCTTGATGGCCTTCTTGTTGCCGATGAGATTGTCGTCCACCACGAAGGCGAAGAACACGTTCTGCGCCCGCAGGGCTTCGAGTTCAGCGATGACCTGTGCGCTAGTTTTCAAGCGGGGTCGCCGGCCAAAGGTGACGATGATATCGCAGAATTCACATTGATACGGACAGCCGCGCGAAAACTGCACGCTGCCGAACATATAGTCGCGCATCCGCAGCAAATCGAAACGCGGCGTCGGGACTTTCGTCATGTCGGTTTTCTCGGCCTGCTCGTAACGGCGGGAGAAACTCCCGCGCTGCCATTCTTCGAGAAAACGCGGCCATGTCTCCTCCGCTTCCCCCACGAAAATGACGTCGGGTAGTTCTCCGAAATAGTCCTCGCGCACCGTGATCCACGGGCCGCCCACGGCGCAGAAGATGTTCCGCTTTTTCAACTCCGCCAGGATCTCGCGCATCCGGGCGCGCTGCACAATCATGCCCGTGAGTCCAACGAGATCGGCTTTCGCCAGGCGATCGAAATCGAGCGGCTCCGTGTTCTCATCGAGCAGCGTCACTCGATGCTCCGCGGGCGTCAGTGCGGCCAGCAGCGGCAGGCAGGCCACGGGCAGATTCGCCTTCTTGCCGAAAAGCGGCATGGCGTGTTCCATGCCCCAGAAGGACGGCTCGAAACGTGGATTGATGAGGACGATGTCGGCCATACGTCGCCTCGCATTCTACCCGGTTTTGCCCGAGCGCCAACAACGCAGTCGGGCGCTACGAGTCGAGACCCTTGATGCGCCGGCGCAAAGCGTGCCTTTCCGCCGCGGAGTCCGGCAGCTTGCCGAGCAGCTCCTGCGGTATTTCGCCGAGGGAGACATCGATTGGATCATAGGTCGCGCGGCGGGCCATGATCTCCGGCTCATCGGCTTCCCGAATGCGACGGCTCCATTCCTCCTGTTCGTGGCAGGGACGAAGCCGGTAGACATCGCGCCGGTGCATCGCCGGAAACTTGATGCTGGTCAGGTTTCCAACGCAGCGCGGCGGCCCGAACTGCGCGGAGATCCGTTCGCAAAGGTCCGCCTCCGGATCGCGAACGCCGCTCTCGGCGGGATACCGCCAGCCGCCCGCCGCCCGCCCGTGATCGGTGCGGTGCATCATCGAGGTGGGAGAGATCCACAATCCCGGGCGGTAGGCCCATCCGCGCTTGGGCGAGATGTAGGGTGCGTGCCCGGGCTCGACCCTCAATTGATGGGCGTGGACGATGCTTGCGCCCTCGCGCGCCGCCCAGAGGAGCCGATGCAAGTGATCGGGGAGCCACAGATCGTCGTGGCCAAGGTAGGCGGTGTAGACGCCCCGGGCGCGGCGCAATCCCTCGTTGTTCGGTCCCGCCTGGCTGCCGCCGTTGACCAGCAGGTTCACCCACTGCACACGGGGATCATCGATGGCGCGCACGACCTCTTCAGATTCGTCCGTGCATCCGTCGCCGATGACTAGCAACTCGAAATCGCCCATCGTCTGGCCAAGGGCGCTCGCGATGGAATACGGCAGAACCGTCGCCCAGTTGTAGGTGGCCATGATGACCGTGACGAGCAGCGGGGAGTTCATGAAAGGTCCGTAGTTACCAGCGAAACGGCACGATCTCTCCCGCGGAAGGACTGTCGTACGGGAGATCGAGCGCGTCGGGCGCATTATAGTCGTAGGCGGAACTCGGCATGTTCACGATGAAGGCTTCGGCGGTGCCGATATTCTTCCACCCGTGGTAGAGATTCGGAGGGATGACCACGAGGCCCGGATTACGCTCGCTCACCTTCCATTCATTGAGGCATCCGCGCGTGGGCGAATCGAGGCGTCCATCGTAAACGACGATGGAGACCAGCCCCTTGACCACGAAGAGCCGGTCCGTGGATTGCTGATGCAGTCCCCACGCGCGAATGCGCCCCGGTTCGGTGGTCGTCAGATGCACGTGAACGATGGGCTGGCTCACTTGCGGCCAGTCGGTTCGTGCGATTTCGGCGACGGTGCCATCGTCATGCGGCACCGGACGCGTCGGGCGAAATTGCACGCCTTCGATCGGAGCGTTTTTCCAATGCCCCGTCGGATCCACCGCCGAACGTTTCGCGACCAGCACCGCGGCTCCCTCGACGTTTGGTTGCATCATAGTAAACGATATTAGTGCCGAAGGCCTAACACGCTCGCAATAGCAAAGGTCCGGACTCCGCGTTCGGAGATCCTCCTCCCGGGTCGAGGGCCGCGAAAACGCGTAACTTCAAGCCGGACACACGCAACCTCGCGAGTGAAACGAATGGATGGAACGGCTGGCAACATGTAAAGCCACCTTGCATGAGCAGCACCGCCGCCGTTCGCCATACCCTCCAGGCCCAACTCTTTCCCCAAGGCATTCCGCGCCTGTGGTGCCCGACGCTGACCCATTTCCGAGCGGCGCGCGAACCGGATCCCGCGCGCATCCGTGCCCACCTCGCCTCGCTCGCGCCACATGTGCGCGGCATCCTCGTTCCCGGCTCGACAGGCGAAGGCTGGGAGATGAGCGACGCCGATATCCGAGGACTGCTCGCGATCGTGCTGGAGGCGGCCGGCGGACTGGGAGTTCGCGTGCTCATCGGTCTCCTGAAAACGAGCGTCAACGAAATGCTCGCCGGGCTCGATGCCCTGGATGACTTTCGCGCACACCCCGCGGTGGCGGGATTCACCATCTGCCCTCCGAAAGGAGAAGACCTGACTCCATCGGAAATCCGCGATGGACTGGCCCGCGTGCTTGCCCGTGGCCAGCCCACGGCACTCTATCAATTGCCGCAAGTCACGCAGAACGAGATGAGCCCGGAAACCGTCGCTTCCCTTGCCGGCGAATTCCCGAATTTCATCCTCTTCAAGGACACCAGCGGCGCCGATCGCGTGGCCTTGAGCGGTCTCGATCTTGGAGGTGTCTTCATGGTGCGCGGCGCGGAGGCGGGCGGATATGCGCAGTGGCCGCGCCAGGCGGGTGGACCGTACGACGGGTTTCTCTTGAGCACGGCCAACGTCTTCGCTCCGCAATTGGCCGAAATGTTGCGACTTGTCGATGCGGCGGACATTGCCGCGGCGAAGGGCCTCTCGGCGAAGCTTGTCGAAATCGTCGGCTCGGCCTTCGACATCGTAGCGCGCCTTCCCGCTGGCAATGCCTTCGCCAATGCCAACAAGTCGCTCGACCACTGCATGGCCTATGGCGAAGCGGCAGTGCACACCGAACCGCCATTGCTCTATTCGGGCGCGAGACTTCCGGCGGCCTTCATCGAAAAAGCGGCTGAGATCCTGCGCGCGCACTCCCTCCTGCCAGCGCGGGGTTATCTAGGTTGAAGCGGCTTCGAGATCCGGCTTCGGCAGGGGCGCGGAATCAACGGATGCGGCACGAGGCAAACCAAGGATCTCCCGGGCGCGTTCCAGAGCCGCGTCAATATGGGGACATACATTTTCCCGGCCGAGTTGCTCGAGAAATCCCGCATTCTCCATCGTGATGTAAGGCTGCGTATGCGGGCCGCTCAGGATCAGGTGCCGGCCGCGGTTGTGCATCTTCTCGTAGAGATCTTCCAGGGCATTCAGCCCGGTCGCGTCCATGGCCACCACCTTGCGCATTCGCAGAATCAGAATTCGCGGTTCCTGCTCGGTGCGCGCGAGGGCGGTTTCCAACTTGTCCGCCGCGCCGAAGAAAAAGGCGCCGAAAACTCGAAAGATAAGCACCCCCGGCGGCACTTCCTTGCCAACCAGCGAATGATGCGCGCCCTCGGTGTCATTACTTTCGTCCACCGCGATAATCTGGGTCGTCTCGGAGATCTGTTTGATGAAGAGCACGGCGGCCAGCACCATGCCGACCTCCACCGCGACCGTGAGGTCGATGAGGACCGTCAGCCCGAACGCGGTCAGGAATACGGCGGCATCGCTTTTGGGCCAGCGGCGCAGGCGGGCAAAGTGGTGCCATTCTCCCATATTGAACGCCACCACGATCAACACCGCGCTGAGCGTCGCCAGGGGAATGAATTTGGCCAGTGGCGCCGCCACCAGGAGGATGCTCAGCAAGGTCACTGCGTGGACCATCCCAGCGA
>Ga0207705_10002539_pt1 | contig 14057 bp, 8 predicted proteins | sample KBSC13metaG_FD_184314 | JGI IMG/M metagenome (GOLD analysis project Ga0207705, IMG submission 184314) | Corn rhizosphere microbial communities from Kellogg Biological Station, Michigan, USA - KBS C1-3 metaG (SPAdes) (version 2) | ecosystem: Host-associated > Plants > Roots > Rhizosphere > Soil ...
GGGTTTACCCTGCGGCACCATGATCCAGAAAATCTTCGGCGTCTGCGTAAACTTCCCCAGCGCCTCCTGAAGCGACCCGACATACACGCCGCCCCGCTTTTCCACCTCCGCCTTCTTATCCGGCGACGTATCGTAACCGAACACGGTGTGGCCGCCTTCCGCCAACCGCTGCAGCATATTCATTCCCATGCGGCCAAGGCCGATGATTGCTAATTCCATATTGTAGATGTCCTCCGCCAGGCTCCCATGGCCTCACTGGCTGTTAGTATTTTGCAGTGACTTCAAATGCCGTACATCATCGATCTCGTCCACGTCTGATTATGGCACGGGTACGTTTCCACTTGCGTCGACATCCTACTAGATGCCCAGCAGCGGCGGCGTCCGCGCGATCAATCGACAATCGCTGCTTTCGCGGTAGACGCCGCACGCTGCTAAGTGCTTAGTTGTCCCAGTTAGAGTGGAACGCGCCGGGCTTGTCCGTTCGCTCGTAGGTGTGCGCGCCGAAGAGGTCGCGCTGGGCTTGGATCAGGTTGGCGGGCAGCCAATAGCGTCGATAGCCGTCGTAGTAGGCCAGCGACGATGAGAAGGCCGGAATGGGAATGCCGAGCCTAGCCGCTTCGCCGACGATGCGTCGCCAGCCGTCCTGCCCGTCGCTCATCGCCTGTGTGAAGTAGGGATCGAGCAGCAGGTTCTCCAGGTCCGGGTTGCGATCGTAGGCGTCCTTGATGCGGTTGAGGAACCGCGCACGGATGATACAGCCGCCCCGCCAGATCGTCGCAATCTCGCCGGGATGGAGTTTCCAGCCATATTCCTTCGCCGCGGCCAGCATCTGCTGGAATCCCTGCGCATAGGCAACGACCTTCGACGCATACAGCGCGTTGCGGATATCGTCGAGGAAGGCCTGTCGATCGCCCACCATGCGGCCGTGGATCGGTCCGGGCAGAACCTTCGACGCCTCCACACGCTGGTCCTTGAACGACGATAGGCAGCGGGCGAAGACGGCCTCGGTGATGGCGGTGACCGGAATGCCCATGTCGAGGCTGGACTGCGACGTCCACTTGCCGGTCCCCTTCTGGGCGGCCTTGTCGAGGACCTTGTCGACCAGATATCCCTCGCCCTCTTCGTCCTTCTTGGCGAAGATCTTGGCGGTAATCTCGATCAGGAACGAGTCCAGGTCGCCGGCGTTCCAGAGGTTAAACACCTCATGAAGCTCGTCGTTGCTCAGACCCGCACCGTTCTTGAGGAGGTCGTACGCTTCGGCAATGAGCTGCATGTCCGCATACTCGATGCCGTTGTGGACCATCTTGACGTAGTGTCCGGCGCCGCCCTCGCCAATAAAGGTGCAGCACGGCTCGCCGTCGACCTGCGCGGCGATCTTGGTGAAGATGGGCCGCACGATCTCGTAAGCGCTCTCGCTGCCGCCCGGCATGATGCTTGGGCCGTTCAGCGCACCCTCTTCGCCGCCGGAGACGCCGGTTCCGATGAAGCGGAAGCCCTCGGCCTCCAATTCCTTGACGCGGCGCTCGGTGTCGGTGAAGAGCGAATTGCCGCCGTCGATGAGCAGGTCGCCCTTTGCGAGGTGCGGCTTGAGCTCGGCGATGACGTCGTCGACCGGCTTGCCGGCCTTGACCATCATCATAATCGCTCGCGGCGGCGTCAGCTTACCGACGAAGTCGGCGATCGATGTCGAGCCCACAAGCTGACCCTCGTGCCCGTGTTCGGCGATAAACTGAGTCGTCTTCTCTGTCGTGCGGTTGTGCACCACGATCGGGAAGCCTTTATGGGCGACGTTACGCGCAAGGTTCTGGCCCATTACGGCGAGGCCCGTCAGGCCAAAATGTATGTCTGTCACTCTATATCCTTTCGCAACCATCCCGGCTGGAGTGTTGCGCGAGTCGAATCGGGCAAGGCATGCACGGCATTATTCCTTCGGTGGGGATCGGACGGCAATCTACGGAATCTCCGAGAGTACCGGTAAGGTCACCCCGACCCACAGGGATTACGCCGCAATGCTAATTGCCCGGCGACCACGGCATGTGGTCAATTCTTCCCAAACCCCTTAACAGTCACGCCTTATCGTCAAGTTCCGTAAGGAACCCACGGATGGCAGGCAGACGATTACACCGGCAAATTTGCCGGTAGTATTCGCCCAAAGCGATGGCGTCTCCTGCGCAAAGGGCCAAGCCTTGCTTGATTAAGTCGACAATCGAAAAAAACTTTTGCTAAATGACGAGGGTTTTTGGTATAAATACTGTGTCCGGTCGCAATTACACCGGCAATTTATATTCTGACCGCATCAAACAAAAGGAGAGTCCTATTGACGCCCACAATTGGCCTACCTGAAGAGCGGCGTTATCTAACGCAAGGCTTCACGCTTATCGAGTTATTAGTTGTCATCGCCATTATAGCGATTCTCTCCGCCATCCTCTTTCCCGTATTTGCTCAGGCCCGTGAAAAGGCCCGGCAGACCACTTGCGAGAATAATCAGTACGAACTCGGCCTCTCGTTCATCCAGTACGCCGAGGACAATGATGAGCAATTTCCCCAGGGCATCGCCGGATCGCACGGCGAGGGCTGGGCGGGCGAGGTGCTTCCGTACCACAAGAGTGCGGGGATGTACAAGTGCCAGGACGATCAGACTTCTCCGACGGCAGCGAACTTGACCGTGGTCTCCTACGGCTACAACTCGGATCTGGTCAACGCCAGCAACAGCGGTTCCGGCGGCCTCGGCTTCTTGAACTCGCCTTCGCGCACGGTCCTCTTTTTTGAGGCCGTCGGCAACGGCTCGGTCGACCTGACCGACGATGTGACATCGTATGCCAGCAACGGCCTGGGGACCCCGGAGCCGTCGACACCCAAGTTCGACACGGGATACCTCGACGGAATGACGCCCGCCTTTACGGCGGCAAACGTGAAAGACGTCCATGGTCGCCACACCGGCGGCGCGAATTACGTTTTCTGCGACACCCACGTGCAGTGGATCAAGCCGGAGAACGTCTCCACCGGCGGTTCGGCCCAAGATGCGGGCTGTTTCACCCGCTCGGCCGCGCCGACAGCAGCGTGTACGTCGACGGACAACGCGGCAGGTACGGGCGTCGGCTCGGACACGTCGAGCCATCTCATTCGAGCGACCTTCAGCCCGATCTAAAGGCATCGCCAAATTCAAAGGGCGCGCGACTGATTGTCGTGCGCCCTTGTTCTTTGTTGACAAGTCGATCAAAGAGCCAGATGATCTGTCAACTGATTTTTTCTACACGGCATGCATGATGTCCCCCCTCGAACTCCGTGTGGAGAAACCGGTCGACGATTTTCTCGGCGAGATCGGAACTGATAAACCGCTCGGGAATGCAGACAATGTTGGCATCGTTATGTTGCCGTGCCAGTGATGCCAACTCTTCATTCCAGCAAATCGCTGCCCGAATCCCCTGGTGCTTGTTGGCCGTAATGGCCACGCCGTTCGCACTGCCGCACACGAGTATTCCGAGATCGAATTCGGCGTTTTCCACAGCGCTCGCCACCGGGTGAGCGAAGTCAGGATAATCCGCCGATTCTGTTGAGTAGGTCCCGAAATCCTTAACTATGTAGCCCTTATCTTCGAGCCACGTTCTCAAATGCTCTTTATACTTAAATCCGGCGTGATCGCCACCAATTGCTATTCTCATGCGCTTAACGGCTTAACTATCCTGTCATTTCGTTGCGTAGCCACTGCCTATATTCCGGCACCGAGATCAGAATTCTGACCCCAAAGGTCGGTTGGCGTCTATGGTCGGTGGCTTCGTCGCGATATCTCTACGTAATGTTGTGGAGTCTACCACAAGGACAGGGGACAAATCGTTAAATCAGCCCCCCACGGTTGACGTCTTAGTCGGTGGCGGTGCCGACGTCATCTGCAACTAACCCGGCACTGTCGCCTCCCTCATTTTCATTTGCCGGGAGGCGGACCCAACAGAAGAGGCACAAACCTGACGCGGCCATATCCATCACAGTAGACAACAACGTAGCAGCGCTCGTATTGGAGCAAATTAACTCCAATTACATAGACTCCTATTAAACGAAATGATCAATTCTTCTTTGCAAGTTGACTTGACAACTTCATACTTCCATGATATATTGGCGACAGAGTTGCCTAATCAGGTTCAGCAAATCAGGAAGGAGGAAGTTCTAAGCTTGCGCCCAACGACAGGCGATACGGGCGTATATGTCTGGAGGTGAACACAGAGAGTTTCTTTTGTTAGCATAGCAACACAGACTGCATCGAGCTCCGTCACACAACCGCCACCGCAAGCCACTGGACGGATGCCGTTTACTACCATCGTGCAAAGGAGCTATTACGTGAAAGACATGCAATTATATCGAAGTCTGATCTGCGTTGCGCTAGGAAGCGCGGCCGTGATCGCCTTCGGCGGACGGCCGGCGCAGGCGGCTTATACTTGGAACAACGTCCAAATCGTCGGTGGCGGTTTCGTCCCCGGCATTACGTTTAGCCAGGCCCAACAGAACCTAATCTATGCCCGTACCGATATCGGCGGTCTCTATCGCTGGAATCAGACCAACAGTGCATGGATCCCTCTTTTGGATTGGGTGGGTTGGAGCAATTGGGGCTATTCAGGAGTCGCCAGCGTCGCCCCAGATCCGAGCAACGCCAATAATGTCTGGGCCGCGGTCGGCGGATACTCGAACTCCTGGGATCCCAACAATGGCGCGATCCTGAAGTCGACCAATCAAGGCGCATCCTGGTCGATAGCGCCGTTGCCGTTCAAGGTTGGCGGCAACATGCCGGGACGCGGCGCGGGCGAGCGGCTCGCTGTCGACCCGAATAACGACAGCATCCTCTTCTACGGCGCCGACAATAACCACGGCCTGTGGAAGAGCGTCGACGGCGGCTCGACCTGGTCTCAAGCGACGAGTTTCCCCGACCTGGGCGCATATGAGGCGAACCCCTCGGACCCATTTAGCTACCAGAACATCCCGCAAGGCATCTACTGGATCAAGTTCGACAAGCGCAGTGGGACTCCCGGTTCCGCGTCGCAGACGATCTACGCAGGCGTGGCGGACAATACCGGCAACAATATCTATGTGAGCACGAACGGAGGCTCCACATGGTCGGCCGTTCCGGGACAGCCCACTGGCCTCCTCCCGCATCAGGCCGCTCTCGACACGGTCAACGGCCTCCTCTATATCGCCTACAGCGACACGGGCGGCCCGTACGATGGCGGCAAGGGCGATGTGTGGAAATACAATACCGCGACCGGAGCCTGGACCCTGATCAGCCCGTATCCCTCCACCGACACCGGCAACGACTGGTACGGCTACAGTGGCGTGAGCCTCGACCTCCAGCATCCGGGCACGGTCATGGTGACCGGGTACAGCTCCTGGTGGCCCGATACGTTCATCTATCGCAGCACCAACCAGGGGGCAACCTGGTCCAACATTTGGTCCTGGGCCACCTATCCCAACATGAGCTACAAGTGCGTCTACCCGATGGACCTCACGGCGGCTCCGTGGCTCAAGTGGCCGGCGCAAACTCACTGTACGAGCGGCGGACGTCCCGGCCCGGTCGAGAACCCGAAGATCGGCTGGATGACAGAAGCTCTCTCGATTGACCCCTTCAACTCAAATCGGTTCATGTACGGCACGGGCGCCACTCTCTATGGGAGTAACGACCTGACTAATTGGGACATTAGCACTACAAGCCAGATCCATGTCTCCGTGATGGCCAAGGGCATCGAGGAAACGTCGATCAACGACCTGGCCAGCCCGCCGTCGGGACCGCAGCTCTACAGCGCCATCGGTGACATCACCGGGTTCGCCCACACCGATGTCACCAAGGTTCCGACGACGATCTTTCCAACGATACGCGGCAGCAAGCAGATCGACTTCGCGCAGAACGCGCCGGCGACCCTCGTCAGCGCCGACACGCCCGACGTTTCCGGGAACTGCTACAACGGACTTGGAATCTCGACGAACAGCGGAGCGAGCTTCACCGTCACGGGCGCGCTGCCGTCGACATCGATCACGGGAGCGGGCACGGTCTGTATCTCAGCCAGTGGTAGCCGGGTCATCTGGGCACCGGCCGGAACCGGTGTCGCCGTCTATACCTCGACAGCTCCCGGTGGCAGAAACCCGAATTGGGCCACCTGTTCCGGAATACCCGGCGGCTCCATCGTGCGGTCGGATCGCGTCAACGCCTCGAAGTTCTATGGCTTCAATAACGGTACGTTCTACGTGAGCACGAACGGCACGAGCTTTGCTTCCACCGCGGCGACCGGCCTTCCGGCAAGCGGTAACTTCAAGGCGGCGCCGGGCTTTGAAGGCGACATCTGGCTGGTGAATAACGACACGGCCACAGGCGGTGTGTGGCACTCGACCAATAGCGGGGCGAGCTTCACCAAGCTGACCAGCGTCGCCAACGCAGGCTCGGTCGGTTTTGGTCTGCACGCTACCGGCCAGACCTATCCGGCGATCTATATCCAGGGCACGGTCTCCGGCGTCACGGGTTTCTTCCGCTCCATCGACGGCGGCGTCACCTGGACTCAGATCAATGATTCCGCGCACCAGTGGTACTCCTCGGGAACATCCATCACGGGGGATCCCAGGATCTTCGGCCGTGTCTATATCGGGACGAACGGCCGCGGCATCATCTACGGCGACGGCTCGTAGCACGGCATAGCGCAATTCCGATAACCGATCCAGCCGGCGGCCTCGGCCGCCGGCTGGATCAAGGAACATCATTCATGGGAAGCAAATTGAAGACAGCTCTGCTCTACGCGCTGGTGATCGGCGGGTTCGCTTCGATGCGAGCGGTGGCCGATACTTCGTGGCCGCTCGCCATCGTCGCCGTCGACGGTGTCACCAGCGACGTTCCGTACTACGGGGTGTACGATTTTGGAAGCGTGCTGGAGGGAACGAAGAACTCTATCCGGCACGATTTTCTAGTGAAGAACCTCACCGGCCATGTCGTCACCATCGCGGAAGTGAGACCGAGCTGCGGGTGCACGACCGCCATTGTCGACGGAGCTGGTTCCCTCGCGCCGGGAGGACAAGCCACCATTCACGTCACCGTCGACACGAGCCGGCTGGCGCCGCCGAGCACGGAAAAGACGGTGGGAGTGTATCTCAGCGGGGAGCTGACGCCATCGGCAACCCTGCTTATTAAAGGGAATGTGACCCCAGCCATCGCATTCGATCCGCCGGTGATCGACTTTGCGAGCGTGCGTTCTGGAATGTCGCCATCGATTGCTCTCAAGGTGACCATGGACACACGGGCGTACCCCAAGCTTCCGTCGCCGGAGGCAAACTCTTCCGTAGTCTCGGTCGAGCCTGAACCAGGGACGGTTCCAGTTACGGTGGGAACTCTCGTCACGAGAACTTATCGCGTCACCCTGGCGCCCCGCGCGCATCTGGGGCCGCTGAGCGGATGGCTGAGCGTGCCTCAAGACGGTGTCGAGGAGGCTGACCGTCCGAAGGCGCCGCTGGCGGGGTCCATCATCGGCGACATTGCTCCATCCCCATCGGAGGTCGTCTTCGGCAATGTCAAGCGATCATGCAAGTCGACGGCCTACGCCGACATCGTCGGCGCGTCGGCGGGCGGCGTCACTGGATTGACGGCGGTATCCGGGTCGCAGGACGTTCACGTGCGAATTCTGCCGGGAACGGCAGTGGGAAAGGCGCGCCTCGAAGTCACTCTCTCCCCCAGGAAGGCAGGTGAGCTAGTGTCGAAGGTGCGCGTGACGACAAGGTCGGGCCAGGTGCTCGATCTACCGGTCTCGGCATACGTCGAGTAGAAAGCACGGCACGGATCGATCGGGAATCTTTCGGTGTTTCGTGAAAGCGCAAATGAATCAGCCCCGCCGTCGACCTCGACAGGTCGACGGCGGGGCTGAAATGCGGTGTCAAAAACTCCTGGACTAATGCCTGGGTGTCGTCGCCGATGCGGTGTTCGAGTACGGGGACGAGCCACCTGAGTTAAAAGCGTCGAGCTTGTAATAGTAAGTGGTCGACCGCGAGAGGCCGGTATTCGAGTACGTGGTCGCCGTTGGCGGCAGGTTGGCGATCTGGGTAAAACTCACGTTATTCGTCGACCGGAACACCTCGATTCCAGTCGCGTTCGTTGCGGTGTTCGTCCAAGCCAGGTTAATCTGGCTGCGCGAAACGGCCGAAGCCGTCACGTTGATGGGGGCTGTCGGAGGAGCATTAGGCGTCGCCGCAGCTTCCGTCGACCGCGCGCTCTCACCGCTCGTGTTGAAGGCGGAGACCTTATAGTAATAGGTCGTTCCGTTGCTCACCGCGGTGTCCTGGTACGAAGTCGCGGGGGCGTTGACGGTGGCGTACGGGGTTGTCCCCTCGCCGCCCGGCGTCGTGCCGCGGAACACATGGTACCCCGTGGCGCCGGCGCTGGTCGTCCACGACAGATTGACCACACTGTTGCCCGCGGCTGCCGTCAACGATGGAGTGGCGGGAACAGAACCCGCCCATATGTCGGTAATCGGCGTGGCGCTCGACGCGGATCCGGCGTAGGGAAGACCGTCGGCGTCCTCGATCGTGCGAAGCACATTGAAGTGATTGATGTGCTCGCTGTACTGCCCGGGGTTCACTGACTGGCCGACGAAGAGGGTGGCGACGTGGTTACTCTGCGAGCTGTCGTCTTCGTCCCAGGTGATAATCAGCAGGCTGTTATGGGTCTTGGCCCACTGCGCATAGCCGTCGATGTTACTCTGCAGCCAGGTATCGCCCTGCTGGATCGTGCCGTCGTGCATGTCGTTGATGAGATTGGGGACAACGAACGATACGGCCGGGAGCTTGGTGTAGTCGACCGGGGCAACCGTGCCGGGATAGTATCCCTGGAACGGCAGGTTGTCGGACGCGGGGATGGCATTCGGAGCAGTGTCGAAATTGACCCACGGATTGTGCTTGCGGGCGTACGCGCCGGACGTGCAAATGGTCGAGCCAACCGCGGGAAGGCCCTCCGAATAGCTCTGCCAGGTCAGACCCGCCTGGAGCACCTGCGCCCCAAGATTCGCGGTGGAAAAGCTGTGCGGGCAGGAGTCATCGGTTACGCCCTGGTTCGATCCCGAGAAGATATCCAGGTAGTTCGGCTCGCTGGGATGCTCGACGGCAAACGACTGAGTAAACAGGGCTCCTTGCTGGGCCAGGGAGTTAATGTAAGGCGCCGAAGTCGAGCCAATAATCTCATTGTACGAATGGTTCTCCTCCATGACCACAACGATATGGTCGGGGCGGGGAACACCGTTGTTCGCTGGGGACGGCGAGGCCAAAGCCAGCATCGCGACAGTGGCGAGTAGCAAAGAGCGGAGGTACATCTAGTTCTCATCCTTTCGGTATTGTCTAGCGTGACGAACCTGAAACTCTCAATTGTGGAGGAAGGGCATTTAAGGGGCGATTAACGGATGGATAAGTTTGCGTTAAATATCGAGGAGAGACAACAAGGAAGCGTGCGGAGGCTTGATGCGCAGGTTGAGATGACAGCCTAACGATCGATCACAGCCAGCATCACTCTTCTTGCGACGCTCCTCGATACGCTCTTTCAGATCTTGCCAACACTCCGGGGTGACTTCTATCCACTCGCCATTGTCGAGGCCCTCGAGTAGGAGCGCGTCGAGGCGCGGGGAGTAAGCCTGAGCCTCACGTTCGGCTATGATGCCGCGCGACCCAATGTTCTCCTCCGGTGGAATGCCCTGCGCAAGACACATTTCTTGGACCGTCTCCGCCGTCACCGTGGGATCGGGGACGATCCCAACTAGAGCATCCATTTCAGAACTATGCTGCCGCAGGATTTCTTTATCGACAAAGAGTGGTGGTTGATTTCCATCTTCGCTCACAGTCCCCTCCATCAATAGCGCTCTGCTTCGTCTACCATACGGGCATCGACCATCGGGTAGCCGCCAATCTCCTCTCTCGGGAGGAAGGCCCGCTCGCTTCGGCGAAATATCTGCCTAGCACCATATTTGTAGTGACCACAACGAGCCGAGGTTTAGATATGCGAACTATTCAAGACTTCCCGGACATTCCCAACTGCGCGCTGACACGAGCACTGGCCGAGCGAGCGCTAGGCAGAAAAGACGTCAAGTTCGATTTCCTAGGAGAACTTGAGACGCTCCGGAAGCGCGTGAGTGCCGAAGTCCTCTTCATAAATAGGCTTTTCCCAGAATACACACCGCACGATGAACAGTATCACCTGAGCCGCTTGTTGCACGTCGCCGATACGGTACTCGGCGAAGACGTAATTAACTCGCTGAATGCGGCAGAACTATTCGTTCTCTGTGCATCACTTTACGGTCACGATTGGGGAATGGCGGTAAGCGAGCCCGAGCGAGAACTCATCACGAAGGGTACGGTTCCAGACGGCGTCAACAAAGACGACATTTGGGTACTGAACAATGAAGAGGCCCGCCTCAGAAAGTTTGCACGCACCCAGGGGATTTCGTTCGACGAAACAAAGTCAAACGGCTTGTCCGATGCAGATTGGCGTGAATATGTCCGACAGACGCACGCCGAGCGAAGCGGCGAGCGGGTGCGAAGGCATTTCGAAAAACTGGATGGCGGCGTCGCCGATGCAACGGCAAGGGTATGCGAGGGTCACTGGGTAGATTTCGACGTACTAAGCGACCCTAAGCGATATCCTTCGGACTTCACAGTTATTCGCGAGAACGTTGACCTTACCGCTACCGCCGCTTACGTCCGCCTGGTCGACCTGTTCGACATAGGCGAAGATCGAACACCGTACGTGATCTGGAAGTTTGTTGCTCCCCGAGACAAGTTCTCTCGCATGGAATGGAGTAAGCATCGATCCCTCCGACCTGTGACATGCCCGCCGTATCAAACGGGAAGGATTGTCCTTGTTGACGGCAGCACGGATAACCACGACGTGTACGCTTCACTTGAGGACCTACGGATCTACTGCGAAGGCCAGTTGCGGGGCTGCAACGACATTCTCGCTAGGAACCACCAAGAACACTACCATCTAAACCTGTTCCACGTCGAATGGCGAGTCACGGCGCGTGGCTTCAATCCTATGCCTCTCCGGTTCGAATTTGACCGTGGGAGCATGTTCGATATACTAAGCGACGAGATCTATGATGGCGATACGCATGTGTTCCTGAGAGAATTGCTACAAAACAGCATTGATGCGATACGTCTGCGGCGAGCTCTACTGGAGAGGAAAGGGCTGCAATCTAGCACCCTTGGATGCATTCGAGTAAAGGCGGATCATAGGCCGGATGGCGATGTCGTCGTCGAATGGACGGACGATGGGATAGGGATGGATGAATACATTATCCAGAATTACTTAACGGTAGCTGGTCGCAGCTATTACAGAAGCGATGATTTTCTTAGTCTCGGCCTAAGCATTGACCCAATCTCACGGTTTGGTATAGGAATTCTTAGCTGCTTTATGGTTGCGGAACGAATCGAGATTGTAACTTTTCGAGACCCTTATTCGGGATCAAGGTCCCCTGCTTTCCACCTCTCGGTGCCAGCGGTTGAACAGCAGATACGGGTTGAACAATTAAACAACGAAGATGCGAAAGTTGGTACTAGGGTTACTGTCTTTGTTGAATCAAAGCGACTTAGTGACGGCGAACAGGCTGGTGAATTTACCGTTGTCGATTATCTTAGGATGATTGCGGGCTTCGTGGAGTTTCCGATACTTATCGAAGAGCGAGGCAAACGGACTATGATTGTCGCACCAGACTCCGATCTATCTATAGAATCCAACCCATACGGTGAAATTAGCGAGGTGTTGAAACTTGATTCGGCTATGAATGTAGAAAGCGCCTTTTTACCACAAGACGCTGCAATTGCTGCCGACCAATTTCTAGTGAAACATTTTTTCCTTGAACACAACAGTTACCTGAAGGACGCGGGTTATCAAGGCTTCATCTCATATCTCGTACCTAAGAATGACATTGTTGAAATCGGCTATGAATTTGTACCAGGGCGCGGAGACGGGCATCGGCTTCATTTCGGTATGAACACTGAACCTAATACCGTTGTAATTCGAACAACGGCGTTATGGTCAGAAGATTATTATCAATCAGATGAAGATATAGATGGACCTCGAAGCGCCCGACACCACCCACTGCTGCGTGTATATAGAGACGGAATTCTAACACCCAACACAAAGTTGGTGGCGCATTGGCATTTCGATATATCGATGCCGTTGCCACAGGTTGCAATCAACATCTCGAAGGAAGGCAAAGGCGGCATTAACATTTCGAGGACGATGATTGGCGATAATGAAAACTGGTTCCGACGTATCAATGCCGCACGACTGTCTGACCTAGCCTCTGAGTGGCGAGGGCTGCGGTCCAACTTATCACTTGAGCAGCGGTTTTTCGCAATCGGACGATTTCTAGTAGACAATCGCGTCGAACAAGACGACGTGTTCGAAGTAGTCGAACATGAAGACGTTCCCATATTAAAAGTCTCAAGCGGCGGCGAAATAGAACTACGAGAATGGAGCGAAATCCGCAAATCTCTACAATTGCAAGTCCTTACAGCCCAGTTTCAGCATAGTTGCGAAGCGCTTATTTTTGAACGTCTGGTTAGGAAATCCCAGGATTACATAAGCCCAATGGACGCTTGGCGTGGTTCAGGCATCGTCATAACTGAGCTAGCAGCGTCGAATTATCGATACCTGAACAAATCGCTAGAATGCGTTCGGTCGTTATTGCGAAGCGAATACTACAGACACAGCTACAATGCCGTTGAATCGAATTCCGTCAATACCCACCCTCTGTTTGAGGAAGTCTGGAGGCGTCTTGACGAAGTAAGTGAAGACGACAAGAACCTAACCACCAGTGAGATCGCTGATAAAGTTGTTCAGGATTTCGAACTTCTGAGCCCTTACTTTGTTTGGCGTCTTAATGAGAAGGCGCAATTCTGGAATTATGGCCAAATCACTGGTCTAGTTTCACGTATTCCTTTGATGGTGAATAATGTGATCAACTTACATCATCCCATAGGGTTAATGATTATGCAAGTCGACCTACTTATCATCTCGGGGAGATTCAAAGAAACTACGGCGCAAGGTGGCCGACTCGCTGATGCAGCAAGGCGTTTTTCATCATGGTTTAACCGGTCACTCGGAAATGAAGCTGAGCTCGAGACGATCACAGCTCGCTTTGAATCAGAAGCGCGGATCGCCGGCGTGCCAGCTGCCCATAATCTACCGGGTGATCAGCTTAGTTCAAGCGATTTTTGGACACCTGTGCCGCTGCGCGCGATCAGTGCGGAACAGGTAAACCCACGGTTTGGACTTCCACTGGAATAGTAGAACGCATTCAGCCCCGCCGTCGACCTCTCGGTCGACCACGGGGCTGGTGGCATTTTCTAACTGATTGTCAATTACGGTTTAGTAATCGTCGTCGTCGTGACCGCCGCCGTTGCCGGAGGGCTTCGACTTTTCCTTCTTCTCGACAACCAGCGAGTTGGTCGAGAGGATCATCGACGCGATGCTGGCGGCGTTCTGGAGGGCGGAGCGGGTGACCTTGACGGGGTCGACAATGCCGGCGGCGATGAGGTCGACGTACTCGCCGGTGACGGCGTTCAGGCCCTGGCCCTTGGGCAGGTTCTTGACGGCGTTGACGATGACGCTGCCTTCGAGGCCGGCGTTGATGGCGATCTGGCGCAGGGGCTCTTCGAGGGCGCGGCGGACGATGGCGGCGCCGACTTTCTCGTCCTGGGTGTCGCCGATCTCGCCAAGGGAGGCGATGATGGAGACCAGGGTGGCTCCGCCGCCGGGGATGATGCCTTCCTCAACCGCGGCGCGGGTGGCGGAGAGGGCGTCCTCGAAGCGGTGCTTCTTTTCCTTGAGCTCGGTCTCGGTGGCCGCGCCGACCTGGATGACGGCAACGCCGCCGGCCAGCTTCGCGAGGCGCTCCTGGAGCTTCTCACCGTCGTACTTGCTGTCGGTGTTCTCGATCTGCTTGCGGATCATCTCGATGCGGCCCTTGACCGCGTCGTGTCCGCCGCCGCCTTCCACCACCACGGTCTCTTCCTTGGTGATGTTGGCCTTCTTTGCGGTACCGAGGTCCTCG
>Ga0207705_10002540_pt1 | contig 14056 bp, 9 predicted proteins | sample KBSC13metaG_FD_184314 | JGI IMG/M metagenome (GOLD analysis project Ga0207705, IMG submission 184314) | Corn rhizosphere microbial communities from Kellogg Biological Station, Michigan, USA - KBS C1-3 metaG (SPAdes) (version 2) | ecosystem: Host-associated > Plants > Roots > Rhizosphere > Soil ...
CGTGGAGGAACGGGCTTATATCGGCCTTTCGGTGTGGGAAAGGGGGTTAGCCCTTCTTCTTTTCCTGGGCGGCAGCGATCGCCTCGAGCACGACCTTGCGCGCCTCGTCGGCATCGCCCCAATTGCCGATCCGCACCCACTTCTTCTCTTCGAGATCCTTATAGTGGGTGAAGAAATGCTCGATCTGCTGGAGCACGATCGAGGGCAGATCGTGGCGTTCACCCACGTCGGTATAATAAGGGAAGGTGGTGTCGACCGGCACGCAGACCAGCTTCTCGTCGCCGCCGGCTTCGTCTTCCAGCTTGAGCACCGCGATCGGGCGCGCGCGAACGACGCAGCCCGGGATGAAGGGCGAGCGCGCGATTACCAGCGCATCGAGCGGATCGCCGTCGGGCGAGAGCGTATGCGGTACGAAGCCGTAATTGGCCGGGTAGCGCATCGGCGTGTGCAGGATGCGGTCGACGAACAAGGCGCCCGACGTCTTGTCGAACTCATATTTGACCGGCTCGCCGCCAACCGGCACTTCGATGATGACGTTGAGGTCGTTGGGTGGGTCCTTGCCCACGGGGATGAGTTCGATGTTCATGGGCCGGGCGGATAAGCGCCGAAGCCCTTGTTCGCAACCGCAAATGCTGCAGCTGCGAACAGAAATTCTTTAGCGCGTGCGCTTTCGTTCGATCCGCTCTTATGGCTGCCGCACCGGGTATGGGCCCGGTGCTGAACCGATCAGCTAAGCGGGTATGTCGCCCAGGTCGGCGACGCGGTTGCGTTCTTCGGCGGGGATCAGAGCTTCCAGCACCCGCCAGAAACCGGTGACCGATTCCTGGCCTGCCTCGGCATAGGCCGCGGACAGACGGGTGCGCATCGCCTCGAACAATTCCTGCTCCAGCTTCGCGCCGGTGGGGGTGAGCCGCAGCAGGCGCTGGCGCCGGTCCTCGCGGCCGGTGCGCGTTTCGACCATGCCGCGATCGGTGAGCTCGGTCAGGACGCGGCCGAGCGACTGCTTGGTGATGCCGAGAGTCTTCAAAAGCGTGCTGATCGTCTGGTCGGGCTGGCGCGCGATGAAATAAAGCGCGCGGTGATGCGCCCGGCCCATGCCCTGCTTGGCAAGGCATTGATCCGTCTGCCGATAGAGATGGCCATAACCGAAAAAGAGCAATTCGGCGCCACGGCGGATTTCGGTTTCGCGAAGGAAGAGAGGGGATGCGGACGGGACAGCCATATTGACCTAATGTGATAGCGTCCCGTAGCGCGTCAAGACGCCGACACAGAAGATTTGTTCGTTTATGAGGCCCTTTATGTCCGATTCGAGTCTTACCTTCGCCTTCGAGCAGAGCGCTTCCCCCATGCCGGTGAGCGAGCGCGCCGCTTTGCTTGAAAACCCTGGTTTCGGCCGCGTCTTCACCGATCATATGGTGACGATCCGCTATAGCGAGGGACAGGGCTGGCACGACGCGCGCGTTCATCCGCGCCGTCCGCTCGAGATGGATCCGGCCTCGGCGGTGCTCCATTATGCGCAGGAGATTTTCGAAGGGCTCAAGGCCTACCGCACCGCCGACGGCGGCGCCTCGATGTTCCGAGCGGACATGAATGCCAAGCGCTTCCGTGATTCCGCCGAGCGGCTGGCGATGGCGCCTTTGCCTGAGGAGTTGTTCCTCGAATCGTGCCGCCAACTGGTCAAGATCGATCGCGACTGGATTCCGGCCAGCGAGGGCGGCGCGCTTTATCTGCGCCCCTTCATGATCGCGTCGAGCGTGTTCCTGGGCGTGAAGCCCGCCGACGAATATCTCTACATGGTGATCGCCTCGTCGGTCGGAGCTTACTTCAAGGGTGGCGCGCCGTCGGTCACCTTGTGGGTGTCGGATCATTTCAACCGCGCCGGGCCGGGCGGCACGGGCGCCGCCAAGTGCGGCGGCAATTATGCGGCGTCGCTGCTGCCGCAGAAGGAGGCGATCGCCGAGGGTTGCGACCAGGTCATCTTTCTCGACACGATCGAGAAGAAGTGGATCGAGGAGTTGGGCGGAATGAACGTCTTCTTCGTGATGGACGATGGCTCGATGATCACGCCGCCGCTCGGTGGCACGATCCTGCCCGGCATCACGCGCGACAGCCTGCTCACGCTGGCCAGGGATCGCGGCCTAACGGTGCGCGAGGAACGCTACAGCATCGATCAGTGGGAAGACGATGCGCGCAGCGGCAAATTGCGCGAGAGCTTCGCCTGCGGCACCGCCGCCGTGCTGACCCCGATCGGCCGCGTGCGCGGCCGCGACGGGCTCGATTTCACGATCGGCAATGGCGGTCCCGGCATCCAGACGCAGGATCTGCGCCAGGCCCTGGTCGACATCCAGCGCGGCGACGCGCCCGATCCGCATAACTGGGTCGAACGGATTTTCTGAGAGGGGTTTAAGCCCTTCCCAAACGCTGCGCGCCGCCTATAAGCGCGCGGCTGTTGGGGCGTCGCCAAGTGGTAAGGCAGCGGCTTTTGGTGCCGCCATCCGCAGGTTCGAATCCTGCCGCCCCAGCCAATTCCGATCAGATCGTGACCGTGTAGGTATCCGATGGCGGATCGGTCAGTGCGTGCTTGACGCTGTGATAGTCGAACCGGAGCGTCAGGGCGGTCGCGTCCTTCTGCGCGGTCACGCGCAGAAACCCTTCCTCGGGGACGAACGCCTGCATCGCCGGTTCGAGGGTGGTAAGATATCTACCCCCGCTCTTCTGTGTGGCGACGATCCCATATCCGCCGCCGCCATTGACGAAATAGGGAATGTTGGCCGGCGCTTTCTCCTCGCCCTGCTGGCGCACGATCCGCTGGTAGAGATGCGCGTGGCCGACCACCACCGCATCGGGCCATACGCCGGCCTTCTGGAAGATGGCGTCGAGCGCCACGCTTGTCGGATCATTGAGGAACCATTTGGGCAGGTGATGGATCGCCAGCACGATCGCTTTGTTCTTGGCGACGCGGTCCGCCCTTAGACGGGTGAGCTCTCCCAGCAGGAAGGCATATTGCTTGTCGTTGAGCCAGCCGCCCGATTCCGCCGCGTTGCTGTAGAGACCGATGATCGAGACGAGCGGCGCATCCAGCGTGAAGAAGACGCCGGGCTGGGTCATGGTCGAGCGCTGGATGCCTCCGAACCCATCCCATGGCGCCGCTTTTTCCGCGCAGAAGGCATCACGGAAACTTTGCAGCGGGATCTGCGATTGCTCGTAGGTCAGCGCATCGTGATTGCCGGGGATCGCGAAGATCGGCGCAGGATAGTCTTTGAACACCTCGGCGAACTGGCCGTAGTAGAATTGCTTCTCGCCATAATAATAGACGACATCGCCGACATGATAGCAGAAGGCGGGCGGGCTCGTCAGTGCCATGTCGGTCATCAGGTCGCCGACCGCCATCGAACCTTTCAGCTTGGCCGCGGTCACGGCGCCGCTGTCGCCGATCATATCGAACTGCAGCGTCTCGACGCCGGCCGCGACTTTGTGGCCCGGAATGCCCGGACCGACAATGTCGGTCAATGCGAGGAAGACGTTCATGCCCAACCGCGGGTCGGGCACGTCGGTGCGCGCATGGCCTTTGGCGATCTTCTGGACGAAAGGCGTGTTGAAGGCCTTGTCGACGTCCGGCTCGAAGGTGCTGGTCGCGTCGTCCTTGGGATCGGCGAAGACGAAGCCGTTGGGGTTGGCAGCCGGCGGTTGCGGCGTGCTGAGCGCCGCTTTGACCGCGGGACTGGTCGTCAGCGTCGCCTTCGCGGTTTCGAGATGATCATCGATCGCGGGGTGGCCGCTCAGGCGCGGATTGCCGTTCGCGTCCGTATCGAGCGACTGGACGACGAACTTGATGAAGAAGGCGGTGGCGCTGCCGTCGGCCTTGAGGAAGATGAGCCCGCCGTCCTGGTTCGCCCCATTCTCGCGATATTGGCTGCCCACGCCGATCCGGTTGGGCGTGCCCTGGTTCATGTGGATATTTTCGATACCCGTGAAGCCGGTGGTGGGCGACCGCGTCGTGCCGGGTTTGATCGGATAGCCGGTGCCGAACACCGCGAGCAAAGTATCGCCGTTTGCCGCGATCGCCGCCGCGAGTTCTGCGTCGAACGCCGCCTTGAGCGGATTGGCGCCGGCGCCCACCGTCTGGAAAGCGGAGGGGTCGAGCAGGCCGCCGCGCACATAATCGAGCGCAGGCTGATCGGGGCCGGTCAGGAAGCTGGGGGTTGTCCCGTTTGTGCGCAGTTTGTCCGCCAGACTCTTTAGCGGAGAGGTGCCGTCGCTTGCGACCCCGACGATTTGATACTGGAGTTCGGGGGAGCCATCGGCCGCGGTCGATTCCAGGTTGACGCCGACGCGATAGGGCGGGTGGCCGGGAAGGCCAGGGTTCACCATGGCCAGCCAGTGCGCATGGCCATGCCTTTGCGGGCGCGATGCAACGGGTTTACCCACCAGCAGGCCGTAGCCGGGCAAAGGCATGTGCGTGTCCCCCCTGTTGGTCGAACTTAGGCGATACAGCTCCGTGCCACAGGACGGCGACGGTTTGGCGTCTGTGGCTCGACGCTAATTACGCAAGAGCGCGCGGTCCGGCAGGCGCTATTGCTGCCATTCCGGCAGCTTTCCATGCCCGTGCGAAGGGGCGGGCCTCACAGCGTTCAGGCGGGCCCGCGCCAGGCGACATTGTCCTGATCGGGTACGGGCTGCGCCCGCTGGTAGCTGGGCGGCACGCCTGCGGTTTCGGCGTTGATCAGTTCAATCTCCCCACTGTGCACGTCGGCTACGGCATGGACGATGCGTGACCAGACCCCCGCGTCGCGCCAGCGGACGAAGCGCGTCTGGCATGTCGTCGGCGGGCCATAATGTTCGGGGATTTGCGCCCACGACCGGCCGGTGCGCAGCCGCCAGAGTATGCCGTTGAGCACGCGCCGATCGTCGACCCGCTTGATGCCCCGCGATTTGGGCAGCAGCGGCTGGATCGCATGCCATTCGTGATTGTCCAGATCGGCCGAAATCTGGCCAAAACCCTTGCGGTGCGGTCTCACCCCCACCCTCCTTACGCAACATACACGCCCACTCGCGCCGCGATGAACGCGACGGCTGAGGCAAATTGCCGATCTGCTGGCTCCCCCCAGCGTCCCGACCCCGGACCTTTCATATAGCTTAATAGCGCTTTACCATTGCCCGCAGACGTGGCCGAAACGGAGCGGATCGGCGGAAATTATCACCATTTCTGCGCGGACTGCAGATCAGGCGTGCGGAAGCCGGATGGCGAAGCGCGCCCCGGTGTCGCTCTCCTCAAGACGTATCGTCCCGTTGCAGGCATCCAGCAGCGACCGGGCTATGGGCAGGCCCAAGCCAGTGCCGCCATCAGCGCGGCGGGTGGTAAAGAAGGGCTCGAACAGGCGGGTGCGGTCGGCGGGCGCGATGCCGGGGCCATCGTCGCCGACGCGGATCAGGATGTCGATGCCCTCCCGCGTGGCCCCGATCAGGCACCTTTGCGCCCCAGCGCGCCGGCTATTGTCGATCAGCCCGCCGATTACGGTTTCGATCGTCGCGGCGGGGGCGGCGACCGGCGGCAAATCCGGTGGCAGGTCGAGCGCGACCGCGAAACCGGGAACCGCATAAGCGTCGGCAAGTCGGCGCAACGCGGGCGCGAGCGCGCTAGGTTCCGCCCCGCCGGACGTCATGTCCGCGCGTGCCAGTTCGAGCAGTCGCGTGACGAGCAGGGCCAGCCGCTCTGCGTCGATCGCGGCATTGCCCAGGAAGCGGCGGCGCTCCGTGTCGGACATGGTGGCGTGATGGTCCTGCAAGAGCTCGACCGCGCCGCGAATGCCGGCGAGCGGCGTCTTGAATTCGTGACTCACCGCGTGCGCGAAATCGCGCAGATAGCGTGAGCGGCGCTCGATCGCGGAGGCCATTGCGGCGAAATCCGCGTAGAGCGCCTGAATCTCGACCGCGGCCATCTCCGGCGCGGCGGGAATGTCAGCCGTGCCGCCGCGGGCGATATCGCGGGTGGCAGCGCCGAGGCGATCGATCGGACGGACGATGCCGCGCGAAAGCATGCCCGACAGGACGATGACGAAACCCAGAATGACGATGAAGCCGAAGGCGATCTTCCCCGCATCGGCGTAGAGCCCCATGTATAGTGCCGGCGGCGAACGCGAGAGCAGAAGCACGCCCACCACGCGACCGTTCACGACGATCGGACGGGCATGATGCAGGCGCAGGTCCGCAGAACGGCTCAACCATTCGACCGGCAAGGTGCGGTGATAGGCGGCGTTGTGGCGGAGCATGGTGGCGGGCGTGCCGCGCAGCGCCGCGGCGACCTCCGGTAAAGCGGCGTAGGATCGTCCCGCATAAGGCCCCGTGACGATCCGACCTTGCGCATCGAGCAACAGCACCGAGGCCAGCGTGGTGCGGCTGGTCTGAATCAGCACGGGTGCGATCCGGGCAGCGACCGCTTGTACGGCGGGATCGGGCGGACCGCCTGCAGCCGGGGCGGGGCGCTCGGGCAAGATCGGCGTGCCGCGCAGGTCGATCGAGGGCGGCTCCGGCTGGAGGCGGGTCTGGGGTGAAGGTGGCGCATAACCCGGCCAGTCGGCAGCGGTCGCCGCCGCCAGCGCCGCGCTCTCGGCGATCAACTCGCTCTCGGTCTGCCGGACCAACGTGTTTTCGTAGATGCGCAGGAACAAGGCCCCGAAGCCGGGCAGGGTCGCGATCAGGATGAAGGTGCCGAGTAGGATCGTTCGCAGCCCGAGCCTCGGCCAATGCCGCTTGGTGAAGGCCTTGAGCGACGCGATCATGCGCCCGCGCAGGCCCCGATACGGTAGCCTACGCCCGCGCGTGTCTCGATCAGGTCGGTGGCGCCGATTTCCGCGAACTTGGCGCGCAGGTTGCGGACATGGCTGTCGATCGTGCGGTCGGTGATGGCGAAACCCGGCCCGTGCAGCCGGTCGATGATCGCGTCGCGGCTGAATATCTTGGACGGCATCGTGGCCAGCGTGCGCAAGATACCGAACTCGGTCACGGTCAGCAGGATTTCCGCCTCGTCCCAGCAGGCGCGCCAGCCGTCGGTGTCGAGCGTGAGCCGGCCATGGCGGAGCGTGCCGGTGGCGTGCTCGGCGGCGGGCGGGTGAGCGGCGACGCGGCGCAGGATCGCCATCACGCGCGCCACTACTTCACGTGGGGAGAAAGGCTTGGTCACATAATCGTCCGCGCCGAGTTCGATCCCCAGCACGCGATCGATCTCATCGTCGCGCGAGGACAGGAACAGGATCGGCAGCGTTCCCACCGCGCGCAGCCGACGGCACACCTCGATCCCGTCCATGCGCGGCATGTTGATGTCGAGGATCAGCAGATCGGGGTGATGCGCCTCGACCGCGGAGAGTGCGGTCTCGCCATCCTCTGCCTCGATCGCGTCGAGTCCGGCCTTGGCGAGCGCGAACACGATCAATTGACGGATGTGCGGATCGTCATCGGCGACCAGGATCGTACGAGGCATGGGACACTGGATCATTGTGCGGGGGTGTCGGTCAAGGTTGGTGTCACGATCGAACCATCGCAGGAGCGGTAGGACCGCTCGGGCAAGGCAGGCGGCCGCGGCGGATTGGGGCCCAGCCGGATCCAGGCGTGCGTCAGCCGCATCGCACCATGTGGGGTCCAGCTCCACCAATGCGTTTGGGCGGCGATGAGCGCGTCGAGCAGGTCGCTGCGGACCGCCGCCACACGGACGCGGAGATCGGTGGGGATTGGGCGTTGCTCGAGCTCGACCAGGGGCAGCAATGCGGGCGCGCCCATGCTCGACAGATAGCAAAGGTCGATCTTCTGCCCGCTACCGCCGACCTCGGCGGCGTGGCGCACGTTCCATTGCGCGGCGATCGCATCGAGATCGACGAAGCAGCAGGGGATCAGCACCAGGGTCGCCGCCAGGGCATTGGCGTTGATCAGCCAGCGCGCGCTCTTCGCAAACCAGATACGCCAGCAGATCAGTAGCAGCCCAAATGCGACCAAAGCCATCCACAGCAACGCGGCGATGCGCCAGGCGGTGAGCTCGAACTCGACAATATAGCGGATCGTGCGGAGCGCGCTCGACGCGACCAGGAAGACGTTCTGCGCGACCCACAGGGCGACCAGCCAGCGTGCCGCCTTGTTGTTCGCGGTCGCGGTGCCGGGGCGCAGCATCGTCAGCACGAACAGGCCGGCGAGCAGCGCGGTCACGATCAGCGGATAGGCGCCGCGATGGACATATTCGGTCATGTTCATGCCCACAGGCAGCGATGCGCCGCTCCACAGGAAGGCGATATCGAGCCCGTTCTCTAGCGCGAACAGGGCGTTGAACATGGCGAGTGCGATCAGCACCGAGAGTAAGGATGCGCCAGGCAAGGCGATACGCGGTTCGGGCAGCTTGAGCCGGGTAATGAACCGGTGCGGCCGCAGCGCGGGCCAAACCAGCAGGATTACCGCGATCCATTCGAGAATTTCGGACAGCGGCGGAAGCTGAATGCGCTGGAGGATGTCGGCAATCACGGGGTTGGCGGCGGCGAACAATGCTGTGAAGATCGCTGTGCCGATCAGCGGCAAGCCCAGGATCGCGGCGAGCGATCGCAGGCTGAGTTTCTTGCCTCGCGGCCGTATCGTGCCGAGGTGCGCAATGTCGATCAGCGGCTTGGCGAGGCCCGTCGCGCCATGCAGGCCGAGCCGGACCAGCCAGCGCCAGGCGTCGTCGAAACCGGTCGTCCGGGGGAGCAAGGCCGCCAGCGACAAAGTCGCCCAGAACAGGGTCTTGGCCAATATCCCGGCATCGAACGCAAGCGACGCGCAAAACAGGGCCGCGCAGGCAAGCGCTGCCGCCACGTCGATCCGCGCCTGTCGCACATCAGGCCGGGCGAGGATCAGCCCGAGCAGCCAGGAGAGCGCGAAGATGCCGACGCCGAGGCCCCCGATCTGGTGGGGGAAGAGCCAGTCAAACGCAGCGGCCAACGCGGCCGCAACGCCGATCTTGAGCAGGAAACTGAACCTCGTCGACTGTGCGGACATCGCCTGATCCTTGCGGTTGTGGATCGGGTGACTAGCCGCCGCAGCGCGTGAGGCTGTGGCGGGCGCATGCGCTTTACGTCCCTTCTATGTGCAGAAGTGATGCAGACGGCCACGCTAGGCGCTGGCGCGGCGCGATATCGGCTCTAATGTGGGGGACGAATGCTCCTGTTGCTGCTCAGTTCGGCTGCTGCCGTCCCGCCCCCCGCGTCGCCCGCGCCTCAGCCGATCGATCGGGCAGGTTGGGTTACCGCATCGGACTATCCCACATCGGCGATCCGCCAGAGTGCCGAAGGCCTGGTCGTCTTTCGGCTGGATGTCGATGCCGCCGGCAAGGTCACGGCGTGCCAGGTAACCGAACCGAGCGGACAGCCGAGCCTCGATCAGCCGACCTGCGATCTGATGATGCGGCGCGCCCATTTCACGCCCGCGGTCGATGATAAAGGCAAGCCGGTTGCCTCCACTTTCACCAGTCGCATCCGCTGGCAATTGCCGGTTCCGGCATTACCGCCGATCATGACGCTCCCGGCAGCGGGTACAAGACCCGCAACGCGCTTCGGCGCTCGCCCGGCGTTCCGGCTTCCGATCCAGCCCCAATTCGAGAAGACGCCGGATCCGGTGGAGGATGCGGCAGCGGCCGCTCCGCCGGCCGATCCGCGCGTGCTGTTCGGGCAATTGCCCAACGGGCTACGCTACGCGATCCTGGCGAACAACACGCCGCGTGGCGCTGTCTCCTTCCGTTTCCGCGTCGCCGTCGGATCGCAGGACGAGGCGCCAGGGCAGGGCGGCTATGCGCATTTGATCGAGCATCTGATCTTCCGCGGCAGCACCAACGTGCCCGATGGCGAGTTCGAACGCTCGCTCGAGCAGATGGGGCTGGCAATGGGCTCGGACACCACCGCCTTCACCTTTCCCGAAACCACGCTCTACGGGCTCGATTTCCCGCCATCGCCGCAATCCACGAGCACCACCGGCCTGTTCCTGCTGCGCGAGGTTGCGGATCGCGGGCTGATCATGCCGGGGCCGCTTACCGCCGAGAAAGGCGTGGTCCTGTCCGAAAAGCGCGTGCGCGACACCGCGGCCTTGCGCATGGATATGGCGCGGCTCGATTTCATGCTGCCTGGCCAGCCCGTGTCGCGGCCGACGGTGGGTACGGTCGGCACGATCAGCAACGCCACGGTGGACGACCTGCGCGCTTTCTATCACGACCATTACCGGCCAGACCGCAGCGTATTGATCGTGGCCGGCAATGTCGTGCCCGCCGATATCGAGGCGGATATCAAGGCACGTTTCAGCGACTGGAAGCCATCGGGCTCGGCGCTGTCGTCGCCCGTCAACCGGATCGTACCGCGCGGACCCGAAGTGCGCATCTTCACCGATCCGGGCGCTTCCAAATTCGCGCGGCTCGATTGGCAGGCGCCGTACGATACACGCCCTGACGGCTATGTGCGGCAGGCAGATTATTTCGCCGACACGCTCGCCTTCGAGATTCTCAACACACGCTTCCTCCGCGCCGCCGCCGCGACTGGCGCGCCCTTCATCAGCGCGTCGGCGGGCGGCGAGACTCTTTTCCACACCGCGATCGACGCCAGCATCGGGGTGCGCGAACTCGACGGCAAGTTACGCCCCGCGATCACCGCCGCGATCGCCGAACAGAAACGGCTCGTCCAATACGGCGTGAGCCAGGCCGAATATGATCATGCGGTAGCGCGCATCCGGGCGCGTGTTGCGGAAGGCGCCGCCTCCGCGGACACGCGCGGCACGTCCGATTTGGCCAATGCCTTGCTGCAGAGCTTCGACGGCGACACGATCTTTGTCACGCCGCGCCAGAACCAGGCCGATGTCGAGCGGCTGCTTCAGCATATGAGCCTCGCCGACGTGAATCGCGCGGCCAAGCGGCTCTTCTCGGGCGGCGGACCTTTGCTGTTCGTTTCGGACACGACCCCGCCGCCGGGCGGGGAGGCAGCGCTCAAGGCGACGCTCGCAACGGCGATGGCCGCGCCGGTGGGGCCACCGATAGCGTCGGCGGCGGTGACCTGGCCCTACACCAGTTTTGGCCCACCCGGACGGATCGTCGAGCGCAAGGAGCTGGCCGATCTCGCGGTCACCGTGGTCCGCTTCGCCAACGGCACCACCGCCACGCTCCGCCTCGCGCCGGGCACCGGTCAGGTCTTGATCAATCTGGCGTTCGGCGCCGGGCTGGGTGGCCTGCCCGAGGGGCATGATCACGCCTTATGGCTGCTTGCCCAGGCGCCGCAGACCTTTGTGCTGGGCGGGCTCGGCAAGGCCGACCTCGCCGACATCAACGATGCGTTGGTTGGCAAGAATATCGGCGCCAACCTCGTCACGAGCCAGGATCGCTTTCACCTGACCGGTCGCACCCGGGCCGAGGATATGGAGGCCGAGGCGCAATTGCTGACCGCCTATCTGGTCGACCCGGCCTATCGCCCGCGTGCGCTGCGCGATGCGATTTCGGCGGAGATGTCGATCCGCACCCAGCTCGCCGCCTCGGTCCCGCTGACCGCCGGGCGCGACGGGCCGTTCCTGCTCCACGATCGCGATCCGCGCTGGCATGGCGTGCCGAGCGCGGCCGATCTCCAGGCGACCACGAATGCCGATCTTCCTGCCTTACTCGGCCCCGCGCTCGCTGGCCCGATCAACATGGTGATGGTGGGCGACATGGACCTCGAGCAAGCAGTCAAGATCGCTCAGAATACGGTTGGCGCGCTGCCGCCGCGCACGGCAAGGCCTGCGGTGCGCGATTTCCATTTCCCCGCGGCGTCGGCCCAGCCGGTGGTGGAGACGGTGCCGGGCGCGCTGCAGCAGGGCATGGCGCTTGCCGCCTGGCCGACCGCGGGTTTCGTCGCCAACATGAGCGACGCGCGTGCGATCCAGGTCCTGTCGCAGGTCGTCAAGGCGCGGCTGATGGCGGGCCTGCGCGAGCGCGAAGGCCTGACCTATGCACCCGACACATTCGTCGATCAGGCAGTGAGCCAGCCGAATTATGCGACATTGGGCGTGCAGGTCGAGCTACCGCCCGCCAAGGCGGACGCCTTTTTCGCCGAGCTCGACGCGATCGTCGCCGATCTCGCAAAAACCCCGATCAGCGCGGACGAGCTGGCGCGGGCGCGCACGCCGATGGTGGACGCTAGCCGGCGTGGCTTTGCCTTCGCCGATTATTGGGCCGACGCGCTCGCCGCGTCCGACGGCGACCCGGCTTATTTCGAGATGATCCGCACCAAGGTGCCTTATCTCTCCAAGGTCACGCCCGCGGACGTGCAGCGAATGGCGCAGCTCTATCTCGCCCAGCGCGCGCCGTTCCGCTTCGTGGTTCAGCCGGCGCCGCCTGCGCCGGCGGCGTCAGCCGGGGTCGGACGGAGAGCACGCGCGAGATAAGCGTCGCGCTGCACTTCGTTCTCGGTCTCGCGTGCGCGTACCGCCAGCACGTCGCGCCGGGTCAGCAACCCGATCAATACGCCCGTTTCATGGTCGATCACGGGCAGGCGCCCCTGGTCGGTGGCGAGCATGATCTCGACCGCATTGGAGATGAGGTCGTCGGCATGGACGATCGCGAGCGAGGCATCGGAAATGCGCTCGCCCAGCGTCTCGTGCGCATGGCCGCCCTCGATCCGCCAGCGCAAGGCCTCGCCGCGCGATACGAGGCCGACCGGCCGGCCGTTCGCATCGACGACGGGATAGGTGCGGTGGGTCCCCGCCTCGATCGCGGCGATCGCTTCGATCACGGGGCTGTCGCTCCGCAGAACGTCCACCTTGCGGATCATCACTTCCTCGACGCGTGCCAGCGTGAGGGGATCGATCGCATATTCGCGCGAGATATGCTGGCCGCGCCGTGCGATCTTCTCGGTCAGGATCGAGCGCGGCAGCAGCAGGACGGTGACCATGTAGGCCGCGGCAGACCCCGCCAGCAGGTGCGCGAGCAGGCCGAAATTGCCGGTCAGCTCGACCGCGAAGATCGCGCCGGTGAGCGGGGAGCGCATCGTGCCGCCCAGCATCGCCGCCATCCCGATGAGAGCCCAGGTGCCGGGCTCACCCGGCAGGAAGCCGCCGAGCAGCCAGCCAAGGCCGCCGCCCAGGATCAGCAAGGGCGCGAGCACGCCGCCCGACGTGCCCGAAGACAAGGCGATCAGCCAGACGACGGCCTTGATCCCCAGTATCAAAAGTACCGCCGATAGCAGCATATGCTGGCTCAGCAGATCGTGGATCACGTCATAGCCGACGCCGAGCGCGCGCGGCTCGATCATGCCGCCCAGGCCGACCGCCAGCCCGCCCAGGGCAGGCCACCACATCCAGTGGATCGGCAGATGTTCGAATGCGTCCTCAAGCCCGTAAAGAGCCTTGGTCAGCAAGGCAGAGAGCAGGCCGACGGCGATCCCGACGCCGACCGCGGCAACCAGCGCCCATTGCGGCATGGCGGCTGAATTGAAGGCGAAGAGGGGGGCCGCGCCGAACAAGGGCGGGCGCAGCAAAGCCGCGACGATCGCGCCGGTTGCAACCGGAATGAAGCTGCGCGGCTTCCATTCGAACAGCAGCAATTCGACCGCGAGCAGAACCGCCGCCATCGGCGTGCCGAAGATCGCGGTCATGCCGGCGGCGGCACCGGCCACGAGCAGGGTCTTCCGCTCGGCCGCGCTCAGGTGGAAGAGTTGCGCGAACAGCGATCCGATCGCGCCCCCGGTCATGATGATCGGGCCTTCCGCGCCGAACGGCCCACCCGATCCGATCGAGATCGCCGACGAGAGCGGCTTCAGTACCGCCACCTTGGGCGAAATGCGGCTTTGCCCGAACAATATCGCCTCGATCGCCTCCGGAATGCCGTGGCCGCGGATCTTCTCCGATCCGTAGCGCGCCATCAGCCCGATGATCAGACCACCGATCGCCGGTATGAAAACCGTCATCCAGCCGGCATGCGCGTCCGCGATCCGCGCCGGGCCGACCGAGAAGCGGCCGAACCAGGCGAGGTTGGTGATCAGCGCGATCAGCTTGAGCAAGGCCCAGGCGGAAAATGTACCCGCCGCACCCACGATCA